>ERZ1023313.33-NODE-33-length-96074-cov-6.700997_pt1 | contig 96074 bp, 88 predicted proteins | sample MGYA00521233_ERZ1023313 | MGnify/ENA primary metagenome ERZ1023313 (study PRJEB32759, sample SAMN07749866) | skin metagenome | biome: transportation; feature: city; material: polyester macromolecule | host: Homo sapiens | place: Hong Kong:TKO line | collected... | reverse complement strand
GCGAAAATGGTGCCCACAATCAGATTCGAACCGATGTTTGGCCTTCGGCCGAAACATCCAAGATGTTGATCCTCCAAAGAGGTCATCAGTTCCAATCTGATTGCCGTACCGCTACCGCCTTACTGCGAAAATGGTGCCCACAATCAGATTCGAACCGATGTTTGGCCTTCGGCCGAAACATCCAAGATGTTGATCCTCCCAAGAGGTCATCAGTTCCAATCTGATTGCCGTACCACTACTACCTACCGCGAAAATGGTGCCCACAATCAGATTCGAACTGATGACCTCACCCTTACCAAGGGTGCGCTCTACCACTGGAGCTATGTGGGCTTTACTACTTCCTACTTTACCTGCAGAACTGGAGCGGGAGACGGGAATCGAACCCGCGCTATCAGCTTGGAAGGCTGAAGTTCTACCATTGAACTACTCCCGCGCTATCCATTAAGCCACCGCACTTCAAGGCCTCCTGCCTCGTTTCCCAGCTCGGCTCCTGCCTCGCGTTCGGCCTTCCGGCGCATTCACTGGATGCGCCAAAAGGCCTCACCCATTGAACTACTCCCGCGCTATCCATCCCGCTCTGCAATCTGTACCGCGTCCTCAGCTTGCCGGGGGAGAGTGGTGGAGGGAGTAGGATTCGAACCTACGTAGACATAAGTCAGCAGATTTACAGTCTGCCCTCGTTGGCCGCTTGAGTATCCCTCCAGCAGTCCGCGCCCCGGGGAGGCGAAGGAGCCGCGTATTGTGCTGACGCACCCGCATCCCGTCAACCACCTGAGCGCGGTTTCGCGCGCGCCGTCGGCGCTGCCGAGAGCGGGTCTTCCGGCCAGGGGTGCCGAGGGTAGCGTCCGCGCAGATCTTTGCGCACATCGAGGTAGCCCTGCCGCCAGAATCCCGCAAGATCCGCCGTCACCGCGATCGGCCGCCTGGCGGGTGACAACAGGTGCAGCCGCACCGCCACCCGCCCCTCGCATACGGAGGGGTTGTCGGTACAGCCGAACATTTCCTGGAGCTTGACCTCAAGCACCGGAGGCGCCCCCACTTCGTAAGCCACGGCGTGGCGATGGCCGCTTGGCACCGTCAGATGGGTCGGGGCCAGCTGTGCCAGCGCGCGCTGCGCAGGGTAGTCCAACAGCCCATCGAGGGCCGACTGGAGGGGGATGCGCGAAAAATGTTCACGCCGACTAATGCCTTCCAGGTACGGCGCGAGCCAGGTTTCCAGCGTGGCCAACAGCGCTTCATCATCGACTGCAGGCCATACCGCCTCAGGCTGCCACAACCGCAGGCTGCCCACCCGCTGCCGCCACTGCCGGCTCGCCTCCGGCCAGGGCAGCGCTGCGAGGCCAAGGCGGCGAATGCCGTGCAACACCCCAGCGATACGCAGTGCATCCTCCGCGGGCCGTGGCTTGCGACTCAGGACCAGCGCACCAAACCGCTCCTGACGCTCCCCGATGACCGCCTGCTCCCGCTCATCCCAGGCACCGATGTCCTGGCGGGTGATCCGGTCAGCCTGATCCTGTCGCAGATCAGCCTCCTCTAGCGGCAGACCTGCCCGCAGGCGCCTCGGCGGGCCGGCATCCCAGTGCGCCGCAGCGATCAGCGGCGCCCGCGCCAGCGCCTCATGCGCCGGCAGCCGCAGTTCACGGCCATCGGCGCACTGGTACACCCCGTCTCCTCGCGGTCGTCGCAGGGCAACGCGCTCGGGATAGGCCCAGGCCACCAGACGCGCAAGGTCGCGGGCCACCAGATCGGTCGCGGGCGTCAGGCCAAGACGCCGCCCCAGCTGCTGCGCCGTCTCGCGAACCCGCCGCCGCACGGCGGGTTCGCCACGCCCTGCCACCCAGGCCGACAGCACATCGGTCAGGTCGAGCGTCGGCAGTCGCTCCTCCAGTGCCGCAATCAGCCACACCGCCTGCGCCGCGAGGCCGGCAGCCTCGGCCCGCATCAGCAGATGCGCCTGGCGCGGCCCGGTGGGCATGGACAGCAGGCGGCGGCCGTGGTCGGTGATCCGACCCTCACCGGTGACGGCGCCCAGCGCGCCAAGGAGGTCCTGCGCATACTCCCATGCAGACTGTGGGGGCGGGTCGAGCAACAACGCGTCCGCCGGCGACAGCCCCCAGGCGGCGAGTTCCAGCGCGAACCGGGTAAGGTCAACACCCATGATCTCGGGCGTGTCGTGTAGCGCCAGCAACCCCTGTCGCTCGGCACTCCACAAACGGAGGGCGCGTCCCGGTCCGAGCCGCCCTGCGCGACCGGCGCGCTGGTCGGCGGAGGCACGCGAAATCCGCTCCGTCTCCAGGCGATCCGCACCACTGCCGAGATCAAAACGAGCCGCCCGTGCCCAACCGCTGTCGACCACCTGGGTCACCCCTTCCACCGTAAGACTGGTCTGCGCCAGGTTGGTCGCCAGAATCACCTTGCGGCGCCCATCCTGGAGCGGCCGCAGGGCGGCATCCTGATCCGCTGCCGGCAAGGCGCCATACAGCGGAAACACCGCAGCACCGGGGCGGCGCGCCACCACGGCAGCCTGAGCGGCAATGATGTCGCGCGCCCCAGGCAGGAACGCCAGCACGTCGCCGTCAGCCGTCGCCAACGCGGTCTCGACACCGGCGGCCACCGCCTCCGGCACGGACGCCGCACTGGGGTGGTAGCTGACTTCGACCGGAAACAGGCGGCCGTCGCTGTGAACCACCGGTGCCGCCGCCAATAACTGGGCAACGCGGTCCGCGTCCAGGGTGGCCGACATCACCAGCACGCGGAGCTCGGGGTTGAGGGTGGCACGCGCATCCAGCGTCAGTGCCAGTGCCAGGTCAGCCTCCAGACTGCGCTCGTGAAACTCGTCGAAGATCACCAGTCCGACACCGGGCAGATCCGGATCCACCTGCAGCCTTCGCGTCAGCAGACCTTCTGTCAGCACCTCGACACGCGTGTGGCGCCCCAGCTTGCGGTCGAACCGGATCTGGTACCCGACGGTTTCACCCACCGGCTCACCGCAGAGCTCCGCCATCCGCGCAGCGGCGGCACGGGCCGCCACGCGGCGGGGCTCGAGCACCACGATCCGACGCCCCGCCAGCCAGGGCTCGTCGAGCAGCGCCAGCGGCACCACGGTGGTCTTACCCGAACCCGGTGGCGCGGTCAGTACAGCGCGCCCCTGATGTTTCAGGGCCTCACGCAACGCGGGAAGGGCCTCGACGACGGGCAGATTGGGCAGCCTGCGGGGAGCGTTCATGTGTTGTCCTGCAGCCACTGAGCACGCTGAAGGAGGCGCCGCTGCCAGTCAGGCGTGAGGCCGGGGGTGTCTGCCACTCTGCGCAACAGTGCCAACGAGGGGCGCGTGGCTTTCCGCACCTCCCAGAAGCACTTCAGGCTCACCGGGTCTGGATTGCGGGCAATACGGACCAGCGTGTCGCCAGGCTGCACCCGGCCGGGGCGGAGAACGCGGAAATACCATCCCGCCATGCCTTCGGCCTCAATGAACGCCGCCATCCCCTCCACGCCGTGACGTACATCGATCTTCCAGCACGGACTGCGCGGCTGCGACACCTGCAGCTCGGCACTCCCCAAAGCGAACACATCCCCGATACCAACGGCACCTTCATCGAGGCCCTGACTGGTGAGATTTTCACCCATGGCACCCGCCACCAAGCCACCCGCAGCCGACGGAAACCGCGCGCGCAGCCGACGGTAATGCTCGACGGGAAACAGGTGGACTGCCTTCTCAGGCCCTCCATGCACGCGCCGGTCGGCCTGGTGATCCCCCGCAAACCCGTCCGTGTCCAGCCAGACCGGCCCGCGCACGGGTTCCTTGAAGATACCGGTCGGGCGCCCATCATCCGGCATTGACCGGATGGCGCCGATGAATATCGTGGGCACGTGTGTCTGCATGGCCCCATTTTCTCGCGAATCGCGGACAATCGCCTGCATGAGCGAAATCGAACTGCACCGCAAACTGTTGGGCGACCAGGGACGGAACCGGGCCTTTCATGCCGCCCTCAAGGCCGCCATCACGCCCGGGCAGACCACAGTGGCCGATCTCGGCGCCGGCACCGGCTTTCTGTCCTTCCTGGCACGACAGCTCGGCGCCCGCGAATGCTGGCTGGTGGAATACAGCGATGCTCTGACCTTGGCCCGGCAGTTGGCACAGGCAAACGGCATCGACGGTCTCAAGTTCATCGAAGGCCATTCGGGGGAGATCGACAACCCGCCGCGGGTAGACCTGGTGGTGTCCGAGACCCTGGGCAACTACGCCCTGGAGGAAGGTCTGCTCGAAACCCTGGTGGATGCGCGCCGCTATCTCAAGCCCGGTGGCCGCCTCATGCCCATCGGACTGCAGCAGTACGTCGCTCCGGTCAGCGACCCCACCCTCCAGCAGGGCATCGACATCTGGGGTGACGTGGGCTACTCGCTCGACCTCTCGCGCGCGCGCGAAATTTGCCTCAACAACCTCTACGTACGCAGTCTGCACCCGCAGCAATTGGGTGCTGCCGGCCAATGCTGGGAAACCCTGGACTTCCGCCCCGACGCCACACCCCCACCCAGCCAACGCAGCGGCACCGTCCATTTCGATGGCACCTGCGGGGTCGTTCATGGCCTTGCACTCTGGTGGGTCTGCGAGCTCTGGCCGGGCATCGAGATCAGCACCGCACCCGACGCACCCGCCACCCACTGGGAGCAGATCTACCTACCCCTGCTGCGCCCGGTGTTGCTCACCCACGGCGACCGTCTGGAAATCACGCTGAGCAGCGATACCCGTCCCGAAGTCGGACTGCGGGTGCAGTGGCAGGTACGCCACTGGCGGGGCGATCAGCGCCTGTCCTCCCAGCGCCTCGACAGCTTCAAGGGCCGGCTGTAACCCCTCAGGCGCGCATCACAGCGCGCACGTTGACGAACTCCATCAGACCGTGCCGTCCGAGTTCGCGTCCGTAACCACTGTGCCCAACGCCGCCAAACGGCAGACGGGGATCGGACACCACCGGCCGGTTGACCCCTACTGCACCGCTGCGCATGGCACGCGCAAACTGCTCCGCCCGGGCAACATCCGCCGAGAACACCGCGCCCCCAAGGCCGAATGGCGTGCCATTGGCAACCTCCAGCGCAGCGGCGGCATCCGCCACCTCGATCAAGGTGGCCACAGGCCCGAACAGCTCCTGATCCCAGGCCGGCGCGCCCGGCCCCACGTCCGTGAGTAGCGTGACCGGATAGAAACTGCCGGGTCCCTCGGGACATTCGCCCCCCATCACCACCCGGGCACCGGCATCACGGCAGGCTCTGACCTGCCGATCCAGTTCGTCACGCAGGTCCATACGCGCCATCGGCCCCTGTGTGGTGCCATCGAGCAAGGGGTCGCCGACCACCTCCCGCCGCAGAAGATTGGTGACCGCTGCCTCGAAAGCCGGGCGCACCGCCGAGGTCACGATCCACCGTTTGGCCGCGATACAGCTCTGACCGGCATTGACCATCCGGGCGGTGACGCTGGCACGGGCAGCCGCCTCGACATCGGCGTCGTCCAACACCACGTAGGCGTCACTCCCCCCAAGCTCCAGCACACATTTCTTCAATGATTGACCTGCAGTCGCCGCCACTGCGCGACCTGCGCGGACGCTGCCCGTCAGCGACACGGCCTGCACCCGAGGATCGGCGATCACCTGCGCAGTCGCGTCGAGGTCGATCACCAGCGGCGTATACACCCCCTCGCCCAGTCCGGCCTCGTCCAACAATGCCGCCAGCTGCAGCGCCGTACCGGTCACGTTGGGCGCATGCTTGAGCACGACGACGTTGCCGGCCATCACCGTGGGCGCAACGAAGCGCAGCACCTGCCACAGGGGGTAGTTCCACGGCATGATGCCCAGGATCACCCCCAGCGGCGCGTGCACCACGGCAGCCGAACCGGTATCCACGGTGACCGGCTCGTCGGCCAGCCAGGCCTCTGCGTGCTCGGCATAGTGGCGGCACACCCATGCCGACTTGGTGACCTCGGCCTCACCCTGCGCCAACGGCTTGCCCATTTCCAGGGCCATGCTGCGCGCGAGCGCCGGCGCCGCCGATTGCAGGCGCTGCGCCACCGCCATGAGCACCTTGGCGCGTTCGGCAAAGGTGCGCCGGGACCAACGTGCCTGCGCCGCCACCGCGGCAGCGAGCCGGGCATCCAGCGCGGCGGCATCGAGTTCAGCATAGGTCTCCAGCGGCGCACCGGAACTGGGATTGACGGTGGTGATCATGTCGGGGCTCCTGCAGTGAGCTGTTCCAGCGTGGTGAGATATTGCAGCGCCGCATCGCGATGCGGGCCACACATGTCGGGCGCAGGGCGCAGACTGCGGCACACCGCTGGTCGCCGCGGATCGTCGAACAAGGCACAGTCCAGCGTCGCCGTGAGGTGGGGGCAGGGCACGCCTGCCGGCTTGCCGGCCGGCAGACCCGGCAGCGGCGACGAGATGGAAGGCGCGATACAGCAGGCGCCACAGCCCCTGCGACAGCCCATGACCGGCGCCCCGGTCTGGCTCCGCAGGGGATCGCCATTGATAATCGCCGTCTGAACCAACTGTTCCATGGCGCGCATTAGACCAAATGCGCGCTCCCGATTGGGCCCCATCATGAATCCCTGCCTGCAAGACCTGCTCGACCAACTCGACCTCGAAACCCTGGAGGTCAACCTGTTTCGCGGCTTCTCGCGCGACCTCGGCGGCCGCAGCGTGTTCGGGGGGCAAGTGGTGGGCCAGGCGCTGGTGGCGGCGAGCCGGACCGTCGAAGGCCGCGCCCCCCACTCGCTGCACGCCTACTTTCTGCTGCCCGGCGACATGGAGGCCCCCATCGTCTACGAGGTGGACCGCATCCGGGACGGTCGCAGTTTCTCTGCCCGGCGCATCCAGGCCATCCAGCATGGCCGCCCCATCCTGTCGATGATCGCCTCCTTCCAGGTTCCGGATGAGGGCATGGAACACACCACCGAGATGCCGGAGGTCCCGCCGCCGGAACAACTCAAGCTGGTAACCGAGCTGCGCGACGAATGGTTCGCGAGTGCGCCCGATGTGCATCCTCAGGTGGTGCAGGCACTGAGCCGCCCGATCGCGGTGGATTTCAAGCCGGTCTATGCCTGGAACCCGCTGCGACCGGACGCCCAGGCACCGCGACAGGCGATCTGGTTCCGCGTCACCGACCCCGTCCCCGACGACCCGAATCTGCACCGCAGCCTGCTGGCCTATGCGAGCGATTTCAATCTCGTGGGCACCGCATTGCGGCCTCACGGTCGCAGCTGGTACTCGCCGGACATCGTCGCCGCCAGCCTCGATCACGCTGTATGGTTCCACCGTGACGGCCGCGTCGACGACTGGCTGCTCTACGTGATGGACTCACCCACCAGCCAGGGCAACCGCGGCATGACCCGCGGGCAGATCTTCAGTCGCGACGGGCGCTTGCTGGCCAGCGTTGCCCAGGAAGGCATGATCCGCAAACTCCAGGAGGACAAGAAACGATGAAACGTCTGCTGATCGCACTACTCGTACTGATTGGGCTGCTCGCGGGCGGCCTGTTCGCATGGATGCAACTGGCGCCGGAGGACGCCTATCAACGTCTGGGCGCGCTGGAGCGCGGCAGCGCCGGCCTTCAGCCCCACACCCTGCAGATCCCGGGGTTCGACATCGCCTACCTGCAGGGAGGTGATGGTCCGCCGCTGGTGCTGGTCCATGGCTTCGGTGCCGACAAGGACAACTTCACCCGGGTGGCCCGCCACCTGACGCCGCACTACACGGTCTACGCCATCGATCTGCCGGGCTTCGGCGAATCCGGCAAGCCCATGGACGCCCGCTACGGCATCCGCGAGCAGACGGAACGACTGGGCCAGGTTCTCGATGCGCTCGACCTGTCGTCAGCCCACCTTGGCGGCTCGAGCATGGGCGGCTGGATCATCGCCGCCTTTGCCGTGCTCTACCCGCAACGGGCCGACAGCCTCTGGCTGCTGGCCGCCGCCGGCACCGCCACCGCCGACGAAAGCGAGATGCGCCGCATCTATCGGGAAAGCGGCGAACTGAAGCTGGTCGCCGAAACGCCCGAGGATTTCGCCACCATCATGGACATGGTCTTCGCCAGGCCCCCGTTCATTCCGGGCCCCATCCGCACCGTGCTGGGCCAGCGCGCGGCCGCCAACCACGCCCTGCACCGGCGCATCTTCGAAACCCTCAATGCCGAGGCGTTCTGGCTGGAACCCCAACTGGCCGGCAACCCCGTGCCCGCCCTCATCGTCTGGGGCGACGCTGACCGAGTGCTGGACGTTTCCGGCGCGGCGGTCTTCGAGCGGCTGCTGCCCAATGGCGAGGTTCGCATCCTGCCCGGCATCGGCCATCTGCCCATGCTCGAAGCGCCCGCAGTCGTGGCGCGGGACTACCTCGACTGGCGCCAGGCCGCAACGCCCTGAGGCGCAAGGCGGACACCGCGCACCCGGCGTCAGGTCGCGTGCGCGGGGCGCCCGCCGAGCTCGGATCCAAGGTGCGGGGTCAAAGGGCCCGCACCCAGGCGTCGGCGTGGGTGTACGCCAGCAACTGCTGCGCCTGATCCACCCAGGTGATGCGCGCGCGGTCGCATCGCCCGTAGACCGCTTCCACCCAGGCGGGCTGGATGATGGGATCCTCGCGCCCGTGGATCACATGCACCGGTACCGGGTGCTCCATCACCGCGCGCCAGTCGCTGCACTGCAGCTGCACCTCCCGAACAAACTGTTCCGGCCCGGCATCCGCCACCACCCGTACCCCAGCCTCCAGCAGGGGCGTGAGCGTGGGGTCGGCAAGCGCCGCGCGGTCGGCGCCCGGCTGCCGGTACGCCAGCGCCAGTGCCGCCAGCGGTCCCTCCCGCAACGCCGTGGTTGCCCCCAGCCGGACCAAGGGGCGCAGCAACTGCGGCGAGCGGCTGGCGAGTCGCGCCCACAGTCGGCGCATGGGCGGCAGGTGTCCCTGCAGGACGGGATCGGTCAGCGGCACGCAGCCTGCCACCATGATCACCTCCTCAATCTGCTGCGGGCACCGCTGCGCCAGGGCATGCGCGTACAAGGCCCCCACCACGTTCCCCACCACCCGCAGCCGTGAAGCCCCCAGCGAAGCGACGAGCTGTTGCAGCCGCGCCGCAGTCTCTGCGAGGAGGTCCCCGCCCACCGCCTTGCTGCCGCCATAGCCCGGCCGCCATGGCACCACCAGGCGCCAGCCTTCGGCCTGCGCCCACCGCACCAGCGAAGGCGGTACCACCGGCCCCAGCAGCGCGGTGTGCAGAAACAGCAGCACCGGCTGCGCAGCGCCGCCGAGACTGCGGTAGTGCAGGCCGGCCACCTCCTCGTCCTGCCATCCGCTGGCGACAGCCTGTACCACCGGTGTCGGCGACGACAGCGGCGTCACCTCGCCCAGCAGGGCCAGGCTGACCACCAGCTTGATCAGGGTGTTCTGTGATCCGGCGCCGGTTTTCGCCAGCACGCTCTTGAGCTGGGTGCGCACAGTGTGAACCGAGCGTTGCCGTTGCTCTGCGTATTCGCTGGTGCTCAGGCCTTGCACCAGCGCCTCCACCAGACTGGTCTCCGCCTGGGTGAGATGAAAGGCGCTGGCCACCCCCGCGCGAAGGCCATCACCCCACTGCAGGTCCACCAGCCGCAGCAGCACACGCTGGCTGTCCCCCGGGATCACCTGCATCACCCCGACCGGCGCCGAAGACACCGAGGGGAGCGGACCGAGAATGCAAAGCGGTTGCTGCGGGTCCAGCTGGCGCAGCCACTCGCGCGCACGCGCCACCGAGGGGCCTACGGGCAACAGTTGCGTCAGTGTCGAAAAGCCCACCGGCAGAATGGCGCCAGCTGCCGGGTTCATCCCGACCACGTCGCCCCGCGTGTCCAGCAGCACGGCGGCGCAGGGCTGACGCGCCAGCAGGGCAGTTTCCGGATCCGGAGACGGCGCCAGAGGCCCAAAGCGACTGGCCAGCGAAGAGGCCCGTTCCAGGTGCCCGGCCAGCAAGCCCGCCATGCCCGGCCATCGCTCCGGAGGCACCTGATCAATGAGATCAAGCAGTCGCTGGTAGCGGTCCTGCGCGTCCAGCGCGCCATAGATCGCCGCAATCAGATCATCCAGGGCGCCAGCCAGATCGGTAGTCGACGCCAATTGCGAACCAGTGCTCATTCCCGTGATGCCCGTACCCCAGGTGGTGCATGCCCGAACACCGCGTGGCAAGCACAGTGCCAGCACGTTTCTCAGCCTCGCCACCCTACGCCCCCGCAGACCGTAATGAAACCCCTGATTCGTAAGGCTTTCCCGATTTTTTCCGTCTGCTGCGCCCTCGCCGCGCCAGTGGCGGGCTCCGCCAGTGAGCTGAGCTACCGGCCGATCAACCCCAGCTTCGGCGGCAACCCATTCAACAGCGACCATCTGCGCGCTACCGCAGAGGCACAGCGCCCCCGCAGCAGTCGTGGCAGCAGCCTGGGCCTCGGCAGCAACTCACCCGCCGATCAGTTCGTCCGTCAGCTGCAGAGCCGCCTGCTGTCCTCACTGGCCACCGAGGTCAACAACGCGATCTTCGGTGCCGACGCCGCGGAGTCGGGCACCATCGTGTTCGGCGATCAGGTGATCGAGTTCAGTCGCGGGCTGGAATTCGTCTCGCTGGTGATCGCCAACAATGCAACGGGAGAACGCACCGAGATCCAGGTGCCGCTGCTGCAGGTCGAGGGCGCGCCATGACGGGCCGGATACCGTTGCTGGTAACCGCATGTGCGGTGTGGCTCTCCGGCTGTGCCGTGGGGGGACAGGCGCCCCACACGCTTGCGCGCACTGCACAACCCGCGATCGCCACGCCGGTGACCGACTGGCTGCGCACCCTGCCCGCGCCGGCACAGCCGGTGGATGTCGCCGTATTCCGCTACCCGGACCTGACCGGGCAATACAAACCGTCGGACAGCCTGACCACCTACTCCCGCGCCGTCTCGCAGGGCGGCCTCAACGTGCTGCTGAGAGCCCTGCTGGAAACCGGCAACGGCGCGTGGTTCCGGGTCATGGACCGCAGTCAGCTTGACGACGTGCTGCGGGAACGCAGCGTCATCCGCGAAGTCCGCGCCAGTTTCGCCGGCCCCGATGGCGAGCCGCTCGCGCCGCCCGGGCCCATCCGCTACGCCGGTGTACTGTTCAGCGGCGGCATCGTTGCCTACGACAGCAATGTGCGCAGTGCCGGCGCCGGACTGCGGATCTGGGGCGTGGGTGGCAGCACCCAGATCCGTCATGACCTCATCACCGTGAGCCTGTCGGCCGTATCGTCGGTCAGTGGCGAAGTGCTCCACTCGGTGATGGTGCAGAAAGGGGTGTATGCGGTCCTCAACGAAGCCGGTGCCTTTCGTTTTCTTGACGACCGCACGCTGCTGGAGCTGGAAGCCGGCATCGCCACCAATGAGCCTGGCCTGCTGGCACTTCGCCAGGCCATCGAGATGGCCGTGTACCAGTTGATCATCGAGGGTGCCGACAAAGGCCTGTGGGGCTTTTCGGATGCAGCCAGCGGCGCCTTTGCGCGCGAGCAGTTCGAGGCCCGCGTGGCCGTCGGCGGTGTCGACGGATGAGCCACCGACTGGCCTTGGCGCTGTGGCTGCCGACGCTGGCCTGGGCGCAGGTCGATGTCCAGATCCGACAGGTGGATGCGCCCGCTGCGCAGGCTGGCGTCCAGCTGAACGGCAGCGCCCGGGTCGACATCGAACAACGCGAGGGCGCTGGCGCCCGCGCCCGACTGCAGCTGCAGCAGCAGGGTGATGCCCCACTGGAAATCCGTCTGCAGCAGATCGGTTCGCAGCACCAGGCCGAAATCAGTCTGACCGGCGAAGGCCATGAGATGCACCTGACGCAGAGCGGCAGCGCGCAATGGGCCCAGGTCCGGCAGACCGGCGAACACCACCGCCTGGACCTGCAGCAGTCCGGCGCGGCGGAACAGACCCTGCAGGTGGAACAGACCGGTCACCAGCACGCGGGAGACCTCCGCCAGCATCAGGTGGGCGCCATCGAAAACCACCTGCGCCTGCAGCAGGACGGGCGCGCGCACCAGGCAACCGTGCAGCAGGACGGACAGGACAATCAGATCACCGTTCTGCAGGACGGCGAGGGTCATCAGGCCCGGATCATCCAGTGGGGTGAGGGCAACCGCCTCCACCTCGAACAACACGGCCAGGGGCGGCAACTCCCCGAGGTCATTCAGTACGGGGGCGCCACCCTGCAGATCCGGCAGCCCTGACCCGACCCAAGGAGTCTCACCATGAAATCGTTCCTGATCCCCCTCAGTCCGTTGATCGGCCTGATGCCCCTCGCCGCTCACGCCGCATCCATCACCGAAATGCCCATGGACCCGGGGGCCGCCGTGATCATCCAGGCAGATGCCACTGCGGTGCACGCACTGATCGAGCAACAGCCGGATGCCGGTGGCGACTTCCGCGCCTTCATCAACCAGATCGGCACCGGCGCCGGTGACCTGCCCGATCATGTCGCCAGCATCCGTCAGCGTGGCACCGGTACCGGGCTGGCCTACCTGACCCAGCGCGACGGCAAGCAGCGGGCCTCCATTGACCAGATCAACGATGGTGCAGTGCTGGACGGCAGCCTCAGCGTTGACGCACTCAACCAGATTTTCATCAGCGAGCTGAGCGGCAATGACAGTGGCCTGCGCAATCAGCTGGCGGTCGTCACCCAGTCTGCAGAAGTGGCAGGGACGACCAGTACGGCGGCCCTGACGCAGGAAGGTCGCAACCGCATCGGTGTCATTGCCCAGACCGCGCTCTCGGGCGACGCCACGCTGGAACAGCGCGGCGAAGACAACAATGCCTTCATCTCGCAGGAGCACAGCTACTCGGCCAACCCGCCATTGGGCGGCACCGCCCTGGCGACGGTGCAGCAGCTGGGCCTGGATCAGTTCGCCTTCGTCACGCAGACCGCGAATGCCGATGCGATCGCCCTGGTGACCCAGGTCGACAGCACCGCCAGTCATGCCGAGACGCGGCAGCAGGACGCCGGGGTGGTACGCCTGGAAATCGAACAGCGCGGCGGCAGCGATCATGTCGCCGATGTCTCCCAGATCAATGACACCCAGGCCAGCACGATCGGGCTGCTGCAGTCCGGTGGAGTCGCCGCACAGGCCACACTGAGCCAGTCGGCCACGGCCGAAGGTGACATCCAGGTCATCCAGGACGGGGTCATGGACAGCGTGGTGACGGTCGCCCAGGAGGGCGGTGCACGCATGCAGGTCGAGATCGAGCAGGCGAACGGGGTGGGCGGCGTCGCAACCGTCGTCCAGGTGGACAGCGCGGATGCCTTCGCCCGCGTGGCGCAAACCGATGCGGTCGGCGCCATCAGTCTCATCAGCCAGACCAACGCACCCGGCGCCCGCGCCGAAATCCTCGTCACCGGCCGTTGAAGGCCGCACCCGGAGCTCCGATCATGTCGACCCTCAGACTTCACCAACACCTGCGCCTGAATGCCGTGGCCGTGCTCATGCCCGCGCTCGCCGCCTGCGGCGGCGGCAGCGCCGGTACTGCCAGCGCCGCCGCCAACTGCATCGCCGATGCCGCGGATGCGCCCTGCCAACTGTTGGACGAAGCCACCCTGCGGGCAGCGCTGCCCGGGCTGCCGGACACGGTGAATCAGGAGCAGGCGACGCTGGGCCGCCAGCTGGAATGTCGCTACAGCTGGAGCGGTGGGCGCCAGCAGTCCGTTCAGATTGGGGCCATGAGCATGGACGTCGATACCGACGACCAGGTGACCCTGTCCAACATCCGGTCCATGGAGGTCGATAACCCGGTCCAGAGCTTCCGGTTCAGCCATCGAACACCGGACGCCGAGCAGCAGGCGCGGATGAACGCGATTGCCCGCGAACGGGCCGATGAGGAGCTGAAGGACAAGCAACTCAGTGATGGCGCCGCCGAAGCCGTGCGCAACGCCGCCGGTTCGATCGCCAACAAGATTCAGTGGGAAAGCATTGAGGGACTGGGCGACGCTGCCGCCTGGGGCGGCCTCGGCCGCTTCAAACTGCTGGAAGTCCTGGTCGGCAACACCACCTTCAGCATCGATGCAGAGGTGGCCAACGCGGAAACCGACCGCCGGGATGCCGCGGTGGCGGTGGCACGCGCCATCGTCGCCCGTTGCGACTGAGCCTCAGGCCTCGGTACCGCCCACGGTCAGCCCATCCACCTTGAGGGTGGGCTGACCCACGCCGACCGGCACCGACTGCCCGTCCTTGCCGCAGATGCCGACGCCGCCATCAAGCTGCAGATCGTTGCCGATCATCGACATGCGCGGCAGCGTGTCCGGGCCATTGCCAATCAGGGTGGCGCCCTTCACCGGGCGGGTGATGCGACCGTTCTCGATCAGGTAGGCCTCCGAGGCGGAGAACACGAAGTTGCCCGAGGTGATGTCCACCTGCCCGCCGCCGAAGTTCACCGCATACAGGCCACGGCTCACCGACCGCAGGATCTCCTCCGGATCGCGCGACCCCGCCTGCATGTAGGTGTTGGTCATGCGGGGCATCGGCAGATGGGCATAAGACTCTCGACGCCCGTTGCCGGTCGGCGCCACGCCCATCAGGCGGGCATTGAGGCGATCCTGCATGTAGCCCACCAGAACCCCATTCTCGATCAGCGGCGTGCAATGCGTCGGAGTGCCCTCGTCATCAAGACTGAGGGAACCACGACGCCCCGGCAGGGTGCCATCGTCGACGATGGTGCAATCGTCGGGCGCCACCTTCTGACCGATGCGCCCGGAAAAGGCAGAGCTACCCTTGCGGTTGAAGTCACCTTCCAGACCATGGCCGACGGCCTCGTGCAGCAACACACCCGGCCAACCTGGCCCCAGCACCACCGTCAAGGTTCCCGCCGGAGCCGGCCCGGCTTCCAGCAACACGGCCGCCTGACGGACCGCTTCGCGGGCCAGGCGCTCCGGCAGATCACCGGTCAGTACCGCGTCAAAGTGCCCGCGGCCGCCACCGCCCGCGTGCGCCTGCTCACGCCGGCCGTTGTGCTCAATCATCACGCTGACGTCGAGGCGTACCAGAGGGCGCACATCGGCAGCCAGCTGCCCCTCCGCATCCAGCACCATCACGGTCTCATGCTGCGCGGCAAGGCGCGCGCTGACCTGGAATACCCGGCTGTCAGCACTACGGGCGGCCTGGTCCGCACGTGCCAGCACCTCGATCTGCGCGGCTGTGGCGACGGCCGACAGCGGGTCATGGGCCGGATACAGGGCGGTCGCCCCCCGTCCCGTCACCGCCTGCGGCGCCGTGCGCCGGTTCCCGTCACGGGCAATAGCGGTCGCCGCCTGCGCCGCCTCGAGCATGGGCGCCAACGCGATATCGTCAGCGTAGGCCAGCCCCTGACGATCGCCACTGACGGCGCGAACCCCGACACCGCGCTCCACATCGTGACTCCCACTCTTGACCATGCCGTCTTCCAGCGCCCAGCTGCGGGTCAGCCGATGCTGAAAGTAGAGGTCACCGGCTTCGATGCCCGGGGCCATCAGCTGTGCCATCACCCGCAGCAGATGGGCTTCATCCAGGCCGGCAGGGGCCAGGAATTGATCACGGGCAAGGGTCAGGGCATCGGTCATCAGAGTCTTCGGTGTTCCAGGCAGGGGAAATTGCGTCGGAGTTCATCCATTTTGCCGCGTTCCAGCGTTGCCATCGCAAAACCCGGGACGTCCTCACACATCGACAGTACGTCGCCCCAGGGGCTGAACACGGCGCTATGGCCCCAGGTGGCGCGCCCGTTGGGGTGTACACCACACTGGTTGGACGCCACCACGTAGCAGAGGTTCTCAATGGCGCGCGCCGCCAGCAGGGTAGCCCAGTGGGCCGCGCCGGTGCGTGCAGTGAACGCGGAGGGGACGCAGAGCACCTCGGCTCCGGCCGTCACCAGTGCGCGATAGAGCTCGGGGAACCGCAGGTCATAGCAGACGCTGAGGCCCAGGCGCCAACCGTCGACGTCGGCGATCACCGGATTCAATGGCCCCGGCGCGATGCTGCGCGACTCGCGGTAACGCTCGCCGCCGTCGACCGCAACGTCGAACAGATGAATCTTGTCGTAACGGGCCACCAGACCCCCGTCGGGCCCCATCAACAGACTGCTGGCGAGCACGCGCTCCGGGTCCTCGCCCCGCAGCGGCACCGTGCCCCCGAGAATGTGGATGCCATGAAACGCCGCCTGGGCAGCAAGCCAGTCCTGAATCGGACCGGCTCCGGGCACCTCGGCAATGGCCAGTTTGTCGCGCTCCCGCAACCCCATCAGGGGCAGGTTCTCCGGCAGGGTGACCAGTCGGGCACCGGCCGCCACCGCCTCCGCGATCCAGTAGGCGGCGGCATCAAGGTTGGCCTGAACATCCAGGCCGGCGTTGAGCTGTACAGCGGCAAGCTTCACGGTGTCTGATTCTCCTGCGGAGCGAGGCCACGGGCGTCGAGCGGCGTCACCTCCGGATTGTCCCAGCTGCCCTGGACGCGGTAGCCGAACTGGGTGACCTGATCGAGGGGCTTTTCCAGCAGCTCCTGCGCCAGCAGCACGATGGCGCCGACGGCAGGCCCACCCAGCAGGGCGGCGCCCAGCGTCATCCCCCCCGACAGTCCCGGCAGCACTTTCACCCGCTGATCCAGGGTGCGGTGCGCCAAGTCGATACTGCCATCGATCTCCATCCGCAGTGACGGCGCGCGGATTTCGAGGTTGTCGGAGCGCGCCAAACCGTCGGCCAACTCGAAATCGGCAGCGATGCTGTCGAAGCGCAGGCCGTCGTCGACCACGTCGCGGAAATCCAGGGTCAGTCGGCGCGGCAGCGCATAGAAACTCATCAGCCCGAGCACCCGTCCCGCCCCCGGTTCGATGGTCCGCAAGGTGCCGTCGCGCACCCGCAGGTGCACCTCCCCCTCACCCTGCGTCCAGTCCAGGGCCAGAGGGGTGTCGGGCCAGTGCAGCGAGCCTTCGATGACGGTCCGCTCCGCCCGCAGGCTGGGCGCGAAACCGAAGGCCTGCAAGGTCGGTTCGACTGCCGGGCTGCTGAGGTCAAACGTCAGCGTGGCGCTGCCGCGACGCGCGTTGCGGCGCCATTCACCTTCAACGTGACCTTCGAGCTGCCCCCCGGCAAGATCGAAACGGGTGAGCTGCATGCCATCCGCCAGCCGCTCGGTCAGCAGCTGCGCCTCACCCAGCGCCAGACCATTGAGGCTGAGCTTCCCGGCACGCACCGTGAGCGCCGGCCAGGTATCGGGCTGCAGGTTGGCCCCAGGCGGGCTGTCGGTTGACATGTCGCCCCCCTCGATCCGCACCCCTTCAAACCCCATGGACAACGAGGCAAGGTCCGCGCGGACTGCCGTGAGCGCCGTGTCCCACCGGATATCGCCGACGGCCGAACCCTCGAGGGCGAGGTGATACCCACCGGGCTCGGGCTGCAGCGACAGCTGCTGGTCATCCAGACTGACGCCGCCGATCCGCAGACGCGCCACGCGCAAGGCCAGCGCCCGCAACACGCCGACATCGCCACCGCCTTCAGGCAGTAGCCGGTGCCACTGCAGCAGGTCGGCCTGCGGCAGCACCCCCACCACCCGAAGCCCGTCGACGCCGATCGGCGGTGGTGGCGCCGCCTCGCCGAAGGCCACTTCCGCAGCCCAGGTGCCCCCTTCAGATGCGGGCAGCCGGATCTGAGCGCTCGCCAGCGTGCCGGCCAGATCCACCATCAGGGTGCGGGCCCCGCCTTCACGGCGAAGCTGCACGGCCACCGGCATGGCCTCGGCCGCCGGCTTGCCGAAGGGGGCGGGCAACCGCAATGCGGTTCCCTGCAGTCGGCTTTCGAGGTTGAGCACCGCGTCCGCCACGCCCAGGGGCTGCTGCAGCGTCCACTCGCTGGCCCCCTCCATCCGGTCACGAACCGCCGCCGGCAGATACGCAGCGGCGACCTCGCTGTCCGCAGCCACGGAGGCCCGAACCCGCAGGTCACCAGGATGCGTCTCGGCGGGCACGATCTCAGCGACCAGATCGGTATCGAGCCACCGGGCACGCAAGTCGGAGGCCTGCACCTGGCTGCGGGAGAACTGCACGGTGCCGTTGAGTGCCTCCACTGGTGCCGGCAGCGCCTTCAGCGCCCAGCGTGCATCCTGAACCTGCAGCACCCCTTCGACCTCGAACGGAATACCTTTTCGCAGCGGGATATCCAGCTGCAAATCCAATGCCCCCTGCCCTTCGAGCGTGCCGGCCTCCAACAGCGGCGCCAGCCTCGACTGCAAGGGTGAGCCCGACACCAGGGAAAACAGGCGCGGCAAAGGCGCGGACAACCGCCCCTCCACCTTGACGGGCCCCAGATGCATGGCGGCGATATCGGCGCGCAGCGCGGTCACTGCCAACCCCGCCAGCCGTGCCTTCTGCCCATCCACGCTGAGGCGATTGCCGGCAAACACGAGATCGGCGTCGACATCGGTCAGCGGCGGCCAATCAGGCGAATAGGCAATGGTGGCATTGCGCAAGGGCAGGGTCAGCCGCCACTGGCCGGTCGGACGCGAACCGAAGGGAAAGTCGCGGACCGGCCCGTTGATGCTCAGCTGTGCCTCCGGCACATCCCCCGCAACGATGCCGCGCGAGAGCCAGTCCCGAAGTCTGGGCTTCCAGCGCGCCGGCATCAGCGGCTTCAGGGCCGTGAGATCGGCAACCGACAGCGCCATCTGCAGGTCCAGCACCGGCCCCGCCTGCGGGTCGAGCACCAGCGTGCCGCGCCCGGTGCCGAGGGCACCGGGAATCTGCCATTCAAAGGCCGGCATCCGCAGCAGCCAGGGCGCGTCCGCCTGTCGCGTCCACAGCAGATCTCCCTGAAAACGCTCGAACGCCAGCGGCGCCGGATCCGCCGTTGGCAGTCGCACCGACCAGGGCGAGTCGGCGGGCGAGAACCGTCCTCCCTGATCGGTCGCCACCAGTCGCCCGCTCAGGCCGGTGACCGCCACCGCGTCCTCCCCTTGCCAGCCCCCCGCTTCCACGTCGGACTCCACGGTGTATTGCCAGGGCGCGGCGTCCCCCGCGCGACCCGCGCGCACATGAGCGTTTCGCAGCGCACCGCGCAGCGCGGCAAAGCGCTGCAACGCAGATGCGTCGAGCACCGCCAGCCAGGGCGCCAGGGTGGTCAGATCGAGATATGGGGCATCAAGCTCGAAGCTGTGCTTCCCCCAGCGCAGCCGCAGGTCCGCTTTGGGCTCGCCTGCGAGCCGCAATTCGCTCAGGCTCAACAGGTTGCCGGTCGCGGCCGGCTGCCATTCGAGCTTCGCCGTCAGTTGCGCGACCTCGGGGCCCTCCGGTACCGCACGCAGGCTGAGCGCCTCGGTCTCCAGCTGCACCTGCTGCAGGCGTCCGGACTGGAACTGTCCCCGCGCATCGACCTGCAGCTGTTCAGCCTGCAGTGGGAGTGGCGATGTCCAACCCGGCACCACCCAGCCGGCGGGCACCAGATCCTGTGCGCGCAGCTGCCAGCGGCCGGACCACTGATCGATGCGGTCAGACTCGCCGCGCACTTCTGCCCGTGCGGCGAACGCGCCCCCCAATCCGGCAGGCAGACTGCCTTCGCTGACGAGGTCGAACCCGGCATCAGTCTGCGACAGGCTGGCCTCCTCGATGGCCAGATCCAGCGGGCGGTTCTCCCACAGGGGATACCGCACCCGGATCTGCGCATCACTGAGCACCAGGGTCGAGAATCGCGCCACCGCCGCCCGCCAGTTGCGGGGCTCGGCGCCGGGCTGCAGGGGCCGCGACTCGAACCCGGCAACCCGCACACGATGCGCCTCGTCAATCTCGACCCGAAGCTGCAGCCCCGAGAGCAGCACCCGGTCCGGCATGAAGTCGCCGCGCACCATGCGCCGCAGCGAAAACCCGAGACGCAGACGCTCGGCCCGTAGCGAGCCATCATCCTCATCAACGGTATCGCGCAGCACGATGTCGCTGAGCTCGATCTGCGGCGACAGGCCCCGCCACAGCAGGTGAACACCGCCGATATCCACCGGCCGTCCGGCCACCTCACTCACCCAGTCGGCGAGTTGCTCACGGTAGCCGGGCACCATCAGCACGGCGATCTGGAACACCCCGCTGGCGACCGCCGTGAACACCAGCAGTCCCGCCACCCCCGAGATCAGGGTGGTCCACCATCGGCGCCTTATCCGCTCCACGTGGCGCCCGCCTCACAGCGGGATGACATCGAAAGTCTCCTGGGTATAGGCCGCTTCCGCCTGCAGCCGGATGGGCCGGTGCAACTGGGCCTCAAGGTCCGCCAACCCCAAGGCAGGCTCATCAATCAGGCGTTGTGTCACCGCCGGCGCCGCCAGCACCAGAAAGCCCTTGGCCTCGAACTGGCGCGCCGACCGCTGCACCTCCCGGACCACCTCGTGACACACCGTTTCCACCGTCTTCAGGTGCCCGCGCCCGGCACAATGGGGGCAAGGCTCGCACAAAATGTGCCCAAGACTCTCGCGGGATCGCTTGCGGGTCATCTCCACCAGACCCAGCGGCGAAAACGGAAACACCTGAGTGCGCGCGTGATCGGCGGTCAGCGCCTTTTCCAGGCTCCGCATCACCTGCGCGCGATGGTCTTCCGAGCGCATGTCGATGAAGTCGAGAATGATGATGCCGCCAAGGTTGCGCAGGCGCAGCTGACGGGCAATGGCCTGCGTGGCTTCGAGATTGGTCTTGAGGACGGTCTCATCGAGATTACGGTGCCCCAGGTACGCCCCGGTATTCACATCGATGGTGGTCATCGCCTCGGTCTGGTCGATGATCAGGTGCCCGCCCGATTTCAGGTCCACCTTGCGCGCCAGTGCACGCGTGATGTCGTCCTCCACCCCGTAGAGGTCGAAGATCGGCGCGGCACCTTCGTACAGCTCCAGGCGATCGGCAGCCAGCGGCACGAACACCCGAGCAAACTGGCGTACGCGCTCGAACTCCTCCGCATCATCGATGCGGATGCGCTCGACATCGGTGCCCAGCAGGTCACGCAGGATCCGCATCGACAACGGCAGGTCGCCGTGCACCAGCGTGCCGGCTGCAGCGTCGCGGGATTGCTCGCTGATGGAGTCCCACAGGCGCATGAGAAAGGCGAGGTCGTTCTCCAGCGCCGCAGCGTCGGTGTTCTCGGCGGCGGTCCGCGCGATCACGCCAAAGCGCGGCGCCAGCCGTTGCTGGATATCCGACAGAATCCCCTTGAGCCGCTCCCGTTCGACTTCATCTTCGATGCGCGCGGACACACCAACATTCGGCTCGAACGGCAGCATCACCAGGTACCGTGACGGGATCGACAACAGCGTGGTCAGTCGCGCCCCCTTGGTGCCCAGCGGGTCCTTGAGAATCTGCACCAGCACCGCCTGCCCTTCGTGCAGCAGCTGGGTGATCTGCGGTGCGCCCCCCTCCGTCGCTGCGCCGCCCGGTCCCGGCAACATGTCGGCCACGTGCAGAAACGCGGTGCGCTCGAGGCCGACATCGACAAACGCCGCCTGCATCCCCGGCAGTACCCGCTGCACCCGCCCCTTGTAGACGTTACCGGTCAGTCCGTGCCGCGAGGCACGCTGGACATGGATCTCCTGGGCAGCGCCGCCCTCAACCAGGGCGACACGGGTTTCCTGCGGCCCGATGTTGACAAGAATCTCGGTGCTCATGCGATCTCCTCCGGCCTCACGCCAAAGGCGGCCAGCAACGTGGTGGTTTCCACCACCGGCAGGCCGATCACCCCGGTCAGGCTGCCGCGCATGGCCCGCACGAAACCGGCAGCCTCGCCCTGGATGGCATAGCTGCCAGCCTTGCCCAGCGGGGCATCGCTATCGCAGTAGCGTCGTATCTGCGCCGCCGTCAGCGGCGCGAAATCAACCTCGGTCACCGATTCCACCGCCTCGCGTCGCGTGTCGTCCGCCACCGCAACCCGGCTGATGACCTGGTGCGTGCGTCCCGCCAGCGCCGCCAGCGTCTCCGCAGCGGCGTTCCGGTCAGCGGGCTTGCCCAGTGCCCGACCATCGAGCAGGACTTCGGTGTCGGCCACCAGCACGGGCCGGGGCGCCGGTCGCAGCCGCAACGCCGCATCAAGCTTGTCGCCCACCACCCGCCGCACGTACTCCAGCCCCCGCTCGTTGGCGGCAGGCGTTTCTTCCACCGCCACCGGCAGCAAGGCGAAGGCGAACCCCGCCTGGGTCAGCAGTTCACGGCGCCTCGGCGATTGCGAGGCGAGGAAAAAGGAAATGGCCATGCCGACAGTGTAGCGGCAGCGCCCGCAAGACGGCCTCAGGCGCGGTGATAGGGGTGATTCACGTGCAGTGACCAGGCCCGGTACAACTGCTCGGCCACCACCACCCGCACCAGAGGGTGCGGCAAGGTCAACCGGGACAGTGACCAGCGGTGGTCGGCACGTTCCAGCACCGACGCGTCCAACCCATCGGCCCCGCCGATGATCAGCACGGCATCCCGCCCGGAAGGCAGCCACCGGGTCAGGGCCGCGGACCAGCCCACGGTGTCCAGCATCTGCCCCCGCTCGTCGAGCGCAATCACCTCGGCATCACGCGGCAGGGCACGCAGGATCTTGTCAGCCTCCTGGCGCTTCAACCGGGCCAGATCCGGGGACTTGCCGCGGGGCGGCGGCGCGATTTCGACCAAGGTCAGCCGCACCTCATGCGGCAAACGACCGGCATAGTCGGAGAATGCGGTTTCCACCCAGTCAGGCATCCGCTGCCCGACCGTGATCAGATGAACCCGCATGCGCCCGATCAGTCCCGGCTGCGCGTCGGCCGTGAACGGGCCGCCGGAGTCTTGCGGGCAGCAGTACCGCGCGCCGGAGCAGCTTTGCTGCGGGCAGGCGCCTTGGCCTTGCTTGCGGCCCTGGGCTTGGTGGCTGCCTTGGCCTTCGGCGCAGCCTTGGCCTGGGACGCGCCGGTTTTGGCCACCGCCTTCGATTTGGGCTTGGGCTTGGCCACTGCGCTGCTCTCCTCCACCGGTGGCGGCGTCACCGCCCACAGTTTCTCCAACTGGTAGAAGGCACGCGTCTGGGCCTGCATCACGTGCACCAGCACGCCGTTGAGATCGACCAGCGCCCATTCGCCCTGATCCAGTCCCTCGACGCCCAGAGGGCGGTGATTTTTCTCACGCGCCTCGTCCATTACGTTCTGCGCCAGCGCCTTCACATGCCGGGTGGAGGTCCCGGAGCAGATGATCATGACGTCGGTCATCGGCGTCAGCGCCTTGACGTCCATGACCTGAATGTCCTGACCCTTGAGGTCTTCGAGCGCGGCGACGGCAAGTTTAGTGAGTGCTGGGGTTTTCATCTTCTGTCAGAGCCGCAATATCAGCGGCGGTGAGGCTGTCGAGAATGGCATCCGGCAACAAACCGCGCACCGAACGTCCGTGGCGCAGCTTGCGGCGAATCCGTGTAGAGGAGATGTCCAGCATCGGGATCTCCAGCGGTTGGAAGCGCCCACGCAACGCGTCTGCGGCCTCCGGGGGTGGGGCCAGCGCGGCCCCGGGACGCACCACCACAGCCACTTCGGCCAGGTCGAGAATGTCCTTCCAACGATGCCAGGAGTGAAAGTGGGCGAAGGCATCCGCGCCCATCAACAACACCCGCCGCGCCCGGGGATACTGCGTGGCGAGTTGACTCAGGGTATCGACCGTGTAGGACGGTCCGTCCCGCTGAATCTCGCAGTCGTCGGCGACCAGCGCCGATTCCGGCTTGACTGCCAGCCGCAACCACTCCAGTCGGCGCAAGGGCGAGATACGCGCTTTCGGGCGGTGCACCGGCTGGGCCGTCGGCACCAACCGGACCTGATCCAGCGCAAGGCGCTCACGCGCCTCCAGTGCCAGTCGCAGGTGCCCGTTGTGAAACGGCGCAAAGGCCCCGCCAAAGATGCCGATGGCCTTCAAGGCACTCCCGGTCCGGCTGCGTCCGCACTAGCGGACATGCCCATCCCCCAGCACCACCCACTTGAGCGTGGTCAGGCCTTCGAGCCCCACCGGACCGCGGGCGTGGAACTTGTCCGTGCTGATTCCGATCTCCGCGCCGAGACCGTACTCGTAGCCATCCGCAAACCGGGTGGAAGCATTGACCATCACCGAACTGGAGTCGACCTCCCGCAGGAATCGCCGCGCCAGCGTGATGCTCTCGGTGACGATGGCGTCCGTGTGGGCGGAGCCGTAGCGCGTGATGTGGTCGATGGCTTCATCAAGACCCTCCACCACCCGGATCGACAGCACCGGGGCCAGATACTCCGTTCCCCAGTCCGCCTCGGTGGCCGGACGCGCATCCTTGAGAATGCTGCGGGTGCGCTCACAACCACGCAGCTCGACCCCGGCCTCGACGTAGATCTCGGCCAGCTTGGGCAGCACCCGCTCCGCAGCCGGGGCGTCCACCAGCAGGGTTTCCATGGTGTTGCAGGTGCCATAGCGCTGGGTCTTGGCGTTGACCGCCACCGCGATCGCCTTCTCGAGGTCCGCCTGCGCCTCGATGAACACATGGCAGACCCCATCCAGATGCTTGATGACCGGAACCCGCGCCGCTTCGGTCACCGCCGCTACCAGGCCCTTGCCGCCACGGGGGATGATCACGTCGACATAGTCGGGGCTGGCGCACATCAGGCCGACCATGCGTCGGTCCGGTGTATCGAGCACCTGCACACACTCGCGCGGCAGGCCCGCCTCGATCAGCGCACGCTCGACACAGCGTGCGATGGCCTGATTGGAGCGCATGGCTTCGGAGCCACCCCGCAGGATGCAGGCATTGCCGGCCTTGAGACACAGGCTGGCCGCGTCAGCGGTGACGTTGGGCCGTGACTCGTAAATGATGCCGACCACGCCCATCGGCACCCGCATGCGCCCCACCTGGATCCCGGAGGGCCGCATCTTCATGTCGGTGATCTCGCCCACCGGATCGGGCAGCATGGCAATCTGGCGAACCCCTTCCGCCATGGCCGCCACGCGGTCGGCGTTGAGGGCCAGCCGATCCAGCATGGCACTGTCGAGGCCGGCTTCCCGCCCGGCATCCAGGTCGTCGGCATTGGCCCGCAGAATGTCCGGGGCGGCATCCAGCAGAATCTGCGCCAGCGCAAACAACGCAGCGTTCTTCTGACCGGCTTCGACGCGCGCCAGCGTGCGCGCCGACTGGCGCGCCGACTGACCCAGCGTCTGCATCAACCGTGACAGGCCGTCGTCGGCGTTTTGGCCCCGGGGGCTCTTGGCAGCACTCATGTCCTTCTGGATTTTCCTGTTCGCGCGGCACCACTGGCCGCCAACACCAATGTTAGCAAGTCTTCCCAGGCGCCCGGCTCGCCGCCGGTCGATTTGGACCGCGCGTCGATGCGCATCGCCTGCCGCAGCCAACCCAGTGGCTCGGCCGGCCGCACCCGCTGCAGGGCCGGCCGGAATCCGGCTTGCTGGAATCGGCGGATGCCGGCCTGGTCGCAGGCGGTGGCAGCGTCCCGCGTGCGGGCAAACAAGGGCGCGGCGCGCGCCAGGCCGCGCAGCGTCCACAACAACGCCGCCAGCACCTCCTGGATTGCCACGCCCTCCTCCCGCAAGCGCCCGAGACTGCGGACGGCACCGACAGCATCCCCGGCCAGCACCCGGTTGCCGAGATCGAACGCGCCGAACCGGGCATTGTCGGCCACCGCTTCGGCCATCTGATCCGCCTCCACAGGCTGGTCGCCGTACAGGAGGCGAAGCTTCTCGATGTCCTGCGCGCAGGCCAGCAGATTGCCCTCGGTCCGGTCAGCGAGCAGCCGGACCGCATCCGGGCTCAGCCGCAGGCCGGCACTGCGCACCCGCCCCGCCACCCACTGCGGCCACTCGGCCGCACTGACCGGCCAGGCATAGACCACCAGGGCCTGGCGCTCGCAGGCACTGAACCAGGCTGCCTTGCGCTGCCGTGCATCCAGTGCGCCCAGCGTCACGATCAGGCAGACATCCTGCGGCGGTACCGCCGCCAGCGCCTGCAACGCCTTGGACCCTTCGTCACCCAGCGCGCCCTGCACCCGCACCTCGATGAGGCGACGGCTGGAAAACAGCGACAGGCTGGCACCCGCCTCGATCACCTGCTGCCAGTTGAAGCCTTTCTCGGCATCGAACACGGTGCGCTCGTCGTACCCGGTGGCGCGCGCGGCGGCCCTGAGGGTGTCCGCACACTCCTGGATCAGCAGGGGTTCTTCCCCCGCCAGCACCGCCAGTGCCGGCAAGCCCTTGCCGATCTGCGCGGAAAGTTGTTCAGGTTTCAGTGCCATGGGGGAATTCTATAATGCAGCTCATGACCTCACCGCGCCGCTACTCCACCGCCGACCGCTGGCTGCTCCCCCTGGCCCAGGGGCTCAACCTGCTGGCCCCGCACCACGGGGCACGCCCCTCGCCGGCCGAAGGGCAGGAGGAGGCTGTCATGGCCGCACGCGAACGCCGCCACGCCGCCGGTCTGATGCGCGTCAACCACGCCGGAGAAGTCGCCGCACAGGGGCTCTACCATGGTCAGGCCGCCACGGCCCGCGGCGGCGAAGTGGCCGCACAGCTGCGCGCCGCCGCCGAAGAGGAACGCGACCACATGCAATGGTGTGACGCCCGTCTGCGCGAGCTGGGCAGTCGCCCCAGCCTGCTGTCGCCGCTCTGGTACGCCGGCTCATTCGCGCTGGGCGCGGCCGCCGGGATGGCCGGCGATCGCTGGAGCCTCGGATTCGTGGCCGAAACCGAGCGCCAGGTATCGGAACACCTCGGTGATCACCTGCACCGGCTGCCTCAGGATGACCGCCGCAGCCGCGCCGTGGTTGCGCAGATGCAGACGGAGGAAGCGCGCCACGGCGCCGAGGCCACCGCCGCCGGCGGCGCCGACCTGCCTCAGCCGGTGCGCGCCCTGATGGCGCGCGTGGCACACGTAATGAAGCTGGCGGCCTACCGCCTCTGAGCGCCGCCCGCCTCAGCGGGAGATGTTGCGCCCGTAGAAGATCTCCTGGATCTCGTGGTCCACCCGCGAGCGGATCTGCTTGGCCTCCCGCACCGACAGCTCGCTGGCACTCTCACCGAACAGGTAGGTGTCGAGATCCAGCTCCTTCAGGCACATCTTGGTATGGAAGATGTACTCCTGATAGACATTCACGTCGACCATCTGGTAACGACGCTTGATGTCGGCGGAAATGAAGTTCTGGATGGAGTCGATGTTGTGGTCGATGAAGTGCTTCATGCCGCGGACGTTGCGGGTGAAGCCCCGCACGCGGTAGTCCATCACCACGATATCGCTCTCGAAGCTCTTGATGAGGTAGTTCAGCGCCTTCAGCGGGGAGATCTTGCCGCAGGTCGAGACGTCGATATCGGCGCGGAAGGTGCTGATGCCATTGTCCGGGTGCGTCTCCGGATAGGTATGGACGGTGATGTGGCTCTTGTCCAGATGCGCCACCACCGAGTCCTTCTTCTTGCCCGGGGTGGGCAGTCCGTCGTGGTGGCCTTCCGAGATCAGCATGGTCACCGAGGCCCCCTGGGGATCGTAGTCCTCGGTGGCCACGTTGAGGATGTTGGCACCGATGATCTGCGCCACCTCGGTGAGGATGTTGGTCAGACGTTCGGCGTTGTACTGCTCATCGATGTACTCGATGTAGGCCTGCTGCTCCTCGCGGGTGCGGGCGTAGCAGATATCGTAGATGTTGAAGGACAACGACTTGGTCAGGTTGTTGAATCCCAGCAGCTTGAGGCGGGCGTTGCTGGTCGGTTTGGACTTGGTCTTGGCCAATGCAGGAATCCTTCGGTATGAATCAGGCGCTCGGGCGGCCCCACCGCTCCAAGCTTGGGGGCGGCATTATAGGCGCTCAGGCCGGCACGCCGCCGTCCGCCGCCCGGATCTCGTGACTGTGGGTCATGGCGACACCGCCCTGGCCCAGCATGATCGACGCCGAGCAGTATTTCTCCGCCGACAACGCCACCGCGCGCTTCACCTGGCTGGCATTGAGCCCATCACCAGAAACCACGAAATGCAGGTGAATGGCGGTGAACACCTTGGGCTCAGTCTCGGCCCGGGTGCCTTCCACTTCGACGTAACAATCCGATATCGGCTGCCGCGCCCGTTTGAGGATGTAGACCACATCCACCGACGAGCAGGCCCCCACCGACATCAGCATCAACTCCATGGGCCGCGGCCCGAGGTTGCGACCCCCGATATGTTCCGGGCCATCAATGACAATGGCGTGACCGCTGCCGGATTCGGCGATGAAGGCCGCCTGTTCGGCCCATTTGACGCGTGCTTTCACCGAAAAAGCTCCTGAATCGGCTGTGGGGTGTGGTAGTTTCCGGCAACCGTCGCCAAAGCTCCAGAGTTGCCCTCCATGTCCGATGCCTTCGCCGAGATGCTGCAACGTCCCGCGATCCAGCATTTCGTGGGGCTGGCACACAAGCGCAGCGTACCCCCCAAGCAGACGCTGATGCACGCTGGCGACTCACCGCAATCCCTCTACCTGATCCTGGAAGGGTCGGTCAGCATCCTGCTGGAAGACGACGAAGGGCGCGAGATCGTATTGGCCTACCTCAATCCCGGCGAGTTCTTCGGGGAGATGTGCCTGTTTCCGCAGCAGCCGGTCCGCTCGGCCATCGTGCGCACCCGCACGCCCACCTTGCTCGCCGAAATGGGCCTGCAGGGCTTCCGCAGCTTTGCCCATGAACAGCCGGAGATCATGTTCGATATTGCCGGCCAGCTGGCCGCCCGCCTGCGCGATACCAGCCGCCGCGTCGGAGACCTGACCTTTCTCGATGTTGCAGGCCGGCTGGCACGCGTGCTGCTCGACCTCGCCAGCAGCCCCGATGCCCGCCCGCACCCGCGCGGCGTGGTGGTCAAGATCAGCCGTCAGGAACTGGCGCGTATCGTCGGTTGCTCCCGCGAGATGGCCGGGCGCGTGCTGAAGCGCCTGGAAGAGGACGGCATCGTGCAGAGCCAGGGCCGCAGCATTCTGGTGCTCGGCGGCCGCACCACCACCGACGACTGAGCCGCTCAGTCGGCGATCAGGGCCTTGAGCGCCGCACCCGGGTCCGGCTGACGCATCAGCGATTCCCCAACCAGAAACCGCCGCACACCCGCCGCCATCATCCGCGCCACGTCCGCCGGCCCGGCGATGCCGGACTCGGTCACCACCGGTACGCCGCCGGGCGCGTCGCCCAACAGATCCAGTGTGGTTTCCAGGCGGGTTTCGAACGTCCGCAGGTTGCGGTTGTTGACGCCCAGCACCCAGCCCTCCCGCAGACCGGCCCGCTGCACCCGCGCCAGCTCCTCGCCGTCATGCACCTCCACCAGCACCTCCAGCCCCTGCTCGCGTGCACAGGCGTGGAGGCTGTTGAGCTGGTCGACAGACAGGCAGGCGGCAATCAGCAGCACGCAATCGGCACCGATGGCACGCGCCTCCACCACCTGCAGCTCATCCACCAGGAAATCCTTGCGGATCACCGGCAGGGCGCAGGCGGCGCGCGCCGACACCAGATACTCGTTGTGGCCCTGGAAGAAGCGCTCGTCGGTGAGCACCGACAGGCAGGCCGCGCCGCCGTCGGCGTAGGCGCGCGCGATCGCCGGTGGATCGAAATCGGCGCGGATCACGCCCTTGCTGGGGCTGGCCTTCTTGATCTCGGCAATCACCGAAGCGCCGGTTTCGGCCTTGCCGTCGAGCGCGGCAATGAAGCCGCGCGGCGCATCGGCCGCCGCAGCGCGTTCCATCAGGTCGCGCAGGCTGTAGCGTCGCCGCAGCGCGGTGATCTCCTCCCGCTTGACCTCGACGATCCGTTCGAGAATGTCGGCCATCTCAGCCCCCCGACAGCTGGCGCGAGGTGATCACCAGCGCATCCAGCTTGGCCTGCGCGGCCCCACTGGACAGTGCCTCCCGCGCCTGGGCGATGCCGCTGGCAACGTCGGGGACGGCCCCGGCGGCATAGAGCGAGGCACCGGCATTGAAGACCACGATGTCGCGGGCCGGACCGGGGCGGTCCGCCAGCACATCGCGGATGCGCGCGCAGGACTCCGCAGCGTCGGCCACCGCCAGCTGGCGGGTAGCCGCCATCGGCAGGCCGAAATCCTCGGGATGCAGGTCGTACTCATGGACCGCGCCGTCGCGCAGCTCGCCGACCCGGGTGCTGCCCCCCAGGGTGATCTCGTCGAGGCCATCGCGGCCGTAGACCACCAGGGCACGGGTGGCGCCCAGCGCCTGCAGCACCCGGATCTGGATGCCCACCAGGTCCTCGTGGAACACCCCCATCAGGATGTTGGGCGCACCCGCCGGATTGGTCAGCGGCCCGAGAATGTTGAACAGGGTCTTCACCCCCATTTCACGCCGCACCGGCGCCACCGCCTTCATCGCCGGGTGGTGGTTGGGGGCAAACATGAACCCGATGCCCACCTGTTCGATGCACGGCCCCACCTGCTCCGGCGGCAGGTCGATGGCGACGCCGAGCTGCTCCAGCACGTCGGCACTGCCCGACTTCGACGACACCCCGCGATTACCGTGCTTGGCCACCCGCACGCCGCAGGCCGCCACCACGAACATCGAGCAGGTGGAGATGTTGAAGCTGTGGCTGCCATCCCCGCCGGTGCCGACGATATCCAGCAGCGGGCCGCCCTGGTCCGACACCGTCACCTTGCGCGAGAACTCGCGCATCACCTGGGCGGCGGCGGCGATCTCGCCGACCGACTCCTTCTTCACCCGCAGGCCGGTCAGCAGCGCGGCGGTCATCACCGGCGACACCTCGCCCTGCATGATGGCGCGCATCAGCGCCACCATTTCGTCGTGAAAGATTTCGCGATGTTCGATGACCCGCTGCAACGCAGCCTGGGGGGTGATGGACATCAGGTCGTCTCCAGAAAGTTCTGCAACAGCTGGTGGCCGTGCTCGGTGAGAATGGATTCCGGGTGGAACTGCACCCCCTCGATCGGCAGGCTGCGGTGGCGCAGCCCCATGATTTCGTCGGGACTGCCGTCCGCCTGCTGCGTCCAGGCCGTCACCTCGAAGCAGTCCGGCAGCCCCTCGCGGTCCACGATCAGCGAGTGGTAGCGGGTGGCGGTGTATGGGCTGGGCAGGTCGCGGAACACCCCCGCACCCTGGTGAAACACCGGGCTGGTCTTGCCGTGCATCACCTGACGCGCGCGGATCACCCGTCCGCCAAAGGCCTGGCCGATGGCCTGATGCCCGAGACAGACCCCGAGGATGGGAAAGCGCCCCTTCAGCCGGTCGATCAGCTCCAGGCAGATCCCCGCCTCGTTGGGCGTGCAGGGGCCGGGTGACAGCACGATATGACGCGGCGCCAGCTGCTCGACCGCGTCCACGCTGATCTGGTCATTGCGATGCACCACCACCTCCACCCCCAGTTCGCCGAAGTACTGCACCAGGTTGTAGGTGAAGGAGTCATAGTTATCGATCATCAGCAGCATGGAACTGCCACCTCATTGTCGTTATTGCAGGTGATCGCGTTCATGGCGAAGGGCGGCCGGGCTGGGCACGATGCCAGCAGGAGGGAATGGGGCGTCATTCTACCGTTCCGCGCCGGACACCGGCCCGATCGCAAGGACGATGGCTTGGCACATTCAGTGAACACATGTACACTTTTGTGGCTCCCTGCCGGACCGCCCCATGCCTGCACCCCTGCCTCGCGACACCGCTCCCGCCCAGACACGCGGCGCCCTGTACCTGGCCGCCCGTGGGCTCGACCAGATCACCCAGCGGGCGCAGCAACTGCACCACGCCATCGCCGCCGTGCCGTTCGGCGCGCTTGCACCGCTGCCGGGCATCCGCGCCGGCAGCGAGACCGCCCGGATGGTGCACGACGGCATCACCGACGGCGTGTATGCCACCGTGCGTGCGTCCACCCAGGCGGTCTTCGGCCTGGCGGGGATGGCGGTACGCGAATGGGAGCGGCAGGTTCCGGCGTCGCCGCTGGCACCCCACCCACAGCGTGACCTCGCCGTAAGCGCGCTGGCCGGCCTGGTCGGCGACGACCTCGCCGCCCGCCGCAATCCGCTGGCGCCGCGCATGGGCTTCTACCGCAACGGCCAGCGCCTGCCGATGGACCCGGCCGCCCTCGCCGACCCACACGTGCAGTGCCGTGGCCGTCTGGTGGTCTTCCTGCACGGCCTCGCCTGCAATGAATCCGCCTGGGATTTCTATGCCGACGCCGCCGAGCCGGAAACCCACCCCTACGGCCTGCGGCTGGAAACCGAGCTGGACTGCACCGCGCTGTACCTGCGCTACAACACCGGCCTGCACATCTCCCGCAATGGCGCCCGGCTGTCCCGTCTGCTCACGCGCCTGTGCCAGCGCTGGCCGGTGAAGGTGCGCGACATCGTGCTGGTCGGGCACAGCATGGGTGGCCTGGTGGCCCGCGCCGCCGCACTCGCCGGCGAATCGCAACAGGCCCCATGGACCGACGCGCTGTCGCAGGTGATCTGCCTGGGCTCGCCCCATCGCGGTGCCCCGCTGGCGCGCTGGGTCAGCCACGGCAGTCGCCTGCTGAACCGATTCACCCTCACCCGACCGATCGCCGAAGTGCTGGAGGTCCGCTCGGTGGGCATCCGTGATCTCGACCGCGGCGATGTCCGCGATGAGGACTGGCGCCCGCGCGCCGCCAGCGGGCCGCTGCCCCTGCCGCCCCGCATCCCCCGCGTGCGCTACCACTTCATCGGCAGCACCCTCGCGCATCCGGGACAGGAGTGGATGGGCCACCTGATCGGCGACGGTCTGGTGCAGGTGCCCAGCGCCACCGCCGCCGCGCTGGCCGACGCCGATGTCGCCCTGCTGTACCGCTGCCACCACCTGCGCCTGCTCAACCACCCGGCCATCTACGGCCTGATCCGGGCGGCGCTGCAGTCTCCGGCTCAGGCCGACTGCTTGCGCACCTCGGTGAGAAAGTCCCGCAGGTAGGGCCGTGCCGCCAGGCTCTCGGGCATGGCGGCGTGCAGCTCGCAGCGCAGGCCCTTCGGCCCCAGCGGCTTGCCGACGACGTAGCCCCGCGCCAGATAGGGCGCCACGCTCCACGCCGGCAGCGCGGCAATCCCGCGGCCACTGGCCACCAGTTGCAGGATGGCCACCGTGAGCTCGGCATGGCGGCGCTTCGGCCGCAGTCCGGCCGGTGCCAGGAAGTGCCTCACCACATCCAGCATGTCGTCCTCCACCGGATAGCTGATCAGCGTTTCCGCCGCCACCTCCTCCGGCCGCAGCCAGCGCTTGCCGGCCAGCGGATGCCCCGGCGCCAGAATCGCCAGCGTCTCGTAGTCGAACAGGGGGGCGGTGACGATGCCGGGGCGGCGCGGCGGCAGGTCGTGCAACACCGCAAAGTCGGCCCTGCCCTGCTCGATCAGGGTCACCGGCTCGGTATGGAAGCCGCTCACCAGATCCAGCTCCACCTCCGGCCAGTGCTCGCGGAAGGCGTCCATCGCCGGCATCAGCCAGTCGAAGCAGGTGTGGCACTCCACCGCCACCCGCAGTTCACCGCTGCGGCCGGAAACCCATTGCGCGATATCCCGTTCGGTGGCGGCGGTCAGCGCTGTCACCTCGCGGGCGGCGCGCAGCAGCCGCTGCCCGGCCTGGGTGAAGCGCAGCGGTCGGGTGTTGCGCTCGAACAGGGGCACGCCGAAATGGTTTTCCAGCACCCGGATCTGGTGGGACAGCGCCGACTGGGTGACGAACACCCGCGCCGCCGCCTTGGCCAGGGTGCCGGCCTCGTCGAGCGCGATCAGGGTGTGCAGGTGGCGGAGTTCGAGTGGCGATGACATGAATAAATCTCATGAAAAATGTAAAAACTTTGAGATTGAATAATATATCGTCAGCCCTGACCATGCCGGCCCCTGCATCGACACCCGGACCCGGCCATGACCACCACCCACCTCCTCGGCTTCCCCCGCATCGGCGCCCACCGTGAACTCAAGCGCGCGCTGGAGGACCACTGGCGCGGCGCCCTCGACGCCGACGGCCTGCAGGCCGTGGGGCGCGAACTGCGCGCCCGTCACTGGGGCCTGCAGCGGGCCGCCGGACTGGACTACGTGAGCGTCGGCGACTTCGCCTGGTACGACCACCTGCACACCGTCACCGCGCTGTGCTCGGCAGCGCCGGCGCGCTTTGGTCTGGGCGAACGGGTGGATCTCGCCGGCTACTTCGCCATGGCCCGCGGCACCCCCTCGCAGCCGGCACTGGCCATGAAGAAGTGGTTCGACACCAACTACCACTACCTGGTCCCGGAACTGTCGGCGGACACCCGCTTCCAGCTCAACCGCGACTGGCTGTTTCCGGACGTGGACGAGGCACTCGCCGCCGGCCATCCGGTCAAGGTGGTGCTGCCCGGCCCGCTGACCTGGCTGTGGCTGGCCAGCGCCCCTGCCGGCTTCAACAAGCTGGACCTGCTGTCGCCCCTGCTCAACGTCTACTACGCCGTCGCCGAAGCGCTGAAGGCCCGTGGCGTGGCCTGGCTGCAGCTGGACGAGCCCATCCTGTCGCTGGACCTGCCGTCCGAGTGGCTCGCGGCCCTGCCCGTGGTCTACCGCGAACTGGCCCCGGCGGCACCCCCGATCCTGCTGGCCACCTACTTCGGTGGCGTCGGGGCCCATGCCACCCGCCTCGCCGCGCTGCCGGTCGCCGGCCTGCATCTGGACCTGGTGCGCGACCCCGCCCAGCTCGACACCTTCCTTGCCGAATGGCCGACCGACCGGGTGCTCTCCCTGGGGGTGGTCGACGGCCGCAACCTGTGGCGTACCGACCTCACCCGCGCACTCGCCCGACTCCACCCGCTGAAGGCGCAGCTCGGCGCGCGGCTGTGGCTGTCCGCCTCCTGCTCCCTGCTGCACGTGCCGCATGATCTCGACCAGGAGGACCAGCTTGACCCGCGCCTCAAGGCCTGGATGGCCTTCGCCAACCAGAAGCTGGACGAGCTGAACACGCTCAAGCGCGCGCTGGATGAAGGCGAGGCTGCGGTGTGGCCGGCGCTGTACGCCGCCGCCAAGGCCCTCGAGGATCGCCGCACGGCGCCCAGCACACAGGTGGCCACCGTGCGCGAACGGGTCGCCGCGCTGACCGACGCCGACACCCGCCGTCAGTCGTCCTTCCCCGTCCGCATCGCCGCCCAGCAGGCGCGGCTGAACCTGCCGCCGCTGCCCACCACCACCATCGGCTCCTTTCCGCAGACCGCCGGGATCCGCGCCACACGGGCCGCCTTCAAGGCCGGCCGCATCAGCGAGTCCGACTATGTCGCGGCCATGCAGGCCGAGATCCGCGACGTGGTGGCGCGCCAGCAGGCCCTGGGCCTGGACGTGCTGGTGCACGGCGAGCCCGAACGCAACGACATGGTCGAGTACTTCGGCGAACAGCTCGACGGCTATGCCTTCACTCGCTTCGGCTGGGTGCAGAGCTACGGCTCGCGCTGCGTCAAACCCCCGGTCATCTACGGCGATGTGTCCCGGCCCCGGGCGATGACGGTGGAATGGTCCCGCTATGCACAGAGTCTCACCGACAAGCCGATGAAGGGCATGCTCAGCGGCCCGCTGACCATGCTGTTCTGGAGTTTCGTGCGCGACGACCTGCCGCGACAGGCGGTGGCGCTGCAACTGGCACTCGCCCTGCGCGACGAAGTAACGGACCTGGAAGCCGCCGGCATCCGCGTGATCCAGATCGACGAGCCGACCCTCCGCGAAGGCCTGCCACTGCGGCAGGCCGACTGGCCGGCCTATCTCGACTGGGCGGTGCGCGCCTTCCGCATCACCGCCTCCGGCGTGCGTGACGACACCCAGATCCACACCCACATGTGCTACTCGGAGTTCAACGACATCCTGCCCGCCATCGCCGCGCTGGACGCCGACGTCATCACCATCGAAACCTCACGCGGCAAGATGAAGCTGCTGGAAGGCTTTGCCGATTTCCGCTATCCCAACGATATCGGACCGGGCCTCTACGACATTCACTCACCCCGTGTGCCGGCCCAGGCCGAAATGTCCGACCTGCTGCAACGTGCACTGAAGGTGCTCCCTGCCGAGCGGCTGTGGGTGAACCCGGACTGCGGCCTCAAGACCCGCGGCTGGCCGGAAACCGAGGCCGCCTTGCGGGCCATGGTGGAAACCGCGCGCGCGGCGCGTCAGACGCTGGCGGCCTAGGTGCGGCGGCCGGCACGCCAGACGCGCAGGGCGCCGTAGAGCAGCGGTGCGGCGGCTAGCAGCAGCGCCGCCGCATCGCCACCCGGCGAGCCGATCAGCAACATGCCGACCAGGCCCGCAACCGACAGCAGGGCCAGCCCCAGCACCCGGATCATCGGCCGGCGGTTCATGCGCGCACCCCCACGACATCGGGCGCCGGGGCGCCGCGCCGGCGTCGTCGGTTCCACCACAGCCAGGCACCGTTGGCGGTGATGAACAGGGTCAGCCAGGTGCAGACGGTCCACAGGATCTTCAGCGCCATGCCACCGTAGTCGCCAAAATGCAGGGGCTCGGACAGCGAGATGGCCGTGAGGTACCACGGCACCTCGGGGGCCAGTGCGATCTCGCCGGTCTGGGCGTCGATGATGACGACCCGGAACAGGCGCTCGTCGACCCCTTCGCGCCCTGCCAGCAGCGCCGTGTAGTGACGCGGTGTCGAGAAATCGGTGGCGGGGTAGATGAGTGACGTCACCTGCCAGCCCTCGGGGGCAGCCTCCGTCGCGGTGCGATAGGCACGGTCCGCATCCACCGGTGGCTGTCGCGGGTCGACCGGCGCCATCTGCGCCGCCGCCGCGCGCATCGGGGCGAGTTCGGTCATCTGCCAGATACCCAGCGCGACCGTGCCGAAGCCCAGCAGAAAGCCGGTGAAAGTCACCACCAGCGCCCAACCAAGCACCACGGCACCGATCAGGTTGTGCAGGTCCAGCTGCAACAGTCGCGGGCCACGACCGCGGCGCAACACGCCGAAGGCGATGCGCTTGACGTAGGGCGCGTACACCACCAGCCCCGACAGCAGCGAGATCAGCACCAGCAGGGCGATCAGGGCACCGATCAGCTCGCCGACCGGCCCCAGAAACCATTGCGCGTGCAGCTCCAGCAGAAAGCCGGTGACCGTCTTCGCCGGGTCGGTCTCGCCCACCAGCTCGCCGCTGGCGAGGTCGACGAAGCGCAGCACCGCATCGTCGAAGCTGCGCGACAGTGCCGGACCGGTGACGATCAGCTGCAGTCCCGGGTGCCCGATCGGATCGAAGCTGGTGCTCAGCACCCGTTGATCGGGAAACCGGGCATTGACCTCGTCGATCGCCTCGGCCAGCGGCCGCTGCACCTCCGGCACCGCGGCGTGGGCCTCCGGCTCGTGACCCAGCAGGTGGTCGATCTCCTCATGGAAGATCAGCACTGTCCCGGTGAGGCAGAGGATCAGGAACGGCACCGTGGCGATCAGGCTGGTCCAGCGGTGCAGCCAGAGGTTGACCCGGAACCAGCGGCTTGGCGCGGAGGTGCTCATGGCGCGATCACTCCCAGTCGAACTCGACGCCGCCGATCACGGTGCGCGGCTCACCGGCCATGAAGGCACCGAAGGACCGCTGCGTCACATAGAAACGATCACTCAGATTGCGGCCGATCACGTACAGCTCGAAGTGTCGGAAACGCCAGCCGGCACGGCCGTTGAGCAGGGTGTAGGCATCGGAGGTCTGTTGCGGATCATTGTCGGGACGCCGGAACGTGCGGTCGACATGGTTGACGTCGACCTGCGCGTAAGGCCCGAGTGCGCCGGCCTCCCAGAGCAGGCCGGCGCCCCCCTGCCGTCGCGGCGCGCTGGGAAAGCGATTGCCGCTGAAGTCCCCGCCGGTGCTGTCGAAGCGCAGGAATTCGGTGTGGGCATAGCCCAGCGATGCGAACCCCCGAAAGCCCTTCCAGGACGCGGTGTCGAGCTCCAGTTCGGCGCCGTACAAGCGCGAACGCCCGGCGTTCTCGGTCTGCGCATCGTTGGGGTCATCAGACAGCTGCACGGCCACCTGCTGGTCCCGCCAGTCGGTGTAGTAGAGGTTGCCGCGCAGGCGCAGGCGACGATCCCACAGCTCACTGCGCACGAACAGTTCACCGGTGGTGGTGAATTCCGGATCGAACTCGACGAAGTCGCCCCGCACGAAGTTCACCGACAGCCCGCCGGCGCGATAGGCACGCTGGGCCAGCACCCCCATCGTCAGGGTGTCACTGATGCGCCAGCGCAGCCCCAGCTTGGGCAGCACGGCGGTGGCCTCACTGCTGCCGGCGCCCGCGGCGTCGGCCGGCACGCCCAGCTGCGGCCCGAGGACGTTGCTGATCAGCTCGGCGATGAGACCCCCCAGCAAGGAGTCGTCGTCCTGCAGAATCGACAGCGAGGCATCCGACACGTAGCCGAAGTCCAGCGACTCCCGATCCACCCGCAGCCCCAGCGTCAGGGTCCAGTCCTGCGCCACATCCCAATCCACCTCGCCAAAGGCGGCCCAGCCGCGCCGCTGCTGATCGATGTCCGAATCGATATCGATATAGGCGTTCACCGGCACCCCGCCCGTGACATTGCCGTCGATCACCTGCAGCGTGCTGTCGGTATCCAGGTGCGCGCCGTACAGGCCGATAACCCCCCGCGCGTTGCGCCCGAACAATGTCACTGCCTCGAAGTTGAGCCGCAGCTCCTGCGTGAGGCTGCGATCATCGCTGGTATTGATGATCACGCCGTCGGACTCCGCGCTGTAGTTGTAGTCGTCGTCACTGCGCAGATCGGTCTGTGCGAAACCGCTGATCACATCCAGCGACCACCGCTCCGACAGATGAAACCGGCTGCGAAGGCTCAGCAGCTCGGATTCGGATTCCAGGGTTTCCGGATCGTTGGCGACGGTCTGCCGATCCCGCGGGTCGCCCGTAAGCTGCCCCTGCCCCCTGAAGGCATCGGCGCGGGTGTAGCGCAGCAACACCGACGGGGACAAGGCGGAAACGCCTTGCCAGCCCAGTTTGATGCGGGCGTTGTTCGACTCCTGCGCGTTGGCCGGTTCCTGCCGGGTCAGGTTCTCGGCGGCGTTGTCGGCCTCGCTGCGCTGAATCGCGCCACGGATCGCGAAGCCCGCGCCCAGCGGCGTCCCAATGGCGGCGGCATACTGCGCGTGCCCGTATTCGCCGCGCCGCACCCGGCCGCGCACATTGAAGTGTTCATCCGGGTCACGTGTGTTGAGCAGAATCGCCCCCGCCAGGGCCCCCTGCCCCTGATTGGTGGACTGCGGTCCACGCAGCACCTCCACCGTGTCGATATCCCAGAAGTCCAGCGGACCGGCACGGGCGCCCGCAATCGACAGCGGCACCCCGTCGACCAGGATGCTGGCCAATGGCGCCAGCGAGCCCACCGAAGCGTCGGAGACCCCGGTGTCGGAAATGCCGCGAATGACGAAGCCGCCGAAGCCGCCCAGTTTCGAGGTATTGGCATTGACGTTGGCGGTGCGCTGGAAGGCGTCGTAGACATCGTCCATCGCCGTGGTCTCGATGTCCTCGGACAGCAGCACCTGGGCGCTGGTGCCGAGATCCTGCAGATCCCGCGCGAGCTTCTCGCCGGTGACGACGATCGGCGCCAGCAGCAGGGGCTGTGCCGAGAGCGCCTGGGATGCCGACGCATCCGCCTGGGGATCCGCCAAGGGAATCACCTCCAGCTCGGCCGCGGCCTCGGGGTCGCCCTCCGAAGCCGACGATGCCGCATGCGCCGCCATCAACGGCATCAGCAGTCCGCCCAGCATCAGGTTCAACAGGGTCCAGCGGAAACGCGTCATGAGAGGTAAACCTGCTTGTCGGGGCTCAATAGAGGTTGTTGCGATAGTCATGGTCGAGGCCCTTCTGCATCACGCCCGGCACCTTCAGGGCCGCACGCGCCAGGCTGGCCTGCACACCGCGGGCGGTACTCTGCCGGACATGGGCCACGAACATCGCCGCCGCGTCGATATCGGCGGGTGGGGTGGTGAGGGGCCAGGGGGCCAGTCGTGCCAACGCGGCGCTGTCACGCAATACCAGCGTCGGCGTGTCGACGCGGGTCACGATCTTCGGCACACGCTCGCGCACGCTGAACGCCTGACGCATGGTTTCGCCCGTGGTGATCGTCGCGTGGCCGCCCAGCACGGCAACGCGGTGCGTGCCCGGAATCAGCGCCAGCGCCGCCAGGCGGGGCTGCGTCAGCAGGTTGCGAAAACTGTCCACGCGACGGTTGCCCGGCCGGTCGGGATACCAGACCGCACCCTCGTGCTGCTGCAGCAGCGCCCCCGCAGGGTCGCCCTTGGGGCTGACGTCGGCACGCCCGTCGGCATCGAGGGTGGCGAGCGCCATGAACCGCGTCTCGGCCAGAAAGGCCGCCGTCTCGTGCGGCACCCCGGCACGTGGGGCGGCCGCCCAGAACTCGGAGCGGATCAGCGCCTTGGCACAGTGCAGGTAGCACTCGTCCACCGCCAGCTCGATGACGCCGTTGTCGATCGCCGCGACACGCCCGTTCACCCGCAGTGTCTCCGGCACCCCCGGCAACAGCATCAGGGTGCCGCAGCCATCCCCGGGCTGCGCCAGCACGGCATCGTCCAGTGACGCCACGGGAATCCGCAAACGCTTCGGATCCGTCGCCGAGACAAAGCCGGGTGCGCCACTGCCCAGGGTGATGCCGATGCGCGCACCGCTTCCAAAAGACACGAACAGCAGCGGCGACAGGCCCAGCCATCGCTGCGCGCTGTCATCGAGGTGATCCATCACTTTCAGGTCCAGCGGCCCCGGCACCTTGCCGACCACCGCCTCCAGCGTTTCGACATCCCGGATGCATGAATCCGTCATGACCCTCTCCGTCTCAGAACGTGAATTCAAGACCACCACTCAAGCGCCGGCGCTCTCCGAGGCTGACGACGTCGTACCCGGCACTGCCGAAATTGTTGGCATCCCGACGATAGTGCGTATCGGCAAGGTTGGTGCCGGCAAAGAACAGGCCGACCCGCCCGAACTGCCAGCGCACGGCCAGATTGAGCAGCTGATAGGCCGGCAGCCGATGCACAGGGTTGTTGTCGGCGTTGGCCGGGGTATCACCCACCCAGACCATGTCGGGACGGACCATCAGGCCGGGCAGGGGCATCCATTCCAACGCCAGCATTCCGGTGTAGGCCGGCGCCTTGGGCAGACGATGGCCGGCAAAATCCTCGCCCTCGGTGCTGATGTAGCGGTCGAACCGCCCTCGGGTGATGCCGACGCCGCCGACCAGCCGCAGCGGGGCCAGGGCCTGCCATCGAAGCTCCAGCTCGCCACCCCGAAGGGTCGCGCTCCCCGCATTCTCCATGTAGTTGTCGATGCCCTCGCCGCCCTGCACCTGCATGTCATCCCACCAGGTGTGAAACAGGTTCAGGGCCGCCTGCAGGCGCCAGGGGTCATGGCGCCCCTTCAGTGACAGCTCGGCGTTGCGCGTCCGCTCGGAATCGAAACTGAAATAGCGCCCGGACACCTGGTTGTAGCCATCGCCGCCGGGGCGATAGCCCTCAGCGTAGGCGGCGCCCAGAAACCAGCGATCGACCACCTCGTAGCGGGCGGCCAACTTGGGCAGCACCTCCGAAAAGCGCCGCGACACCGGCACATCGCCGTCCGCCGGCAGCACCGTTCCACGCAGCGTAGCCACCAGCACATCGGCCACCAGTGAATCGCCGCTGTAAGCGGTCTCGAACACGCGGCGGTTCTCTTCACGGTCGGCACGCAGGCCGGCGGTGAGCGTCAAACGCTCGGTCGCCGCCCAGTCCAGTTCGCCGAAGACCGCCATGTCCCGGACTTCCGATGGCAGGCCGGAGGCATAGACAATCTTGCCCAGCGGCGCATCACACAGCAGAGGCACGCCGCAGAGACCAACCGATCCGAGGAAGTAGCTGATATCCAGGTAGCCGTCGCTGTGGTCGCGGTTGGACTCGTCGTAGAAGTAAGCCCCCACCGTGCCGCGCACCCGGGTGCCGGCATAGCTCAACCGCAGCTCCTGCGAAAAACCGTCGGAATCCTCCCGCTGGATCGTCGCGCTGCCGTCTTCACGGTCGTAGTCGATATCGAAACGGCTCAAGGTGTTGGATCGGAACCAGGCGCTGACCGCGCGCAGCGTCCAGTCGCCGCCGAGGTCCAGCCGCTGATCCAGGGTGTAGAGCTGCGAGTGGTTCTCGAAATCCTGCGGCTGATCGTTCAAGGCCTGGCGGTCGTGCTCATGCGCCAGTTGCACATAGCGGCTGCCCCGGTACTGCTCGATATCGGCAACGCTGAACAGCAGGTCGTAGCGGCTGTCGAAGCCGCCCGGCCGCAGTCGTCCGCGCAAGCGCATGCTGCGGCTGTCACGCCGCGCCGCGTCGCGCTCGCCGCGCGTGACATTGGTGACGTCGCCATCGTCACGGCGGTCATCGTAGACCCCGCGCAGCGCCAGCCGGTCCGGCCACAGGGTCACTTCCGCCGCGCCCGCGGACTGGCGGCTGCCATGGTCACCACCGCCCAGCCGCCCACGAAACGAGCCCCCGAGGGTGGGAAAGGGTTCCGGCGCCACACTGTTGATCACCACCGCACCGCCCATGGCATTGCGCCCCTGGCTGGTGGACTGGGGGCCGCGAAAGACCTCGACGGTATCGAGATCAAAGGCGGACAGGTCGGCGTAGCTCAGGGCCGAACGCGGCAGGCCCACGCCATCCAGCACCACGACATTGGTGGTGCCGTAGGAGGCATACGCACCTGCACCGCTGGCGCCATAACTGCCGATACCGCGCAGGGTCATGCCACCGAAACCGTAGTCGCTGTCCTCCAGGCCGGCGTTGGGCGTGGCACGCAGCACGTCATACACATCACGGGCGGTGCTGCGCTCGATCTCCGCGCCATCGTGCACGGCGACACTGCTGATGGTGTGCTCGGCGGCGCGGGTCAGCAATTCCCCCGTCACCACCAGGGCCTCCATTCGCAAGGGCTCCGCCGCCGTCGCTGCCGGATCGCCGTCCGCGCGCAGGGGCGCCACCGGAATCGTCGACACCGCGTCGTCATCCCCTGCATGCAGCGGGCCGGCGGCGAGCAACAGCACGCCGATCAATCTTCCCGTTCGAAATCCTGGCTCGCGCATCGTTCAGAACCGGTAGGCCACACTGCCGACGACACTGCGCCGCGCACCGTAGAAGCAGTCGCCACGCTCCAGGCAGACCGTCAGCACCGATTCGTCCTCGAGGTTGGTACCGTTGACGGCGATGCGCCAGTGCCGCGACTCCCAGGCCACCATGGCGTCGTACAGGGTGACCGACGGCACTTCCACCGTGTTGCTCTCGTCCGGCAGCGCATCGGTGTAGCGCACACCGCCGCCCAACGAGAACCCGTGAATGCCGAACAGCGGAAAGCGCCAGCGCAGCCAGGCGGAGGCCGCATGCCGCGGCACCGACACCAGATTCTTGAATCGGGCTTCCGGATCCGCATTGCTCCCCTGGTCGCTGAACGCATCCAGGTAGGTATAGGCCAGCAGCACATCCACCGCGGATACCGGCCGCGCCATCCATTCAACCTCGAAGCCCCGGATCTCGGCCAAGCCCAGCTGCTTTTGTTCCACCGGCGTGTCGCCCGGGGCCAGGCGGTTGCGCTCCTCGATCTCGAAGCCCGCCAGGGTCAGCAGCCAGTTGCCGCTCGCCGGTTCGAACTTGAGGCCGGCTTCCAGCTGCTCGCCGCGCACCGGCTTGAAGGGCTCACCCTCGGCATCGAAGTCAGCCACCGGCTCGAAAGACTCGGAGTAGCTCAGATACGGCGCCCAGCCGTTCTCGAAGTGGTACAGCAAGCCCGCCCGCAGCGAGGTCTCGCGGTCCTCCACCGCCGCCGTGCTGCCCACCTGCTCCGAGCTGGCCGAATCGTGCCGCAGCCCGAGCAGGGCAATCAGCCCGCGGCCGATGCGGATCTGGTTCTGCAGGTAGATCCCGGTCTGTTGCAACTCCAGGTCGGGCTGCCGGACCATCGTCGGCTCGAGGTAGCTGCCGTACACGGGATCAAACAGGTCGAATCGCCCCTGGAGAAAGATCTGCACCAGGTTGAGTTGCCCCGACACTTCGCGCACCCGCACGTCGGTGACATCCACACCCACCAGCAGTGTTTGTGACACCGCCCCCCAGTTCAGGCTCCCCACCAGGCGGTGATCCGCCGTGAACGCCCGAGCGCTGGCATCGCTGGCATTGGAGACCCGGAGCACGCGGCGCCGCTGCAGCGGGTCGAACATGAACGGGTCGCCGACATAGACGTTGGCGTAGATGGACCGGTACACGGCGCCACTGTCGACATATCGCAGATTCTGGTGCAGCGCCCAGCGACTGCCGAGGTCGACCTGCAGCAGGGAGGTCACGGCATCCTGCTCGGTATCGTAGCGGTCGTAGTCCGGCTCGCTGACAAAGCGTTCGGTGGGAATGCGGCCATTGCGGCTGGGCAACACCGTCCCCTCCCAGGGCAGAAACGCGGTGGAGGAACCGGACGCATCCCGCTGGAAATTGCCCAGCACGGTCCAGCTCAGCCACGACACCGGATTCCAGGTCAGCGAGGGCGCCACGAACCAGCGGTCGCTGTCGACGAAGTCCACCTGGGTTTCGGATTGCCGGGTCAGACCGACCAGCCGGTATCGCAGGCGATCCCCCTCCCCCAGTGGACCCGTGCTGTCGAGGGCGAACTGGCGGCGGGAGAAGCTGCCGAACTCCGCCCGCAGCTCATGCGCCGATACCGGCTGCGGCCGCTTGGACGTGACGTTGACCATGCCGCCGCTGGTGCCCTGGCCGTACAGCACCGACGAAGGCCCGCGCAGCACCTCGACTGACTCCAGCGCGTAGATATCCGAACGCACGTTATTGAAGAAGCCGAACTGTGCCCGCATGCCGTCGCGGTACGACACGTACGCGCTGCCGCGAATGATCGCGTAGTCGCCACGGGAGTCGAAGCCGTAGACATCCGAGCGAACACCGGCGGTATAGCGCAGCGCCTCCTGCACACTGAGCGCCCCGAGGTCGAGCAGGCGCTCGGCGCCGATCACCGAAATCGACTGCGGGGTCTCAATCAGCGGGGTGTCGGTCTTGGTTGCGCTGGTCGCGCGGTCCGGGATGTAGCGTGGCAGGGTGTCGGCATCGCCGCTGACCGACAGCGGGGCCAGCTGCACCGCGGATTCGTCTCCGGGCACCGGGATCGTATCGTAGGGCTCAGGCGCGGCATCCCCCTCCGGCGCGCGCAATTCCGCCTGCGGCGACGACACAGTCTCCGCATCCGCCTCCGCTGCGACCGATCCGCCACTCCACAACACCGCACAGAGCGTCACCTGCATCACAACGCCCAAGCCTGCGGCAGGCCTTGACGGCACCGCCCGATTCACCCACGCCATCTTCCCTTCCCCGTTGTCAGAACCCTCACCTCGGACGGGCGTGGTGCTCTTCGTGACCTCCAGCGTGCAAACGATAAGTATTCTCAGATAAGCATACAAGCGTCGACGCGACACCCCTTGCAAATTCGCTCATTGCTCATGCGCCTTCCGGGCACTGTGGATCGCCGGTCCGACGACTACACTCGCCGCCATGCAGGTGTCCCCCAACCCTTGGGAAGGGGGGTGAAACGGGAATGCGGTACCGCGGCGATCCCTTCGCCGCCCAAGCCGCAACTGCCCCCGCAACGGTAGGCAAGTCGGGCTGCGCCTCCACGCCACTGGTGAATCGTCACCGGGAAGGCCGCGCAGCCAATCTTGCGAGTCCGGAGACCGGCCTGCATGCACCGGCGCCGAGGTCTGGCGTCGCTGTTCAAGCGAACCGTCGCGGTGGGCGTACGGAATTCAGGGTGATGTAGCGCATCGATGCACGACGAACCCAGGTCCGCCCCGGAAAGGCGGTCGGTCGCCTGCCTTGCTCGCCGTCACCCGACGTGGTCTGGAGTACACACAATGTCGGCTGTCCCCTCCCCTTCCTCGGCATCGGTGCCGAGCGTGAAACTGTTGATCAATGGTGCCTTTGTCGAGTCGCGCAGCGACACCTGGCGCGAGGTGATCAACCCCGCCACCCAGGAAGTGCTGGCCCGCGTGCCGTTTGCCACTGCCGACGAAATCGACGCCGCTGTCGCGGCCGCCCAGGCCGCCTTCGTCAGCTGGCGCAAGACCCCCATTGGTGCCCGCGCCCGGATCTTCCTCAAGTACCAGCAGCTGATCCGCGAAAACATGCAGGAACTGGCGGCGCTGCTGACGGCCGAACAGGGCAAGACCCTGCCGGACGCCGAGGGCGATGTGTTCCGTGGGCTGGAAGTGGTGGAGCACGCCGCCAACATCGGCACCCTGCAAATGGGCGAACTTGCCACCAACGTCGCCGGCGGCGTCGATACCTACACGCTACTGCAGCCGCTGGGCGTGTGTGCGGGCATCACGCCGTTCAATTTCCCGGCGATGATTCCGCTGTGGATGTTCCCCATGGCCATCGCCACCGGCAACACCTTCGTGCTCAAGCCGTCGGAGCAGGATCCGATGGTCACCATGCGCCTGGTCGAGCTGGCGCTGGAAGCGGGTGTTCCCAAGGGCGTGCTCAACGTCATTCATGGTGGCGAGGCGGCGGTGAACGCCATCTGTGATCACCGGGACATCAAGGCCGTCTCGTTCGTCGGCTCCACCCGGGTCGGCACGCACGTCTATCAGCGTGCCTCGCTGGCCGGCAAGCGCGTGCAATGCATGATGGGCGCCAAGAATCACGCGGTGGTATTGCCGGACGCCCATCCGGAGCAGGCTCTCAACGCCCTGGTAGGCGCCGGCTTCGGTGCCGCCGGCCAGCGGTGCATGGCGGCGTCGGTGGCGGTCCTGGTCGGCGATGCACAGCAGTGGATTCCGGCACTGGTGGAAAAAACCCGAGGCCTCAAGGTCAACGGCGGCACCGAGCCCGGCACCGATGTCGGCCCCGTGATCTCCTGCGCCGCCCGGGACCGCGTCGAAGCCCTGATTGCGCAGGGCGTTGCCGAAGGCGCCACGCTGGAACTCGACGGCCGGTCCCCCGCACTTGCCCCCCGGTACGCCCAGGGCAACTTCGTCGGCCCCACCATTTTTTCCAACGTGAAACCGGGCATGGCGATCTATGACCAGGAGATCTTTGGTCCGGTGCTGGTGATCGTCAACGTCGACACCCTGGACGACGCCATCGCGCTGATCAACGCCAACCCCAACGGCAACGGCGTGGCGGTGTTCACCCAGTCCGGCGCGGCAGCCCGCAAGTTCCAGGAAGACATCGATGTCGGCCAGGTGGGGATCAATGTCCCGATCCCGGTGCCGGTTCCACTGTTCTCGTTCACCGGCTCGCGTGGCTCCAAGCTGGGCGACCTGGGCCCTTACGGCAAGCAGGTCATCCAGTTCTACACGCAGACCAAGACCGTGACCGCACGGTGGTTCGACGACGCTGCGTCGACCTCGGTCAACACCACGATCAGTCTGCGCTGATGCGGACGGCCCGATCATGGATTTCGAACTGTCCGACGAGCAGCGGGCGTTCCGCGCTGCTGCCCGGGATTTCGCGGAACATGCCCTAGGTCCACACGCCGCGCGCTGGGATGTGGAGGCCCACTTCCCCCGCGAACAGATTCGCGAGGCGGGCGAGCTGGGCTTCTGCGGCGTCTACACACCGGAGGCGCTCGGCGGCATGGGATTGTCGCGTCTCGATGCCGGCATCGTCTTCGAGGAACTGGCGCGGGTGGACCCGTCCACCACTGCCTTCATCACCATCCACAACATGGCGACCTGGATGGTGGCCACCTGGGGACAGGCGGCGGTTGCCGAGACCTGGGTGCCGGCACTGGCCAGCGGCGAGCAGCTGGCCTCGTACTGCCTGACCGAACCGGGCGCGGGTTCGGATGCCGCAGCCCTGCGCACCCGCGCCGAACGCTGCGGAGAGGACTATGTGCTGCAGGGCAGCAAGGCGTTCATCTCCGGCGCCGGTGCCACCGACCTGCTGGTGGTGATGGCGCGCACCGGTGAGGACGGTGCCAACGGCATTTCCGCCTTTGCCGTGCCGGCTGACACGCCGGGCGTGGTGTACGGCAAGAAGGAGCACAAGATGGGCTGGAACAGCCAGCCCACCCGCAGCATCAGCTTCGAGGGCGCACGCGTCCCCGCCAGCCATCGGCTGGGTGCCGAGGGCGAGGGATTCCGCATCGCCATGAAAGGCCTGGATGGCGGACGCATCAACATCGCCACCTGCTCGGTCGGTGCCGCGCAAGGTGCGCTCGACCTCGCGCAGCGCTACCTGCGGGAGCGCCAGCAGTTCCGCCGGCCGCTGGCGGAATTCCAGGGGCTCCAGTTCAAGCTGGCCGACATGGCCACCGAACTGGTGGCGGCGCGCCAGATGGTCCGGCTCGCTGCCAGCAAGCTGGACCGGGCCGATCCCCAGGCCACGGTGTTCTGCGCCATGGCCAAACGCATGGCCACCGACATCGGCTTCAGCGTCTGCAATGACGCCCTGCAGCTGCACGGCGGCTACGGCTACATCCGCGAGTTTCCGCTGGAACGCCTGCTGCGCGATGTGCGTGTGCACCAGATCCTTGAAGGCACCAACGAGATCATGCGCGTCATCGTGGCGCGTCATGTCCTGCAACCCACCTGTACGGAGCCCCTGTCATGACTGCTCTGCTGAAACGGGAGACGCGCGGCAGTGTCGCGCTGATCACCATCGCCAATCCGCCCGCCAATGTCTGGACCCGGGCCTCACTCGACGGCCTGCGCGACCTGGTCCGCGAGCTGAATGCCGACCCGGCCGTCCGCGCCCTGGTGCTGACCGGTGAGGGGGCCAAGTTCTTCAGCGCCGGCGCCGATCTCAAGGTCTTCGCCGAAGGGGGCAAGGCAGCTGGCGTGGAAATGGCGCGCGCCTTTGGCGAGGCCTTCGAAACGCTCGCCGCCTTCCGCGGCGTCAGTGTCGCCGCCATCAACGGCTACGCCATGGGCGGCGGCCTGGAGGTGGCGCTGGCCTGTGACATCCGGATCGCCGAAACGCATGCGCAGATGGCATTGCCGGAAGGCTCGGTGGGCCTGCTTCCCTGCGCCGGGGGCACGCAGTGGCTGGCGCACGCCGTCGGCGAAGGCTGGGCCAAGCGGATGATCCTCTGTGGCGAACGCATCGATGCCGCCACCGCACTGCGCATCGGACTGGTCGAAGAGGTGGTCGAAAGCGGGCAGGCACTGGAGACGGCACTGGCCCTTGCCACCCGGGTGCAACGGCAGAGTCCCGGCAGTGTCGAGGCCTGCAAGCAGCTGGTGCACGCCGCGCGCAGTGCGGCGCAGGCGGCGCTGCCGCTGGAGCGTGAACGCTTTGTCCGCCTGTTCGACAGCGCGGACCAGGCGGAAGGGGTCAACGCCTTCCTGCAGAAGCGCGCACCGGAGTGGCGTCATGGCTGAGACCGGAACGATTGATGGCGTCCACCTGGAACGCCTGCCCACTGCCGGCGGCGGCGATCTCGGCATTGCCACCCTGGATGACCCGGGCCGCCTCAACGCCCTCAACCTCGCGATGGTGCGCCGTCTCGATGCCGCCTTGAAGGACTGGCTTGCCGACCCGACCATCGCCGTGATCCTGCTGCGCGGCGCTGGCGACAAGGCCTTCTGTGCCGGGGGCGATGTCCGGGGCCTGCGCGATGCCATCCTGGCGCACGATGCCCCAGGCCCCAACCCGGCCGCCGAAGCCTTCTTCAGCGAGGAATACCGCCTCGACCACCGCATCCACACCAGTGACAAGCCCATCGTGGTCTGGGGCAGCGGCATCGTCATGGGGGGTGGACTCGGGCTGCTGGCGGGCGCGCGCCACCGGGTGGTGACCGAAACCTCCCGCATCGCCATGCCGGAAGTGGCGATCGGCCTGTTCCCCGATGTCGGCGGCAGCTGGTTCCTGCGGCGCATGCCCGGGCGCTGCGGCCTGTTCCTGGGGCTCACCGGCGTGTCGATGGGCGGCGCGGATGCCTGCTTCACCGGGCTCGCCGACCACCTGCTCAGGGCAGAGGATGCCACGGCCGTGGTGCAGGCCCTGCGCGCCATCACATGGCCGGCCGCGATGGCGGCGCGCCACGACCGCGTGCACACCCTGCTGAGCGGCTTCGCCCGCCCGGATACCGCGCCATCAGCTGTCGCCGCGCATGCCGACACCATTGCCGCCCTCACCGCAGGCGATGACCTCGCCGCCTTGCATGCCCGTATCACCGGGTACGGCGGCGATGACCCCTGGTTGCAACGTGCCGCAACCGGCCTGGCCGCCGGCTCCCCCACTTCCGTGGCGCTGGTCTGGGCACTCTGGCAGCGCTGCCGCCACATGAGCCTGGCCGAGGTGTTCCGCACCGAACTCATCGTCGCGCTGCAATGCTGCGCGCACCCGGACTTCCCGGAAGGGGTGCGCGCCTTGCTGGTCGACCGGGACCGCCAGCCGCAGTGGTCACCCGCACAGTTGCCGGCCGTCAGCGATGCGCTGATCGACGCCCACTTTGCCGCGCCCTGGTGTGCCTGGCAGAACCAGTCCCACCCCCTGGCCGACCTCGGCCTCATCCCCTGAGACGGAGACTTCCCGATGTCCCAAACCCTTGCCTTCGTTGGTCTCGGCAATATGGGCGGCCCGATGGCCCGCAACCTGCTCAAGGCCGGCTACGCCCTGCGGGTGTTCGACCTGTCCGAAGACGCCCTCGCGAGCGCCCGCAAAGCCGGCGCCACCGTCGTCGCCACTGCGGCTGAGGCCGTCACGGGCGTCGACGGCGTCATCTCGATGCTGCCCGCCAGTCGTCACGTCGAATCGCTGTACCTCGGTGACAACGGCCTGATCCGCCACATCGCCCCGGGCACCCTGGTGGTCGACTGCTCGACCATCGCCCCGGCCAGCGCCCGCACCGTGGCGAAAGCGGCTGCGGATCGTGGACTGCGGTTCCTGGATGCCCCGGTCTCCGGTGGCACCGCCGGCGCCGCCGCGGGCACGCTCACCTTCATCGTCGGGGGCGATGCCGATGCCGTCCAACAAGCCCGGCCCTGGCTGGACGCGATGGGCAAGAACATCTTTCACGCCGGCCACCACGGCGCCGGACAGGTGGCCAAGATCGCCAACAACATGCTGCTGGCCATCCACATGGCCGGCACCGCCGAAGCCTTGTCGCTGGGCGTTGCCAACGGGCTCGATCCCAAGGTGCTGTCCGAGATCATGTCGAAGAGCTCCGGCCGCAACTGGTCCCTGGAGCTCTACAACCCCTGGCCGGGCGTGATGGAGAACGTGCCCGCCTCGCGCGGCTACAGCGGCGGCTTCGGTGCCGCCCTGATGCTCAAGGACCTGGGCCTGGCAGCGGAAGCCTCCATCGCCAGCGGCAGTCCGGTCCCGCTGGGCGAGCTGGCGCGCAACCTGTACTCCATGCACTGCCAGGATGCCGCCACACTGGATTTCTCCAGCATCGTCCAGCTCTACCGCAAGCAAGATTGAAAGGGGACGGAAATGGCCCGCGACTGTCCGCGCTGCAGTTCGCCCGAGTGGAAACACCGCCCGCAACCGGCATTCGGGTCAGGGTTGCTCCCGACGGCTTCCTGTACGCATTCGGCACCAACGACCATCTCAACCGGAGAGTCTGCCGCGCGGGCCGCATACGGCGAGCCACGTATCCTCGTGGCTGCAACCTGACCTGTCGTGGCCTTACCGCCCTCACCGATCGCACACTGATGACGCTCCCGCTCAACCGACCTGTCCTCGCGCTTCCCGAAGGCTACGACCGCAGCCGCGACCGGCTGTTGCTGCACTCCTGCTGCGCCCCCTGCTCGGGTGAGGTGATGGAAGCCATTCAGGCTTCGGGCATTCGCTACGCCATCTTCTTCTACAACCCCAACATTCATCCGGTGAAGGAGTACGAGCTGCGCAAGCAGGAAAACATCCGCTTCGCCGAACAGCATGGCGTGCCCTTCATCGACGCCGACTACGACACCGACAACTGGTTCGCCCGCGCCAAGGGGATGGAGGACGAACCCGAGCGCGGCATCCGCTGCACGATGTGTTTCGACATGCGCTTCGAGCGCACTGCCCTGTACGCCCATGAGCACGGCTTTCCGCTGATCAGCAGTTCGCTCGGCATCTCCCGCTGGAAGAACATGGCCCAGATCAACGGCTGCGGGCAGCGCGCCGCCGCCCGCTATCCGGGCATGACGTACTGGGACTACAACTGGCGCAAGAACGGCGGGGCATCACGCATGGTCGAGATCAGCAAGCGCGAACGCTTCTACCAGCAGGAGTATTGCGGCTGCGTCTACTCCCTGCGCGACAGCAATCGCCATCGCCGCGCGCAGGGCCGTGACCGCATCAAACTGGGCGTTCAGTACTACGGGGACGCACCGGAGTCCGGCTAGTCCTGCGCCGCCCTTGTCGCCGGGAGCCTCAGTCTCTCGCCTGTGGTCCTGTCAGGCGAGTGCGTGGGTGATGCCGACCTACGCCCGCAGCAACTTCTCCCGAAAGCCCTCGGGGCATCGCAACAGTTGCTTACGCCGGGCGTCGTAGTGCAGGTGCGCCGTCTTGGCCAGTGCCACCAACCGCCCGTCCGCTGCCGTGGTGACGCGGTACACCACATCGCAACCGTACTTGTTGAAATCGGTGGCCGTCATGGCAATGCGCAGGCGTTCGCCATAGCGCGCTTCCGACTTGTACACCACTGCCAGGTCCGCGTTGATCATGCTCGGCCCCGAGTCGGTGTATTCCGGCACCCCGCAGGCCGCCATGTACTGAATCCGGGCATCGTTGAGAAACGCGATGAGATGCTCGTTACCGAGGTGATCGCCCCGGTTGATGTGCGCCAGCATGATCGGAAGCTCCACTTCAAAGACGTAGTCTTCCCGTTGCGGGATTTCAACACGGGCCATGCGATCTCCTGCCAGCAATGCTGCGCGGGTGCCAAGGGGCCTTGTTGATAGCACGCGTGGCAAGACGCCAGCCTCATCCGAAGGGATCGTTCGGACGTGGTCGATCACGGGCACGCAGCCATCAAGCCTGGCGGTCCATCCACGCATCCGTGCGGACACAGCCGTCAACACGATCAGCACACTCGCGGTGCCAGCACAGCCCCCGCTCCGCGACGGCTCAGCGCTGAAGGACGCCCGCGTGTAGCCTGCGAGCCTGCCTGCCAGGACTCGACCCCTTGCCCTACTTGCTACTGCCTGCGCTGCTCGCCGCCCTGCTGGCCTCCCCCGCCTCGGCCCAGCGCGCCGGCGACATCCTCATCGAAGCCGGTTGGCTCCACGGCATCCCGCAGGAAGGCAACGGCGCTCCCCGCAACACCCTGCGGCCGAATCCACTGTTTCCCCTGCTGGGCGTGCAGTCCGAGTTCCGCAGTGAGGGCATCGACATCGATGCGGATCACCTCAACACCTTCGCACTGGTCGGCCAGTACTTTCTGACAGCCGACTGGTCCGTGCGGCTGGTGGTCGGCTACCCGCCGAAGGGGTCCATCGACGGCAGCGGAACCGTGCAGGCCACCGGCCCCCTCGGCAACGCACTGCGCATTGACCTGAGCGAGCCCCGATTCAACCCCATCGGCAGCGCCCGCCAATGGGTACCGGCGCTCATGCTGGCCTACCACTTCGGTGCACCAGACGCCGCGTGGCGCCCCTACCTCGGTGCCGGCCTCAGCTCCGCATTCTTCAGCGAGGTCGAACTCAACGACACCCTGGAGGAAGAAGCCAATCGACGATTCGGGATGCCACTCACGCTCTCCGCCGGAATCCCCGGACCAACGCGCCTTACCTCCAAGGTCGATTCCACGTTAGCGCCCGCTGTCGGCGCCGGTGTGCGGTGGCGTCTCAACGAGACGTGGAGCCTGTCGGCAGGCATCGACTTCATTGCATTGGAAACCGATGCCGAGATCCGGCTGCTCGCGTCGGACGGCACCGAGCTGGGTCGGAGTCGGACGCGGCTGCGTTTTAACCCGGTGAACGTCACGCTGCTGGCGGGGTATCGGTTTTGAGGCGGTAGCATGCTCCGGCGAGTCGAGGCTGCGTGATCGAAGACGGCGCAACCGGGCGAACCTGGGTTAGTCGCGGAGGCTCCGGGAAATCGTGGTCTGTCCCCGATTTTTCGAACGTCACCTGCAGCGATTTGTTAGCTGCGTATTCGGCAAAATACATATTCAAAATCCAAACAAGTACACCCATGAAACAGGCGCATACCAAGCAGTTCGGTATTCAACCTCTCCTTCCTGGGGAAAGAAAATAAGAGCTCCCGGCTCACCTACCCGATGCGTATGAGGGTAAATCAATACAGCTTGCTCTTCGGGAACTCCGAAAATAAGAGCCCCAAGATATTGAAAGAATGATGAATTCTCTCGAAGCTCCTTGGCTTCGTGGAGCACTATCTCTCGATAGAACTGATGTTCAAGTTCTGCGAGGTCGTTCGCGGCTAAGACGGTTGCTTCAAAATTGTAGTCTGCAACTTGATCCACCGCAGAGCTTAAAGAAACCTGAAAATTTAACGAATAAAGAAGCTTGAATGGAACCGTTAAGCCCTCAACGTCTACGCTGTCTTCAATTAACGTACTTCCCAGAACAAATGGCTCGTCAATTGCCATTGCGACGGCGGGGTTGAGTTTTTCAATTTGATACGAAACGAAGTCTGTAGCCCCTAACGAACTGAAAGTGCGCGTGACGTCACCTCCTGACATACCACCGGCCAATGAAAAGCTCAAATGCTCCAGAGCCTTTCTCTTAAGCATTGAGTGGTACCGGAATAAAACAGATATGTCCCTAACTTGCGCATCGCCCGAATTTCGAATCGCTAGTTGATAGGGAGAAATTACAAGGCCCTGTGTTGTCTCGCTCTCGTTGACACCGAATACGAGGCGATGGGTTTTCTCCGGGGTTAGCCGAATGTGCCCAATCAAAGCTTCCACTTTACCTTGGCGAAATTGCCCTGACTTCTTGGCAAGCTCGGTTGAATGGTTCATCGCTGCAAGTGCAAAGATGATTGTTACGATCACTGAACATACAGCGACACCCAACGAAAGCTTGCTTACGGTTTCTGACTTAAGCATCGGTAGCAGCTAACGCCTGAGCTCAGGTGCGTTTGAGGCGACGCCCGCTTTTGCGGTAGCAAAAATGGGTGGCGGGTCAAACGTCAGCTGCGGCGATTTGTTAGGTGCGCGCGGCACCTCAGAGCACTTTCGACGTAATAGCACTGGAGTCGTAAACCGACGATAGCGGACGCAATTCCTTGAATATTGAGAAAGCCAAGTCCTCTACTTCTTTGGCCAGAATCCCCAAAGCCTCTGTTTTTGAGTCTGAATCGAAAATTTTTCGCGTATCATCCGGCACCAACAATCCATTCCTTTGGGCTGGGTAGTCGCGAAGGGTGCAAAGATAATTTCTGGTTGCCTCAACCAGACCCAACGACATGTAGGCTGGCATGCGCAATCTGCCTTCCATGTGGTAAGCGATCCCCGCAAGATCATAGCTAGTTAGCGCCTTGGCCTTTGCTTTCTTGTAGTCAGGCATGTCGGCAACCAAATTCTTCAAAAGCCTAATTACTCTTTTTAAGTTTCCAGAATATTGCCCATCTCGTTCATTCACGCGATGGATATGCTTGAAAGGAAAGTTGGCCAGTAAAGAGTGTTGCTTTTTGTCGTAAATCTTCACGCCAGCATCTTTTTCTTGGAAACTCCTCTGATAATCATGTGTGTGCCACCAGCAACTTGGTACGATGTCGATTTTGCGCTTCAAACTTCCGCCCATCAGCGATATAGATTTTCCGTTTGAGCAATCTACAGTTGCCTCGTAGTACCTAGAGGTCAGTTTGGATTCCGATTTTTGACGCAGCTCTGCAACTATATCGACCATGGGGCGATTGTCAGGCGCATAGCAAGCAGTTCCATCTAACTTGGGCGTTTGGACCAAGACCGTATCTTCACAGAGGATCAGCATGTCCACATCAGAATGCCCCTCAATGTGCACGTTCAAAGCCACCGAACCCTGCATGCGTTTTGCTGCACCAATGCCCTCCGTCTTCAACATCCCAATTAGCGTGTCAGATACACGGTTCCCTTCATCAACCGACACTTGTGTGGATTGAGGATTAACCTGCGCCATTGCACCAACCGCATACCTGACCCCGGAGCCCTCTTGAAGGTACTCATAATCCTCCCTGGTGCGGTAGTCCCCTGGATCCCAAGAATTCAGGCCTTTCTCTAGAAGGACTATCTCTCTACTACCTTGGCGCCGATCCTTGAGCCTTTTCAATCTTTGATCAAAATCAATCATCTTTATCTCGCTTTAGCGTCATCAAGCCATACGATTTTCTTCCACCACTATTGAAGTAGGCCCCTTCAGCGAAACCCAAATTCTTATCGAACTCAATCTCGCAGTAACCTTTGTGCGGGCTGAGCTCATGAATCTTGTCTAGGTTCGGCTCATTCTTGTAGCTGTAACTCAATATCCAACCGCCTCTAACCCCATGCCTTTTAAGTAGTGTTGCCGTGTAGCTGGCGCTCCGACTATCGGCGGTTTTGACATTGATTGATATCTTCTTCCAGTTCTGCTCGATGTCGAGCGCCGCGGACCATTCATATTTCGCTCCGCCGTTTTCATCTAAGGTGGTCCCGGATACGTTCCAAGCGCCATTTAAGTCCGGTATCGAAGATAGAGGAACTTTCCATGCCCATCGATTAAAGATGTAATGCAAGCCAAAATATACGACGCCCGCAGTCACCGAACCTTTCGTAAATGCCTCCCAACCGCTGATGCTTGAAAGCCAGGAAAGCAGTTGAGCAACGCCGCCAGCTATGAGAATCGCAGCAACACCTAGCCAGCGCCCAACTCCGGCACGATCGTGTCCAAAAATCGCATACTCATGCATACCTGCCTCCTATTCTCGGGTCGCGCATAGGTTTCTCGCGCACCTAACAGTGATTAGACGGCACGCAGCACGATTGAATATCGCTGCGCGCTTCATAACTTCGGAGAACGCTCGCGGCTGATATCATCATTTTCCCCTCATGTTCAATGACTTACCAAGCCTCTGTCCGGCCCGGTGTGTATTCGTTTGACCGCGTCATTTTGCTCGCTCAATAATACTGTACGTCCATACAGCTTCAATGAAGGCACATCATGGATGATTCCGCCCAGAAGCCCCGGCTGCGCGAGCAGGTCCGGGAGGTCATTCGAACTCGCCGCTACAGCCTGCGCACGGAGAAGAGCTACTGGTTCTGGATTCGGTACTTCATCCGCTTCCATGCGATGCAACATCCATCGACGCTCGGATCGGATGAAGTCCGACAGTTTCTGACGTGGCTGGCGACGAAACGCGGCGTCTCTGCTGCCGCTCAGAATCGGGCACTGATTGGGCTGGCCTTCCACTGGGGATAGGCGCTGGAACGGTCTTTGGGGGCTATCCGCGATGTGCCGCCTGCCGCGCATGGCCGGCAAGCGAAAAACGTCCTGTACTGGCGTGAAGTCCCTCATCCTGAAGTTCCCGACCGCGGTGATCTGTCAGCGTTATGCCCGACTCCCACGGCTGCTTCAAGTCGCGGTCGGGGCGTTGGCCTTGAGGCGACAGGCTCCGGGTCGTGTGTACTGAACGCTCAGACTGGAGGGCCGAGCCTGGCTCAGCCCCTCACGGCACCCACCGCTTCGCCAACTTCCTTGCGAGGGTCCTGCGGTGCATCCCCAACCGTCGGGCGGCTTCGGAGATGTTGAAGTCGGTCTCGGCCAGCATGGCGTGGATGCGTTCCATCTCCAGGGTTTTGATGGAGGTGGGGCGGGCGCCGGCCTGGGGCAGTTCTGTGGTGCCGGGTTCGTGGTGGAAGGCGGCTTCGATGTCGTCGGTGTTGGACGGCTTGACCAGGTAGTTGCAGGCGCCCAGCTTGATGGCCTCGACGGCGGTGGCGATGCTGGCGAAGCCGGTGAGCACCACGATCATCATGTCGGGGTCGTGGGCGTGCAGTTGTTGCACCACGGTGAGGCCGGAGGCGGTGCCGAGTTTCAGATCCACCACGGCGTAGTGCGGGCGGTGGTCCAGCAGCGCTGCCACTTGGTCCGGGCCTTGGGCCAGCCACACTTGATAGCCGCGCCGCTCGAAGGAGCGCTTGAGGGTGCGCGCGAAGGCGGCGTCGTCCTCCACGATCAGCAGGCGACGCTCAGGGTCGGTGGGCGGGGTCGTCATCCGCGTTCTCCTCGGCCAGGGCCAGCGATGCCAGCGGCAGCCACAGCGATACCACGGCGCCGCCCATGGGGTCGTTCTGGGCGGACACGCTGCCGCCCAGCTTGCGCAGCACGTTCAGCACCAGGAACAGGCCCAGCCCGCCACCGGGGCGGCCCTTGCTGGATTGGTAGGGCTTGCCGATCTGCCCGAGCATTTCCGGGGGGAAGCCGGGCCCACGGTCGCGTACGGTGAGCGACAGTGCGCCCTCGTCGCAGCGCGCCGACAGCGCCACCCAGCCGGGCGAGGCCTCCAGGGCGTTGTCGAGCACGTTGCAGATCACCTGTTTCAAGGCAGAGTCGCTGACGATGGGCGCGGCAAGGTCCGAGGCCTCGCCCGGGCAGGCCTCCAGGGTGTACTCGAAACCCTTGACTGCCCGCGAGCTGCGCCACTCCGCCACCAGCTGGTCCAGAAAGTGCCGCACGGTGGTCACCTCGACGGACTCGCCGCGCGCTTCCCCGGCGGACATGAGAATGCCGGTGACGATGCTCTTGCAGCGCTTCACCTCGGCCTCCATGTCGGCGATTTCCTCGGCCAGCTCGGGGCGTTCGCGAAACTCCGGCATGCGCCGCCAGTCGCCGAGGATCACCGACAGCGTGGCCAGCGGCGTGCCCAGTTCATGGGCGGCGCCGGAGGCCAGCAGGCCCATACGCACGATGTGGTCCTCTTCGGCGGCGCGCTGGCGCAGGTCGGCCAGCCGCGCGTCCCGGCGTCGCAGGTTGGCGTTGATGCGATTCATGAAGATCACCAGCAGCGCCACATCCAGCACAAAGCAGATCAACATGCCGATGATGTGCAGTTGGAACAGGTCGTCCGGCTGTGGGTCGGGCAGCGCCAGCGGCACGTAGAACTGGGTAAGCAGGGCAAAGCAGACGCTGGTGACACCCACCAGGGTCCAGGTGGACCAGGCTTGCAGCAGCACCGCGCCCAGGGTCACTTGCAGCAGATACAGAAACACGAAGGGATTGGTGGCACCGCCGCTGAGGAACAACAGTGCGGTCAGCGCCGCCACGTCAATCAGCAGGCCGGCCATGAGATCGCCGTTGCGGATCGGCCGCCCCAGCCGCGGCCGGAACAGGCTGAACAGGTTGAGCGCTACCAGCCCGCCGATCACCAGCGCCATGTCCACCAGCGGCAGCGGGATCTTCAACACCCCGGTGACGAAGGCGATGGTGGTGATCTGGCCAAACACCGCAATCCATCGGAGCTGCACCAGCTGCAGCATGTTCTGTTGCGCGGTGGTCTCGCCCTGCGCCGAATGGCCGGTCTCGCGTCCTGCCATGGCGGAAATCAGCGACATGCCCGAATCCTAGCGAATGCCGTGGGTGGGCGCCCGGCGTCGCAGTGCCGGTCGTAACAACAGGGCCAGCCCCAGCGCCGCCAGCCCGGCCAGGCCAAACCAGGTCAGCGCATAGATCAGGTGATGATCGCGAAACTGCAGCACCGTGAGGCCACCGATGGGCCCGCCCTCCACGCCGTGCTCGGCATCGACAAAGTAGGGCGCCAGCCGGTCGGCCGGCAGACCCCGCGCGGCGCCGATGGCGGCGACATCGCGGGCATACCAGCGATCGCCCTGCGGATCGTTGTCGCGCAGAAAACCGCCCTTGGGCTCGCTCAGCCGCAGCAGGCCCACCACGGTCACCTCGCCCGGCGTCTGCCCGGCAGCGCGGCGGGCGGGATCACAGTCCTGCGGCGGGACAAAGCCGCGGTTGACCAGCACCCAGCGGCCATCGGCCTGCTGCAGCGGCGTCAGCACCCAGAAGCCGGGCCCGTGCACGGTGACGGCCTGGACGCAGGTTTCCCGCGCGTGGTCGAACTGCCCGCTGAGCTGCACCCGGCGATACGCCAGCCCGTCGTCGAGCTTCGCCCACTCGGCCGGCGGCGGCGGTGCCACCGGCGCTGCGCTGGCGTTGGCCGCCACCTGGGCGATCAGCGCCTGCTTCCACACCCGGCGTTCCAACTGCCACTGCCCCAGCTGCACCAACACCACCAGCAGCCCCAGCAACAGGGCGGCAAACAGAGTGGGACGCAGTGCGGGGCGGCGCATCAGGGCAGGTTGCGTGCCTCGTGCACGCTCAGCGGCATCATGTTGTCGTTGAGGTGGTACATCACCCACAGCGAGCCGGCAAAGGTGATCAGCACCAGGATCAGGGTGAAGATCAGCGCCAGCATGTTCCAGCCGCCTTCGGAGCGGGTGTTGAGGTGCAGGAAGTACACCATGTGCACCAGCACCTGCACGCCACCAAAGGCCAGCACCAGCATCACCGTCAGCGTCTTGCTGGGCAGCACCTCGCCCATCACCAGCCAGAACGGGATGGCAGTGAGCACCACCGACAGCAGAAAGCCGGTGAGGTAGCCCTTGAACGTGCCGTGCGCCGCCCCGAGGCCGTCGTCATGGCTGTGAACGTGGCGGGTGTCCTCGCCGTGGGCATCCAGATGCGCCTTGCCGGGCAGGGTGTCGGACGTGCTCATCGCAGCACTCCCATCAGGTAGACGAAGGTGAAGACGCCAATCCAGATGACGTCCAGGAAATGCCAGAACAGGCTGAGGCAGGCTAGGCGGCGGCGGTGGGTGGCGGTCAGGCCACGCTGCCGTACCTGCACCATCAGCGTCACCAGCCAGACCATGCCGAAGGCCACGTGCAGGCCGTGGGTGCCCACCAGGGCAAAGAAGGCCGACAGGAAGGCGCTGCGCTGCGGCCCGGCGCCGAGGTGGATAAGGTGCGAGAACTCGTAGAGCTCAATGCCCAGAAACCCCAGGCCGAACAGCCCGGTGATGCCCAGCCACAACAGGGTGGGCCCCACCCGGTCGCGCGCCATCTCCAGCATGGCGAAGCCGTAGGTGATGGACGACAGCAGCAGCATGGCGGTGGCCACCGCGATCAGCTTGAGGTCGAACAGATCGGCCGGCCCGGGCCCGGCGGCGTAGTTGCCGCCGACCACACCGTACATGGCAAACAGCACGGCGAAGATGAGGCAGTCGCTCATCAGGTACAGCCAGAACCCCAGCAGCGTGCCGTTTTCCGGGTGGTGCGGCTCGCGCACCAGGAAGCGGTCGCTGAGGGCCCCGCTGAGGGTGTGGGAAGGCGTGCTCATGGCGTGGCTCCCGGCAGCGCCGCGAGTTGCCGGGTGCGCGCGTCCTCCGCCCGGGTCACCTCGTCGGCCGGAATGTAGAAGTCCCGGTCCTCATTGAAGCTGTGCAGGATGGCTCCGGCCACCACCGCCACGAAGGCTGCGGCCGCCAGCCACCAGATGTGCCAGATCAGGCCAAAACCGCAGACCGCGCTGAGACCGGCCAGCACGATGCCGGCTGCGGTGTTCTTCGGCATGTGCACCGGCTCGAAGCCGGCGGTCGGGCGCTGGAAGCCGCCGCGCTTCATGTCCCACCAGGCATCGAGGTCGTGCACCCGCGGGGTGAAGGCAAAGTTGTAGGCCGGCGGCGGTGAGGCGGTGGACCATTCCAGGGTGCGGCCGTCCCAGGGGTCGCCGCTGTGGTCGCGCAGCGACTCGCGGCGGCGGATCGACACGAACAACTGCACGATGAAGGCGAGGATGCCGAGGGCGATGACGAAGGCGCCGAGCGCGGCAATCTGGAACCAGATCTGCAGGCTGGAATCATCGAACTGGCTGAGCCGCCGCGTCACGCCCATCAGGCCCAGCACGTAGAGCGGCATGAAGGCCAGGTAGAAGCCCACCAGCCAGCACCAGAACGACACCTTGCCCCAGAAGGCATCCAGCTTGAAGCCCGCCACCTTGGGGAACCAGAAGTTGATGCCGGCAAAGGTGCCGAACACCACGCCGCCGATGATGACGTGATGGAAGTGCGCCACCAGGAACAGGCTGTTGTGCAGCACGAAGTCGGCCGGCGGCACCGCCAGCAGCACCCCGGTCATGCCGCCGGTGACAAAGGTGAGCATGAAGCCCATGGTCCACAGCATCGGCAGGTCGAAACGGATGCGGCCGCGGTACATGGTGAACAGCCAGTTGAACATCTTCGCCCCGGTGGGGATGGAGATGATCATGGTGGTGATGCCGAAGAAGGCGTTGACGCTGGCGCCCGACCCCATGGTGAAGAAGTGGTGCAGCCACACGATGTACGACAGGATGGTGATGCACACCGTGGCGTACACCATCGAGCTGTAACCGAACAGCCGCTTGCCGCTGAAGGTGGAGACGATTTCCGAGAACACGCCGAACAGCGGCAGGATCAGGATGTAGACCTCGGGGTGGCCCCAGATCCAGATCAGGTTCACGTACATCATGGCGTTGCCGCCAAAGTCGTTGGTGAAGAAGTTGGTGCCGACGTAGCGGTCCAGCGACAGCAGCCCCAGCACCGCAGTGAGCACCGGGAATGCCGCCACGATCAGCACGTTGGTGCACAGCGCGGTCCAGGTGAACACGGGCATCTTCATCAGCGTCATGCCGGGCGCGCGCATCTTGATGATGGTCACCAGCAGGTTCACCCCCGATAACAGCGTGCCCACCCCGGCGATCTGCAATGCCCAGATGTAGTAATCCACCCCCACCCCGGGGCTGTAGGCCGGGCCGGACAGCGGTGGGTAGGCCAGCCAGCCGGTCATGGCGAATTCGCCGACGAACAGCGAGGCCATCACCAGCGCGGCGCCGGCGGCGGTCATCCAGAAACTGAAGTTGTTGAGGAAGGGAAAGGCCACGTCGCGCGCACCGATCTGCAAGGGCACCACGTAGTTCATCAGGCCGGTGACGAAGGGCATCGCCACGAAGAAGATCATGATCACACCGTGGGCGGTGAAGATCTGGTCGTAGTGATGCGGCGGCAGATAGCCCACCGAATCGCCAAAGGCGATGGCCTGCTGGGCACGCATCATGATGGCGTCGGCAAAGCCGCGCAGCAGCATCACCAGCCCCAGCACGATGTACATGATGCCGATCTTCTTGTGGTCGATGCTGCAGAACCAGTCGTTCCACAACGGCCCCCAGGCACGCTGGCGGGTGAGGTAGGTGACCAGCCCCAGTCCCAGCAGCGCGGTGACGACGAAGGTGCTGAGAATGATGGGATCGTAAAAGGGGATCGCGTCCCAGCTGAGGCGCCCGAACAGGGTCTGCATCAGGGGGGAACGCTCGTCGGTCAGCGGGGTCGTCGGGCTCATGGCGTCAGTTCATCAGGGCGCGAGATGGGCGGTGCCGTAGCGATAGGGGCCGGCCGGGGAAATCGGCGGCATCGGCTCGGTGACACACATCGCCAGCACGTAGGGGTCGGCCGCGACCAGCGACGGGTTGGCGGTCTGGTGGTTGCGGTCGCGGTCATAGCGCAGGCGCGCCACGTTGTAGATCCCGGCCAGGCCGAGCCCGCCACGGGCGTCGATGGCCATCATGTCGTGCATGCACATCTTGCCGGGCTCGACACAGAGGTTGACGGCGGCATCGAACAGGTCCGGCGCCGCGCTGCCGTAGTGGCGCACCGGCTCGCGCTCGCTGGGCTTGTCGAGGCGCAGGTACTCGTCGCGGCTCAGCGCCAGCTCGCTGGCACGCACCTGGTCCACCCAGGCATCGAAGGCGTCGCCGTCGAGCCCGGCAAAGCGGAACCGCATGTGGGAGAAGCCGTGGCCGCTGTAGTTGGCGGAGAAGCCCTCGTAGTCGCCGGCCTCGTTGATGATCGCGTGCAGGCGCGTCTTCATGCCGGGCATGGCGTAGATCTGCCCCGCCAGCGCCGGCACGAAGAAGGAGTTCATCACCGTGGAGGCGGTGATCTCGAATTCGATGGGCACGTCCACCGGCGCCGCCATCTCGTTGACGCTGGCAATGCCGTAGTCGGGGTAGACGAACAGCCACTTCCAGTCCATCGCCACCACCTGCACGCGCAGCGGCTGCACATCCGCCGGCAGCGCGCGTTCGGCATCGATGCGCTGCAGTGGGCGATAGGGGTCCAGCAGATGGGTACCGATCCAGGTGATGGCGCCCAGCGCGATGATGATCAGCAGCGGCGCAGTCCAGATCACCAGCTCCAGCTGGGTGGAATGCTCCCAGTCCGGCGCGTAGGTGGCGTCGCGGTTGGACTGGCGGTAGCGCCAGGCGAACCACACCGTCATCACCATCACCGGCACCACCACGATCAACATCAGCACGGTGGACACGACAATGAGGTCGCGTTGCTGGGCGGCAACATCGCCGGAAGGGTTGAGCACAACCGCTTCGCAGCCCGTCAGCAGGGCCGGCAGTATCATCAGCGACACAAGCCGCAGCGTTCTCGGAAACATGGCGCAGCACGGGTGGTGAACCGGACGTCTACTCTAGGCAGCCAGCCGCAGCGGCGCGATTGGACGTTTTGTCCTATGTCGCCCTCGCGCCGCCCATGCCATCTTTGCAACCTGGAGCCCAACCGCTCCCGTCACTTCGCAACCGGAACGCGTGCAGGATGTCGACCTTGAATCCCCCCTCCGAACACCCGCCACACGGCGCCGTCGCGCCCGGCGAGATCGCCATTGGCGTCATCATCGGCCGGCTGTCCGAGTTCTTCGACTTCTTCGTGTTCGGCATCGCCGCGGCGCTGGTGTTCCCCCGCGTGTTCTTCCCCTTCGCCGAACCGTTTACGGCGATGATGTACTCCTTCGCCATCTTCTCGCTGGCCTTCGTGGCGCGGCCCTTCGGCTCACTGCTGTTCCGCGTCATCCACAAGCGCTATGGCCGCGGCAGCAAGCTCACCATTGCCCTGTTCATGCTGGGCACCGCAACCGCCGGCATCGCCTTTCTGCCCGGCTACGAGAAGATCGGCGCGGTGTCCATCGCCCTGCTGGCGCTGTTCCGCATCGCCCAGGGGCTGGCGCTGGCCGGCAGCTGGGACGGCCTGCCGTCCTTGCTGGCGCTGAACGCCCCCGCCGACCGTCGCGGCTGGTACGCGATGATCCCGCAGCTGGGCGCGCCGCTGGGCTTCCTGCTGGCGGCGGCATTGTTCGCGTTTCTCACGCTCAATCTTTCCGAAGAAGACTTCCTGTCCTGGGCCTGGCGCTACCCCTTCTATGTGGCCTTCGCCATCAACGTGGTGGCGCTGTTCGCCCGCCTGCGCCTGGTGGTGACGCCGGAGTTCGCCCAACTGCTGAAGTCGCGGGAACTGGTGCCGTCACCGCTGGGCGAGATGGTGCGCCACCAGTGGCCCAACATCCTGCTGGGCGCATTTGCCCCGCTGGGCAGCTTTGCGCTGTTTCACCTGGTGACCGTGTTCCCGCTGTCCTGGGCCACCCTGTTCACCGAGGATGACATCAGCGAATACCTGCTGGTGCAGGTCTGCGGCGCCAGCCTGGGCGTGCTCACCATGCTCACCTCCGGCATCGTCGCCGACCGCTTCGGCCGCCGCGTCACCCTCGCCATCGGCGCGGGCCTGATCGCCGTGTTCAGCCTGGTGGGGATGCTGCCCATGTTCCTGCAGGGCACCAAGGTGGGCGCCTACCTGTTCATCGTGTTCGGCTTCGCCCTGCTGGGCTTCACCCATGCCCAGGCCGCCGGTGCCATCAACGCCAGCTTTCGCAGCCGCTATCGCTACACCGGCGCCGTGCTCACCTCCGACTTCGCCTGGCTGCTGGGTGCCGCCTTCGCGCCGATGGTGGCGCTGTCCATCGCCACCCACCTGGGCGTGGGCTACGTCGGTCTCTACCTGCTGTCCGGCGCCGCCGGCACCCTAGTGGCGCTGCTGCTCAGTCGTAATCTGGAGATGCGGGACGATTGAAGCCGTAGCGGCTCAGCCCTGCCGCTGAAGGCAGTAGCTCTGCTCGTGGAGGAAGCGCATGGTGTGCTCGCGGTAGCGGCCGTCGGTAGAACAATAGGGGGAAGGCCATGATTAATCATGATGCCCCCAATAAATTGGGGGCTGTCCCCTATTGTTCCCTGTTGTAGGGAGGCAAATCTCGCACAGTTAACACCAGTGCTTAGGCCGTTATGAGGCGCAGGAAAGCCACGAATGCTTTCTTCGCAAAACTACTCGTCGCTTTTCCCTCATACACCACATCCAAAGTACCGGCTGGCACAATTTCCCCAGACAAAAACTTTTGAATGGTTTGCACCCGATGGCTATTACTCTCCGTTCCGGGCTTCAAAGTGTTCGGCGCAATAAACATTGCCACTAGCGAAAGAAAATCCTGATCGGTTAGCTCCGCCGTAGTTTTATTAAAGTAGGCTCGTGCTGCCGCGTCAAAACCATGAACGCTCTTCCCATGGTCCTCACCGAAATATGCAATATTCAGGAACAGCCTGAGCTGCTCGTCCTTACTAACCATTGCGTCCAGAACATATCGAGCAATCAAGGTTTGCTCAATTTTTGCCAACCCTGGCTTGAACCCATCCGGGAAGTAAAGAAGCTTGACCAAACCTTGCGTTAGGGTCGTCATCCCAGCACCGGGCGTTTCGAGATCAACCCCCTTATGCTCGTAAAACGCGGGGTCCTCCACCGCAAGCAGCCAACTTATACGCTCTGGACTGAACGCCGAAACGTCAACTGAGCTACCCCATCGCGCGTAGGCTTCAGCAACATAAGATGTCGTGTGCGCTCTAGCATCGTTAATTGCCCATGCATAGTACAAAATGGGAACGACAACAAACCCACAACCGATCCAGAACCACGAAGACCTTAGTGTTTTTGTGACAACCTTCAACTTCATTTTCAATGCTCTCTTGCCGCCCAACGCCTGAATTAAGCCGCACCTTTAAACGGCGTTGCCTTGAATGAATTGTTAGGTCGCGTCATTCCGGGCACTCCTTCCGTCTTGGGATAGAGATATACGACCTGCTGCCAGCAGGATGGACGCCAATAAAAAAGTCGAGAGAAAACTTGGGTGAAGAGCGTATGATTTGTCTATACCTGAGTACCACAAAGCGAATACCAAAAGAAATGATGCTGTAGCGCTCCAACAGATCATGGCACTCCGATTCATAGCCATCCTCCCGAGCAGCACCCTCTCAATCAGTATTGAAATTAGGTAAATAACAAGAAGTCCCGCGAGAACTGATCCAGCAATACTTCCGGGGTCGACTTCATCCCAGAGATTTGCAAGGAACGTCACACCCAAAGCAAACATAAGAACCAAAGCGGCAATCTTTGCTGAGAATTCTGCAAACCCGAGTACGCTTGGTGCAACACTCTTTGCTACTGCTCCCGTCGCACTAAAAGTGCGTTTGATGCGCTCGGCTTTAAGTTGAGATACGCGTAGCCTTACGTACTCGACCTTTTGCCGATGATCTTCGCCATTAGCGTTGACCCAGGCCTTCGCAAGCAAGGCCTCATCCGCGCTTCCACTCTCAAACTCCTTAAGCGCAGCCTGATACAGGTCTTCGTCACCCATTGATCTCCCCTCCCGGACTAACGCCCACGTTGAGGTGCGTTTGAGGCGGCGTCTGCCTTTGCGGCAGCAAAGGTCAGCGACGGGTCAAACGTCACCTCCAACGTGTTGTTAGCCGTCATTGCCTCGGATCAAAATCTACAATTTTCAGAACGCTGAGTGCTGTGTCATACAGGACCATGAGGCCATAAACGAAGACACCCACTACAACCGAATCAACCAGAAGTGCCAGTTGGGCATTGCCCTTGAATACAGGTGAATCGGCCAGTGTTAGCACAACGATCGCCAGGGTAATGAGCCCAACTTGCTCCTTGACCGAGAGCACCATTTGATCTCTGGTCGGAGCAAACAACTCAGCATTTCCGTACTCCTCAACAAGAGTTCGTATCTTGGTCAGCACGATGCCAGTTGTGGTTGAATTTATTGCCAAAAGTGCAATGAGAATGGTGAGTAAATTGCCTGCCAGAAAGGTGTTCAGGTAAGTGGTTTTCAGCCAACTTTGGACAAGCTGGGCCAGAAAACCAACAGCCAAGGCAATTAGCGCGGTCTTGAGGACTTGCATGCTATTTCATGAGGTCTTTGAGAGCCGCTGAAATCTCCGCAGCAGAGCCTTCCATATGCATATCCTCCAACTCGACTTCCTTTACCGTCCTCGAAGTTTGCTGCCGTTTGCGAATCCCCGCAATCCGAACGGAAATGTTGCCGCCACCTTGTGCGCTGTAGTCTACGAGGCCATTGACGGTTTCGTTCGATTGATCGACGTGAAGTGCTGCTTCTTCATCTGACGCAATAGAAAGCTTGTTTGTCGCCGAATTCATCACTTTCGCGAATTCTTTCAAGTTGTCCGGCAACGTCCCAGAAATATTGGCCATATTGGGAGTGAGGAATTCGAACTCTAGCTCCTGAACACGGCCTTCATACTGGGCAATCATGTCCCAAAATTCCTGCACTTCGAACAAGGGCTCGATGTGCGCACGTAAGTGGTGCTTTTCCAAATACGGCTCAACCGTCTCGAAGATCAAAGAGGCAACTGCCTTTGATTGCTGAAAAGCAGTCGTACGCTTCTGTATAGCGAGCATCTGAACTTCTGGATCATTCCAAATCGCCACAAGGACAGAGGGCCAGTTATCAAGATATTCGTCCTCGAACTCTCGAGTCTCGCGATGAATTGAGCGGTTGGCCGCAATCCGATAAAGAATGAAATCGGACGTTGCGTGAAGACGCTTGGTAATCGTCTCGGTGCGAGGCGAAGAGAACTCGTTTGTTTGAGCTAGAGCTTGCTGCAAAAATTCATTTTTCCGCTCCAAAAGCTGCTCAATAGTTGTGATGCCACTTACCAAATCACCTTGTAGATAGCGATCTATTGGCAGTAACTGATAACGGTACAGCTCAAACACAGTGCCCATCGATTCTCCCCCAGTTTAGTTATGACGGCTAACGCTCCGGTTCACTCGCGGCCCTGCCGCCGCTTCGCGTCGTCAGGGCCGCGAGTGGAACCGATGGTTGGGCCGCAACTTACTCCAAGACCCTTTTTAGAGTGCGAGCTTCGGAAACAATTTTGTTCTCCGTCTTTCCGTGGAAAGTTGCCATGCCAACCATGGTGTTTCCGTCGTTTTGGACTATGAAGACGTATGTGCCTACATCAAAACCAACGCCCCTTTGATCTTCAAAAACAAGCGTTGCTTGATGCCCCTGGATGGATCCAATATAGGAGAACTTTCGATTTGATGGCTGCCCGCCGCGCGTCTGTGAGCGAAGACTCGAACCTGTGAGCCGACGCCCAAGTTGTTTTAAATCTATTTTGCCTACTACGCGTGATTCCCCGTTTCGCTCTTCTACGATCTCCCAGATACCGCTGAGATTGACGCCCCGGTAAAAAACACGCTCCCAAAGCATGGGCCAAAGATAGCGACTGGCGACGTACGCCAGCGCAGTGGCGACCAAGCTCGCGGCCACTCCAATCCAGAATTCAGTCATGCCATTTCACTTGCGGCCCAACGCCTAACATAAGCCGCGCGAGGTACGAGCGTCGGGCGAACGAAGTGAGCGAACTTAATGTAATTGTTATGCATTACTTTTTCGGTCTACCCTTAGCCTTGTTTACTTTCTTGGCTATAGCTTTCAGCTTTTTTGTTTTCTCCTCATACACTTCCGATAGAACATGCTCGATGATTTCATAAGCGTCCATCACATCATCCGTCGTGAGCTCGCCACCTTGGTGACTTCCTGCATTCCCGAGCCATTTTACAGCCATGAGCATATCTTTAAGTTCATCGTACTTGGCCGGAAGAAGGTCAATTCGTTGGTGCAAGTTAATTATTCGCCGCTTTCCGTTGACTAGGCGATATCGATTGACGTTCAGGTCATTTAGCATTGCTTCGACGGCTGCCCTGACATTACTCGAAGCCGCTGATGGGCTGCTAAAGAATAGACGGAATGAATTCTCTAGCTTTTCTTTTACTTCAGCAGGAGTTTTCTCTGGTATCTGAATTAATACCAAATGAGGCTGAAAGTATAGCGGCTTAAAGTAGTCACCGTAAATTTGTTGCGGATATCCTTCTTCATCGTGTTCTATATCCCAATCCAAGAACCCCTCACCCGAATTCGCGACAACCTCTTGGCAGCCTTCATTGGTGCATTTTAGAAGACAGGAATAGACGGTTGACACCCAATCAGGGTCCCAATCCTCGTGGCCATGCCACTTCCGGGACAAAGATGTTTCTTCGTTGAAGAAGGTGCCCTCTTTAATTCGGAGCAGCCCCTTTTTGCATGTGGGACACTGCCAGTCGGGCTGCGAGGCCTCGGTAAATGGGAGTTTGAATGCTTTTCTGTCCATGATTACCGCCAGTTAATCGATTTCTGCATAACGCCCAAGCTCAGCCGCCGGACCCGCCGGAGGCGGGGACGGTCGGCTGGAGCGCCTTGTTGGGCGACAAATGCCTACCGAAGATAGTCTGCACAGAATTTCTGCACGAAAAGCTGCATTTGCTGAACCTGGCCCGCGTCGTAGTTGCCGAAGTGGCCATGTGCTGCATCGTTTCGCAGATTGGCCCAAGAAGTAATTTGCTTCTGGACGAGCGGGCCATACACCCCGGCTTTCGCGACTGCAGCATTTAGTGGATCAATCGTGAGTGGCCTTCCTTTGGGGCCGAGTATGGGAATGCCTTTTTCTTCAGCAACCTTTCGCATAGAGTCCTCAAGCACTGCCCCGAGGATGACGGCGGCAGCGTCCTTGTATCCCTCAGAAAGCAAATGCTCAGCCATCTCTAGGAAATCGACGAATATCTCCGCCTGGACGAGATTTCTGAAGTTCTGGAGTAGCCCTGACTGTATGTCGTGCTCCACCGCCTTGAACAGGCCAACAACGTCACTTACATGGCGGTAGTGATTGCTGTGCATTTCATTGAAATGCGCGATGCCGGTGGAAGCCTTGAACATTGCAAAGTAGTGGCTGTCATCACCGTACAGCCGCGAAATCAACCGACCACCTCGTGCCGTTATCGAGATCAGTTCTTGTACGCGATCATGGGGAAGGTAGTCGCCGGCAACCGAAGCGTCGGATACGAGTTTTTCTCCGACCTCGATCAGATTTCGTATTTCTTTTTCCATCAACTGGTTCATCTATACGTACTCCCCGCCTTTGTCGCCCAACGACTAGGTTAAGCCGCCGGCCGCGCGGGAGGCGTGGCCGGTCGGCTTGAACCGCTGGTTAGAGAGCAACAGGCGCACGACAACATAGAACACCGTGGCAGTTGCAGGAAATGCGACGAGGTGCCAAGTGCCGAACAGGCCAACCAAACTGGCAAGCTCTAGCCAGCCGCCGCCAAAAAGCGTGACGCCTAAAAGAAGCCCGAAGGGCACCGGAACAGCGGCGATGGTTACTGGCCCCCACGAAGGCGTAAGAAGTAGGGTGCCACTAACCACAAGGGCTGCGACGCGAGACATGTATGAGAGGCGGCGAGAGAGCGGCCAGACTGCCAGCCACACCAGAAAGGCCGGCAGGAAAAAGACCATTAAGACCCAGACGATCCAACCGGCCATGCTTTGCTCTCTAACAGTGATTAGACCGCACGCAGCACGATTGAATAACGCTGCGCGCTTCATAACTTCGGAGAACAGCCGAGGCACGGATCATCGTTACCCTCTTATCTTCAATGACTTACCAGGCCTCTAACCGGCCTGGCGTGTATTCGCTTGCGCGCGTCATTTTGCTCACCCAATAACAACGCCGTATGTCCGATCCGCATTAACGGAGGCACATCAAGGATGATTCCGCCCTGAAGCCGCGGCTGCGGGAGCAGCTCGGGAGAGGTTTCGAACGCGCTGCTACAGCCTGCGCGAGGGCGCAGGGCTGGTCTTTGGGAAATATCCGCAATACGGCGCGCGCCGAGCGCTGTCGGCTGGCGAACAACGTCCTGTACTGGCGTGAAGTCCCTCATCCTGAAGTTCCCGACCGCAGTGATCTGGCTACGTTATGCCCGAGTCGCGGGGGCGCATCAAGTGGTGGCCGTGGGGGGGGCGATGAGGCAACAGGCGACTGATGTGAAGCCGATGTGGCTGGCCCTGGCCTTCGATTCAGGGGTGCGCCGTCGCCGGCTCCCGCAGCAGCCAGGCCAGTGCCCAGCCCAGCAGGGTGACGCCGGCCAGCCACAGCAACAACGCCGGCCAGGCGCCCAGCAGTGACAGGCCCAGTCCCGGCAGCACTGTGACGCCCGCCAGGGCGCGCCGCTCGGGCACGGAGGCCGCACCGATCAGGCCCTGGCGCCGACGTCGCTTGGGATCGCGCCACGCCAGCACCGCCAGGGCGAGCCCGCTGCACAGCAGGGCCACCACGGTCAGCAGCTCAGTGCTCATGGGCCAGGGTCTCGTTGGCTGCGGGCTGGGCGCCCGGTCGACGCACCGTCCACAGGCACAGCACGGCACCCAGTACCAGCAGGGTGTCCATGGCCGGTAACGTGGTCCAGCCGGCGGCCATCGCCTCGGGCCAGCTCGCGCCGCCCGACACCATGCGCGTCACGGGCAGACCTGCCATTGCCACGCCGGTGGCGAACAGCAGGCTGCGACGCGTGGCCTCGGCTGAGGCGAAGAAACTGGGCACGGCCGCCGCCGCTGCCGCCAGGAAGAAGGCGGCGAACATCCAGGTCACCACGGCATCGCCGTCACGGGCCGGGAAATAGCCGTAGGCGCTGGCCACCAGCGCCAGTGGCAGGCCGTAGCCCACCCACAGGGTGGCGCGTGCCAGCGGGGCCCAGCCCGGCGCGTCCTGCCGCCGCCGGGTCCACAGCCGCAGGCCGGTAAAGCTGACGTAGGCACCAGCAAACCCGAGGGCAAACCACAGCGCCTTGGACCACACGCCTGCAAAGTTGCCGAAGTGCAGCGGTGTCATCAGCTCGAAGACGGTGCTGCCGACCGAGGGCACCTGCCCCAGCACCGGCTTGGTGCGCAGAAAGTCGCCGCTGGCGCCGTTGTAGAGGTAGGTGGGGCCGGTGAGCGCCCCATCGGGATACGCCATCAGGAACGTGACCTGGGCATCGGCACGCCCCCAGTGCGCCACCTGCACGAAGGCCGGCTCGGTGCCGCCGCTGCGCTCGCGGACATCGCGGATCAGGGCATCGAAATCGGCCATGGCGGCGGGCCGCGGATCGTTGTCGGGCGGCTCGCCGATCACGGTTTCGACGAGGCGTTCCTGATCCCCTTCGAAGGCGATCATCGCCACCGCAGGGATGCCGAAGGCGCTGCCAAAACTGAAGTAGCTGCCGGTGAAGGCGAGCAGGAACGCAAACGGCAGATTCCAGGTGCCGGCGATGACGTGCACATCGCGTACGGTCAGCAGGGCATCCCCCCGCCGGCGCAGCGTGAACAGCTCACGGATCAGATGTCGATGCAGCAGAAAGCCCGTCACGGCCGCCACCAGCATCGCCAGGCCGAGCACGCCGGTCAGCAGCAGCCCCCAGGGATGCGGGAGGTGCAGGCGCACGTGCAGGTCCACCATGAAATCGGCGAGTGCGCTGGCGCCCCCACCCTCGAACAGGGTGCCGACCGGCCCCTCCCGCAGGGACAGCCGCTCGCCGCCGACCGGATCGAAGAGGGCGAACGCGCCTTCCTCCTCCGGGTGACCGTCGTCCTCCTCAGGGTGGGTATGGAAAAACGCGCCGACGCGGCCGCCCGCGCTCGGAAACAGGGTCAGCTCGTCGAGGTAGCGCGGGTCGATGTCCTCGGCAAAGTCGCGCAACAAGGCGTCCGTGCCGGGCGGGAACGGCACCGCTGCGGCCTGCGGCAGCGGGTTCGACCAGTCGGCAATCTCCTCCGAGAACACTGCAGCCACCCCCGTGACGATCACGGCGTAGAGCAGCAAGCCCAGACTCACGGCACTCCAGCCGTGCAGGGCAAGCAGGGTTTTGGTGCGGTCCTGTCGGAAACGGAACATGGTGACCTCAGGCCATCAGGTGACGGGCGATCAGCAGGGCGTGGAAGAGCCCCAACCCCAGCACCACCGTGTAGGCGCGACCGAGGCGGCGATCCAGGCTGGCGTAGAAGAACAGCAGCGCCCAGATCGCCGGGAACAGCACGATGGGCAGCACGATATTGTCGATCTGCGCCGGTCCGTCGGGCACCCACAGCGCGCCGCCGGACATCACCAGCCCCGCCACCACGAACACCAGCGGGCCGGCCAGCAGCCAGCGGGGCCAGCGACGGGGGGCGGTGGTCGTGTCAGTGGCGGGGGTCACGGCGGATCCGGCTTCGGGCGGCATAGGGTAGATCAGAAACGCAGATGCATCGATGCCCGCAGGCTGCGACCCGGGCTGTCGAGCGTGTTCAGGTGGGCACGATACTGGCGGTCACCCAGGTTCTCGCCACTCACCACAAGCTTGAGGGCCGACCATTGCGGCGGCTGCCAGACCAGCGCGGCATCCATCAGGTGGTAGTCCGGGGTTTCCGGGGTCACCGGCACGCCCTCCGAATCCAGCGGCACCCGCGTCTGCGCGCCCACCCAGGTGGCGCCCACCTGCAGTTGCAGCGAGGACAGCAGATGCAGCCCCAGCACCCCCCGCGCCGTCTCCGGCGCAATGTTCAGCAGCGGCGCCCCGGTCCGGCGGTTCTCGCCGCGCTGGGCGGCGTACTGCAGCCCGACGGTCCAGTCACCGGTGCGGTAGTCCAGGGTCACTTCGCCACCGCGGATTTCCGCCGCATCAAGGTTCTGGCTCTGGGTGAAGCCCCCGACGAAGATCGGCGGCACCAGGGGATTGAGGCTGCCATCGTCGTTGCGGTTGACGCAGCCCACGGCGGGGCGCAGGCCGAGGCATTCGAGGGCGCCGAAGCGGGTTTCCTCCACCACCACGGTTTCGATGAAATCATCGACACGGTTGTCGAACACGCTCGCACGCAGCTGCAGGTGATCGCCTTCACGCAGCCAGCTCTGCCGGCGGAAATCGATCCCCAGTTCGACATTGCGGGCGGTCTCCGGCCGCAGGTCCGGGTTGGGACGGAACTCGTTGCCCAGGAAGTGCTGCCCGACCGGAAACAGCTCCACCAGATTGGGGGCACGGAAGGCTTCCCCCGCACTGGCACGCAGGCTGAAACCCCCGCCCAGTGCCCAGGTCACCCCCAGCTTGAGCGAGGTGCGATCGGCGTCGATGTCGCGTGCCGCGCCGGTGTTGGACGCCGCCTCGTATCGATCCCAGCGGACGCCGGGCACCAGGCTCAAGGGCCCCCAGGACCAGATGTCCTGCAGGTAAAGCCCCGTGATGCGACGCTCGGAATCCGGGTATTGCGGACGCGGTGCGCCATCGCGGCTGGCCTCGGCACCATCTTCGTAGATCTCACCGCCCAGCTGCAGCTGATGATGCGCACCCAATGCGAACGAGGACCTGGCAGCAAGACCGGTGGTGTCGAAATCGGTGCGGTCGTGGCGGGGCGTGTCCACCCGGTCCTCGCGGTAGCGGGTGTCGTTTCGGTAGAGGTCCACCTGCGCCGAGGTCAGGCCCCTGTCGAACCGATACTGCGCATTGAGGTATTGCTGCCGGCTTTCCCGGTCCAGCAGCGGATTGGTGTCGTTGACCTCGATGGCGGGGTTGGAAGGCGACTCGCCGTCCTGCAGAAAATGCTGGGCGCTCATCTGCAGGCGGTGACCCGGCGCCAGCTGCCATCCCAATTTGATCAGGGCGTTCTCGGTGTCCAGCGCCGTGTGTTCGATCGTCTCGCCGTTCCCGTTCTCATAATCTTCCTGCCGACGTTGCCCGTGGCTGGCAACGAGGTCGAAGGCGCCCAGGCGCCCCCCGACCGTGACCGCGCCATCCCGCGCATCGCCGTTGTCCTGATACCCCAATCGCAGCCGGCCACCGAAGGCCGCATCCGGCGCCACCAGATCGTCGGCGGTGACGGTCGTGACCGCGACCACCCCACCCAGCGCATCCGACCCGTAGAGCGCCGATGCCGGCCCCCGCAGCACTTCGATTTCGCGGATCACGTCGGGGTCGATCAGCAAGGGGCTTCGATGCCCGCCCACCACGTTCTGACGGGCGCCATCCACCAGCAACAACACGCGGGTTCCGGAGAGACCGCGGATGTTGATGAAATCCGCACTGGCGCGCGGTCCGCCCTCGATCTGCACGCCCACCACGTTGCGCAAGGCCTCGCCCAGGCTGGCCGGTTGCGCGCGCTCGAGATCCTCCAGCGAGAGGCGGCTGACGGACTCCGCGGTCTGCGACAAGGGGCGCTCCACCCGGGTCGCCACAGCGGTCACCGGGGCCAGTTTCACGGGCGCGTCCGCATCGGTCGCCTCCCGCAGCGGCTCGACGGGCACGGTCGGCACCGTCTCGTCGGCATCCGCCCAGGCGGCGCCGGACAGCAGCAGCAACGAGAACCCAAGGTTCCAAAGTTTCATGAGGCGCCCCCCGGCGTCCGGTCAAATGCTTCAAGCTGTGTGGCGACCTGCGCCGCGGCTTCCTCCGTCGGCAGCTCGGCAAGATCGAACATCCGCCGGTACATGCGCTGCCCGTCCACCGTCGCGCGCAGGTCGATCTGCGGCGCGGCCGCCATGCGCTGCGCCCACCAGTGCCGCACCGCGCCCCAGAACGGCGCGGTGCGCGCCCAGTACTCACGGCCGGCGGTGAAATCGTAGTCATCAGCGGCGAGTCGTCGATAGGTGTTGACGCCAACCTCGCGGGCGAGCACTTCATCACGCCCCTCCCGCAACACCCGCTTGGTGTTGTCCTGTTCGTGCACCCAGCCGTCCGGGGTGATGACGTGACGGTTCACCGCCATGAGGATGTCGTAGTCGTCGCGCGTGCTGTGTTCGCGACGCGGCAATGGCCGGGCGGTGACGTCACTGGTCCAGGATGACAGGCCCTGCGCATGGGTCCAGCGGCCGATGCCGAAATAGCGCGGCGAATCGTCGACCTGCCACACCGACTGCTCCCAGCGACCCGCCGACTCACCGACCGGCACGGCATGGCGGGTCCAGCGGCGCTCACCTTCATATCGCCAGGTCTGCTGCGGCTGCCAGGTCCAGTCCTGACGCCAGTGCTTGACCACATGGTGGGACGCGCCCATCACCAGGACGTGCTGCAAGACGATGCGCGTCGGCGTGTCTTCCACCACCGTCACCCACTCGGTGGCTTCGGCCACCTTGGGAGGCTTGAGCGCGTATCCGGGCGCCAGCGCCACGGTCTCGCGGAAATCGAAGGTGACGGCAAACGTGCCGGCCATCGCAAGGATGGCGGCGCGGTCGGCCGACGGCGGCGCGACGGGCGCCGGCACCTTCTGCGGCAGCGCACAGGCGGCGAGCCACAGGGTCATCGACAGCACACTCAGATACTTCATCAGGATCCTCCTGGACGAGAGTCGGAATGGCTGGCGATGGCTGGCCGGAAACATCATGGGGTTGCGGCTAGTACTGCCACTCCAGCAGCACACCGGCACTGCGCGGCTCGCCGTAACGCGAGGCAACACGCTCACCCGCCACCAGGGCGCCCTGCAGGTTGAGCTCGTCGGTGAGGTTGCGGCCGTAGACGGCAACGCTGAATCCCGCGGGCAAACGGTAGTCGACGCGCGCATTCACCAGCGTGCGCGCCGGGGCTTCGGAGCGCGGGTCGTTGTCCGGATCGCTGAACAGGCTGCCGATACGCTGCACCGTCAGCTGCCCGCTGAAGCGTCGCCATGCCCGCAGGCTCAGGCCGGCCCCGACGGTGTACTCCGGCGCATAGGGGAACCGGTTGTTGGCGTAGTCCTCGCCGTCGTTGACGAATTCGTCAAAGGCCGTGCGCAGCAGACCGCCACTGAAGAACAGATCGATCGGGGCGTCGAATGCCCACAGGGCTTCGGCCTCCAGGCCATAGAGGTGCGAGCGGCCGGCGTTTTCCGTCACCGTTTCGAAGCCCGAGGTTTCGCCGATGGTCACCTGCTGGTCGCGCCAGTCGGTATAGAACACATTGGCATTGAGCCGCAGCTGACGATCCCACCAGCGGCCCCGGTAGGCCAACTCCACCGTACGCGTGTATTCCGGCGCGTAGGGGCTCACATTGCCACCGAAGAAGGACACGCTGGTGCCCCCGGAGCGGTACCCCTCCTGGTAGGTCAGCGCGAGGGTGGTGTCATCGCTGGGCAGCCAGCTCAGCCCAAGTTTGGGCAAGGGATCGGTGTAGCGATCGCGCCCCTGCGCCTCGTAGTCCGGCGGCACCAGACCGGGGGCGGCCAGCGCCAGCGCGTCACTGACCAGATCCGGCAGCGGAATCCCGATCGGCAGGTCCAGCGGCAGACCCGGCACCGCGCCGGTGAGGGTCAGATCGAGCTCGGAGACATCCTGCCGCCGCGCACGCTCCTCGTTGTATCGCAGCCCGGCAGTGAGCCGCCAATGCGGCGTGAGATCCCAGTCGGCCTCGGCAAACAGGGCCCGGGTTCGCACGTTGCTGTCGGAGTCGATGGTGCCGTTGAGCAGCACCAGCCCGCCGGCAGCGGCGACGTCATGGCCAATCGTGGCGGTCTGCTTGTCGCTGTCGGCGTAGTAGGCGCCAACCACCGCGCGCAGTCGGGCACCGTCATAGTGCGCCCGCAGCTCCTGGCTGAAGATGCGTTCGTCCAGCGTGTTGTCCGAGTAGCCACCGTCGGAGGCTGACCGGTCGTAATCGATGGTGTAGAGGTTTTCGATCTGCACCCATCCGGTGACGGCCTCCGCCCGCCAGGCACCGCCCAGCGGCAGGCGCTGCTGGAGGCTGTGCAGGGTGGTGATGTCGTTTTCGCTGCCGCGCACATCGGCGCTCTGCGTGCGCGGGCCGGCGGAACTATCGTGCAGGGGATCGCCGAACTCGTTGTCGGCATAGGCCACCCCATAGCGGGCTCGGTAGCCGGGCAGCGCCGCCGGGGTCCACAACAGGCTGGCGCGGGCATTGCGGGTGTCCTCCCGCCCGGCATCGTCCTCCTGTCGGGTGACGTTGACGATATCGCCATTGTCGTAGCGGTCCTGGGCACTGACGCGAAACCGCAGGCTGTCGCTCAGGGGCCCGCCACCGGCCACGGCATAGTCGTGCCCGTCCCGGCTCATCACGCCGGCGCGCAGTCGCGCATCCCAATAGGCCGTGGGGTCGCGTGACTGCAGCACCACCGAACCCGCCAGGCTGTTGCGCCCCTGGTTGGTGGACTGCGCCCCGCGCAGCACTTCGATCTGCTCCAGATCCCAGGCGCTCAGCGGGCCGGCGAAGCGGGCCGCCTGCGGCGGCAGCGCCACCCCGTCCAGGTACACGCTGATGGTTTCGCCCTCGCCACCGATCCCGGTCAGCGGAATTCCGCGGATGGCGATTTCGCGATCACCGCCCGCCGCCACCACGTTGCCGAACTGGGTGGCCACCGCCCGCAGATCGGCAGCCGTGCCAGCCGCCAGATCCTCGCGGGTGGCAATGCCGACGCTGCTGGCGGTTTCGGTGAGGGTGCGCCCGAGCTTTTCGCCGTAGACCACCAGCGTTTCCACCGGGGTGGCGACCGCCGCATCCGGCGCCTGCGGCACGGTTTCCGCGGCGTCGTCGCTCAGCGCAATGCTGTCTTCATAGGGCTCGGGCGCGCCCTGCGCCGCCGCCAGCATCGGCAGCAATGCCACCCAGCCCGAAGTCCGCCCCACCCATGCCCGCAACCGCTCGCCCATCACTGCTCCCGTCGATGCGATCCGCTACGGGAACGCTGGTCCGCCGGGGCGCGGAAGCACCGGCGGCTGGAGCGCGAATGTTAACGATTCTCAGGCGCGATCTAAAGCGTTCACGCCAGTTTCGACAGCGCCGACAAGGGCATCCGTCGCATCAGCGCCGCCATCGCCGTCCACGGCCAGCGCGGCACGTAGGCCTCGTCCGGTTCGCGCTCGATGGCGGCGACCAGCGCGCGACAACCGGTTTCGGTATCCACCACGAAGGGGCGGTTCTTGATGCCGCGGTTGATGTCGCTGTCGATGAACCCCGGGAACAGGGTGGTGATCTTGATCGGCGTGCCCTGCAACTCGATGCGGGCGCCTTCACTGAGATTGGCCAGTCCCGCCTTGGTGGCGGCATAGGTTGTCAGTGCCCGCGGAAAGCCGCGCACCGCACTGACCGACGACACCGTCACCAGGTGGCCCGCGTTGCGGGAACGGAACAGTTCCAGCGCGGCCTCGCACTGCGCCAGCGCCGCTACGAAGTTGGTCATGGCGGTCTCGCGGTTGGCGTGGAAATGCCCGGTGCCGAGCGAGGCGCCCTTGCCCATGCCGGCGTTGACGATGATGCGGTCGAGCCCGCCGATGACCTCGTCGAACTCGCGAAACACCGCGAACACGGCGTCGTGATCGTTGACGTCCAGCGACCGCACTTCGATGCGGATACCGGGATGGGCAGCGGTCAGTTCGGACTTGAGCCCTTCCAGCTGGTCGACGCGACGCGCACACAGGGCCAGGTTGCGTCCCTGGGCGGCGAACAGGCGGGCCATGCCCTCGCCCAGGCCGGAGCTGGCGCCAGTGATAAGAATGTTCTTGCGGGTCATGGGCAGTTACCGATAGGTGATGAGAGAGTCGTGGGCGCCTTCAAAGAAGGCATGCTCGTTGAAGCTGGAGAGATGGATGCGACGACCGTCTGCAGAGTACAGCAGCTTGGTGATGCCGCCGTTGGCCATGGTCCATTGCAGCTTCAGCGCGGCCTCGGCGTCGAGGCCCAGCAGGCGCTGGATGATGACGGAGATGGCGCCGCCGGAGGTGAACACCAGCGCGGTTTTCGACGGCCCCAGCTGTTCCGCCACTTCGGTGACGCCGGCATTGCAGCGGGCGCAGAAGGCCGGCCAGCTCTCGCGGTATTCGTCATCGTGGGCGCCGTCGATCCAGCGCCGCATGGCCTCGGTCAAGGCGGCCTGAAACGCCTTGCGCGGGTTGAGCGTCTTGGCAAGGTCGGCCTTCATCAGCAGCTTGTTGGCATACAGCGGCCGGTAGCGCACCAGGATTTCCTCGTGGTCGTACTCGTCGAAAGCGGGCAGCACCACTGGCTTGAGATCAGAGCCCATGGTCTGCAGGGCGTTCTCGGCGGTCTCCCGATGGCGCCGCAACGGCCCCATGAAAACCGCATCCGGCGTGAGCCGGGTTTTCAATGCCGCCCCCAGCACCCGGCCCTGCTCGTGACCGACATCGGACAGCGCGTCGTAGTCGGCCTTGCCGAAGCTGGCCTGGCCGTGGCGGATGAGGTAGATCGCGCCCACGGCTACGACGCCCGCCTGATCACGCGCCGCGCCCGCAAGCCCAGGTAATTCGCCATCACCCAGAAATGCTTGAAGGCCGGATTGCGGGTCTGCCCGTGGTGATAGCGGTAGTAGATCTGCTGGATGATCACCGCCAGCCGGAACAGACCGTAGGCCTCGTAGAAAGCCCAGTTGTCACATTTGATGCCTGTCTTGCCGAGGTAGTACTCGACCACCTCGCGGCGGGTCATCATGCCCGGCAGATGCGTCGGCTGGCGGCGCATGAACTGGGCGATGCGGTCATCCCCCGCTTCGTTCCAGTAGGCAACAATGCCGCCCAGCTCCATCAGCGGATCACCCAGCGTGGCCATCTCCCAGTCCAGCACGCCGATCACCTGGGTGGGGTCCTCAGGCGACAGCACCACGTTGTCCAGGCGCCAGTCATTGTGGATCACCGCGTTGGCCACATCGTCCGGAATGTTCGCCTCCAGCCAGCGCTGCACGTCGCGGAACTTCAGCACGTTCCAGGTCGGCACCTTCTGCCAGCGGGCGTTCCAGCCCTCGATCTGGCGGCGCACATAGCCGCTGCCCTTGCCCAGCTTTTCCAGCGCGGTGCCCTGCACATCCACCTGATGCAGATCGATCAGCCGATCCAGCAGGTTCTCGCAGAGCTGTCGCGCCTGGGCCGGACTGAGGGTCATGCCGCGCGGCAGGTTCTTGCGCGGAATGATGCCCTCGATGCGGTCCATCACGTAGAACTCGCTGCCGATCACGCCCTCGTCCTGGCAGAACGCCACCATGTTCGGCACGTAGGGGAACACCGGCTTGAGCGCGGACTGCACGGTGTACTCGCGCCCCATGTCGTGCGCGCCCTTGGCCTTGGTGCCGGCCGGGGGGCGACGCAGGATGAGGTCGCGGTTGGTGTAGCGCAGGCGATAGGTCCAGTTCGATGCGCCGCCCGAGAACTGCGTCACCTCCGGCTGTCCCTCCAGCGCCACGCCCTGCGCCTGTAACCAATGGGTGATGGTGGCCACATCCAGGGTTTCGCCTTCGCGGACCGCACCGCCGCGGTCCAGTACCGATGTTCCAGTCATGGTGCCTCGTCAGGAAAAAGCAGATTCAACAGTACCGCAGCGTAGGCCTCGGGCGCCTCAAGGTCGGGAAAGTGCCCGGCCTGCTCGAAGCGCTGCACGGTCAGCTGGGGCAGATGGGCGCGCAGGCCCTCGGGATCGGTGGGGCGATGACTGCGATCGGCCCCACCCCACAACAGGGTTGCCGGCACCGGGACGGGTGCCAGCAACGGGTCATCGGCAGCGGTCGCCTGCATCCCCTGCACCACACCGGCAAAGCAGTAGCAGCCGCCGTCGGCCAGTGCCCGATCCGCGGTGTGCTGGAAGTGCGGCCGATCCTCGCGGCGGGCCAGCGCGATGCGATACCAGCCTGCGGCGACCTTCCGCCGTTGGGCGAAATTGATCAGCTGCCCCAGCACCGGAACGCGGATCGGCGCCGGCACGATCCGCTCGGTCCAGGCGCGCATGGCGGGCATTCCCGGGGTCTGCGACAACAGCAGATGGGTCACCCGCTGCGGCGCCAGATGCGCCGCCGCGATCCCGTAGTAGCCGTTGACGCAGGACAGCGCCAGCACCGCGCGCTCGATGCCCAGCCCCGACAACACGGCCAGCAGCACCTCCGCGCCGGCCCGCAGCCGATGGTCGTGACGCGGTCCGGGCACGCTGAATCCGAAGCCCGGGAGGTCGGCCACCACCACCCGGACGCGCGGCGTCAGGCGAGCCACCAGCGGCGCGTAGTGCTCGATCACGCAGGGGCCGTCCGGCACCAGCAACACCGCCGGCCCCGAACCACCGCTGTCCTGCACCCGCACCCAGCCCGAGGGGGTATCGATCCAGCGCAGCCCCGGCAAGGCGGCCGGGGCAGCGCGCGGCGTTGCACCCCGGGCGTACAGCCAGTGATCGAGGCGGCTCGCCAGCGTCACTTGCCGAGGCCGGCCTTGGCCAGTTCGATACGGGCGATCACGCCCTTGTGCACTTCGTCCGGACCGTCAGCCAGGCGCAGCGACCGCGCCTGCGCGAAGAAGGCGGTCAGCGGCACATCGCGCGACACGCCCATGCCGCCATGCAGCTGGATCGCCCAGTCGCAGACCTGCTGCAACACGTTGGGGGCCACCACCTTGATGGCGCTGATCTCGGTCATCGCCGGAATGGCGCCGACCTTGTCGATCTTCCAGGCCGCGAACAGGGTCAGCAGGCGCGCCTGGTCGATGGCGATGCGGGCATCGGCGACCCGCTCGCGGTTGCCCCCGAGATTCAGCAGCGGCTTGCCGAAGGCGGTGCGCGACATGCCGCGACGGATCATCAGTTCCAGCACCGATTCGGCGGCGCCGAGGCAGCGCATGCAATGGTGGATGCGGCCGGGCCCGAGGCGCCCCTGGGCAATCTCGAAACCGCGGCCGAGGCCGGCGATGAGGTTCTCCTTGGGTACGCGGACATTGTTGAAGTGGACCTCGCCATGGCCATGCGGCTCGTCGTACTCGCCGAACACCGGCAGCATGCGCTTGATCTCCACCCCCGGCGTGTCCATCGGCACCAGCACCATCGAGTGCTGCGCGTGGCGGCTGGCATCGGGCACCGAGAGGCCCATGAAGATGCCGATCTTGCAGCGCGGGTCGCCGACGCCACTGCTCCACCACTTCCTGCCGTTGATGACCACCTCGTCACCATCGAGCACGGCGGTGGCGGCCATGTTGGTGGCGTCACTGCTGGCCACCTCCGGCTCGGTCATGAAGAACACGCTGCGGATCTCGCCGGCCAGCAGCGGGGTCAGCCACTGCGCCTTCTGCGCCTCGCTGCCGTACTTCCAGAGCACCTCCATGTTGCCAGTGTCCGGTGCGTTGCAGTTGAACACTTCCGGGGCGATCAGGCTGCGGCCCATTTCCGCACAGACCGGCGCGTATTCCAGCACCGACAGGCCGGCACCGAGTTCGGGATCGGGCAGGAACAGGTTCCACAGCCCCTCGGCCTTGGCGCGCGCCTTCAGCGCCTCCATCTGCGGCGGGATGGCCCACTGGGTCCAGTCACCGCCATTGCGCCGCGCCAGCACCTGCTCCCAGTAGTCCTGCTCGATGGGGGCGATGTGCTGATCGATGAAGGCGCGCACGCGCTTCTGGTAATCCTTGGAGCGGGCAGATTGTTCGAAGTCCATGAGGCAGTCCGGGATGAGGGCGAAACCCCGATGCTACTGCCGCGCATTACACTGCATAAAGTGAAATTTATGCAGTCGCAATCATGAACACTGTGCATCAATCAAGTCTCGCCGCCCGGCTCGACCTCAACCTGCTGCGGGTTTTCGACGCCATCGCCCAGCAACGGAATCTGGCGCGGGCGGCGGCCCACCTGCATCTGTCGCCCTCGGCGGTCAGCCATGCGCTGGCCCGCCTGCGGACACAACTCGATGACCCCCTGTTCGAACGGCACGGTCGCGGGGTGACGCCGAGCGCCCTGGCGCGGCGTCTGGCGCCGGAGGTGCGGGATGCGCTGTCACGCCTGGAGACCGCGCTCAACCGCGCCCACCCCTTCGATCCGGCGCAGGACTTGCGGCAACTGCGCATCGCCATGCCCGATGAACTGGAGACCGACCTGCTGCCACTGCTGAGCGAACGGCTGCGTGCGGCCGCGCCCGCAGCGCGGCTGGACAGCGTGCGTATCGATCGCGCCAATCTGGCCGCCGACCTGGCCGCGCAGCGGCTGGACATGGCCATCGATGTGGTTCGCCTCAATGACCCGGACCTGCGGCAGCAGCAGATCGGTGACGACCAGTTCTGCGTGCTCAGCCGTGCCGGCCGCCGCCGCTTGACACGCCGGGATTACCTGGCGGCACGACACGTGATCGTGTCGTCGCGGCGTTCGGGCATGGCACTGGAGGACCTGCACCTTCAACAGCATCGGATCAGCCGCCAGATCGCGCTACGCTGCCAGTTGCTGGAGGCCGCCTGCGAGATTGTCGCCGGCTCTGACCTGCTGCTGACCCTGCCCCGACGGCACGCCGAATCGGCTCGACGCTTGCACGCCCTCGCGATCTTCGAGGCGCCCGTACCGCTTCCCCCGGCTGAGGTGTTCTGCACTTGGCACCGGCTGCGTGACGGCGATCCGGCCCTGCAGTGGGTACGCACCCAGCTGTCCGCAAGCGAGCGAGGAGAATGACGCACACGGGTCCCAGCTGACAGCAGCTTGACAGTCGATATAAATCTAAATAATTTGCATTTGCTTTTAATTTTTGCATCTGATGCGAGCGGTCTCACGGGAAAATGAGTGCCTTGCCGGCGACTAGTGCCCGATGAAAAGATCACTTTCCTTTGCTGCTGCCGTCGGCGTCGCAACCTTGCTGATCGGGTTCACGACGGCTTGGCATCTGCGATCAAACAGTCTGGAGACCGACCACCAGCAGACTTCAGACGCTCCGCTGCCGACCTCGGGCAGTAGCAATGCCCCGCCCCGGCCACATCCGAGTCGCGCGTCAGTAGCCTCATCCACGTCCAATCAGGCGCAAACCCTGCTTGGGTCTGTCACTCTCGAGGAATCGCCCGACGGGGGTGCGACATTGGACCAGGCGTTTGGTCGCCACTTCAAGGAGCACGGGGTTGCGTGGGTTCTAGAGGAGATCGCCACGGGCTCAATTGATGTTCACGGCCTGAGTCGATCAAGCCGAAGGAGGCTCGTCACCCTTGTAATATCGCATTCAACGCCCATGCAGCTAGCTGAGGCGATGCTCCTTCTCCCGATGCCCGACAATGCAGTCATTGCAGCAACCACTTTGCAGGCTGCAAAGGACGCAGAGGGCAATATCGATCAGCGTATCGTGATCGAGAAGTACCAACTACTGGCCCAATCCGGAAGTTCTTTACGATATACCGAGGAAACCCTTTATGGGTACTCAAATGCGCTGAACCGCGCCATCGGATTGGGCCTTGACGAAGTCGTTCACTACCTCACCGAAAACGGCGTGGCTCCGGCCACTGGCAGTGACCCATGGAACATTTGCCTACGTAGCCGGCTGTGCAGCGCACAGACTGCCGATTCAATCCTGGCTGCAGGGTATCGACCGTCAACGGAACAACGCCAATTGGCTGCAACGTCCGTCACGGAGATTCAAAACGCCAGCTTGAGACAATGGATCATCGAAAACCTGGACCGGCTGTAACGTTCCTGCGATATCCACGAGGCACTTACCGCACTGCCCCCACTACTCCATGGCGGGGGGTGTTCGCCCGGCAAACAACACCTTCAGCTGGCTGGCATCCAGCTCCAGTGCCAGCGTCGAGGTGGCGACGAACCGGGTCCGCACGATCTTCCATTGGCCGTCGATGCAGCGGTAGCCGTCTTCGTAGTAGCCGGCCAGCTGCGTCAGGCTCTTGTCGCGGGTGTTGATCAGGCCGTACTGCAGGCTCCAGGTGGCTTCGGCGGCATCCTCGGCGGTCACCGAGATCTGCGGGTTGCTGCCGTGGTGCAGCTCCACCATGTGATCGTGACAGGCCATCTGGGTGTACAGCGCCACCAGGGCATCGGCATTGTCGAAACACCCCACGGCACCGTAGTCGATCTCCACCGTCCCATCGGCGAAGCAGGCGCGCATGGTCGCGGGATCCTTGCGGTCACAGGCCGCCAGATAGCGGGCCTTGAGGTTGCGGATGGCCTCGGCGGCCTCAAGCCGGTGCAGGCGCTGGGCCAGTGCGTCGTCGTTCATTGTCATCCCTCCAGAGTCGGGGCCAGAGTTCACGTCAGGCCATGCTGCGGCGCCTACTCCAAACAGATGACGTGAGCGTGGCGCGCGCTCCCTACCGTAGCGCCAAATACGTGGCACCACGGTGACCACGGCATCCGAAGAATGAGGAGAATCCTGATGGGGGTACGGTCGCTCCTGATCGCGCTGCTGGCGGCGGCCGCCATCGGCCTGCTGGTCTTCCTCGTGCGCGGCACGCTGGTCGCCGACAATGCCCTGCACCAGGATCGCCTGCGCCTGCTGCGCTCGGTCGACGCCCTGGATGTGCGCCTGAACCGGGCGGTCACCCAGGTCGGGGTCAGCTCCATGGCCAACGTCAACGATGTGCGGGCCGCCACCACCGCCCAGCTCGGCGATGCCCTCGATGCCCTGGAGCAGGGGGAACACCGGCTGCGCGGCCTGAGTCCGGCGGTGGACCAGGCGCTGGACCGCTTTCTCGACACCATCGAGTCCAAGTTCGAACTGGCGTTCGACTTCGAGGCGCGCAACATTCTGGTGAACCAGCGGCTGGTGGCCGGCATGGTGGCGGTGGCTCCGGCTGCCGAGGCCCTGCTGACGGCAACGCCGGAAGCGGAGCGCGACACCCTGGCACGACTGCTCGGTTCGCTGCGCTCCGAAGTCACCACCTACGGGGTGGTGCAGACCCCCACCAACGGCCCCAACATCCTCGGTCAGCTGGCTGAACTTGAAGCACTGGCGGCAACGCAGCCGGAACCCTTCCAGAACGCGCTGCGGCCGTTGCGCGCCCGCACCCGCGAAGTGATGGCCGACAAGGACGAACTGGTCGAACGCGTCAGCGGCTTCCTGGCCCGCCCCACCGCCGACCATCTGCTGGCGCTGGAAACCGTCTATTCGGCCTGGAACAACCAGCGGGTGGCGGTTGCCAACCAGTACCGCAGCTGGCTGGTGGCCTATGCCGCAGTGCTGCTGCTGGTACTGGCGTGGCTGGGCCTGCGTCTGAGCCGCAGCTACCGGGCACTGGATGCTGCCAACGAACACCTTGAGGACCAGGTGCGGGAACGCACCACCGACCTGCGCACCGCCCTGCAGGACCTGCAGGCCAGCCAGGCGCAGCTGGTGCAGTCGGAGAAGATGGCTTCGTTGGGCCAGATGGTGGCCGGCGTTGCCCACGAGATCAACACGCCGCTGGGGTATGTGCGCAGCAACAACGAAATCGTGCGCACTGCGCTCGGCGATCTGCGGCAGCTGGTACAGACACAGGGCGCCGCGCTGGACTGCCTGAGCAGCGAGGGCGCCAGCGACGAGGAGGTGGCAACGCGACTCGCCGAGGCTCAGACCCTGCGCGAGGAACTAGACGCCGATGCCCTCACCGGCGACCTCGACAACCTGCTCAATGACGCCGAGCACGGCCTGCGGCAGATGGCGGAACTGGTCACCAGCCTCAAGGACTTCTCCCGGGTCGACCGGTCGCGGTCCGATCTGTTCGACGTCCATCAGGGGCTGGAATCGGCCCTCAAGATCGGGCAGAACCACCTCAAGCACAAGGTGGAGATCGTGCGGCAGTACGGCCAGCTGCCCGAGATCGAGTGTTCACCATCACAGCTCAACCAGGTGTTCCTCAACCTGATCACCAATGCCGCTCAGGCCATCGACGACGAAGGCCGCATCTTTCTGCACACGCAGGCCACCGACGAGGGCGTCGCCATCCGCATCCTCGACACCGGCAGTGGCATGAGCGACGAGGTCCGCGAGCGCATCTTCGAGCCCTTCTTCACCACCAAGCCGGTGGGCCAGGGGACCGGGCTGGGTCTGTCGATCGTCTATCGCATCATCGAGGATCACCACGGCCGCATCGAGGTCCGCTCGAAACCGGGCAAGGGCACCGAGTTCGCCATCCATCTGCCACGACGGCAGCCGCGCGCTGCCGCCGCTGACCTTCCCGCCGCCGAGGTTGCCGCCGCATGAGCGCTGCCGCCAAACCCGTCATCCTCTTCGTGGACGACGAACCGCGCGTGCTCACCAGCATGCGCATGCTGTTCCGCAATACCTACCAGGTGCTCATCGCCGAGAGCGGCGTCGCCGCGCTCGGCGTGCTCAAGGATCAGGCGGTGGACGTCATCGTCAGTGACCAGCGCATGCCGGGCATGACCGGTATCGAACTGCTGCGCCGCGCCCGCGACCTGCAACCCGGCGCCATGCGCATCCTGCTCACCGGCTACTCCGATCTCAACGCCATCATCGGCTCGATCAACGAGGGTGAGATCTTCCGCTTCGTCAACAAGCCGTGGATCAACGACGATCTCGGCGGCACCCTGGCGCGTGCGGTGGACGCCGCCCGTGCCACCGCGGCGGCGGAGCGCGACAGCCACACGGTGGCGCCGGCCAACGCGGTGGACCTCAACGGTCCGGCCGTGCTGGTGCTCGACGAGGATCCCGCTGTGGCGCCACAGCTGCAGCGCATGCTCGGCGGCGGCGTGCGGGTGGTGGCGGCCCGCAGCATGGAAGCCGCGGTACGCGAGATGGAGTCGCAGGATATCGGCGTGGTGGTGTCCGATACCCGCGTTCAGGACCATCCGGTGGTGAGCCTGATCGGCACCCTCAAGCAGCATCACCCGGAACTGGTGTCGGTGATCCTCACCGAGCGGGCGGACGCGGGCGCGGCGATTGATCTGATCAACCAGGGCCAGATCTATCGCTTCATCACCAAACCGCTGAGCGAAAGCCAGTGCAAGATCACCGTCAGCTCGGCGCTGCGCCAGCACCAGCGGCTGGCAGCGGCACCGGTGCTGCACCAGCGCTACCAGGTCAGCGAGCCGGTGGAGCCGCCACCGCCAACCTCGCCCGCGGGCGGGCTGCTGGACCGCATCCGCGGCCTGCGCAACCGCGTCTGGGGCCGCAGCGCCTGAGGCTCAGCCGCCGCGCTGCACCGCCTGGCCGTCCTCCAGTCCGGGCGGCGGATCCACCACCACGGTCTCTCCGGCCCGCAGGCCGGCGCCCACCCGCAGATCGCCCCCCATCGGCTCCAGATCGGACACGGCGCGGCGCTCCACGCGGTCGTCGCGCAACACCCAGACCTGGTCGTCCTGGACTGCGCCGGCGGGCACCCGCACGCCCTGCGCCGGCGCTGCGGCGTCATCACGGACCGGCGCCTCCGGCAGAAACGCCACCCGCACCCCCATCTCCGGCAGCACCCGGGCATCCATCTCGCGCAGGCCGATACGCACTTTCACCGTGGCCTTGCTGCGGTCGGCGGTCGGAATCACCGCGATCACCTCCCCCGCCAGCGGCGCCTCCGGGTAGGCATTGAGCCGTACCGTCACCGGCTGTGCCGGCTGCACCCGGTTGATGAAGTTCTCATTGACGTCGACCTCGATCTCCAGCGAGTCCATGTCCACCAGCGTGCCGATGCCGGTGCGGGTGCCGTCCCCACCGGCCGACAGCGGCGAGATCATCTCGCCCGGCTGGGCATTCTTCACCGTCACCACGCCGGCAAAGGGGGCCCGCACCACGGTGTCCTCCAGCTGCTGCCGCTGAACCGCGACGCTGCGCGTGGCGACCACCACCTGCTCCTGCGCGCTGCCCAGCCGCGCCTGCAGCCCGTCGCGGGCCGCCTCGGCGCTGTCCAGGGCCGCCTGACTGACCAGACCCTTGGCGGCCAACTCGCGATTGCGCCGCAGGCTGCGCTCGGCATCCGCCAGTTGCACCCGCACTTCCGTGAGCTGCGCCCGCGCCGCGTCGGCCTGGGCCACCGCGAGGTCCAGCTGCGCCTGCACGTTGCGATCGTCGATCCGCGCCAGGACATCTCCCACCGCCACCCGCTGACCTTCCTCGATGAGCACTTCGGTCACCTTGCCGGTGATCTTGGATGACACCGTCGCCTGCCGTCGCGCCACGACGTAGCCCGAGGCGTCCAGTACCGAGGCACTGGCCGACGGCACCTCGGCGGCGCTGCGGGCCACTGCGGTGCGCACCGCCGGTGCCGCGGGCTGGCGGGTCACCATCCATGCGGCCGCCAGCACGGCGATCAGGATCGCCAGCGCCGCGAGCCCGACCCACCAGCGGCTTGCGCCGGTCGAGGCGGTCTGGCGATCCTGTTGATCGAGCTTGAGCCGGGCGAGCAGTTCGGCCTGTTTGGACATGCGGTCGGACTTGGATCGAATGTGTGCGCATGGTAAACCGCCGGACCGTTCCCGCACCTGCCACCACGCCGCCCGATGCCCCACTACGCCGATCTGCCCCGCTGGTCCTCCACCGCCGGCGGCGGCCCGCCGCTGCAGGGGCGCATCGCTGGCCAGGGCGGGCCCTGGATTCACTGGCTGTCCGGCAACGGTTTCTGCGGCGGGGTCTACTGGCCGATGCTGCGGCCGCTGGCGCGCGACCACCAGCTGTTTCTGCATGACATCGAGGGCCAGGGCGACAGCGGTGTACCGCCGCGTTTTCGCGGCAGCCGCACGATGCTGCGACGGGTACCGGAGGTGATGGACGATTGCGGTCTGCCCGCACAGGGCCTGATCGGCATGGGGCACAGCTACGGGGGCGCGATGACCCTGCGGCTGGCCGACCGCCATCCCGGCCGCTTCCGCGCCCTGGTCCTGCTGGACCCCATTCTGCTGCCCACCCACCTCTGGCTGGGACTGAAGCTGGCGAGCGCCCTCGGCCGCAATCCGATGGCAGGCGCCGCACGACGGCGACGCGCCCTGTGGGCCAGTCGTGACGACGCCCGCAGCCGCCTCGCCGGCCGTGGCGTCTATGCCGGGTGGACCGATGAAGCCCTCGATCACTTTCTCGACCACGCCACCCGGGACACCCCGGAGGGCCGGGCCCTGTGCTGCCCGCCCGCCATCGAGGCCGCCATCTTCGAGCAGCCCTTCTATCCCTGGGCGGCGATCCGGCGGCTGCGCATACCGACGCTGGTGCTGATCGGACGCGACAGCTATCCGTTCTTTCCCCAGACCGCCCGCCGCATCCGGGCGCTGGCCCCACAGGTCCGGATCGAACGGATGACCGGGGATCATTGCTTCATGCAGCAGCACCCGGCCGACACCACCGCCGCCATCCGTGCGTTTCTGACCGCCCTGCCCTGAAACCGCACGCCGCATTCACGTCGCGGTTGCGACCCTTTCGGGCCCACCCGCATCCTGATGGGCATGAGCGCCTTCGACATCGAGGTTCCGGACACCGAACTGGCCGCCGCACAGCGCGGCGAGGCGCGCGCGCAGGCATCGCTCTACCGCCGCTTCGAGCGCCCCGCCTATACGCTGGCGCGCCGCATGGTGACGGATCCCGACGGCGCCGCGGATGTGCTGCAGGATGCTTTTGTCACCGCATTTCGCAGCCTCCATCAGTTTCGGGGTGAGGCCCCGTTCGGCCACTGGCTGCGCCGGGTGGTGGCCACCCAGGCGCTGATGTACCTGCGGGCACAGCGGCGCTGGCAGGACCTGTTCGTGCCCACCAACGAGGTGATCGAGGCGCAGATCGGGCAGGAAGACCTGCACAGCCTGGACCTGGAACAGGTACTTGCCACCCTCCCCGAGGTGCCCCGCACCGTGCTCTGGCTCTACCACGTGGAGGGCTACACCCACGCCGAGATCGCCGCACTCTGCGGGCGCACCCCCAGTTTTTCCAAGTCGCAGCTGTCGCGTGCCCACGCGCGCCTGCGAAACCAGTTCGGTGGCGCCCCGCAGGCGCCTGGAGCTTCCCATGAATCGCGTGCCTGAACCGCTGACCGAGGCCCTGCGCGGGCTGCCCGACTTCGACCCGCCCGCCAACGGCTGGGCACGGGTGGAGGCGCAGCTGCGCCCCCGCCATCGCGCCCGTCGCTGGGTGCCGCTGCTGATGGCCGCCGGACTCGGCGCCCTTGCCGTGAGCCTGAGCCTGAGCCTGCGGCCGCCGACACCACCGGCCGAGATCGCCGTGGCCCAGGCCGACACCGCCGTCAGCACCGAGCCCTGGGCGCTGGCGGCCGCCGCGCTGGCCCTGCACTCGGAGCCCGATCCCTACCCGCAGGACGACTTGGATGCCGCCACCGTGACGATGACGGCACGCGCCCTGCTCTCCACGCCCGACGATGAGGAGGAATGGCTATGACCCCCCGACGGATTCCCCTGATGCTTGGCGCCCTGTGGCTGGGCGCCGCCCTGCCGGCGCTGGCAGCACCGCCGCCGCCCCTGGACGACGGCGTGCGCGCCGAACTAGAGGCCGCGCGGGAGGCCCTGCATGCCGCCGCGCGCGACTACGCGGCGCTGCTTGAGACTCACGGGCTGCCGGCCCCCGGCCCCTTGGGGTTGGGCGACCCGCTGCGCGGCCAGCTCGGCCTTCGGCTGGGACCGCCTGCGGCCGGTCCGGCGGGCCAGCCGGGTCTGCGCATCCGGGATGTGGCGGCCGACAGCGGCGCCGCCCAGGCCGGCATCCGCGCGGGCGACCTGTTGCTGGCCATCGATGGCCATCCCCTGCCACCGCCCTCCGACGGGGGCGGCAAGGCGCTCGGCAAATCCCTGCTGAAACTGGAAGTGGGTCAGGTGGTGCCGGTCCGGATCGCCCGCGACAACCAGGTGCTGGAACTGTCGGTGACGGCCACCGCCATCCCCAAACGCCAGGGCGACGGCGACCGCCATCGCCCGCGTCCACTGGCATGGCAGCTGGCGCCGATGCGCCCCGCGCTGGCGCCCTACTTCGGCACCGACCAGGGTGTGCTGATTCTCGATGTCCCCGAGGACAGCCGCTTCCCGCTGCAGCCGGGCGACATCATCACCACGGTGGACGACACCGCCGTTGATGATCCGCGCGCCCTGTTCCGCGCGGTGATGCGCGGCGAGGGGGACACCCTGCGGCTGCAGGTGCGGCGCCAGGGCGCCATGCTGACGATGGAAGGCCCGCGGCCTCAGCGTCCGGTCAGATCGGGGCCGGGTCCCCGCTGAGCGGCAGCCACTCGACACTCGCGTCCACCGCCAGGCTGGGCGCGGCAACCCGCACCAGGGCATTGGCTTCGGTGAGATTGCTGAGCATGTGCGAGGCCTGACGCCCCAGCGGCGTCAGGCGCGCCACGCCGTCCTCATCGTGATGAACACGCATGCGCACCAGCAGCTCGCGCACCGCGTCACCCCGCGTCGGCGCCGCCAGCCGCCCCCGGCGCCAGCGCGGTCGTTGGTCACCGCTGCCCTCCAGCCACGACAGGGCGCGCTCGGCGTGCAGGTGCAAGCCCACCATGACCGCCCCGGGGTTGCCCGGCAGACCGAGAATCGCGGCATCGCCGCGCACCCCGAAGTACAACGGCATGCCCGGCTTCTGCCGCACGCGCCAGAACACCTCCTCGACCCCCAGCCCGGCCGCGGCCTCGCGGATGAAGTCGCGATCCCCCACCGACACCCCGCCGGTGGTGAGGACCAGGTCAGCGCTGGCGAGCGCCTCTTCCAGCGCCGCGCGCACGGCCGACAGCGTGTCCGGGACGAACTGCACCACGGGCGCGCTGCCGTCCCGTGACTGGCACCAGGCCTGCAGCAAGGGGCCGTTGGCGTCGTAGATCTGCCCCTGTTGCAGGGCTTGCCCCGGACGCCCCACCTCGTCCCCGGTCACCAGCAGGGCCAGTCGCGGCGGGCGGTGCACGGCCACGGTGTCGACACCTGCCATCGCCAGTGCCGCGACCACCCCCGGCGTCACCCGCGTCCCGGCTGCGGCCAGTGCCGTGCCGGCGGCCAGCTCCTCCCCTCGCCGACGCAGGTCCGCCGCCGGCGCCAGCGCCTGTTGCAGGGCGATGCGGTCACCCTCCCGCGTCACGATCTCCTGCCGTGCCACGGTGTCGGCACCGGGCGGAATGGGGCCACCGGTGAAAATACGCACGGCGGTTCCAGGCGCCAGCGCGGGCGGATGCGCGACACCGGCGGCCACCTCGCCCACCACCGGCAGCCACGCCGGCTGCGACGGCGTAGCCGCATGCAGATCGCGGCTGTGCAGCGCATAGCCGTCCACCGCGCTCTGATCGAAGGGCGGCAGGTCGGTCGCCGCACACGGCGGATGTGCGAGCACCCGGCCCAGGGCCTCCGCGGGCGGGCACTGCACCACCGGCAGCGGCCGCAGGTGGCGGGCGTAATGGGCCAGGGCTTCGTCAATCGATATCACTGCAATGGGCTCCTTCAGTCCAACAGGGCAACCGCCTTCACCTGCGCCCACACCGCCTGTCCGGGGGCCAGCGCCAGCGTGCGCCAGGAACGCTCGGTGATCAGCGCCAGCAGATCAATGCCTTCACAGTGCAGCCGCACCCGGCGCTGCCCTGGCGGATCGACCGCCGGCACGCCTTCGATGAGCGTGGCCGGCAACAGGTTGAGCATGCTGCTGTGCGCGGGACGGCTCAAGGCCAGACTGACATCGCGCGCAGGAATCCGCGCCCGCAGGCGCTGCCCGACCGGCACCCGACGCCGGGGCACCCACAGCCGTCCGCCGTCGCCGAAACGCAGCTCACTCAGGTGATCGTCATCATCATGACCGACCACTTCGGCATCAAACACCACCCCCGGCTCGCGACCGGACGGCCCGGGCAGGTCCACTTGTGTGAGCACTGCCGGCATCGCCCCCTGCGCCTGCACCCGCCCGCTCTCCAGCACCACCAGGTGATCGGCCAGCCGCATCACCTCATCCACGGCATGACTGACGTACACCGCCGGAATCGACAGCCGCCGGTGCAGTGCCTCCAGGTACGGCAGGATCTCGGCCTTCCGCGCGAGGTCCAGCGCCGACAGCGGCTCGTCGAGCAGCAACAGCCGCGGCGCCGTCATCAACGCGCGACCGATCGCCACCCGCTGGCGTTCGCCGCCTGACAACCCGGCCGGCATGCGGGTCAGCAACCCGCGCAGGTCGAGTAGGTCGATGAGATCGTCGACCGCTACATCAGCGGGCCGGCCCGCGCGCCGGTAGCCATAGAGCAGATTGCCGCGCACGCTGCGGTGCGAAAACAGGCTGGCTTCCTGAAACACGTACCCCACCGCGCGTTTCCAGGGCGGCACGAACAGGCCGCGCACCTCGTCCTGCCACACGGTGCCGTTGACGATGACCTGCGCTCCCGGAACCCGATCGAGCCCCGCCAGCACCCGCAGACAGGAGGTCTTGCCGGATCCCGATGGCCCGATCAAGGCCAGCTTCTCTCCCTTCATGACGTCGAAGTCCAGGCCGTCGATGACGGTCAGCGTCCCGAAGGATTTCCGAAGGTTCTGGATGCGGATGATCGGCTGGTCCAAAATGTCCCCCTAGCTGTCACCGCGACCTTTGCCT
>ERZ1023313.30-NODE-30-length-101330-cov-5.138494_pt1 | contig 101330 bp, 108 predicted proteins | sample MGYA00521233_ERZ1023313 | MGnify/ENA primary metagenome ERZ1023313 (study PRJEB32759, sample SAMN07749866) | skin metagenome | biome: transportation; feature: city; material: polyester macromolecule | host: Homo sapiens | place: Hong Kong:TKO line | collected... | reverse complement strand
GTTCAAGATACTGCGCGTTCTTCTGGGTCAAAGCCCCCGCCATGACCGACGAGATTTCCGGATCCTTGCGAAGATCGAGAATCTCCCGGCGCATCTGGGGATCGCTGACATAGTACTTACCGCTTTTGGACCGCTGAATTTGGTCCGCGTACTTGTCCAATCCGTGCTTGGGCCCGGCCTGTTTCATTGTTTCGAGCCAGGTGGACTCTATGAACTGGAATAAGCCTGTAGCACTCGATGTTTTTGCCTTGGCCGACGGATTAAACGAAGATTCCCGTGCGGCTGTTTTCACAAGATAGTCAAACGACGTTCCTGTGGATGTACTCGCAGACTGAAACGCAAGCTCGATCCTAGACGCGACCGAGGTAGTGTCAGCAACCCGCATGACTGGCCTCCTCGACGAAACTAATTATTACTTCGTTAACTTTCGCGCCAAAAAGGTTAACAAAACCTTAACAAGCCACAGGCGGGACCGATTCATTTATTAGAGAAACGAAAACCTAACGGCTCCTACGTAACTATGCCAATGCAATCTCAGGCATTTGTGGACTTTGGCTGTTTCCTGCGATTTTTCTTGGGAAAAATTTGCCGGGTTGGTCCGGAAATATTCGGGACAAATCAATTGATGGACGGAAAATTCATTGTTTCATAATGAGACAAGACGCTGTTCATTGCAGCGCCTTGTCGATTCTCGGTCAGATATTCAGACTTTGGGACGGCCCATCTGAAATACTTCCGTCACCACGGCGTAATCCATGTAGCCGAGGCGGGAGAGCGGCTTGTAGCGGGTCACGTCCACCATGCCGTTGACGATTACATCATCGGAAATATGCACCCCGATAACCTGACCGAAGATGACCCAGCTGTTCGTATCGGTTCCGTCGAGACCTTTCATACGGATGGTCTGAAGATGCTTGCACTCCAGAGCAGTTGCCGCTTTGGCAACCCGCGGCACGCTCACGAGATTGGATTGAGCCATTTCCAAACCCGTCAACTCAAATTCAGATTTCTCGTGTGGCACGGCAGCCGAGGACAGGTTCATCTCGTCTTTCAGATCGTAGCTTGCCATGTTGCAGACGAACTCACCGGTCGCATCAATGTTGGCAGCGCTGTCTTTATAGTTGGAGGACGAGAACATCACGATCGGCGGCGTATCACAGACACAGTTGAAGAAACTGTAGGGAGCCAGATTGGTTTTCCCATCCTTGTCGACGCTGGAAATCCAACCGATCGGCCGCGGTGCGATGATCGCCTTAAATGGATTGTGCGGCAGTCCGTGATCGTTTTTTTCTGTTTCATAGAACATGTTCAGTCCGTTTCCGTCCAGTTGGAAGTTATTTCGGAAAGATCCGGCCGCGGACGTTCAACGGGCGGCTGCGTGGCTGTTCCGATATGAATAAAACCTGCAAACCGCTCACCGTCTTGAAGACCGAGATAACGCCCCGCTTCTTCATCGAACGCATACCACTCCGTCAACCACTGAGAGGCAAAGCCAGCAGCAGCGGCTGCAGAAACAAGGGTCATACACACGGCGCCGGCAGAAAGCTGCTGTTCCCAGATCGGTATTTTTGGGTGCTCTGCGGCCTTGCTTACGACACCGACAACCACAGGCGCGCGCGTAAACCGAGTGCGTTCCTTGTCGGTCTGGGCTTCATCAAGCGGTCCGTTCTTTCTGGCATACAGCTCTGAAAGGAAGGCCCCGATCTTTTCGCCCTGCGGTGCCCGGTAAGTGATGAAGCGCCAAGGCGCGAGCTTTCCGTGGTCTGGAACGCGCGCGGCAATGGTCAACAGATCTGTGAGCTTGGCATCATCCGGGCCAGGCGCTGACATGGTGACAGATGGGTGTGACCGGCGGGTCCGCAAAAACTCCAAGGTTTGAGGTGATCCCCTGCCAAACTCGGACATTCGGTCTGCCTTTCCGCAGATAGTTTCATTTGCAACTATCTACCTAATTGATTGTTGGGATTTGTCAACTGCACTCTTCAGGTCTTGAATTCGCCAAATTTTAAGGTCCATTACAAGAAACAGGCTGGAAGGCACCGCTGACCAGATGACATCGCTTGGCCAAAACGATAATAAGTGGGCATGCAGAATCCAACGACTTTGTTGAACCGGATCAAAGACACGCGCACCAAGGTGCAGCGGTTTGTCATGACTGCGCTCTGCGCGGCGCTGATTTCAGCGCTACCTGGCACAGCACAAGCCCAAACCAGTGCGCCGATGCCGCCTGCCATGAAGCCGGATCCAAACGCACCGTCCGCGGCGTCTCAAGAACCCATTCAGAATCTTCTCGACCGCGAACCGGAACCCTTGTTCTCGGACAACACGCTGGTTCCTTACGCGCCCGCATCCGGCGGCATTCAAGGAACGGCCGACGGGCTGGATGGCGGCGCACTTTATCTCATGGCGAAGCTGACGCGGGACAGCCAACCGCTGAACGACAATCTCATTTGGCGCATCTACTCCGAAACGACCAACGCCGATGGCCGGCTTCAGTTGATTGCCACGTCGAAAGGCGGGGATGCCGAGTTCCGTTTGGATCCAGGTGCATATATGATCCACACCTCCTACGGCTATGCGCAGGCTACCAACCGGATCGTGATCGGCAAGGAAGTCCTGTCGAAGATGGTGACGTTAAATGCCGGCGGCATCAAATTCGACGCCACGCTGCCGGACGGTGCTCCTTTAGAAAGCGGCCCGGTAACATTCGACATTTACAGTCGGGAATTCGATCAGCGCGGCGAACGGGATCTGATCGCCAGCAGCGTGAAGCCTGGTTCGATCATCCGGTTGAACGCAGACACTTACCACATTGTTAGCCGGTACGGGGATGCGAACGCCGAAATCCGCGCCGACATCCAGGTCCTTCCGGGCAAGCTCACCGAAGCCACGATTTTCCATAAAGCGGCCGACATCACGCTGAAGCTTGTCAATGAGCGCGGCGGTGAAGCCATCGCCAACACCACCTGGTCGGTTTTGTCTCCAGGCGGGGACGTGGTCGTCGAAGCCACCGGCGCGTTTCCGGACTTTGTTCTTGCGGCGGGTGAATATGAGGCAGTGGCCCGCAACAACGGAAGGACTTACCTTCATACGTTCACGGTTGAGCCAGGTGCAGACCGGGAAGTGGAAGTGGTCTCTTCGATCAGCGAATTGGTCAGCGGATCCTCTAGGGCGAACTGATCGCCCTTGGAGATTTCAGGATTTTCCAAAAAAGCAAAGCGACCGCCGGTCAATGGCGGCTGAGAAGCCGTTCTTTTTGTTCGGCCGGTGCCATTTCCATCACTTTAGACTGCAAGAAATCCATGACTTCCTTTTGGTCTTTGAAACCAGAAATGGTTTCATAGGGGATCGGCGCCCCTGCCCTTGCCCGGATTGCCTGTCCGAGTGTCCGGCGGAACTCGCGGACATAAAGCGAAAGACGAAGGGTCAGCGAGAACCGGCTGACCAAATGAAACAACCAGGAATTCTGGCCTTCAAAGTGGATCGGCAGGACGGTCGCTTTGGATGAACGGATCATCTTCGCCGTAAAGGTTTTCCATGGCAGTTCTTCTGCACGGCCGAACGGCTTCTGTGCCGTTGCCACGCCGCCACCTGGAAACACGATAATCGTCGTGCCTTCTTCCAGGAGTTTCAGCGCCTCCTTGCGGGTCGCCATATTTGTCTTGAGCGCTTCTTTGGTTTCCTCAAAATCGACCGGCAAGGAGAATGGACGGATCTCAGGAAGCTTGAGCAGCTCGTTGTTGATCATGATCTTGAACGGGCGGCCGAGTTGTTCGGCAAGGGACAGAATTGCCAGACCATCGCCGATGCCATACGGGTGATTGGCAATCAGCACCAAAGGCCCATCCGGCACATCCTTGGGCGGCCATTCACCACTGTCCACCGATACGCGAATGTTGATAAGGCGCAGAAGTTCGCTCCACATATAATCTGTGGTTACGATGGACTGTTTCCAGATCTCGTAAAGATCAAGAAGCTTCCGGCGCCCCGACAGGCGTTCAATCGACCGGATCACCATGCGCTTCAGCGGATGGTGGTCTGGGTTGGCGTAGCTGAATTCTGCGTAATCCACGGTATGCCGACTTCGTTTGTTACATTGTTTGCACCCGCTGCCCGCGTCCGGACCGGCGGAATTAAAACGCTCTAACAGACTCTCTGTTGCAGCCTTATGACATCACACTGCCCTTAAGTAAGGGCAGTGTGCAAGCTGGCATTTTTTCCGTTAACAAAACGGAAGTTCGATCATTTCAGATCCGGCGGCGTCGCTTCTTCGACAAATGCAGCGACCGCTTCGTCCAATTCCATCGGCGTCTGGTTCTTGGAACCAAGACGGCGGATGTTGACCGTACGCTCTTCAGCTTCCCGCATGCCGCAGACCAGGATGACCGGTACCTTGGCAAGCGAGTGCTCACGGACCTTGTAGTTGATCTTCTCATTGCGGAAGTCGGTTTCAACCTTCAGCCCTTTGGACTTCAGAAGATCAGCCACTTCCTGACCATATGAATCTGCTTCAGACGTAATGGTCGCAACAACGATCTGCAAGGGTGCGAACCACAACGGGAAGTGCCCGGCATAGTTCTCGATCAAGATCCCGAGGAAACGCTCCATGGAGCCACAGATGGCCCGGTGGATCATTACCGGCACCTTTTTCTCACCGTTGTTATCGACATAGAAAGCACCAAAGCGTTCCGGCAGGTTAAAATCGACCTGGGTCGTCCCGCATTGCCAATCCCGGCCAATGGCGTCCTTCAAAGTGTACTCAAACTTCGGACCATAAAAGGCACCCTCGCCCGGCAAGATGTCGGTCTTGATCCGGCCCTCGGATTGCTCCTCGATCGTTTTCAAGACGTCGGTCATCACCGCTTCAGCGTGATCCCAAACCTCATCTGAGCCCACACGTTTTTCAGGGCGTGTCGAAAGCTTCACAACAATCTCTTTGAAGCCGAAGTCTTCGTAGACCGACAAGATCAGATCGTTGATCTTCAGGCACTCTTCCGCCATCTGCTCTTCGGTACAGAAGACGTGCGCATCATCCTGAGTAAAGCCGCGTACCCGCATCAGACCATGCATTGCACCGGACGGTTCGTAGCGGTGAACAACACCAAATTCCGCCATCCGAAGCGGCAGGTCACGATAGGATTTCAAGCCATGCTTGAAGATCTCGACGTGACCGGGGCAGTTCATCGGCTTCAACGCAAAAATGCGGTCATCTTCACTCTCAGGGTCCGCACATTGGACAGAGAACATGTTGTCCTTGTACCAAGCCCAGTGACCGGAGGTTTCCCACAAGGACGTATGCAGCACTTGCGGTGCGTTGACTTCCTTGTAGTCCTCCTTCAGCCGGCGACGCTTGTAGGCGATAAGCGACTGGAACATATCCCAGCCCTTCGGATGCCAGAAAACGACGCCCGGCCCTTCTTCCTGGAAATGAAACAGATTCATCTCCCGGCCAAGCTTGCGGTGGTCTCGCTTTTCCGCCTCCTCCAGCATGTGAAGGTAGCCTTTCAGCTCCTTCTCATTGTGCCAGGCGGTCGCATAGATGCGGGTCAGCATTTCATTGTTGCTGTCGCCGCGCCAATAGGCTCCGGCAACTTTCATCAATTTAAAGGCGTCGCCAATCTGTTTGGTCGAGACCATATGCGGGCCACGGCACAGGTCCAGCCACTGACCCTGTTTATAGATCTTTACATCCTGATCTTCCGGGATCGCGTCAATCAGCTCAACCTTGTAGTCCTCGCCCTTTGCCGCGAAATACGTCTTTGCTTCGTCCCGGGTCCAGACTTCCTTGGTGAACTGTGCGCCGCGCGCGATGATCTCGCGCATCTTCTTCTCGATGACCGGCAAATCATCCTGCGTGAATGGCCAGTTGTCCTTCGTATCGGGGTGAACACGTTTGAAATCGTAATAAAATCCGTTTTCGATCACCGGGCCGATGGTCACTTGTGTACCCGGCCATATCTCTTGCACAGCTTCTGCCATCACGTGGGCCGCATCATGCCGGATAAGCTCGAGCGCGCGCGGGTCTTCCCGGGTCACGATTTCGATATTGGCGTCCGCGTCGATGGGATCGGAAAGGTCTTTCAGTTCCCCGTCAAGGGTCATCGCGACAGCCTTTTTGGCCAGCGATTTGGAAATGCCGGTCGCCACGTCGAGACCGGAAGTCCCAGCTTCATAAGCGCGCACGGAATTGTCGGGGAAGGTCAATTCAATCATGTCAGTCTCCTGCTCACTCCTGCACACACAGCAGGTAAGCGATGTCTTTGGTCTTGAGATGTGTGCTGATACGGGATTCAGCCTAAAACGGCAACCTTTTCCGAAACCGGCGAGATGATCGTCTGGGTCGATCCGCAGAAACGGGCTGACAGTCACCTATCCGTTCGGCGGATCAGCCTTCTTGATTGCAGCCCACTCTCCGTCGTTGATCATGGCCCGGAAAGCGGAGTTGATCTTTTCGGCATGCAACGCGCCGCACTCCGTTTTGGCGAACAGGATCCAGACGCTGAGTTCATTGATCGGGCTGGTTTCATCGTAAACGATGTTGTCGACACCTGCTTCTGCAATTGCCCTCAGGCCGGATTGCTCTTCGATGATCGACCCGTCCAGACGGCCCGCGGACAACATTCTGATATTGTCCAGATCTGAGTTTGGCTCGCGGCTGAAGTCGATTTCATCGTTCGCCGTTAGCGATTTCGGATAGGCGTATTGGGCAGTCAATCCGATCCGGAGGCCTTCAAGATCAGAAACACTCGACGGCACCGAGCCACCCTTTCGAACAAATGCAAAGTCGCGCTTCGTTAGAATTGGCAGTGATTTGTAGGACGCGACATCCGCGCCAGCACTGGAATGGGGCATCAGCGCGTCGACCACCCCCATCTGAAACAATCCAAGCGCGCGTTTTTTCGGATAAAGCCTGATGTCCAAAGCCAAGTCCGCACGCTTTGCCGCGGACTGCAATAAAACGACGAACTCCCCTTCGCTCTCACTCTCAACAAAATGCGGAATCTCGGCGGCTGCAACGATCATCTTGTTACAGCCATCTGCAGCAAGAGAGCCCGGTGCCAGCAGGAACGTGAGGCTCAACATTCCCGAGACTGTGAAAAACGATTTGAGCCTATTCAACAAACCACTGTGCCTTTGAGCGGCAAGCCAGCCTGGGCTTGCCGGAGAGTTCCCTGATCGCTGGCGAATTTACAGACATCTTAAGACGGCTATCGTTCTAAAGCGTTAACGGCTCCGGTTTCGAAAACGTCACGCAGACCAACACAACGTTGGCCACTAAAACTCTAAGGGCACCCGCCGGGGCACTGGTTGAGATTTGACGATCGAGGTGCTCGTTTCAGCCTTGTCCGTGATCCGTTCAAGAATGCTGTCCAGTTCTTCGATTTCCCGGATCACCAAACGCACCACAAAACAATCGTCACCTGTGACTTTGTCGCACTCAACCACCTCTGGAATTTCCTGCAGCAACTCGCGGACGATATGGAGTTTTCCCGGCAACGGCCGGACGCGTGTAATCGCCTGAAGCGCGTATCCGAGAGCCCGGGGATCAACATCGGCCGTGAAGCTGCGGATGACACCGGAATCTTGTAAGCGCCTGAGCCGGTCCGAAACGCTTGGCGACGACAAACCGACCTTGACGGCAATGTCCTTGATCGAACACCGGCCATCCTCGATCAGAATTTTCAATATTTCACGATCTTGGGCGTCCATATCTTTCACATTAAACCCTAATGGGTCTTTTGCCTAATATTATAAGGTCAATTACGTCCGCTGCCTTGAATATCATATGGAGCGGCTCATCCAAACAGCAGATCCTTGAAAGCGTATTGATAGGAGTTGCTCAAATGTCAGAAAGAACCACCGGCATTTTGGAAATGACCTTCGCGATGACCTTGATTGGCACCTTGGGCATTTTCGTTGTTTTTAGCGGAGAAAACCCGGTCACGGTCGCCTTCTGGCGCTGCCTGTTCGGCGCAGTCGGGCTAGCGCTGATATGTTCATTCAAAGGCGCTTTTGCATACAAGATCTCACTGAAGCAGTTTCTGCTGGCCGTCTTAGGCGGCATCGCGCTGACCACCAATTGGGTTATGCTGTTTCACGCGATCGGACATGCGTCCATTTCGCTTACAACGGCCATCTACAACACGCAGCCTTTCATGCTGGTGTGTTTTGGCGTGCTCTTTTTTGGAGAACACCTGACACTCAGAAAGCTGTGTTGGTTGGCTCTCGCCTTTTGCGGTGTCGTGGTGATCGCCCAATCAAAACCCGAACTGGCGTATGCGGACGGCAACTTTACCGTCGGTGTCGCGCTGTCCATTGGCGCTGCGTTTCTTTGGGCCGTCGCTGTTGTTGTCACCAAAAAGCTGAGCGCCATCCCCTCACATATGATCGCGCTGATACAGGTCTCAGCAGGCGCCATCCTGCTTGCCCCTTTCGCGAGTGTAGCGGACCTCCCATCGCAAAGCTCTGCTTGGGGCTCCCTGCTCACCCTCGGTTTTGTGCACACTGCAATGATGTACACGATTTTGTACTCAGCAGTGCAGAAGTTGCCGACAGACCTTCAGGGCGCGTTGACGTTCCTCTATCCATCCGTCGCCTACGTCACCGACTATTTGGTTCTGGGACAGAAACTTGGAACCGTGCAGATCCTCGGCGTTGCGGTGATCATGCTGGCGGCTGCGGGCATGACACTCGGATGGCGTCTGCCGTTCTTTCGGAAAGAGAAGAGTTACCACCAGGCCTAGGCCGTTTGCTTAAGAGGCCAGCGCACGTTTCTTCGCGGCTTTGACGATGGACGCGTCCCGGGCGGATTTGGCAACAGCGTCTTTTCCGCCCCGCGTTTCTCTGATCATCGCCAGATCTTCTTCCATATCCGCGCTCATCGGTGCGATCGCCACATCGGAATATTCGCGCCGGCCGGGCGCCGCTTTTACCCTCCGGTAGATCCGGTGAACACGCCAAACCGCAGACACATAAGCCCAGTGTTTGGAGATCACCTCCCAGACATAACGCGGATAGAACACAAGCGGATTTTCAATTGGCAGTCCACTGCGCCGGTCTTTGCGGAATTTGAGCCGGAAATAACCGCCCTCCAGCGGATGAACACCCTCACACTCGATCATCAGTTTGAACCACATCATCAAGAACAGCTTGTTGCCCGGCCGCCCCTTTTTGTGGGCTGCAGCCCGGCGGAGCACCGTCTCAATGTGGCTGTCGGCATAATAACTCGACCAGGCCTCCCGATAGGCCTCCTCCCATTCATCATCGCTCATTTTCGAATGATGGGAGACCCGGTGGTTGAGATCGTACTTGTTAAGATCCGGATCCATCCAGATACCCTTTTCAAGCAGAACCTTGTGGTCTTCCGAGCCCGGCAGAGGCGTTAGGAAAAAGAACTCAAGAAGGTTGAGCGGCAACTCCTTCTTGATGATTTCGACATCCCGCAAGACCGCTTCCTTGGTGTCTCCCGGAAACCCGATGATGTATCCGGCATAAGTGGTCGCGCCGTGGTCACGCCACTTTTGCAACATCTGCCGGTATTCGGTGATCTTGTTTTGCCGTTTCTTGGCGGCGAGCAGATTGTCGGGATTGATGTTTTCAAGACCGATAAACACCCGGTTGACCCCGGCCCGGGTTGCCTTTTCGATAAAGTTCTCAATCCGGTGGCAGAGCGTATCCACCTGGATGATGAACTTGATGTCGAACTTCTCATCCTCCCGCAATTGAATGAGCCGGTCGAACAGCGGTTCCCACTCACGATTGCGGGCGAAATTGTCGTCTGTGATGAAGAACCGGTCGATGCCCTGCGCATAGTTGTCGCGAATAATCTGCTCCAGATCATCTGCGGACCTGAACCGGCTCTTGCGCCCCTGCACGTTGATGATCGTGCAAAAGGAGCACTGGAACGGGCATCCCCGCCCGAGATCAAAGCTGGAATGCGATCCGGCGGTGAACTGGATGTGCTTGGTCGGCAGGATCGGCGTCGGCTCTCCTTCAAGCGACGGCAGATCTGCCATGAAATTGTAAAGTGGCTTCAGGTCATCATTAAAGGCGTCCCGGAAAACCTGATCAAGTCGCCGCTCCTCTGCCTCGCCTGCAAAATAGCAAACGCCTTCTTCCTGCAGCGCCACCATCTCTTCGGGCATCTCATCCAGCATAGAAATGCAGCCTGAAACATGAAATCCGCCAATCGCCGTCGGCAGCCCCTCGCGCAGGAACTCCCGTGCAAGGTCCGTTGCCCTTGGAAACTGATTGGATTGCACCCCAACCAAGGCAATCAGCGCTTTGCCGCCTGTGCGCCGGATATCCCGCGCAATCTTGTTCGGTCGGACGCGTTTGTTTGTTTCATCATAGGTGTGGAGATGAATCTGGACATTTTCGCCAAGCGCGTTGCGCTCGCGCGCCGCCTCAGCGAGCCCGTTCAAGCTGGCCAACGTGTTCGATGGAATGGCCGATCGAAGCCATTGAATCGGATAGCCGTCGTCGTCGTAGTGCGTCGGCTTGATCATCACAAAATGAAAGTCTTCAACGTTCATCTGCCCTCTCCTGCACCAGAAGCCGGGCCAAAAGAGTTGCACTCACGCTAGGTAAGTTCAACCTTTTCTTAACGCTGCGTCATTCCTGTTTTGAAATCAATCCATTCGATGGTCGTCAGGGATATGGTCGCCCGTCCAGCGGCCATACCGCCAGGGCAAATACCAGCGCGCAGTGTCGGGAAGTGCGTCGGGAAGCGGATCAAAACCTGACGCGCCCCAAGGATTGCAGCGCAGGATCCGGGACAATCCCAGCCAGCCGCCGGCCCAAAAGCCGAACCTGCGGATGGCCTGTTCCGTATAGTCGGAACAGGTTGGCGCATACCGGCAGGTCCGTCCCATGAAGAGCGACAGGGTGTGGCGGTAAATCCAGATCAGTCCGATCGCGGCCCATCCGGCTATTGAAAGCTTTCGGGGTTGATCCGGCTTATGATCACAGGATGAACACATCTGAGAGGCTAACCTGACATCAGGCCGGATCACTGCGATCGCACATATTACGCTGCGGCGCCGTCGGCCTTTGTATCAGCTGCAGCTTGATCAAGCGCGCCCACAACCGCATCAAACGTTAGAAGCGTCGACGCGTGCCGCGCCTTGTATTCACGAACGGGCAACAAGAACTTCAGATCCTCGAACCGGCCAACCGGCGGTTCCCCACCCTCTTTCAACATGGCATGCATGGTTATCTTCAGGTCCCGCAACTCGTCTTCAGTCGCGCCGACCACATGCTGGGCCAGAATTGAGGACGATGCCTGACCGAGCGCGCAGGCTTTCACATCATGCGCGAAATCCGTCACAACGCCATCCTTGACGCACAAATCGACAACCACCGTCGACCCGCACAGCTTGGAATGCGCCTTGGACGTCCCATCCGGATGCTCAAGCCTGCCAACGCGGGGAATGTTGCCGGCGAACTCCAGGATCTTTGCATTATAGATGTCGTCGAGCATTCTCGCCTCTTCGTGACAGCTAGTGAGCTAGTGCCGCATTGTCGGCACGCTTCTTTCATATATATAGATCAGACGCCACAGCAATTTCGCAAGGGGCAGAGTGGTCGCAGCCAGATGAAAAGGCGCCGGATCGGCGCTTGACGCTGGCTTAACCCGCTCAGAAACTGTGCGTTCGCTTTTCGTGCGGAGTATGCTACATCTCCGCGCCCTTTTGATCGAGAGGTCTTGATCTGAGCCAGAGCGGATGCCGTATGACGAGTGATAAGGGTAAAATCGCGAGGATCCCTATGGACGCTGTCCTAAAGCCGGTCGGAAAAACATTCGAACGTAAAACACCGGATCAACTTCAACGCCCGAGCCGTGAAGAGGCGGAGGCTGCTGTGCGGACCATCCTCGCCTGGACCGGTGACGACCCGGACCGCGAAGGATTGCTTGACACGCCCAAGCGTGTCGTGAAAGCAATCACTCAGTTGTATGGCGGATATTTTGAAGATCCGGCCGAGCATCTTGAACGCACGTTTGAAGACGTCGGCGGATATCAGGACATCGTGCTGGTTCGCGGCATTCCGTTTCATTCGCATTGCGAACACCATATGCTGCCGTTCGTCGGAGAAGCACACATTGCGTATTACCCGGCAGAAGGCGTTGTCGGTCTTTCAAAGCTTGCGCGCGTCGTCGACATTTTCGCAAAACGCTTGCAAACCCAAGAAAATCTGACGTCGCAAATCGCCTCAACCATCGATGACGCTTTGGCGCCGCGTGGCCTTGCCGTGATGATGGAAGCTGAACATCAATGCATGACCATGCGCGGTGTTCAAAAACCCGGTGTATCCACGATCACCACGCAGTTCACGGGCATCTTCGAAGACGATCCGGCCGAACAAGCCAAGTTTATGACTTTGGTGCGCGGTTAAACCTACCTATAGTGGCCATCCAGCTCCCTGGGTGGCCAAAATCGAGTTTACATGTCTGATTTGATTATTTCCGCCCGCGCCGACAAAGCGACGGTCGAAGAAGGCGATCGCCTGATGCCGAAATTCGACCAGGACGGCCTGATTGCAGCTGTCGTGACCGACTTCAAAACATCTGAAGTCTTGATGGTCGGCTACATGAATGAAGAAGCCTTGAAACGCACCATCGAAACCGGGGAAGCATGGTATTGGAGCCGGTCCCGTCAAGGGTTCTGGAAAAAGGGCGAAACATCCGGCCAGATCCAGAAGGTGCAAGAAATCCTCACCGATTGCGACCAGGACGCCCTGGTCGTGAAAGTCACCGTGGAAGGCAATGGCGCGACCTGCCACGTCGGTTACCGGTCCTGCTTTTTCCGTAAGGTTGCCAATACACAAGATGGAACCGTTCGCTTGGAAAACGTAGAAAAAGAGAAAGTCTACGACCCCAAGGAAGTTTACGGAAAGTCTTAGGTTCAGCCGGTTTCTGGCTCGACTGGGTTATGCGCAGCTGCAGCGACTTCCGTCGCCCGAATGTTATCCCTCCCTTCCAATGCATAAGTATTCGCACCTATACGCCACCACGCGGACTTAGCATAAGCTTTGTCTAAACCGACGGTTGCAGATAAGCACCGCGGTTGACCAAATGCGACCGGAGAGATGCCTGGGAGGGCTCGCAAGGTGGTCCAGTGTGACGCGCATCTGAGTATTCAGCTGCAGGTAAAACCTGTGCGTTTTGTCATGCTCCAAAGCTGTTACATGGGCTGGAGGGCATTATGACCCCTGCCCAACCGACGCGCAGAAACTTTCTCAAAGGCTCCCTTCGGTCACCCGACTATACGCTCATGCGTCCTCCTCGAGCGGTTGATGCTTTTCCAACCCTCTGTGATGGCTGCACCAAATGCGAAACTGCTTGTCCTGAAAACATCATTGTGATGGGGAAAGATCGTCAACCGGTCATCGATTTCACTCATGGACTTTGCACGTTTTGCAGCGAGTGCGCCAACGCATGCCCTACCGGGGCTTTGGATCCACTTCTTGACCTTGATTGGAACTGGAAGCCTGCCATTTCACAGACCTGTTTTTCGCAAATCGGGGTCACCTGCAGAAGTTGCGAAGACGTTTGTGATCAAAACGCCATCCGTTTCAAGTTGAGGTTGGGCGGCAGGTCCGAACCCCAAATCGATTTCGACAGTTGCAGCGGGTGCGGCGCATGCGCCCATGTGTGCCCGGCAAATGCCGTGACGTTCAAGCAATCACAACCAGAGATGAGTGAGGCCATCACATGAACATATGCGGCTGCCTCGTACACACGACGCCGGATGCAACCGAAAGAATTGGTGTTGTCATAGATGCCATGGACGGCGCCGAGGTTCATGCAATTGGCGACGGAGGCCGGCTTGTTGTCGTCGTCGAAGACACGCCAAGCCGCATGGCATCGGAACTGATCATGGATATGCATCAGATCCCGGGCGTTGTCTCCCTGTCTCTGACCTACCACCATTTCGATGAATCCGAAGCTTTGGGCGCCACTTCTCTGCCCACCTCATCAAGCCAAGCCGGAGACCAGACAAATGACCATTTCTGAATCCCGCCGGACGTTTTTGAAGGCCATCGCAGCCGCAGCAACCGCGTCTGCTGCTGGAATTCCACTTGGAACAGGTATTGCCCAAGCCCAAATCCAAGCGCCAGACATCAAATGGGACAAGGCCGCCTGCCGGTTTTGCGGCACCGGGTGTTCTGTCCTCGTTGGGACCAAGGAAGGCCGGATTGTTGCAACTCAGGGTGACCCCGAAGCTTCGGTCAATCGCGGCCTAAACTGCGTAAAAGGGTATTTCCTGTCCAAAATCATGTACGGCGCAGACCGGTTGAAACATCCTCTACTTCGCAAAACGAATGGTGTGTACGACAAAAATGGCGAGTTTGAACCAGTCAGCTGGGATGAAGCCTTCGATGTCATGGCACAGAAGTGGAAGGAAGCCCTCAAGGCCAAGGGGCCGACCAGTGTTGGCATGTTCGGTTCTGGACAGTGGACGATCTGGGAGGGTTATGCTGCTGCCAAACTGATGAAAGCCGGGTTCCGGTCCAACAACATCGACCCGAACGCCCGCCACTGTATGGCGTCAGCGGTCGTAGGTTTCATGCGCACTTTTGGGATCGATGAGCCTATGGGCTGCTACGATGATTTCGAAGCGGCGGATACGTTTGTGCTCTGGGGCTCGAATATGGCCGAGATGCACCCGATCCTCTGGTCAAGACTGACAGACACACGGCTGACGAAACCCGGTGCTCAGGTCCATGTCTTATCAACCTACGAACACCGGTCGTTTGAGCTTGCAGACAATGGCATGGTTTTCAAGCCGCAGACGGATTTGGCAATCCTGAATTACATCGCCAATCACATCATTCAATCTGGTTCTGTGAACGAAGACTTCATGGCCAGGCACGTGAACATTGCCAAGACCGAAACGGATATCGGCTATGGTCTGCGGCCCGAGAACCCGCTGCAACAGGAAGCCGCTCATCCAGACTCCGGCAAACTGACCGCCATTGATTTGGACGAATACGCGTCAGCCGTCGCCGAGTACACGGTCGACATGGTTTCAGAGTTGTCCGGCGTGCCTGCCGAGAAGCTCGAAAAACTCGCGCATCAATACGCCGACCCGAACCGCAAGGTCATGTCGCTCTGGACGATGGGGTTCAACCAGCACACCCGCGGATCTTGGGTCAATTCCCTGTGTTACAACGTCCACCTATTAACGGGCAAAATCTCCGAGCCAGGCAACTCACCGTTCTCGCTAACGGGTCAACCTTCGGCCTGTGGCACAGCACGGGAAGTGGGAACATTTTCGCACCGCCTGCCAGCCGACATGGTGGTCAACAACGACAAGCACCGGGAAATCTGCGAGACCGCTTGGAACATTCCTGAAGGCACAATACCGCCCAAACCGGGTTTCCATGCCGTTCTGCAAAACAGAATGCTCAAGGACGGGAAACTCAACGCCTATTGGGTCCAGTGCAACAACAACATGCAGGCGGCGCCAAACCTGAATGAAGAAAGCTTTCCCGGGTACAGAAACCCGGAGAACTTTGTCACCGTTTCAGACCCCTACCCGACCGTAACCGCCATTGCAGCAGACCTGATATTGCCGACGGCCATGTGGGTTGAAAAGGAAGGGGCCTATGGCAACGCGGAACGGCGCACGCAGTTCTGGCGCCAACAAGTTCATGCACCGGGCGAAGCCAAGTCCGATCTCTGGCAATTGATGGAGTTTTCCAAGCGCTTCACGGTCGAGGAGGTCTGGGGCGAAGAACTGCTTGCGAAAATGCCCGAACACCGCGGGAAGACGATGTATGACGTGCTTTATGCAAACGGAACAGTCGACAAATTCCCTCTAAGCGAAACTCAAGAAGGCCACCCGAACGACGATGCCGCACATTTCGGTTTCTATGTCCAAAAGGGTCTGTTTGAAGAGTATGCCGGTTTTGGCCGCGAGCACGGCCATGACCTCGCGCCGTTCGAAACATATCATGAGGTAAGGGGCCTTCGATGGCCCGTGGTTGACGGGAAGGAAACGCTTTATCGGTTCCGTGAAGGCCATGATCCTTATGTGCCAGAGGGCGAAGGGGTCCGGTTTTATGGCCATAAGGACGGCAAGGCCAAGATTATCTTTGCTCCCTATGAAGCACCGCCTGAAGTCCCGGACGATGAGTACAATCTCTGGCTTTGCACAGGCCGTGTCCTGGAACACTGGCATTCGGGTTCCATGACCCAGCGGGTGCCGGAGCTGCACCGCGCTTTCCCGCTGGCTGTTGTCTTCATGCACCCGAATGACGCGGAAAAACGAGGGCTTCGCAACGGTCAGGAGATCGTTATCTCAACACGGCGCGGCGAGGTTCGCAGCAAACTTGCAACCCGTGGCCGGAACAAGGTGCCTGAAGGCCTTGTCTTCATGCCGTGGTTTGACGAAGGCCAGTTGACCAACAAGCTCACGCTGGACGCCACCTGCCCCCTGTCCAAGGAAACAGACTTCAAGAAATGCGCCTGCAAGGTCGAACGCGCCTGAACCAGTGAAGCGTATTCGAATTTGCGCGGTACGAATGACCGTAAGGAGAGACTTCAATGAAGAAACAATTTCTCGCAAGTCTTGCAGCGCTGTTTTTTGCGACAGGCCTCGTCGGTTTCGCGGTCGCACAGCAGCAACAAGTTCAAGCCATGCGCACCACGCCGATCGACGCGCCCAACCGGCTTGGACCAGACTTCAAATGGGAAGGCAAGGAAGGCCGAATGCAACGGAATTACCGGCAGCAACCGCCGTTGATCCCGCATTCTATCGCGCAGTACCAGATCGACACACGCACCAATCAATGCCTGTCCTGTCATGATTGGACGAAAGCCGGTGAACGCGGCGCGCCCACCTTGTCCATGACGCACTACCTCGACAGGGACGGAAACGAACTCGATCAGCTGGCGGGCACGCGATACTTTTGCAATCAGTGTCACGTACCTCAAGCGGACGTTCCGCCACTGGTCGAAAACACTTTCCAGCCATCCGCTCCAGTCTCCGTTCGATAAGCAACTACTTTTCAGTCAGGAGCTCATAGATGAACGACTCCAATAAGACGAAACAGTCCCGGAATTTTTTGTTGCGCATGTGGGATTGGTTTTGGACCCCGACAAAGGTCCTGAGCGCTGGCTTTGTTCTGCTTGCCGGTTTTTTGGGTGGGATCCTGTTTTGGGGCGGCTTTCACTGGACCCTGGAATTGACCAACACCGAGGAGTTCTGCACGGGGTGCCATACTATGGAGACCAACCTTGCAGAATACCGAAACACTATTCACTACAACAATCACTCCGGGGTTCGGGCAATCTGCTCTGATTGTCATGTTCCGCATGAATGGCAGCACAAGATCAAAGCGAAAATCATGGCTGTGAAGGACGTCTATCACGAGATAGCCGGCACCATCAGCACACCGGAAAAGTATGAGGAACACCGAATTGCAATGGCGACGGTCGTCTGGCGCAAAATGAAAGTCTCCGACAGTCGAGAGTGCCGCAATTGCCATAATTTCAAGTATATGGACTTTACGGTTCAGGAAACGCGCGCAGCTTCAGAGCATCAGCGGGCCATTGACAACAACATGACCTGTATCGATTGCCACCAAGGCATCGCGCATGATCTGCCGCCCGGTTATCAGGAGCGCTACCGCCAGGTGATCGAACAACTCGAGGCAACCAACAAAAAGACGCCAGACCAGCCAAATGAGATCGCCGAGGTAAGGAGCTACCTGGAGAAGGTGTCAAACTGATAGCCGTTTGACCTGACTATGACCTGGATCTCCACCGGATGGTGGCTTCAAGGCAGAATGAGAAAGGTGAGATATGCTTGGATTTCTGGACTTGCTCGGGACGATCGGCGGCAATGTGCTGAGCCTACCAGGCATCCTCGGACTTGCTGCGGGGATGATGACCCGAAATTGGGTTTTGGCGGGTTTTCTGGGAGCCGCAATCGGAGTTGTTGAGACTTTTTTGTTCGCTGGATTTCAGGTTTCTGAGATCAACCTGATTGATTTGTTTATCGCCATTCTAATTGGCGTTCTTGCAAGCAGTGTCGGATGCGCAATCAGGCATAAGGGCGCGACAGTCTAGCTATGAAAATCACGCAACGGATCATGCAGCAGAGCCATCTACCAAAGCAAAAGGGCTGACCAATGTGGGCAGCCCTAACAATGTGCGGCAAGAATGATCCAAACCTGCTTCAGGTGGTCGTAATGTAGCTGCGCATTTGCTCAGCTTCGTGTTCGACCTGGGCGATCTTGTGTTTCACGACGTCGCCGATGGAGATGACCCCAATCAGCTTGCCGTCTTCCACCACCGGCATGTGACGGAACCGGCCCCGGTTCATGCGCCCCATGACCTCATTTGCTGCATCCATTTCAGTGCAGGTCATCACATCCTTGGTCATGATTGATGAAACGGGCTGAGACAACGCGGACGCGCCTTGCAGACCGACGAGGCGCACCACGTCCCGCTCCGAGACAATGCCCTCGATGTGCCGTTCTCCATCACAAAGCACTACGGCGCCGATCTTGTTCTTCGCCAGAATTTCGGCGATCTCGCTCACCGGTGCGGACTTATCCGCCGTGATGGTGTCGTGGCCTTTCGTCTTCATGATTGCGGCAACGGTCATGTAAGCAAACCTCCCTTTGCATCCAAGGTCCGGTTGCATCCGGCTCCCTGATCACCGCATCATGGCAAAAAAATATGGCGACGCAAAGCCTTGACGTGCCCGTTACCAACCCCGCCGCTGGGGCACTGGATCAAAGAGCGGGAACAGAGCCAAACCCGCGACAAAACCGCCAATGTGCGCTTGCCAGGCAATGGACCCCGCCTGCCCACCGCTTGTCAGTCCGAAGAACATGTTCAATCCAAACCAAACGCCGACAAAGACCAGAACCTGCTGGTTCCGGAAGCACTCGCTGATCGGCTGCGCGGGTACAAAATACGCGCCTCGATCGGACCGACGGAAAACGCCGAGTGGTCCGCCCATCTCAAAGACAAACCGGATAGCTGCCGCCATATGGCCTGATATGGCAGCCGACGCACCAATCATGGGCGCAGATTCGCCCCAGTGGGTCGCAAGATGTGCAAACGCGCCGCCAACAGAGCACAAAGCAGAAAATGCCAGGAACCGCCCAAGTCCAAACCTGCGCACAACGGCGCTGCCGAAGATCGCCATCCAAAGCAGATTGAACGTCAGGTGCATGGCACCGCCATGCAGGAAACTATAACTGACAAAAGCCCAGATGCTGGACGCAAGATCTATCGCCTGCAGACTGCTCAGCGCTGTGTATTTCACCGGCCAGAATGCCAGGAAGTACAGCATCATGTTGTTCCAGCCAGTCGGGATGACAAAGGTCCGCACAACATGAATGGCGATCAGGGCAACGCTCAGCCAGATAATCGCAGCCGGTAGATTGAGCGCCGGAGGCTCGGATGGGCGTTGCTCGCGCTCGCGCTGCTTGGTCTCTTCGTCGCGGCGCTTACGCTCCTCATCAAACTGATAAACGTTCATGGAACCTCGCATCTCAATGTCCCGAAGTTGTAGCCCGGCAACGGGACAAAACAAGGGCGCCGGTCAACAATCGCATACGCTTGCAGAAACATGGTGAACGCCAATGCGTTGGTTCGTTTCTAACCCTGTCCTTGTCGGCACATAACAAAACGCCGGCTATCGAAACGATAACCGGCGTTTGTTGCGCCCCCCACAAAAGGTCGCGTCCCCACGCGCCAAATTGAGGTGTCTTGCTGCGATCGCCTTTTCATTTTCGGGTTCTTTTACGCCCCTTAAATTTTTTTGGCGCTCACACGTGCATAGATTTTACAAACCAATGCCCTGAAGACGATGTAAATTTGCCAGCCGCACACTGCGCTGGCAAGCTTTACGAAGAATTAACCTTAACAAAGTGTTGCACGACGATTTTTTCATACTTTCAGCGACTTGGCACACCCCCTGCTTAGTAGGACGCAAACAAAAGGACGGATAACGGAGCGTCCCGTTTTGAAACAGTTACTGTCTTGAGACGAAACAGCGCTCCGGAGTGGGACGAAAGGCAAGTCAAATGAAACATGGCGTGACCCAGACACTATACTCCTATTGGGATTCTCTGCGCGGAGCTCGACCCGCTCCGAACCGGAGCGAAATTGATCCGGGCGAAATCCGCGGTTTGCTTGGCGATACGTTCATCCTGGAGACCAATGGACCGAGTGATGTGCGTTACCGTCTTGCCGGGACGCGCCTCTGCTCTGCTCATTGCCGGGAACTGAAAGGTCGCAATTTTCTCCGAGGTTGGGACACCAAGGACCGTGAAGCACTAGAGAGCCTGATCGCAGCCATAACCGAAGACGGCGCTGCCGCAGTGGTCGGGATCAATGGCCACACGGAACGTGAACAGGAACTGCAGATGGAAATGCTGCTTGTTCCACTCAACGTCCCTGGCGAAGGCCGGATCCGTATACTCGGAAGCGCGGTACCAATGGACAAGCCCTATTGGATCGGCCTGCATCCGATCTTGAGACAGTCTATCAGCAGCCTGCGGCTGGTCTGGCCAGATGAGCGTCCGTATTTCACAGGCGCAAGCCACTCAAACATCAATCCGATCATGCCCCGCTTCACCGCAGAAGACATGCCAATGCGAACCCCGGTTCTCCCCCAGGGTGCGGCAGTCCTCCCGCATGGAGCAGAGCGGCAAGTTGGCCACCTGACCGTCTATTCCGGCGGCAAATCCTAACAACTCTGTCAAAACCCTTAATATTGAGCGATGTGTAGGGTACACTCTTACACATCGTTAACCCCATTGCCTCTAAAGTGCTTGCGAGGATTGTCATGATTCTCTGCACGATCGGGGAAAGTGCGTTGCAAGACGCACAGGTTTGGACATTGCAGGCATGAGCGCCGGATTGGCAACAGCAGCACCAGAGGGAAGCAAATCGCTTCAAGTCACGGACCGCCGGCGCCATCAACGGGTTCAGGTAAATATACTCGGCCGTTTCATGCTAGAAGACCGCAGAGAGTATCCGTGCCAGGTGATCGACATGTCACCAGGTGGCATGGCAATGATCACCCCAGTTTCTGGCAAAGTCGGCGAACGCGTCGTCGCATACCTTGACCACCTCAGCCGCGTAGAGGGCCGGATTTCCCGGCTTATTGACGGTGGCTTTGCAGTCGAGCTGCGCAACACAGTGCGCAAACGGGACAAGATTGCAAACGTTCTGACTTGGCTCGCAAACCGGGATGAGCTTAATCTTCCTGAAGATCGCCGCCATGACCGCTTCGTTCCGAAGAACCAGATGACGAAGATGATCCTTCCAGACGGAACGGAACATGTCTGCCGGATTTTCGATGTATCCCTCTCAGGTGCCGCAATCGCAACGGATGTCCTGCCTGAGATGGGCGATCAAATCACGCTCGGCAAGATGCGGGCCCGCGTTGTCCGCCAGATAGAAGGCGGGATTGCGGTCGAATTTGCGGCGGTTCAAAGCCGCGAGCTGCTCGAACACCACATCACGACGCCGGAATCCAAATAAAACACCCCTTTTTCTAGTTTTGTCCTTCTGCTGCCAACAGCAGTTGGTAAGGGCTGACGACACTTGGCTTCTGTGAAGACGTGCAAACTGGCGGTCAGATTTCGTCAGATCATCGGCCGCGCTTAAGCTTGGGCGCTTGCCTCCTTCCAAAGCAGCCAGCTGCGCTCCACTTGGCCACAATCAGGTCTTCAAGACACTGACCGAGTCGTTCCAGGCAGCCTCAACGCGTTTTTTTTCAACTTTTTTCAAGCTTCGACACAGCTAAAAAACGCAGTGTTTCGGGATTAGCAAGCCTACCTCCAACGGACTGAACTCGCATCGATGAATTTCCATTTCGAAGAGGAAGTACCACGAATTGAGCGACTTACGGAGGATCGATAAAATTTGACTCAAATCTTCGTCGAATTTGATTCAAATTCAATTCAAGTATTATTAAAATAAAAATCAAAACAAATTCAAATAATACTATAAGTTTATCACCTCAATTTCCGTGAAGTAAAAAGCAGCAATGCATCGTAATGCCAGCCTTGGGGAGGGCGTTACGATGAAATATCTTGGAAAATTTCTGTCTACCACTGCGATTTTGCTTGGCCTCTTCGGACCAGCGCCCGTCGCAAATGCCGATCCTGGCCGCTTTATGGACATGAAAGCCGCGGTCAAAGCGCCAATCGGCCACCGGCAATTCTGCCGTGACAACAGTTGGGCCTGCAAAAATGAACGCTACGAACCGGTGGTCGTCAAACTGACAGAAACCCGCTGGAACGAACTGATCGCGATCAACGCGGAAGTCAATCGCCGGGTCCGCCCGATGACAGATTCCGACCTCTTTGGGAAAGAGGAGTATTGGACCTATCCGGTGGATGGATACGGCGATTGCGAGGAATACGTTCTTGAAAAACAACGTGTGCTTATTGAAGCCGGGTGGCCCAAAAGCGCTCTTTTGATCACGGTTGCGAAAGACATTCAAAACGGTGGCCACGCCGTCCTGACCGTACGAACGGATCACGGCGACATGATCCTCGATAATCAGATCGAAGCCGTGCTGCCCTGGTACTCAACACCCTATCGCTACATCAAACGGCAATCAGCAAGTTCACCGGTCAAATGGACCGGGATCTCGGATACGCGCGTAACGACAGTCAGCAGCATTTCGAACTAGTTCGGGAATTGGCCTGACCTTAAGGCCGATAGGACGATCCGGTCGCGTCCCCACCCTCCCCATCCCTACCACGACCGGATCCAGGGAACCGGCCCGCCCCCGCAGGCCGGTTCCTGCTATTTTGGAACCTGGAAGCTTCGGACCTGCAAAAAAGATGGTGTTGAATGAGAGCCTTAAGACTGTTGGTACGAAAGACCGTTCAGACTTCGGCCAGACTAGCCGCATACCGTTGCCAGTTGGCAACGTAACCGTCGGCTGATCTTCGAATGTCTGCCGCAGCACTCTCTGGAAGCTCGCGAACGACCTTTCCAGGAACACCGACAACCAATGAGTTGTCAGGAATAACCTTCCATTCGGCAATAAGAGCATTTGCCCCGATGATACAGTTGGAGCCGATCACGGCACCGTTCAGGATCGTAGCGCCCATCCCGATAAGGGTATTGTCGTTGATTGTGCAGCCGTGCAGAATGGCCTTGTGGCCGATGGTGCAGTTGGCTCCGACCGTGAGCGGATAGCCTGGATCCGCGTGAAACATACAGCCATCTTGAACATTGGACCGCTTGCCAATCCTGATTGGCTCTCTGTCCCCGCGCAAAACAGCGTCGAACCAAACGCTGCATTCTTCTTCCAGATGCACGTCGCCGATCAGCGTTGCCGTCGGTGCAACCCAAGAGCGCCCAGTGTCCGGAACCTGCGGGCGCACTCCATCCAGTGAATAGATCGGCATTTCTTACGCGTATCCGGCCACAATCAAGGCCACATTCATGACCATTAGCCCGGAGCACATGCTCCACATGCCGGCGATGGTGGACGATGCAACCAGCCATCCCAACGGCCGGTTCTCAATACGCCGACCGCGGATTGCATTGCGCATGATGATGAAGGGACCGGCGAAAACACAGACGAGGACACCGGTTACAAAACCTATTGCTGTCGTTTCCGGAAAGTTGAATTTCGGCGGTTGATTGGTCACCAGCTGGTAGAGGCTTCCGAGCAAACCGGCTGCAACAAACCCCGCGCACGCAATGTATCCAACGATAAATAAATCCGACATGGCCCTTGTTAACCTTCCGTTAACCTCTTCACTGAGAAAGTGATGAAGAAATTGTAAACGGTCAAGGGCAAACATCGTGCCGGTTTGGCCACGGGATAAAAACCTCCAGTTTTTAGTAAGTTACGCCGGATGGCACCAGTCCTGCGCTGAAACACGTGTCTCATTCTTGAACACTGTGTGCCAGCTTAGGTCATTAGAAAGGCATGGCACGTGATCAGGCCGACCCTGCCAGCACCGACCAATGCAAAGCCACTTCATTTCGCGATGCTGGCAACAGCCTTGTGTGTTCTGACCTTCGCGCATGTTGCCGAACGCGGATATCATTGGTTTATGCGTGCAGCCCCGCTCTTCCAATCGACACCCCGACACGCTTTGGTGAGTGTCACGATGGGACCGGACCACTTTCAGATCCCGGCGGGATACTTCAAATCCGCAACGCACCGCTTGTCGGCACACGGCGAGGCAGATCACTACCAGCAAGTCAGCTTGCTGATGACATGGCCGGACCTCAGGATGCCCGGCGAAGACAACGCCACGGCACAGCTCGGGACACCTCTGCCGCTCGTCCAGGTGGATCTGGAGCATGATCCGTACCGGGAAACGCTCAGAGCTCAGCTGGATCCAGTCTACAAGCGCCTTGCCCGCGGCGGTGCGCGGCCAACGACTGCGGGATTGAATATGTTGATGTTGTCTGCCCGAGCGGCGCAGAACCGGGATATCATCGTTTATGACCCCGAGGCCAAAGACGGTTTTATTGCCCGGTGCGTCAAGAAACGCAGCGGGGCAAAGGCGGTTTGCCATCGAACGGTCACGCCCGGTGGCGGCCGGCTGATCCGCTACCAGTTCGATCAAACCTTGCTCCCTAGTTGGCGCGAGCTTGATGCGGCGATCAAAGCGAAGGTTCGCGCCTTTCGCACCTAACGACTTAACAAAAAAGCGGCCCGCTTGGGCCGCCTTTTAGAAACCTATCTGATAAGCCTTACACTTCGTCGAGATCAATCTCGAGAATGGCCATCTGGAAGTTCCAGCTCAAGTCTTCATCTTCGTCATCACGGAAGATAACACCGATGAATTCCTCACCGATATAGACCTCCGCGGAGTCGTCCTTCTTCGGACGCGCCCGGACCTGCATGCTCGGTAGATCGAACTTTTTGCGCAGATAGGCTTCAAGTTTGCGGATTTCTTCGGGGTTCACGTGGCTCTCTCCTTGTCGTTCGCCAAATCCATCAGTCGTGGTGCGGACCCTACAAGAGAGCCGGGAAATGCCAAACCTTTTCGATCAGCTTTCCCCGTCTTCCTTCATACTGGCCACACCCTACTCACCCAGGAGCTGGTTCATGCTGCGGGCTGGCTCCGGACACCCAGCCTTCCCGACGATCTTCGCCGGAACACCTGCAACTGTGGTGTTGGCCGGAACATCGGTAAGAACAACAGAGCCGGATGCAATTCGGCTGCAATGCCCGATCTCCAGGTTGCCGAGGACGTTAGCGCCAGCGCCAAGCAGAACGCCGTGCCGGATCTTCGGATGCCGGTCGCCGTCTTCCTTCCCCGTGCCGCCCAGCGTCACACCTTGCAGGATGGAGACGTCGTCCTCAATCACAGCCGTTCCGCCGACAACGATACCTGTACCATGGTCAATAAAGATCCCGCGCCCGACCGGAACGGCTGGATGAATGTCAATCTGAAAGACTTCCGAGCAGCGGCTCTGCAAATAAAGAGCGAAGTCCTTGCGGCCCTTGCGCCAAAGCCAATTGGCCAGCCGGTGCGTTTGAAGGCCATGAAAGCCCTTGAAATAAAGAACCGGCTCCAGATAGCGGAAGCATGCCGGATCACGATCGAACACCGCGACGATGTCCACCCGGAAAATCTCGGCAAGCTCCGGCTCGTCCGCCAGCGCTTCCAGATAGGTCTGGCGAATAAGCGACGCAGAAACGATGTCCCGCCCCAGGCGGTCGCCCAGGCGGTGAACCACAGCTTCTTCCAGGCTGTCGTGATTTAGGACCGTCTCATAGACAAAGGACGACAATGCTGGCTCTGCCGCCACCATCGCCTGGGCTTCGTCGCGCAACTGTTGCCAGACGGGATCGTGCTTCATCACGCGCTCTTCGCCGGCTTGGCGTACCGGGGTCGACATGGACTGTCTCCTTTTCAAGCCCACTTCACATGGTCTTCTAAGATAGGCGCTGTGCGTGATATTCCAAACAAAACTTGCTCATATCAGATATCAATCACTCTAATGAATCGTTTTTTTACGATCAATAATCCGGCACCCGTCCTTTTGCACAGCTCCTGAGGTTCACATGACATCCGATCAATCCCCGTCTCAGTCCGAAGATACCAACCCATTCTTGCGTGTTTCCGGTCAGATTGCCGAATTGATCCTGAATGCTCCGGACCGCAAGAACGCCCTGCCCCTGTCAGGCTGGGCCCGCATTCCCGAATTGCTCGAACCGCTCCGCGACAACGCCGGCCTGCGCGCCCTGGTCGTGCGCGGTGCCGGCGGCAAGGCCTTTTGTGCCGGCGCGGACATTGCCGAATTCGAGGCCGTCAGATCAACTGCAGACAAGGCCGCCCAGTATGATGCGGTCAATGTCGCGGCCTTCCGGGCCTTGAAAACCTTGCCTGTTCCGGTCGTCGCAGCCATCGAAGGCCCATGCCTCGGGGGCGGCCTCGGATTGGCGCTGGCCTGCGATCTTCGCGTTGCATCGGACACCGCCTTTTTCTCCATCCCGGCTGCCCGCCTCGGCCTTGCCTATCCGCCGGACGCGGTTGCAGACCTGATCGAGGCTGTGTCCCCGTCCAATGCGAAAAAGCTGTTGTTCACAGCTGAACGCCTCTCCGCCGACAACGCCTTGCAAATTGGCCTCATCGACGAGGTTCACGAAGCTGGCGCGCTGGATGACAGGATTGCCGAGCTGTGCCGCCACTTTGAACAAAACGCTCCGCTGTCCCTGAAAGCTGCCAAGACCACCATCAACCTCCTGGCATCGGCGAGTGCAGCGGCTGACTTGAGCGCCGCTCAATCAATGGCACGCACCTGTGTCGACAGCGCCGACTATGCAGAGGGTTGCCGCGCCTTCCTGGAGAAGCGCAAACCGGCTTTCAAAGGGCACTGAGCAGGGAAATTCTCAATGGAAATAGGCTGTTATCCCAGCAGCTTGAATCTAAAGCAAAGTTGGACGGGATCTTGAATCAAACGATGAAGCATTCCCGCCAACAGATTCATATGGCTGAATAAATCTGCACTTAAGCAATCAGGGCTTCCGATTTCAGGTCAGTGAGAAACTCTTCGACCGCCTGGGCGAAGACGTCATTCTTGTCGCCGGCAACCATGTGACCGGCGTCCTGAATGTCGGTGAACTTAGCATGGGGCACGCAGTCCAGAAATTCTTCCACGTGCGTCATGGACACCAGCTCGGAGTTCCGGCCGCGCAACAGAAGCACGGGCACTTTGAGGTTTTCAGCCGCTTCGATCATTCCGGCCTGCACCCGTTTTGTGATTTCTGCGTCTGAATGTTCCCGCACCTTCAGGAACGCCGGGTCCCAATGCCAGCGATACCGGCCATCGGCATGCAGGCGCAGATTTTTCGAAAGCCCTGACAGATCCTTCGGCCTTGAGCGGTTCGGTAGATACCGAGCGATGGCATCTGCAGCCTCTTGAACCGTGCCAAATCCTTCTTCCACCCTGTCGCCCATGAAGCCGAGGATCTTGTAGACCCCATCCATATCGACACGCGGCGTGATGTCGACCAGCACAAGTGCGGCCTGATTTCCCGGCGCTTCCGCACCTTCCGCCAACATTCCGGCAAAACCGCCCAGCGACGCACCAACCACAACAGGTTTGGCGCCATGTTTTGCAATCACCTGCTGGCAGAGCGCGACAAGATCCTGGGCGAAATGGACAAACATGTAGTTGCCGGAGGGAACCCAGGCGCTTTCGCCGTGGCCCCGCTGGTCAACAGAATAAACCACATGTCCCAGCGCTGCGATCCGTTCCGCCGCCGCTGCCCACGAATGACGCGTCTGCCCGCCGCCGTGCAGCAGGATTACAGGTTGACCGCCCGTCCCGTATTGATCGGCAATCAGGGCGTTTTGTTCCGCCCCTTTGAATTCGATCCGTTTTGCGCTCATGTCTCCTCCCAATCTGTGCGCACAAGCTGGCGTAAAACCGCCGGTCAAGCGTCGACGTTGTTCAAAAACGCCAGGACCCCTTGCTTGTGAACCTTGTCTCCGACGGCCACCATGTGATCCCGTCCCGGGATCTCAAGCACGTCTGCATGCTGCATCAAGGCAGCCAATTTGTGCGGGGAACCGGCAATGTCATCGCGGGTGCCAACGGCCACCAGAACCGGCCGATCGATGCGGGCGATATCTTCTTCGCTGATTTTCTGGCGCGAGGAGCGCATGCACGCAGCAAGGGCCAAGCGGTCGGATTTGGTCTGCTCGGCGAACGCACGGAACGCCCGGCCCGTCCGGTCCGTGACATCCTGCAGGCGGTCGGCTTCAAGCGCAGCGGCAATCGGCTCCGGGTCTCCCACCCCTTCGATCATGCCATAGCCAAGCCCGCTGAAGATGGCCCGTTTGACCCGCTGCGGATGATTAAGCGTCAAAAACGCACTGATCCGGGCACCCATCGAATAGCCCATGACATCGGTCTGCTCGATCCCAAGATGGTCGAGCAGTTTCCGGGCGTCTTCCGCCATAATCGGAGCACCGTAGGCCTCCGGGTCGTGGAATTTTTGGCTGTCCCCATGGCCCCTGTTGTCGAGCGCGATCACGCGGCGGCCTTCCTTGATGAAAAGATCGACCCAGCCCGTGTTCTGCCAGTTGACCGCCTTGTTGGAGGCAAAGCCGTGGATCAACAGGATCGGATCCCCTTCTCCCTCGTCCAGATAGGCAATCTGAACACCATCCTGCTCAAAGACCGGCATAAAACTTCCTCTTACGTAAACGTAAAATCCGAATTTCAACCACTGTACTGAGAATGATCTCAATTGGCAAAGCCGGATTTCCACGGGGGTGGCAGCCACAAGTTGGTTGGTGACCGCGGCAAGGTTGCCCCTGTTCAACCGGGCATCAAATCGGTATGGTCCGGCCAAAAGAGCTTGGCGCAACCGCCACAAGAATTGAGGAAGTGATCATGGCAGATCAGGTCGTCCCGCATTTTCAAAACACCAGCGGCCACGATTCCATCGCAATCGGCGTAAAGGAATTCATGTGCATCGGCGCCCATCCGCCGTTCGATCACCCGCATGTCTTCCTCGATATGGGCAGTGAGAAAGAGGTCGTCTGCCCCTATTGCTCAACGCTTTACAAGTACGACGCCACGCTGGCTCCGAACGAATCGTCTCCTTCCGACTGCACCTGGGTGCCGGAAGCTGCGTGAAACTGCCTGATAGACCAGAGCTGTCATGAGCGAGACCGGCACGCCCCCCTCCCCGATCGTCATCGCCGGAGCAGGCATCGGCGGCTTGACCGCCGCTTTGACCTTGCGACGGGCCGGTCATGAGATCGTGCTTATAGACAAGGCCAAGGCTCTGTCAGAAGTGGGTGCGGGCCTGCAGCTCTCCCCCAACGCCTGTTCGGTCCTCGACGGCTTCGGACTGCTTCAAGACCTCAAAGCACTTGGCCACCAGCCGGATAATCTTCGGGTCTGGTCCGGCAAGACCGGAGATCAGATCTCCAAGGTCAGGCTTGGGTCTTATTTGCTCGAACGGCATGGCCAGCCGTTCATCGTGATCCACCGGGCGGATCTTCAGGGCACGCTTTTGAAAAAGGTCGAGGCGACCGACGGCATCAAATTGATGCTCGGCACCGCCCTCACCGATGCCAAGACGGGCGATGCCGGCAATCTGGTGTGCACATATCAGGCAGGCGAAACCACGGGGACGCTCAACTGCAAGGCCCTAATCGGTGCGGATGGCGTCTGGTCAACAGTTCGGCGACTGATTCCGAACCACAAGAACGCGCGCTTCAGTGGTCAGGTCGCTTATAGGTCCACGCTGCCGATCGATAAAATCCCTGCCAAGTGGCGCAAGGATTCCGGGCTGTGGCTGCACAGGGACAGCCATCTGGTCCATTATCCGATCCGCAGTGGTGAGCAGCTGAACATCGTCGCGCTGGCAACAGAAGATTGGCAGGACGAAACATGGTCGGCACCAGCCGGCAAGGACGAACTGCTGCACCGTTTCAAGGACTGGCCAACGGACATCCGCAATCTGCTGAATGGGCCGGAGCGCTGGTTGAAGTGGGCCTTGTGCACGGTCGACGCCAATGGTCCCTGGACGCATGGCCAGATTGCCCTCCTCGGCGACGCGGCCCATGCAATGCTTCCCTACATGGCCCAGGGCGCGGCTATGGCGATCGAAGATGCCGCCGAGCTTGCGAACCATTTCCCAGTTGAAACGGAAAACACTGCAGCGGCTCTGAGAGCATATGAGCGGACCCGCAAACCACGCGCGGAACGCATCCAGGAAACCGGCTTCAAAAACGCAAAGACGTTTCACATGTCCGGTCTTCCAGCCACAGCCCGCGACATGGTGATGAAGTTTTCAAAACCAGAGAGCCTTGCGGCCCGCTTTGACTATGTTTACGGCTGGAAACCCAACCAAGCATTGCCCTCCTGAGCGCCTTCGGCCGTCTTAATCGTGGGCCGGCTCCAAGTTTCTAACGCAAAAGGTTGAGCCGGACCGCAAGCTGGGATAAAGCCAAGCATCCGGATCGAGGGAGCGCTGACATGACAGCTGATAAGGCCGATGACGTTGTAACCGCTGCATTTCTTGTCATCGGCGATGAAATCCTGTCCGGACGCACCAAAGACAAGAATATCGGCTTTCTCGCTGACTATCTGACCGCTCTTGGCATTGACCTCAGCGAAGTTCGGATCGTGCCGGACGTTCAGGCCGAAATCGTCGGCGCTGTGAATGCCCTCCGGGCGAAATACACCTATGTCTTTACGTCAGGCGGCATCGGGCCGACCCATGATGACATCACCGCCGAGGCCGTCGCTGCTGCATTCGACGTGCCGCTGAATCTTGATCCCCGAGCCGTTGCGATCATGGAAAAGCACTATCCGCCGGGTCAGTTCACCCCTGCCCGCCAACGCATGGCGCGGATCCCGGAAGGCGCGGATCTCATTGAAAACAAGGTGTCCAAGGCTCCCGGATTTCGGATTGGCAACGTCCATGTCATGGCCGGTGTTCCCGCGATCATGCAAGCCATGATGGATGCGGTGGTGCCAACGCTGCAGACGGGCAAGAAGATGTTGTCTGAAACGGTTGCGGCAAATATGCCCGAGAGCCGGATTGCCGAACGCCTGGCCGCCATTCAGGACGCCCATCCTGAAACTTTGATTGGATCCTATCCGAAAGCAACGGACGGAAAATTCACCACCCAGATCGTAATTCGATCCAGAGACAAAACCATTCTCGCAGCCGCCGCACAGGATGTAGAGCGCGCTGTTGACGATCTCTCTGGATGACTTGAAGGAAAAGAGATGGAAAACCCTGCACAAGACAAAGCCTTCCCGGTCTCCTGGGACATGTTTCACCGCGACTCCCGCGCCCTCGCCTGGCGGCTCTCAAGCGAAGGTGAGTGGAAAGCCATCGTCTGCATCACCCGCGGCGGTCTGGTTCCGGCCGGGATCGTAGCGCGCGAACTTGGCATCCGCACCATCGAGACCGTCTGCATCGCCTCCTATCACGACTATGACAACCAGGGCCGTCTGGAAGTTATCAAACCAGTGGATCCGAAAGTGATCGATCTGGAAGACGGCGAAGGCAGCGGCGTACTTGTGATCGACGACCTTGTCGACACGGGCAAGACCATGAAAGTGGTCCGGGAGATGCTGCCGAAAGCACATTTTGCAACTGTCTACGCCAAGCCGGTTGGCGTTCCGATGGTCGACACCTTCATCACCGAAGTCTCCCAGGATACCTGGATCTATTTCCCGTGGGATATGGGCTGGCAGTTCCAGCCGCCGCTTTCCAAAGACACGGCAGGCTGATTTTAGGCAGTCCGCATCACAATTCGCGGATTATCCTGAGATCCATTCGACGGCTGGTTGACCGAGAGGTTCAACCGGCCGTTTATGTTTTTGGAAGCCTCACGATGATTCTCGCAAAGGCGATACGGGATCCGGCATGTTGGACAGGCGCACATTCTTGATTTCGGCGACAGCTGCGATCGCAACCGGCTGTTCGGGCAATACAACCGCCAAACTGCCGCCCAAACCGAGCCTGACCAAGCCGGTCTCGACAGATTATGTGCAAATGTATGCGGCCAGACCGCAGGAACGTTTTCCTATTCCAGCCGTCGACATTTCCAAGATCGATCCGAAATTCTACCGGCAGGTTGTCGACTACAATTCCTCCGCGCAACCAGGCTCCATCGTCGTGGAAACCCATGAGCGCTTCTTGTACCTGGCGATGGGGGGCGGCAAGGCAATGCGCTATGGGGTCGGCATCGGCCGTGACGGCTTTGCCTGGGGCGGGCGGGCGCGGATCGCCCGGAAAAAAGCCTGGCCGACCTGGACCCCGCCAGCCGACATGATCAAACGCCAGCCGAAACTTGCCAAATACAAGAACGGGATGAACCCGGGGTTGGACAATCCCCTTGGAGCGCGGGCGCTTTACATCTTTGAAGGCAACAAGGATACGCTTTACCGGATCCACGGCACATCGGAGACTTGGTCAATCGGCAAAGCCGCCTCATCCGGCTGCGTCCGTATGCTACAGCAAGACGTGATTGACCTTTACAACCGCGTGCCGGAGGGAACTCCGATCACGGTTTATCAGGTTTAAGGGCCCAGACGGAGGGTTTCGGTCAATCGTTGATCGCGACATCCTTTACGGCATCTATCCCGTCGAGGCGAACATCGCAGCCGATGGCATAGGCTTCAACACCCGCGGCCTTGGCCGTCTTGAAAGCCTCGGCGTAGTTCGGATCAATGTCAGAGGCGAGTGAGAACGTATCGCAGTCAGGACGCTGAACCAGAAACACCATCGCCGACCGGTGACCTTCCGCAACCATATCGCCCAGTTCAACCAAATGCTTCGCGCCGCGGGCTGTGACGCTGTCCGGAAACTCGGCAAGACCGGGTTCCCGCATCAGGTGCACGTTCTTCACTTCAACGTAAATTTTGGAGCCATCCGCCTGCTCCAACAGAATGTCGATCCGGGAGTTCTTGCCGTACTTCACTTCCCGGCGCAGGGTTTCAAAACCCGCCAACCCCTGAATGCGTCCGGCCGCCAGAGCCTCTTCCACCAACTTGTTCGGATGGGCGGTGTTGATGCCGACCAACGCACCGTCAGCTTCAATCACTTCCCAAGAGTATTTGAGTTTCCGCTTCGGATTGTCAGACGGCGACAACCAGACCCGGGATCCAGGTTCCTTCAGGCCCAACATCGACCCCGGATTGGCGCAGTGGGCCGTAACTTCTTCGCCGGTTTCATCCAGAACAACATCCGCCAGAAAACGCTTATAGCGCTTGACGAGGCGGCCGCTGACAAGGGGGACAGAAAACTGCATGAATGACTTCCCGAAGTGATACGCAGACGATCAGAGAGGGTTATTTCGACCAGAAATCCGGGTCGAGCAGAACCAAAACAGTGAACAGCTCCAAACGGCCAACAAGCATGGCAAAGGACAGGAGCCACTTGGCCCCATCCGGTAATGGCGCGAAATGCCCCGCCGGCCCGATCATCGGTCCGAGTCCCGGACCCACGTTGCCTACAGACGTCGCAGCCGCCGAAATCGCCGTCACCAAGTCAAGATCGAAGAACGACAAGGCCACGGTGATGACACCGACCGACCCCAGGTAGACAACCAGAAACGCCAAAACCGAGAAGGACAATTCCGGGGTCAGCCGCGTACCTGCATATTCTTCCGACATGATCCGGTGTGGCCGAACCATCCGGCGCAAGTGGGCGCGAACCGTGCCGAAAAACACCAGAAACCGGAAAATCTTGATGCCGCCGGTCGTCGACCCGGTACATCCGCCAACAAACATCAGCAGGAAGCAGGTCCCGACAACCGGAGCACCCCATTGTTCGAAATCGCCCAGTGCGTAGCCGGTTCCTGTCACAATGGAAACCACCGTGAAAGTTGCCTTGACCAAGGCCTCGTCGAAATCAAAATCCATCTTGACGCCCAGGTGAACCGTGAGGGCCAGGGATACGATCGCGAGAAACCCGAGCAGCACGCGGACTTGCGGGTCCCGCCACAAAAGAAGCGGTTGCCCGCGGAGCGCCTGAATGATCAGCACGAACGGCATCGCGCCGATGATCATGAAGACAATGGCGACCCAGGCAGACGAATGGTTCTGGAAATACCCGAACGACAGGTCATGGGTCGAGTACCCGCCCGTCGCGATCGTTGTCAAAGCATGGTTGAACGCATCGAAGAGCCCCATGCCCGTTGCCAAATAAGCAGCAATACACAGGACGGTCAGGAACAGGTAGGCCAGCCCCAACAGCCGGATCAGTTCAACAGAGCGGCTGACGATCTTTTCTGACCGGTCGGAGCTCTCGCTTTGAAACAGCTGCATCCCACCGATGCGCAGGAACGGCAGCAAGACGATCGCCATAACGATAATGCCGACGCCGCCCATCCATTGCATGATCGACCGCCAGACGAGCAATCCGGGCGGCAAACCATCAAGGCCGGTCAATACGGTGGAGCCGGTCGTGGTAAATCCTGAGACCGCTTCAAACACGGCGTCTGCGTAGCCGATTCCAAGCCAAAGAAAAGGCAAGGCTCCAAAGGCCGGTAGTGTTGCCCAGGCAAGCGTCGTCAAAATGAAGGTCTGCCGTGTGTCGAGACCCTCCTTGAGCGATCCGCCCATGGACAGCGACAACAGCATGCCAAACATGCCGGTTAGCAAGGCAGAAAAGACGAACGCCTGCCAATCTGCATTCTTCTGCGCGACGTCGATGATCGCCGGGACAAGCATGGCGGTCGCAAGACCGACATACAAAAATCCAAGAACGTTCAAAACTGGTCTGAGTGAAATCAAGCGGAACGCACCCCAAAGCCCATATTGCGCGCGCTCCGCAGAGACACACAACTCAACGTCCTACCGTTTTTCCGGACGATTTCCAATGCTTTGCAGCCCACTTCCCCCGGATGTTCTCTCCAACTCCGGGATCAGATCACGTAATTCTCTTGGGTTCTCTGATACCTACGCTGCTTAGTTTAAAATTGGACCAATTGATTCAGATTTCTGTAGCGTTTGAAGTTTACCCTTGCGTGCTGTCTGTGTCGTGAGCTCGCACTGCGCGAATTTGACAAGGATAACCGCCATTACACGTTTTGGAATTCACTCGTTGGTGGTCCGGATCAGTCTGATACTTGGGGTTGCTGTTTTGCTTAGCATCGGCCTTGTTTCCGGTATCAGTTATTTTGAAATAGCAAGGACGACCAAAGAAAATTCGACCATTCGCATTGACCGCGCGGCCAAAACCGCAGCGGCAGTGATCCGTTACGGCACGGACCGCGCAATCGACCCCACAAGCGACGAAAACGGCAAACCGCAAGTCCTGACCTTGACCGCACTCTACAACGGTCCGGCAGACCTGCGTCCAAATGCATTGTTTGATGAACTTGTTCTGGCCATTGGCAAGAGCAACCAGGGTGCGGCTAACATCTTCAGCTACTCAGAAAAGACTGGTTTGTTCGACCGGATTGCAACGACTTTCCGCAAGCCGGACGGCAGCATGCCACCCCCGTTTGCCATCAAACCCGGCCACCCTGCGTATTCAAACCTCGTAAACGGCGTTCCATTCATTGGGAACGTCCCTGTTCAAGGTCGGCTCCGCCTTGCTTATTTAATGCCGATCGTCGATGGCGATCGTGCCCTGAAGGGAGCAGCAGCCGTTGATGTTGGCTGGGCCGATGATCTGACGGTGGCGCAAAACCGGCTCAGCGCGCGCCTTTTCACAGCGGCTGCCTTGGTTCTCTTTGCAGTCATGCTGGTGGGCGGGATCTTGTTGCGCCATCAGATGATGCCTTTGCGCCGTCTCGCAGCGGCTGCCCATAGGCTTGCCTCAGGTGAACCCCAGGCTTCATTTCCTTGCGCAGACCGTCCCGATGAGATCGGCGACCTCGCCCACGGTTTAGCGAGGGTGACCGAACTGCAAGAGCGGCTCCATAAGTTGGCCTATGTCGATCCGGTCACGACGGGCGGCAACCGCACAAAATACTTTGCAGATCTTGCCGACGCCCTGGAACGGGCAGCCGTTGATGACAAAAAGACGGCCCTCATTCAGCTGGACTTTATCGGCTTTGCCAAAATCAACGATACATTCGGACAAAAGGCAGGCAACCGTGTCCTGATGCAAACCTACACCCGCCTCCGGCGCTTGTTAGGGGAAAGCGCAAATATCTCAAGAATTTCGGCCGATGACTTTTGTATTCTGCTTCCGCTCGATGAGAGCGGCGAGCTTTCTGCTGACTATGCAGCCAACATCATTGATGTTCTGTCTGCGCCCTTCCAGCTGGACGAAGGTGAAATCAGGGTCGATCCGCTCATCGGCATCGCTCTATTGCCCCAAGATGCACACGATGCGGAAACCGCCCATCGGGTGGCCGGGATTGCTTTAAGGGCGGCCAAAGATGCAGCTCACCAGCAGCATATGTTCTTCTCCGCGCCGCTCAATGACCGGGTTCAAAGCGAAATGCTCCTGGAAACCCGGCTCAGAACTGCGCTCGCTACAGGACAATTGGAACTCCACTATCAGCCCCAAGTGAACCCTGCCAATGGCGACCTGATCGGTTTGGAAGCCCTCATTCGCTGGCCGGACGGACAAGGCAACTGGATACCGCCTTGCGACTTTATCTCACTTGCAGAAAAGACCGGCTTGATCATCGATCTTGGTCATTACGTGCTCGACGAAGCTTGCCGGCAGGCGGCACATTGGCTCACCACTGGATTCGAGTTCGGACATGTCTCAGTCAATGTGTCTCCGATAGAGTTTCAGCAACCGAACTTTGCAAGCAATGTCCGGAAAGTCCTGGAACGCTATCAGCTTCCGTCCCACACCTTATGTCTTGAAGTCACCGAGAACGTATTTGTCGATACCAGCGAACGGCTTGTTCTTGATCTTCTGTTTGAACTTCAATCAATGGGGGTCTTGCTGTCACTGGATGACTTCGGGTCCGGATACTCGTCCTTGAGCTACCTGCACAAGCTGCCTTTCCAGGAACTCAAGATTGATCGCGCCTTTCTTCAAGATGCTGACCTCTATCCGCAGAAGAAACAGCTCTATCAAGCCATCGTCGGGTTGGGCAAAAGCCTTGGCCTTAGGGTCGTTGCAGAAGGCGCGGAGACTGAAGGCGAGTACTTGCTAACAGTGGGTTTGGAATGTGACAGCCTGCAGGGCTATTTCTGCGCCCGTCCGCTCCCGGCGAAAGACATTCCGGACTGCTGCCTCTCCATCGGTGAAGCACTGAATTCCGACCGGCTGCAATCAATTCGCAAACGCGCTTGAAACCCGCGATGCAAACGCATTGGCGCTACCTGTCCCAGGCTCTAATTCACGACGACATCAGTTGTCGGTCTCTTTCATGGACAGAAGGAAATCGGCTCTTGCCTGATCAAGGCGCGGCAAATTCTGCTGGAGCCGGTTCCAGGCTTCAGTTTTTGTGCTGTTTTTCGAAAACGCGAGATAGATGTCTGACACGCCAACCGGCTGGGCGAAGGGAGCGACTGTGTCCAGATCGATTCGATGCGCTTCCTCAATCGTCATGAGATGCGGCGCAACAAAACCATCGAGACGTTCAAGATGCACCGCAGTCAGCAACTCTTCCAGGCTGTCTCGTGAGGCGATCCGGGCCTTTCCACTCTCTTCCAGCGCCCGGAAATTTGGATGCATGCGCCCGCTTGCGATTTTTCCGATGGACAGACCGTGCAATTGCGTTACGTCGCCGGTAAAATTGTAGGACGGATTTTTCCTTGCGAAAATCATCATTTCAAATTGAGTAATTGGATTGGTTGGATAGTTGAGCCAATCCTCCCGTTCCGGTGTGTAAACCACCGGAAAAATAAGGTCCGCCGCGCCCTTGCGCACCTCGAGCTGAGCGCGGGGCCAGCTGGTTACTTCAAAATGGACCTCAACATCCGATTCCGCTGCAGCCGTTTTAACCAGATCAACTAGCAGTCCGCGCGGCTCGTCATCCGGGCCGATGGAAAGATATGGCGGGGTTGAAAAGCCAACGATCAGCAATCTGTTTTCGTCAGCAAGGCTTAAGCCGCCAAACACCAAGGACAGCCACATTCCGGAAAGACATGCCAAGATCCGAAAAGCCAAAAAATCCGCTCCGCAACCGAGGGCTGAACATCACCAAGAGCTACCGTAACGGAAATTTCGTTAATGCAAAACTGACGAGAGGTTAAAAACAGAAACAGACTTTTCCGGTAATTGGCCGTTTGAGAACACTCCGGAAAGACGATCTTCCTGAAAAAGACCCTACGGCAACCAGCGACGCCTACCGCAAAACGCATCTCTTGGTTGACTGAGGTTCTGCAAGCCACGACATCGGCCACAGCCTTACTGCGAGTTTAAAGTCAGGAAGTCTTTTTGTGAAGTTGAGAGGATCAACCTCGAACCAAACCAGCGCCCAAGCAGCCCGACGGGCGGTAGCGCCAACAAAAATGGTGCGGGCGACGGGACTCGAACCCGTACAGCCTAGGGCCGAGGGATTTTAAGTCCCTTGTGTCTACCAGTTCCACCACGCCCGCAGTAGCAACACCAAATCCCCTAGAGACTTTGCATCGTTTCTGCAAGCCAGCAGCGCAGTTTTCAAATATTGTTTCTTTTCTGCCCAGCACATCGGGGACTGGAAATTGCTACCTGCGGACTGTATGTGGACTTAAAGAACATGGTACGCTCCACCGTGCTGCAGCCAACAAGCTGCGCTGGGAGCCCAGAAGCGAGAACACAACTTTATGGTCACCTACATCGATGCCGCCGATGCCCCAATGAAAAATACGGGTCAGGTGCGCCTTTACGGACCTGAAGACTTTGATGGCATGATGAAAGCCGGACAGCTGACGGCATCCTGCCTCGATGAGTTGGCCGATATGGTCAAACCAGGTGTGACCACACAAGAAATCGACGACTTCGTCTACCAGTACGGCATGGACCACAATGCGATACCGGCTACGCTGAACTATCGCGGTTACACAAAGTCCTCTTGTACGTCGATCAACCATGTTGTGTGCCATGGCATACCGAACAACAAGGCTTTGCGCGAGGGTGATATCGTCAACATCGACGTGACCTACATCCTGGACGGTTGGCACGGTGATTCCAGCCGGATGTATCCGGTCGGTCCGCTGAAGCGGGCTGCAGAACGCTTGATCGACGTAACCTATGAATCCTTGATGCGCGGTATAGAGGCGGCCAAACCGGGCAACACGACCGGTGATATTGGCGCGGCTATCCAGACGTATGTCGAGGCACAACGCTGCTCTGTTGTCCGTGATTTCTGCGGTCATGGCCTTGGGCGGTTGTTCCATGACACGCCGAACATCCTGCACTACGGACGGCCCGGCGAAGGCGTGGAACTGAAACCCGGCATGATTTTCACAATCGAACCTATGGTCAATCTCGGACGGCCGAACGTGAAGGTCTTGAGCGATGGCTGGACGGCTGTAACACGCGACCGCTCATTATCTGCCCAGTTTGAACATTCCATCGGGATCACCGCGGATGGATGTCAAAGCTTCACAACGTCACCCAAAGGTATCCACAAACCAGGGTTGCCCAACGCCTAAGGAGGCTCATGAGCGAACCGGACGCCGGTTTCTCCGAAAAACCATCGGCAGATACCGGCACGAAAGGACACCGCCAAAGGCTGCGGGAACGGTTTCGTAAAAGCGGTGAGAACAGTCTCGCCGACTATGAGCTTCTGGAGTTTCTTTTATTCTCTGCCCTGCCCCGTCAGGACACCAAACCAATTGCCAAAGCCCTGTTGAAACGCTTTGGCTCGTTTTCTGCCGTTTTGTCTGCGCCGCGTCCGAGACTGAAAGAAATCAAGGGCTTGTCGGACAACAGCATCGACACTCTGCACGCCATTCACGCCGCCATCGCCAGATTTCATACCGCAGAACTGAGGGAACGGGAGCTGCTCGATTCCTGGTCCAAGGTGATGGACTATCTGCAAGCCCGAATGGCTATGTCCGAAGTTGAACAATTCCGTGTTCTCTTTCTCGACAAAAAGAACGGGCTGATTGCCGATGAATTGCAGCAAACCGGCACCGTTGACCATACGCCCGTTTATCCGCGAGAGGTGGTACGCAGAGCTTTGGAACACGGGGCAACGGCGATCATTCTGGTCCACAACCATCCCTCAGGAGACCCCACGCCCTCGCGGGCGGATATCCAAATGACGCGGCAATTGGTCGACATCGCCAAACCCCTTGGCATTGAAATCCACGATCACATCATCGTTGGTCTCAGATCACAGGTGAGTTTCAAGGGATTACAACTCATATAGGGCTTGATCCATCAGGTTGAAAACCAGGCCAAGTGTCTGTCTATAAATTGTTTTTTTGATGTACGTGCATTTTAATTAAATACATTTTTTACCATCAATGTCGGTCAATCCTTAACTGTCTTCGCCAATAATGCACCTGTCAAACAGGGCTAGTTAATGCAGACCAAGTTGAAGAACTCAGGTGGGCGGATCGCCAATGTCATCATCATACCGTTGGTGACACTGGTCTTTCTGTCCGTTGTCGGGATCTTTTTCCTGATGCACTGGTCCGCACGCATCTCCGATGAGAGTGCCGAGCAATCACAGCTGCAATTGATTTCCGGAGCACTGCAACTGGTTTCCGACGATCTGGCACGCCAGCAATCCGGTGTCGCGACCTGGGATGCCGCTTTTCACATCACGAACGCACCCAATCTGGATCAGGAGTGGGTGTTCGACAACATGACCCATTGGCTCTATGCCAACCACGGATTTACAAAATCAGCGGTGGTTGGAAAGGACTATGCCGTCAAGGCGCTGTTTGCGCATGACCATAACAACAGTTGGCTGACACCGGACCTTCTTGCGCGTTTGAAGCCTGCCATTGCGAAGGTCCGAGCCCGTTACATCATCTCGTTCCGGAGGCTTCCCTCCGGGCTTTACAGCTATGAACCGAGCCAACGGGATCAACGTTATTCGATCTTCGAAACCGGCGTTGTTTCGGTGAAAGGGGAACCGCATCTCTTTTCGGTTGCAGCAATCGCCCGGCAAATTCAGTCTGTTATTCCCAAGAGAGTTCCGCCAACGGTCATGATTAGCCTCGCGCCACTGCGTGGTGAAAAGATGTCTGAGATCATGCATATGACCAGACTTGACGGTTTCATCCTGGCGCAAAAACAGACTGATCGTGAGGGCATCGGCCAGCTGAGACTGCGCGGACCGACGGGCGCGCCCATTGGGGTCATTGCCTGGCAAGTGGACCGGCCGGGAACACAGATGCTGACTCGGATCAACCCCTTCCTCGGGATGGCCGCCTTCATGATTACGGCAGTGGTGATCGCTGTTACAGCTTTCACCCGCCACATGACCAAGCGCCTTGCCGTCAGTGAAGCGCAGGCCGTGCATACGTCGCGCCACGACGCCCTGTCAGGTTTGCCCAACCGTGCCCATTTCCACCGGTTGTTGACGGATATGCTCCAGGACACCAACAGCCGGGGGCGGGAAACCGCTGTCATCTACATCGACCTCGATCACTTCAAGGATATCAACGATACGCTCGGTCACTCGGCTGGAGACATGGTCATCGTCGCCGTTGCCAAGCGTCTGACACACGTCTTGGGCGATAACGGCATTGTCGCACGGATCAGCGGCGATGAGTTCGCGATGGTGATCCCGAATTCCAAAAGTGACGAGTGGCTGGAATACATCCTCGATCAAATTCAGGATGAAATTTCCCAACCGATCAAGATCGGCGCCCGCGAATTGCATGCGAGCCTTTCTATTGGTGCAGCCGTTGCCCCCCGTGATGGCGTCGACCCGGACGAGTTGCTGCGTAAGGCGGATATCGCCCTGTACGATGCAAAGGAAAATGGACGAAACCGTCGCTCCTTCTTCGAAGCCAACATGGAGGACCATGTTCAATCGAAGGACAAGCTCTCCCGCGAGTTGCGGATGGCGCTGAAAAACGACGAACTCAGTCTCGCCTACCAGCCCCAATCCGACACCGCGGCCCAGCGCATCGTGTCCGTAGAAGCCCTCGCCCGCTGGACCAAAGAGGACGGCACGGTCGTTTCTCCGGCGCAGTTCATTCCCGTTGCAGAAGAAACCGGTTTGATCAACGAACTCGGACTGTGGGTGCTGAACAAGGCCTGCGCCAAGGCTCACGACTGGCCGGATGTGGTCATGTCGGTCAACGTATCGCCCAACCAATTCAAGCACCCACGTTTTGTCGAAAAGGTCATGGCGATCCTGGCGACAAACAACCTGGCACCGCAGCGGCTTGAAATCGAAGTCACGGAAAGCGTTTTTGCCGGCCGCAATGACACGGTATTGAAGTCTCTGCGGCGCTTGAAGAACCTCGGCATCAAGGTCGCGCTGGATGACTTCGGCTCCGGCTACTCCAGCCTGAGTTACTTACGCCGGTTCCCATTTGATACCTTGAAAGTGGATCGTGATTTCCTGTCTGACATGGACGGTAATCCGGAGGCAGAGGCTATCATCGTATCCATCATTCAGCTCGGCAAAGCCCTTGGCATGACGATTGTCGCTGAAGGCATTGAGACCATCGAGCAGATCCGGTTCCTCCAGGCCCACGGCTGTCATCGCATGCAGGGCTATTTCATCTCTCAACCGCTCAATGAGACGGATCTCGCGCAGTTCCTTGAGGACTTCAAGAAGGAACATGGCGGCGATTTCGGACGCGAATTTGCGTTCACGATGCGCGCAGCAGAAGTCTGACCATCTGTTGCTTCAGGTTGCCGTCGGCAGGCACGCGTCCATTTTTTCCGAAAACTCGGTAAAACAGGAAAACGGCGCATGGCGTGCCCGCCCTTCGGCAAGGTCTTGGCAGATCCTCAGACCCGCTTGCCCATATTCAGAAAGCACGCGGTCACGGAACCAAGCGCTATGTTGTGCGGCCCGATGTCTATTCAGCCTGCTATCGTTTTGCAGGAAATCGAGATGGGCTTTGACCTGATCGATCAGAGCCTCCATCCCTTCTCCTGTTTGTGAAGAAACAAGACCCACAGGCACAGTCCAGTTATTGGAACCCGTGGGCGACAGCGTCAGCGCACCTTTGACGTCTGCAGCTGCACGCCGTGCTGCAGCCCCCATATCAGCCTTGGTCACAGCGACCACATCCGGCAGTTCCATGATGCCGGCCTTCATGAATTGAAGGCTATCACCTGATCCCGGCTGGATGCACAGGAGCACAGTGTCGGCGGCCTGCTTGAGATCCCCTTCAGACTGGCCGATACCGACAGTCTCCACGATCACATGATCGAACGCGGCCCTCAAAACCGCGATGGCAGCAACCGAATGATCCGACAGGCCGCCAAGCCGGTCGCGCGCAGCCATGGAGCGCACAAAAATCCGATCGTCATTGGGGTCGGTTTTCAGTCGGGTCCGGTCTCCTAGCAGCGCACCGCCGGTGATTGCAGATGATGGGTCGACCGCAAGAACCGCAACACTGCCGCCAGCATCCCGAAACGCACGAATGAGCGCATCGGTCAGCGTAGACTTGCCAACGCCCGGTGGGCCGGTCAGCCCAAGGACATGACCTTTGCCCTGTGCTGCAATCCGATCCAGAAATGCTGCCGTCTCCGGTTTATCGGCGTCCGTTTCGATCCGGGTGAGAACACGGGATAAAACCCGTTTCCCACCAGATCTTAACGCACCAACGTCCGGAAAAGGCTCAGGCATGACGCCAGCCTCTTTCACAAATGCGCTGCAAAGGCCAGCTCATCAGTTCACGGACGCCTTGCGCAGGGCAGCTTGTGCCGCGGCAAGACGCGCAATCGGCACCCGGTAAGGAGAACAGGACACATAGTCCAGATCGACGCTCTCACAGAAAGTGATTGAAGAGGGGTCACCCCCATGTTCACCGCAGATGCCGAGCTTTATGTCCGGACGCGTGGACCGGCCTCGCTCCACACCGATCTTGATCAGTTCCCCAACCCCTTCCGGATCCAGGGACACGAATGGATCCTGCTCAAGGATGCCTTTCGTCTGATACGTTCCAAGGAAGGATGCCGCATCATCACGGGAAATCCCGAACGTCGTCTGCGTCAGATCGTTCGTGCCGAAGGAGAAGAACTCAGCGCTTTCAGCAATCTCAGCCGCCTTGAGCGCAGCGCGCGGCAACTCGACCATTGTGCCCACCTGATAGGTCAGCTCTGCCCCGGTTTCTTCCATGACAGCCTTGGCCATTGCCTCAATGCTAGACCGGACGAGATCCAGCTCGCCCTTTAGCCCGACGAGCGGCACCATAATCTCTGGAACCACCGGCGCCCCCGTAGCCTTCGCCGCAGCGACGGCAGCTTCGAAGATTGCCCTTGCCTGCATTTCAGCGATTTCCGGATAGGATACCAGCAACCGGCAGCCACGATGGCCGAGCATCGGGTTGAATTCTTCGAGCGACAGTGCGCGATCACGCAAAAGCTCTGGATCCGCGCCCATCGCCGTCGCAACGTCCTTCAGTTCCTCATCCGTCTTTGGCAGGAACTCGTGAAGCGGCGGATCGAGGAGACGGATCGTGACCGGCAGGCCGTGCATGATTTCAAAGAGATCCGTGAAATCCTGTCGTTGCATTGGAAGCAACTTAGCGAGTGCCGCGCGGCGGCCTTCCTGAGTTTCAGCAAGGATCATTTCACGAACTGCAAGAATCCGATCGCCCTCAAAGAACATATGCTCTGTCCGGCACAGACCAATGCCTTCGGCGCCGAATTCACGCGCGACTTTGGCGTCCTGCGGTGTTTCCGCATTGGTCCGGACAGTCATCCGGCGGCCGCGATCTGCCCAGCCCATCAACGTCCCGAAGTCGCCGGAGAGTGTCGGCTGCAGCATCGCCACTTCACCGGCCAAGATTTGTCCAGTGGCCCCGTCGATCGTGATGATATCGCCTTCTTTGAGCTGCCGTCCGCCGACGTTGATTGTCTGATTGCGATAATCAATCCGCAGCCCACCGGCCCCGGCCACACAGGGTTTGCCCATGCCGCGCGCAACAACGGCTGCGTGGCTGGTCATGCCGCCGCGGCTCGTCAGAATGCCTTCAGCGGCATGCATGCCGTGGATGTCTTCCGGGCTGGTCTCAACCCGAACAAGGATGACCTTCCGGCCATCGCCTTTGGCTTGTTCTGCAGCATCCGAGGTGAACACAATTGCACCCGAAGCCGCACCGGGAGAGGCTGGCAGCCCGGTCGACAGGATATCACGCTCAGCCTTCGGATCGATGGTCGGGTGCAACAGCTGATCAAGTGCGCCAGGCTCGACACGGAACACAGCTTCTTCTTCTTCCAGCATGCCTTCTGCGACCATATCGACCGCGATCTTCAGCGCCGCCTTGGCGGTCCGCTTGCCCGCGCGGGTCTGCAGCATCCAAAGCTTGCCTTGCTCAATTGTGAATTCCAGATCCTGCATGTCCTTGTAGTGGCGTTCCAGCTTGTCGCAGTAAGTCTGGAACTCCGCGAAAGCCTCCGGCATCAAAGCTTCGAGCGACGGATTGGAAGATCCGGCTTCAATGCGGGCCTTTTCGGTAATGTTCTGCGGTGTCCGGATACCGGCAACCACGTCTTCGCCCTGCGCATTAACGAGGAACTCGCCATAGAGACTGTTCTCGCCGGTGGACGGGTTGCGGGTGAAGGCAACACCAGTGGCGGAATTCTCGCCCATGTTCCCGAACACCATGGCCTGGACGTTTACAGCTGTGCCCCAGGAGGCCGGCAAATCGTGCAAACGCCGGTAGGTGACCGCCCGCGGTGTCATCCAGGAGCTGAAAACGGCACCAATTGCGCCCCAGAGCTGCTCTTGCGGGTCCTGCGGAAACGGTTTGCCCAGCTCTGCTTCAACCAGCGCCTTGAACTTTTCGATGATGCCCTGCCAGGCCTCTGCAGTGATTTCTGTATCCAGAGTGAGGTCGTTGCGTTCCTTGTATTCCTCAAGGATGTCTTCGAACTCGTGATTGTCGACGCCGAGAACCACATCGGAATACATCTGAATGAAGCGACGGTAGCTGTCGTAAGCAAACCGAGCGTCTCCGGATTCGCGGGCAATCGCTTCCACGGTGCCGTCGCTGAGGCCCAGGTTGAGGACCGTGTCCATCATTCCAGGCATGGACGCACGGGCACCGGAGCGAACAGACACCAGAAGCGGCCGGTCAGGATCGCCGAACTTCCGGCCAGTTGCTTCACCAACCTTGTCCATTGCCGCGGCCACCTCAGCTTCGAGCGCTGGCGGATAGGACTTCTCGTTGTCGTAATAATAGGTGCAGACTTCGGTGGTGATCGTGAATCCGGGTGGCACCGGCAGACCGAGGCTGCTCATCTCGGCAAGGTTCGCCCCCTTACCACCGAGCAGGTTGCGCATGTCTGCTGCGCCTTCTGCAGAACCATTGCCGAACCCATAGACCCACTTGGTCATATTCCAATTCCTCCGCATGGTGCCGGGAGTACTTTCGCCCCCGCCTGATATTGCACCGCACATACCTGCTACGGTGTTGACAGAGCATCAAGTCCTTTTTACCGGAAACCCGCCCTTTTAAGTCGTTAGTCTATGTTTTTCCAACGCAGGGCAAATGCGAAAGGATTTAAACCCTCAGAAAGTTATCCCCCTCACCTTGCCGCTCAGCCTTAATAGCGCCATTGTCGGTTTTCATACAGATGCGTCCCCCGAAACGGGAGCAATCAATTCTGCGAGGACCAATGACACAGTTGACCGGCGCCATTTCGAAGTCGATCCGAAAGCCGCTCAAATTGAAACTTCTGGCTCTTGCGAGCGCTGCTGCTCTGCTTCCGGCCACTGTTCTAGCAGATACAAATGCACAAGACGGCATTCCAAGAACGCTTGGAACGCCTGCCGAACTTCCCTTTACGCTGTCTGGCAGCTATCTTTCCGGTCGCCTCGCAGGCTTTCAAAAAGACTTTGCGCAAGCTGCTGCGTTTTATGAAGAAACCCTTGCTGCAGACCCATCCAATCCGATGTTGCTGGAGCGGACTTTTCTACTGAAGCTCGCAAATGGTGATGTGGATGATGCGATCCGCTATGCCGCCGATCTCGACCGAGGCGTTCAGCGGAATTTCCTGGCGCAGCTTGTCTTGGGCGCAAAGGACGTCCGCGACGGGAACTATGGCGCGGCTATCGAGCTGCTGAAGGAGGGCCGGAATGGTCCGCTGGCTCAGCTATCCGTCGGGATCGCACGTGCTTGGGCTTATTACGGCGCTGGCCAAATCGACGAAGCGGCCAAGACCATCGACAACCTCCGCGGCCCCGAGTGGTTCGATGTCTTCAAGGAAACCCACAAGGCGCATCTTCTCTTTACAGCCGGACGGAACGAAGCAGCCCTTGAGGCCATCGAAAAAGCCTATGAGATGGATCAAGGGGCCATCCGCGTCGTTGACGCCCACGCCCGCCTCCTCGCGGCCAATGGCCGCCAGCAGGATGCGCTGAAGGCGCTGGATCAGTTCGACCGGCAATACCGCGGCCATCCGCAATTGGACCGGACCCGTGAGATGATTGTGTCAGGCGCTGTCATCCCGCCGACTGTCAGCGACCCAGCTGTCGGCATGGCGGAGATCCTATACGGCCTCGGCGCCGTGATCGGTCGTGACGGCGGAGAGGAATTGTCGACCTCCTACCTTCAGCTGGCACTATACCTTGATCCGGCTGCAGAATATGCAGCGGTCGCGCTCGGCAACGTCTTTGAGCGGATGGATCAGCCTGACCGTGCCATCGAAGCCCTGATGATGGTGCCTGACGACAGTGCCTTGAAGCGGGAAGCCGAAATTCAGGTAGGGCTGAATTTCAATTCTCTTGATCAGGTGGACGAGGCCCGCGCTCATTTGGCGGCGCTCATCGAAAACGACCCGGGTGATTTGGAAGCCGGGATTGCTCTGGGCAATGTTCTGCGGTCCCACGAACTCTATGAGGAAGCCGAGAAGGTTTATTCAGCCTCCATCGATACAATCGAAACGCTTGAGCAGCCGCACTGGCTGATTCTCTACTTCCGCGGCATCAGCCGGGAGCGCTTGGGTAAGTGGGACGAGGCAGAAGCCGATTTCCGCAAAGCGCTTGAGTTGGAAGAAGATCAGCCTCTGGTCCTGAACTACCTCGGATATTCTCTTGTGGATCAGGGCCTGAAGCTTGATGAAGCACTGGAGATGATCAAGACGGCCGTAGAGCTGCGGCCAACCGATGGTTACATCGTCGACAGTCTGGGCTGGGTCTATTACCGGTTGGGCCGCTATGAGGAAGCTGTTACGGAGCTGGAACGTGCCATTGAGCTGCGGCCGGCCGATCCCGTGATCAACGACCATCTGGGCGATGCCTATTGGAAAGTTGGACGGCGCAACGAGGCGCGCTTCCAGTGGAACCATGCCCGAGATCTTGACCCCGAAGAGGATGAACTTCCCAAAATCCTCGACAAGATCGAGAACGGCTTGCCGGACCCAGCAAATACGGACGCCGCGAACGCTGCCAGTGACAACAACGGCGGCTGACCGGACGGATCATGCCAGACCACCTGCAAACGGCTGTCCGGGCAGAACTCGCCCGGGCCAAAGTGAACCTTGCCCTTCACATCACCGGTCAACGCAATGACGGATATCATTTGCTGGAGTCGCTCGTTGCTTTTCCGCAGATAGGTGACCGGATTGCTCTTGAGCCGTCCGAGAAACTGGAGCTGGACATCGACGGCCCATTTGCTCGGGAACTGGATCCAGCTGGAGACAATAACCTCGTCCTGCGCGCAGTCCGGGGATTTGCCGAAAAAGCAAAGACTGACGTCCCATCCGTCAAAATCACCTTGACCAAGCGGCTGCCGGTCGCCTCCGGCATCGGCGGCGGGTCCAGCGATGCTGCCACCACGCTCCGCCTTCTGGAGGACGTGACCGGTATTTATTTGAGCGGTGAAGATCTTCATGAACTCGCCGCATCGCTTGGCGCAGATGTTCCGGTATGCCTCACCCCAGAACCGCAAGTGATGCGGGGGATCGGCGACGACCTCGCCGCAGCCCCACTCCTCCCTGATTGCGGTATCGTTCTTGTCAATCCAAAGGCCTCCCTCGAAACGCCGGATGTCTTCAGAGCCCTGGACAAGAAGAACAATCCGCAGCTAGCAAAGATGCCGGATGCGTTTGATGATATTGCCGCGCTGATTGCCTATTTGACGAACAGCCGCAATGATTTGCAAACGCCTGCCATGTCGGTATGTGGCGCTATCGGTGAAGTCTTGAATTTTCTGCAAGGGGACAGCCGGATCCTTTTTTCACGAATGTCCGGATCCGGGGCGACTTGTTTCGGCCTGTGTGCTCCAACAGAAATGCGCGCGATTGAAACCGATCTGCGCACCGCGCATCCCGATTGGTGGATCGCCTCTGGACCGTTGAGCTGAGAAAAGCGCCACTTAAAATCAAAACGGCGCCCCAAAAGGACGCCGGACTGAGTCAGCAACAAGCCTCTAGAGCAATCAACTAACACGCGCGATACAGAACGCCACAGCATCAGCAAGCGCATCCGTGTGAGCACCCGCTGGCAATTGATCCAACGCTTTGAGGGCATTGTCGCCATAAGTCCGGGCCCGCTGAACGGTTTCCGTAATCGCATCGTATTTCTTCAAGAGATCGATGGCTTCGGCGAGATCAGCATCCGTGACATTGTCGCCTTCCATACAGCGCTTCCAGAACGCCCGATCCTGATCAGTGCCGCGCGCAACAGCAAGCACAACCGGCAGGGTGATCTTGCCCTCCCGGAAATCGTCTCCAACGTCTTTGCCGAGATCCGCGGATGAGCCACCATAATCGAGCGCATCGTCCACCATCTGGAATGCGTATCCGAGCTCCAGACCGTAAGTTCGTGCTGCCTTGCGCATAACGTCGTTTTGGCCGGCAATTTCCGGACCGACTTCGGCTGCGGCAGCGAACAAAGCTGCGGTTTTCGCCTCGATGACCCGCAGATACTCGGCTTCTGTCGTCTCGATGTTTTTCGACGCACCGAGCTGAAGAACTTCACCTTCAGCAATGATGGCCGATGCTTCGGAGAGAATGCGCAGTGCTTCCAGAGAACCGGTGTCGACCATCATCTTGAACGCCTGGCCCAGGAGATAATCCCCCACCAGAACACTCGCCTGGTTGCCCCAAAGCTTGCGGGCCGCAAGTTTGCCCCGGCGCATGTCGCTCTCGTCGACAACATCGTCATGGAGCAGCGTTGCTGTGTGCATGAACTCCACACTTGCTGCCAGGATCACATGTCCGTTGCCCTGATATCCGAACATGTCTGCGCAGGCGAGCGTCAGCATCGGGCGCAAGCGCTTGCCACCAGAGGAGATCAGATGCTTTGCGATTTCCGGGATCAGGTCCACGTTGGACCCGGCCTTGGAAAGGATCAGTTCATTCACGTCTGCCATGCCGGGCGCCACGAGATCCACGAGAGGCTGGATGCTTGCGCGAGGCGTTTCATTGTCAGACAAGGTTGCGACCACGGCCACTGACGGCACTCCTGTTACGATTTGTGCGGACAATATGGCGCGAATGTCTCCGGGGCAAGCCGCCAATCCGTTGACAAACTGTTGAAATGCCACAATCAGCATATTTTGCTGTAAAGCAATTCCTTAGAGAGCGTCCGGCAGCAGCGCGGGGCAAAACCGGCAAGGGTCAGATTTATAATGGAAGAACTTGTAAGAACAAACGATCCTGTCCTGATCTCGTTTCTGGAATCGCTGCTTGGCGAGGCTGATATCAAGCATTTTGTCGCAGACGGCAACATGAGCATTCTGGAAGGCTCACTCGCCATGATTCCACGCAGGATCCTCGTCGACAGCGATCAGATTGAAAAAGCGCGCATGCTCGTGCGCGAAGCGGGTTTGGAACACGAGCTGCGCCTTGAAAGCGAATGACAGCGGATATGACGGACCAGCTCCAACCATCCGAGACCGACGGCAAACTTGATATCACGCGAGACGCCTTTTTGGGCGGCAAGGTCTATGTGCACCAGCCCAAACATGGCCGCCACCGCGCGGGACTTGATGCGGTTTACCTTGCTGCGGCTTTGCCCGATGGATTGAGCGGTCACATTGTGGACCTCGGCGCAGGTGTCGGGACGGCGGGATTTTGTGCAGCTGCCCGCTTGCCGGAGATTAAGGTCACAGCGGTAGAGCTCGATCAGACGGTTCTAGATCTTGCACGGGACGGACTAAAGGATCCCGCAAATGCCTGTTTTGCCGATCGCGTCAAACTCTTGGAAGCTGATATCACGGCCAAGGGAAGTGTGCGCCATGCAGCGGGACTTAAGTCCGGCATGGCTGATCATGTTATCATGAACCCGCCTTACTATGAGGCGAACCGGTTCCGTGCCTCGCCCAAGACGGCCCGCGCGGGAGCACACATGCTCGATGAACGGGGCCTGGAGCCCTGGGTGAAAACAGCAACGGACATCGTGAAAGTTGGCGGCACACTGACCATCATCTTTCGCGCAGATGGCTTAAGTGAAATTCTGAACGTCCTTTCTGGCCGGTTTGGCGCGATTGATGTTATCCCCTTGCGGCCACGTCCTGACGCAGCCGCAACACGTGCTCTGGTCCGGGCAGTGCGGGCGAGCAAAGCTCCGCTCACACTGCTGCCGGGCTTCGTTCTTCACGACGGACCGGAAAACGAATTCACACCGGAGGCAAAATCCATCTTACGGGATGGTCAGGGCCTCGGCATTCCGCTCCGCCGCTGACAGCTGACGCTCTAGTGCATCACGAATTCACCGTCGGCATAGCGAAATTCCGCTGGTTCGATCAGGTTCTGATGTGCAACGCGGACCGCATGGATCCGTCCCTCAATCTCGCGTTCCCAGAACGTCAAAAAACGGGTCAGCTCAGGAAATTTCGGCGCCAAATCCTCTGTCTGCCACAAGAAGGACTGCAACAACCTTGGGTGATCCGGCATCCGATAGAGTATTTCCGCGGTCAGCAAACCGTATCCGAGCAACCGTTTTTCAAAGTCTGAACCAACTGTCATGCCACGTATTCCTTTCTCCTTAAGAAAAGTGTCGCAGCAAACAGGTTAACCAATTCTATGAACGCGTGACAATTAGACGAATTCTTGATCTTTGGCAGCAAACTCAGTTGAGTGCTAACAAATCATAAGAATTTGAATCTCAAAACTGTCATTTTGCTTGGATAGAGGTCAGGTAGCCCAAAAAGGCATCAATGTCACCCGGCTCGAATGCAATTTCCGGCATGTTTTCGTGCGCAGTGACGATGCCTTCAGCAAGGCTTTCTTCAAGACTTTCCAGTGGATAAAGGCTGGAGAGGTCCCTGAATGCCGGCGCACCATCCTGGGCGCTTTCGTCGTCAGCGGCCACAGCATGGCAGGCGGCACAATGGATCTCCGCGATTTCGCGGCCGCTCGCAAGACTGGCCGGATCCGTTGGATAGGTGCCACTGGCTGCAAGCGCCGGTCCGCTCAAGATACAAGCAAACAAGCCTGTCCAAAAAAGCGCATTGGTTCGCAAAACGAGTCTCCCTTCCCTCACTTGCGATTCTTATACGCGGGCGGCCAGGCTTGCGCCATACGCAGCTTTACTCTGCTGCGGCCATGACACCCGGTTCCGTAAAGGCAAAGCCTTCATCTTGCCAACCGGTTAGACCGCCAATCATGATTTTCACAGGCCGGCCAAGTTCAGCGAGCTTCACCGCCGCCCGGTCTGCTCCGTTGCAGTGCGGCCCAGCGCAATACGTCACAAAAACGGTGTCTTCCGGCCAGTCGGCCATACGTTCTGCCGTGATGTCCGGATGCGGCAAATGCAGCGCCCCAGGAATATGCTTTTTCGCAAAGGTCTCTGACGATCCGACAACGTGAAGAAGCACAAAATCTACACGGCCAGTGGCAAATGCGTGAGCAACATCCGCGCAGTCCGTTTCAAAGGTAAGTCGCGCCGAAAAGTGACGAACAGCGTCCGAGGAAGATGCTGGCGGGATATCGGTGACAAAACTCATGACGGGTCTCCTGTCCGGGTTGTTTGACCGGACCATAGGCGAAGGTTGATGGGCTGGCGTTTGGCACGAAAGACAATTATCGTAAAAATCATGCCAAATACGGATCTTGCCTTTCAGTCTCCAACCAGTGCCCCCAGCAAGCGCGTGGTCGCCCTTGCTTATGATGGCTTGTGTCTGTTCGAATTCGGCATTTGCTGCGAGGTCTTCGGTCTCAAACGCCCGGAAATGGGAGAGGATTGGTACAGTTTTGAAGTGGCCAGCCTTGATCCGGGCCAACCGTTGAAGGCCTCTAGTGGTGTCCGGGTGGAAGTGGACGGCGGCCTGGAGCTCGTGGAAACGGCAGGAACGATCCTCATCCCCGGCTGGTCCGGCATCAATGATCCCGTCCCTGAGGTTTTGAGAGACACTCTCCACATGGCGCACGCCAAAGGTGCGCGTTTGCTGTCGATTTGTTCGGGCGTCTTTGTGCTCGCGGCAACCGGACTTCTTAAAGACAAGCGTGTTACGACACATTGGCGCTATGCCGAGGCCTTGTCAGCACGGTATCCGGATCTCGTGATCGTCCCCAATGTCCTTTACACCGACAACGGCCAAATACTGACATCGGCTGGAAGTGCTGCCGGAATTGACCTTTGCCTTCATCTCATCCGCCGTGACTTTGGCCCCTCAGCTGCAAACAGCGTCGCGCGCCGGCTTGTCGTTCCGCCCCACCGGGAAGGCGGACAGGCCCAATTCGTCGATACCAGTGTTCAGGTACCAAATGAAGCAAACCGCTTGGGCCCGTTGTTCGACTACCTGCGCGCAAATCTTTCAGAAAATCATACAATCAAGAGCCTCGCCGCACGATCCGGCATGAGCGAGCGGACCTTTCTGCGCCGGTTTGAAAGTGCAACGGGAACGACCCCTGCCCGCTGGGTTACGGGTTTGCGGCTTCAAAAGGCCAAGGACTTGCTGGAAGAAAGCGACCTCTCAATCGACAGGATCGCAGATCAGACCGGGTTTGGGACGGCTGCTACAATGCGCCACCACTTCCGGGAAATGCTCCGAACTTCCCCGACCCGCCACAGGCGCCTGTTCCAAAGTACCAGCAAACAGACCTAGGCTCTGTCCCCTGTTCGTTTATATATAGTGCAAAATCAATCATTCCTGGGAGCTGTTCATGCCGCAATCTGCCATTCCAGCGACAATCGACGAAACGCTCCAGCTGATGGACGGGGCCGGATATGTCGCCGACAGATCCCTTGCAACGGTCCTGCATCTTGCATTGAAAATGAAACGTCCCCTGTTTCTGGAAGGCGAAGCCGGTGTCGGCAAGACCGAGATTGCAAAGGTGTTGTCGTCAACGCTCGGCCGCGACCTCATTCGCCTGCAGTGTTACGAAGGGCTCGATATTGCGTCTGCGGTGTATGAATGGAACTACCCGGCACAGATGGTTGAGATCCGGGTTGCGGAAGCCTCCGGCGATACCGAGCATTCCGAACTTTCAAAGTCGATCTTCGACGAAAAATTCCTGATCAAGCGCCCAGTCCTTCAGGCCCTTGAGCCGTCTCTGAACGGCGCACCGGTGTTCCTCATTGACGAACTCGACAGGGCGGACGAAGCCTTTGAAGCGTTTCTTCTCGAGGTCCTTGCGGACAACCAAGTTTCCATTCCGGAGCTCGGCACCGTCAAGGCCGAGGAACCGCCGATCGTCATCATCACGACGAACCGGACGCGCGAAATCCACGACGCGCTGAAGCGCCGTTGTCTTTATCATTGGGTCGACTATCCCGACGCCGAGCGCGAATTGGAAATCGTCCGCCGGAAGGTTCCCGGCGCCTCAGAACGCCTGGCCGAAGAAGTTGTTGCCTTTGTCCAAAAACTTCGCTCTGAAGAAGATCTTTTCAAGCAGCCAGGTGTCGCAGAAACACTGGATTGGGCCACCGCCCTCTCGGAACTCAACGAAATCGCGCTGGATCCGGACATGGCCTCCGATACGCTCGGCGTTCTTCTGAAGTACCAGGATGACATCGAGCGGGTGCGCGGCTCAAAGGTCCGGCAGATGATCGACGACATTCGCAAGGACGAACCGCGTCCCCAGACCATGCCGGCCCTTTAGAGCAGACCAAACGCGCCCATGACCGCTGTCCGCTCCCGCATCACAGACAACATCGTCTATTTTGCCCGCACACTGCGCAAGGCCGGGGTGCCGGTTGGCCCGGCCTCCGTTGTCGATGCGGTTCAGGCGGTCGAAGTGTCCGGTATCAGCAACCGCGACGATCTCTACTGGACCCTGCATGCCGTCTTTGTGCGCAAGCGGGAACATCGCATCCTGTTTGACGAAGCGTTCCGGGTCTATTGGCAAAGCCGCGGCTTGATCGAAAAGATGCTGGCGATCCTGTCACCTGTTGCTCCGCCGAGAGGTGCACCCGAAAAGCCCAAGGCGGGGCAGACACGGGTTGCCCAGGCGTTTCAGGCCAACAAGGAACGGGTTGCGGAAGAGACCCGGCCGGAAATCGAGGTCGATGCCAAATTCACGGTGTCAGGCAAGGAACTACTCCAGAGCAAAGACTTTGCCCAGATGACTGCCGAGGAGATCAATGACGCCAAGAAGGCGCTCGCCTCCATGGCGCTCACCATGGACAAGATCCGGCTCCGCAGGCTGATCCCAGCACACTCGGGAAAGGTGGACCCGCGCCGCACCTTGCGGGCGTCGATGCGGGCCGGCGGGGATATCATTGACCTGAAGTTCCGCCAGGCGGCTGAAAAGCGCCCTCCTCTGGTCGCGATCTGCGATATCTCCGGTTCCATGAGCCAGTATTCGCGCCTGCTTTTGCATTTCCTCCATGCGGTCACCGCTGAACGCCGGGACGTGCACACGTTCCTGTTCGGAACACGGCTGAGCAATGTCACGCGTCAATTGCGGATGAAGGACCCGGACGAAGCGCTGGAAGCGTGTTCTGAAGGAGTGCAGGACTGGTCCGGCGGCACGCGCATCGCCTCCGCCTTGCATGACTTCAATCGGCATTGGTCGCGCCGGGTCCTGTCCGGCAAACCGACGGTGTTGTTGATTACCGATGGACTTGAGCGCGATTCCGACGAAGATCTGGCCCGCGAGATGGACCGGCTGCACCGGTCCTGCCGCCGCCTGATTTGGCTTAATCCGCTCCTGCGGTTCGAAGGCTTTGAAGCCAAGGCCAAGGGTATCCGGGCCATGCTTCCGCATGTCGACGAATTTCGGGCGGTGCACAGCCTTGATGCGGTTGCGGACCTTGTCAGCGCACTGACGGGCAAACAGTCGGACAGCAAATCCTCAAATCCCAAGTCTTGGCTGAAGCGCCAGAGCTAAAAAACCGCCGGTTCCGGTTGGGGCACACGAAACCAGCGGCATTTCGAGGAGGATCGTGCCGATCCGCGCATCACTATAATTTCATAGTTTCGAAAATATATGCGACACGCTGTCCCAAGGCCGCCCTAGTCAGAAAAACAACTTCCAAACCAATGGAAGCAGGATCGCTGTGGCGAGGGCGTTGAGCCCCATGGCGAGACCGGAAAATGCACCCGCTAATTCGCTGACTTGCAGCGCACGGGCTGTCCCAATGCCGTGTGACGCAGTACCGATGGCCAACCCGCGAGCGGCCATGTCCTTTACGCCCATGAGGTTCAACAAGAGCGGTCCAAGAGCAGCCCCAGTTATCCCGGTCAGGATCACCAGAACAGCCGTCAAAGACGGCAACCCGCCCAGCTGTTCACTGATCCCCATCGCAACCGGTGCAGTCACCGACTTTGGCGCAAGGGACACCAGCGTTTCCTTGCTTGCCCCAAACAGAGCGGCAATGCCGACCGCGCTGATTGCAGCCGTGAGAGACCCGGCCAACAAACTGGCGAGAATGGCTATCGAGGAGCGGCGGACCCGTTCAAGCTGCCGATAGAGCGGCAAGGCCAACGCCACCGTTGCCGGCCCCAACATGAAATGAACGAACTGGGCTCCTTCGAAATAAACAGAATACTGGGTGTCGGTGACGAGCAGCAGGCTAACCAACAACACAACGGCGATCAGCACCGGATTAAGAAGCGGATTAAATCCCGCCCGCCGATAGATCCAGAAACCGACCTGATAGGCGACAAGGGTCAGCGTCAGCGCCAGGAGCGGACTGGCAGAGAGATAAACCCAGATTTCCCGAAGTTCGCCCTCCATTATTCGGCCTCGCTGTCAGCAGCATCGGCAGACCGGGACAAGAGGCGCATCACCACCGCTGTCACAGCAATCGTTGCAAGCGTGCTGCCGATCAGTGCCAGGGTTATCGCAAGCCCTTCTTCACCGATCAGCGCAATATGCAGCATGACGCCAACGCCGGCAGGAACGAACAACAGGGAGAGGTTGGTCAAAAACGCATCACCAACCGTTACAAGATCTTCCGGGATCCCCCTCTTGATCAACAAGCCTGCCAGCAACAGAACCATACCGATTACTGGGCCCGGGATCGGCAGTCCGCTCGCAACCGTGATCAGCTCACCGATGAGCTGACACGCCAAAATCACAGTCAGATAAAAAAGCATATTTGCCCCCAATGCCTTGCACTAAGGCACTACAGTGGCTTGGCGCCGGGGACCTGACAAGGGCACCTTCCAAGACGGATAACTTGCCCCGAGAACGAAGTGCCGATTACGGCAACGCGATCACCGGTGTGCGGACCTGTACACGGCGAAACAGATCCTGGATATCGTGATTGGCCATCCGGATGCAGCCATAGGAGACCGCACGCCCGATCGAGCCGGGACGGTTGGTGCCGTGAATTGCATAGTTGCCGTTCGACAGCGTCATGGCAGCGACACCCATTGGATTGTTCGGAGCCCCCCCGCGGATCACGGCAGGAAGATGCGGGAAGTCCCGGCGCACTTCCGGCGACGGTGACCAGTCCGGCTTGATGTATTTCGCCGTGATCTGCGCCCGTCCCGTCCAGGATTTCTGACGCTTGCCGACGGCCACCTTGTAACGGATCGCCTGACGTCCATTGAGCACAAAATAGAGCCGGCGCTCAGAGTTTTTGATCACGATTGTACCCGGTCGAAATTGATGGCCGTAAAAACCAACTACTTCTGCAGCTTGCGCTTTTTCAGCCGTCAAACCGACTGCCACGAGCAAAACAGAGGCGAACAGCAAAGAAATGATACGCATCACACACCCAATCCTTAACGCTTGTTAAGAGTTTATGCATGAGCGCGGATGCGGCAAGTGGCACTTCAGAATACTTCAAACCATGGTGAACGGCATTGTTCGTGACGGAAACAAGCCAATCTGCTGTCCCCTATCCATCGTAATGATTTTGGCCACGGGAGGAGGCATTGATGATAGGGAACACTGCGCGGATCATGTGGCGCTCACAGTTCTGCTGGGAACGTTTTCTTGCGCCGGTCCACCTCAGTTTTCTGGTTGGGCTTTCCCTTCTTGTGATGATCACCGGTGACAGCCGGGCAGATATCTTGTCGGGCCGTTACATCCTGCCACCTCAAGCCGTGGATACTCAGTTCTCCGTCAGGGTGTTGGGCGGCCAACCTGTCAAAGGCCGCTTTGGTACAGTCAACGGCGAGATGGTTTTAGACGCGCAACGGCCGGAAACCAGCCGTGTTCGCGTCACCGTCGACCTCCGAAGTGTTGAGACCAACAATGACCGGGTCACTGGTTTCCTAAAAAGCTCTGCAATGTTCAATGTGTCGGAGTTTCCAACAGCAGAGTTCGAGAGCTATTCAGTACGTTTAACTGGCAAAACAACTGCACAGGTTGAGGGATTTCTTACTATGCGAGGAACCCGGCAACGTACCTCTTTGGAGGTCGAGCTCCAACCGGCCGGGAAAGGTCAGAACATCGCAATTGAGGCCAACGGCGGTTTTTTCCGGAGCCTTTACGGCATGGACGCCGGGCTGCCGATCTATGCCGACAAAGTGCGCTTGCAGATCAAGGGCACTGGGAAAAGAAGCTAGCGCTGAACCGGTTTTCCGGACTTCCATTCATAGATGACAAATTGAGGAACGCTGCTGTCGCCTTTTTCGTCAAAGCCGATGTCACCCAGGATTGTCGGGAAAGCATGTTCATCCATTGCTTTTGTCACCGCTGCAAAGTCCGGTGCGCCGGCAGCTTCCACCGCTTCGGCCCAAGCTTCGACCGCGGCATAAGCTGCAAGCGCATAGCGCTCAGCAATTTCTTCGCGGCTTTCCAATGCCTCGATGACCTCGGCGACCGTTTGCAGGCTGCGAGGATCTAGCGGGTAGGAGAACGTTGTGCCCTCACCTGCCTCGCCCGTGACATCCCAGAAGGCCTGCGTCATCAGGGTATCGCCTCCGATCAGAACAGCTTCGACCCCAAGCCGCTGCATCTCGAGTTTGATCAAGCCTGCTTCCGGATGATAGCCGCCGATGAAAACAACGTCAGCGCCTTCCAATGCCAGGCGGGAAACGAGAATGCGATAATCATTCAGCCCCGCATCGAACCCCTCGTAGAGCGTTTCGGTGACGCCATTTTGGTTGAGAACGACCCGCACAGCATCGGTCAGTCCTTTGCCATAGGCAGTCTTGTCGTGAAGCAGAGCAATGTCTTGCCCAGCAAAAGCATCTGCCAGGTATTGGCCAAGAACACGTGCCTGTTCATCATCTCGTGGCGCCAATCGGTAAATGCCCGGCCCGGGGCGCTCGTCAGTGAACTTCGGCAGTGTTGTGGCCGGAGAGATCTGCACAATCCCGGCGTCCGAATAGACCTCACTTGCCGGTATGGACGCGCTGAAACAAACGTGCCCCACCACCATCGACACTTCGCGGCCGATCAACTGGTTGGCGACCGCTTTGGCCTGGGTTTCGTCACAGCCATCATCGACGATGTCCAGCACCAAGGGTTCGCCGAGGACACCGCCTGCCATGTTAATATCGACGACTGCTTGTTCGGCCCCTGCTCTGATTTGCTGACCCAAGTCCTCAAACTGACCTTTCATGGGGCCGGCCACCGCAATATGGATCTCGGCAGCAGCGCTTAACGGCCAGCTCAAGAGGGTTGCTGCCATCATGCCCGCCAAGCCACGGATAATCTTCATTCTATTCTCCAGATCCATCCCTTGAGCGGCGCCGTAGGAACCATGGTCCTATGAAATCAATCGAAAGTTCCGAAAATTGCAAGGCTCGATTGGGTTTGATAGGCACACGCAACGACATATAACAAGATCACGACCGGATGCCACGTCCGGACCATGGAGCATTGACCGCATGGCGCCTTCAACCGGGATAGATCCCGCCGCCCAAAGCCTGACACTCGACAGCCAGACGTTTCGCGAAGCGATGAGCCGCATCGCCGCCGCTGTTCATATCGTCACCACCGATGGTGACGCCGGCCGGGCGGGAGGAACAGTGTCAGCCGCTTGTTCGGTCAGCGATGACCCCGCCAGCATCCTGATTTGCCTCAACCGGCAATCCCGCCTTCACGCCGCCGTCCTGAAAAACCGCTGCTTCTGCCTCAACACCCTCTCAGATGATCATCAGGAAATGTCTGATGTATTTGCCGGCCGCGAAAGCGCGGATATGAGCGGACGATTTGCGCATGGCTCCTGGACAAACCTGGCGACCGGCTGCCCTGCCCTCGACACGGCGCGGCTCAGCATCGATTGCGAAATTTTTTCTGTGTCCGAAGTCGGCACCCACTCGATTATCGTTGGCACCGTCACGGATTTGCGGATGACGGATCCTGGAAAGTCTTTGATCTATGTGCGCAGGGGTTACAAAAGCCTCGACACCTGAGCCCGGTCGGCGCAAACTCAAAGTCCTGCCTTTATTGAGTTTTCGCTGAAAGATATTTGATGACTGGTCCCAGAAACCTGATCACCGATGTGCCCGGCCTGAAGGTCGGCAATGCGTCCGACCCGGACCTGAAATCCGGCGCAACCGTACTTGTGCCGGATGAGCCAGCGGTCGCTTCCGTGGCCATCCAGGGCGGCGCACCGGGAACCCGGGAAATTGCGCTTCTGGAGCCCGAGCAAACCGTCGAAAAAATCGATGCGATTGTCCTCGCAGGGGGATCGGCTTTTGGTCTTGATGCCGGTGCGGGTGTTCAGGGGCGTCTTGCAGAACTGGGCTATGGCTATCAAGTTGGCCCTGTCCGCGTGCCGATCGTGCCGACAGCAATCCTCTTTGACCTCCTGAATGGCGGCAACAAGAGCTGGGGCCAAATGGCGCCTTACCGGGATCTCGGCCGCGCGGCGCTCGATTCCATCGGCCATGATTTTGTACTTGGGTCCAATGGCGCCGGTATGGGCGCCACAACCGCAAACCTCAAAGGCGGCCTCGGATCAGCCTCTGTGGTCTTGGAAAATGGTGTCACTATTGGCGCGATTGTTGCCGTCAATGCGCTTGGCCGCGCAACCATGGGCGAAACACCGCATTTCTGGGCGGCACCCTTCGAGGTCGGTGACGAATTCGGCGGACGCGGCATAACGCCAACACTGCCTAACGACTGCACCACAGTCCGCACGAAGTTGGACGCGCTTGAAGCGGGAGCCAACACCACCATCGCAGCCGTTGCCACCGATGCGATTTTGACGAAGGGCGAAGCCAAACGCCTTGCCGTGATGGCACACGACGGCTTGGCCCGTGCCCTTTGGCCGGCTCACACACCGCTCGACGGCGATCTCGTGTTTGCGCTGTCAACTGGGCAGCGCAAGCTGGAAAACGGCCTGGAGGATATGGTGCAAATGGGCGCTGCCGCCGCATCGTGCCTCGCAAGGGCAATTGCACGTGGGATCTATCATGCAACACCAGCGGATGGCGACACGCTGCCGACATGGCAGGAGCGGTTCGGAAGTTAAGACCGCCGCCCGGTTTTGAAAATCTAAATCAAGGATTTGGACGTACCCAAGGCATGTGAAACACACCATAGGCTTTGCAGCATGTCCCTTTCTTTTACCAAACTGACAACCAAGACGACCTTCCTGATTGCGCTCACTTTTCTTGTGTTTGCCAGTTTTGCAGCGCCACCAGCGCAGGCTGCAAAACCGCTGGCCCTTGAGGAGTTTTTCCGCGGCAAGACCGTTGGCAAAGGCGTGTTTGAGAGCAAGTTGGCGGGCGTATACCGGCCGTTCACGGTGTATCTGACCGGCACGTGGAACCCGAAGACCCGAATGTTCCGCCTACGCGAAGACTTCGTTTATGACGACGGCGAGCGGGACACCAAGACCTGGTTCTTCGAAAAGGTTGGCGACGGCCGGTATGTCGGCCAAAGATCTGATGTAATTGCGCCAACCCTGGTTGAGACGGGTGCAGATGGAGCCTTGCGGTTTTCCTACATCGCCGATGTTCCGCTTGAAAACGGTTCAATCCTGCTGCGCTTTACCGATACCCTTACCCAGACCGATCGGCGGACTGTTCGCAACACTGCCGATGTAACGAAAGGTGGTTTCAAGGTCGGAACAGTCGATCTGACGTTCAAACGGTGAGGCCAGATTATCGCTGACATCTGTCTTGAAAGCTCCACGCAAGTTTGATTGAGTTCCCTAACGGTACATCTGGGGGAGCGCCATGATAAACTGTTTCAGCTTGCAACGTTTGAGGTCGCTTATCACTTTAGCGATCTTGGCACTTTTTCTCGTGCCAGCATCGCCCAACGCGATGGAGACCCGGCTTTCAGATGAACTCGAGCAAATCCTGCGCGAGCCTTTTACCGGTGACTTTGATGCGATTGCAGAACGCGGTTATCTCCGCGTTCTGGTGCCCTTTTCCAAGACCTTCTATTTCATTGACAACGGCGTTCAACGTGGCACCGCCGTCGATATGACAACCGAGCTCGGCAAGTTTCTGGAGAAGAAACACGGCAAGAAGGTTCGGGAAGGTCAAATTGTGATGATGCCAACTCCGCGGGAAACACTCTTCACCGATCTGGCTGCCGGCCGCGGTGATATTGCTCTTGGCAATCTCACAATCACTCCAGAGCGGCAGAAGCTCGTCGACTTTTCCTCCCCGTTGTTTACGGGCGTGCGGGAAGTGCCACTGACGGCAGCTGGTATCGACGACCTGACCTCACCAGAGGCCCTTTCCGGAAAAGAAGTCTACGTCCGATCTTCATCGAGTTATCACGACAGCCTTCTTGCCTTGAACAAGAAGCTGGACGCCGATGGAAAAGCCCCGGTCAAGATCGTTCCAGCAGATGAAAAGCTGGAGGACGAAGACCTGATCGATCTGGTGAAAGCTGGTGGCGTTCCAATGATCATCATTGACGAACATAAGGCAGACTTCTGGATGCAGGTCGTCGACGGATTAAAAATCCACCCGGACGCAGCCGTGCGCACAGATGCGCAAGTTGCGTTTGCGGTCCGCCCGAAAGCTCCTGATTTGCTCAAAGAGATGAACGCCTTTGCCAAGACTGTCGAAAAGGGAACACTCCTTGGAAACATCATCCTGAAACGGTACCTCAAGGAAACGAATTATCTCAAAGATCTCAATGATGAGAAACGCCGGGAGCAATTCGACAAACTGGCCGCCGTATTCGAAAAATATGGCCAGCAGTTCGATATCGATTGGCTTCTGATCGCTGCACAGGCCTATCAGGAAAGCCAGTTCAAACAGGCCGCTCGAAGCAACGCCGGCGCTGTCGGTGTCATGCAGATCAAGCCGACGACCGCAGCAGGATCCCCGATTAACATCAAAGGTGTGGAGAAGGATGCTGATACGAACGTGCATGCCGGTGTGAAATACCTGCGGTATCTGGCCGACCAATACTTCGCAGACCTCGAGCATGATCCGGCAAACCAGACATTTTTCGCCCTCGCCGCCTACAATGCGGGTCCGAGCCGCTTCAAAAAACTGCGGGCGGAAGCAGCAAAACAGGGCTATGACCCGAATTTGTGGTTCGGAAATGTCGAGTGGATCGTCGGTAGACGCATCAGCCAAGAACCGGTTCGGTATGTCGGCAACATCTACAAGTATTATGTGGTGTTTGCCCAGGAGCAGAAGCGGTATCAGAACTCTCCTGAGGCCCAGAAAAAGGGCGACTAGACTTAACTGTTCAGCAGTAAGAGAAAGACCGGTGCGCTGGCAGCGCCACCGGTCTTGTCGTTTAGCAGACTTTTGAGCAGCTACCGCAATCGCTGCGGACAACGCTTCAGATTGCTGCCCCGAGCTGCGCGGCTCTACGGATCATCTTGGCCCGTGCTTCGTCCGTTGATCCCTGGATTTGGGCGAACCAGGAATAGTTCTTCATTTTAAGCCCGCAGAAATCCAGGATTTGCATCTTGGTCTGCTTCTTGATGCCCTGACCATACACGAGCCTGAAAAACCAGCCCGGAGTGTCAGAGGTGACCAATACCTCAGAGGTCCGGCCAACCATGAGTTTTTCCGGTAGTGCCTTCCCAGAAACGTATCGAAACGCTTTGCCTGGCAAGAAAACCCGGTCGATCAACCCTTTCAATTTGGCTGGCATTCCTCCCCACCAAAGCGGATGTGCCAGAACAAAATGGTCGCACCATTCCAGGCTGGCCCAGAAATCTTCAAGATCGGCCTCCAGTGGTTTGACTGTCTTGAAGGACGCTGACCCCAGATCCGGGTCAAAAGACAAGTCAGCCAGATGCACCATGCGCACGTCATGAGCGGTCTTCTTGGCCGCATCTGCATAGGTTTGGGCAAGCGCACCGCAAAAGCTGCCCTTCGCCGGATGGCCATCCAGCACCAGTATTTTCTTCGCCATAATTAAAACTCCGAAACCGGGCGTCAAAACGCGCCGGCTCTTAAAAATTGACCACGGTCATTAATTGCCGCAAGTATGTTACGAGGTCAAGCAATAAATTGACCACGGTCATTTTTAGAAGATGTCATGGCGATAGAAACCAAACCACGGAAGCCCCAAGCACGCACCGCCCTCACCCGCGCCCGGATCCTGGAGGCGGCAGCGCACCTGTCCAAAAAGAAATCCTTGGAAGAGATGACCGCAGAGGCGATCGCTCGAGAGGCAGGCGTCGCCAAAGGCACCATCTTCGCTCATTTCGGCGATATGGATGGCCTTCTCTCCTATCTGCTGTTGGGCGAGTTACAGAAACTCCGGGAAACTGCCGACAAGAACGACAAGCTTTCGGCTCAAGACCTTGCAGATCCGGTTGGGGGACTGGTGAACCGAATGATGGCGCTTATCGCGGTCATCACCGAGAGCCAGACCATGCTGCGCGTGTTTCTGGAAAACATTGGTGCAACCAAGGGGCATTGCGCTCCCGAATTTATCGAACAGCTCGATGCACTTGATGAGAAGTTGCTGCAGTTTTTAGGGTTTTGGCAATCGTCCGACGAAATCAGTCCGAAACTCCGGACAGATCGCGCACCGCAAGAGATGCTCGACGGTTTGGTCGCCTTCGTCATTCACGGAGCAATCATTTTCCGGTCGCATCAGCTGACGGATCTAAAAGAATTGCAATCCCGCCTCGAACGGCATGTAGAAGCTTTTTTGGTGAGGCCTTAAAGGGGGCTTACTCAGCCTCCGGTATTTCTCCGGGCCATGTCACGACGTGATTTTCGTACTCTTCCAGTTCCATTCCATCTTCGGACACGGTGCGGTTTTGGACGGATACCCCCGCTTGGTGCACGGTTTCTGGATCGCCGGACACGAGCGGATGCCACCAGTAAAGATCTGCGCCTTCGCGCACGAGGCGGTATCCGCAAGTCGGCGGAAGCCAAGTCAGCGTGTTCACTTCAGACGGTGTGAGTTGGATGCAATCCGGAACGGTCGCAGCGCGATTTTCGTAGTCTTTGCATCGGCAAGACGTACCATCCAGAAGGGTGCAGGCAACATCGGTCCAGACAATATCGCCTGTATCCCAGTCTTCCAGTTTGTTGAGGCAACACCGGGCGCAACCATCGCAGAGGGATTCCCATTCAGCGTTGGTCATCTCTTCGAGCGACTTTGTTTTCCAGAACGGAAGCTCACCGTCCTTATTAACCGAATTGCCAGACCCCATTGGGTTGCTCTCTCCTGCGCGCCCTTGGTTTGATCCGTGCGCCTATCACGCATACGGGCGGCCAGCAACAATGATAGGTCTGAAGCGCCCGACGATGCCAAATCAAATAAGATTTATCCCATTCCCGAAGCATCTCCGCCGTTGTCTTCAGTTTTCACTGTAGTAAAAACGGGTTACGTTAAAGAAGCTGTTGATGCGCGGAGATTCTGCAAGCTTGGCATCCGATCCAGACACAAAAGAAGGCAATGCTCAGCCGCGGCCCGGTATCGGACAACGGATCCGGCGCTTTCTGCTTTCGATCGACTCCATGGTCGATACAGGCCTCTGGCGGTCCTGGTCGATCATCCGCCGAAGCTGGGAAGCCTATGATGGGTTTTTGCGCAGGTTTCGCGCAAAAGGGATCTGGCGCGGGCTCTCCGAGGTCACATCCGACGGCCTGACTTACGGAACAATCGGTTTTGTTGTCGTTCTGGCCTTCGCGCAGCCGGCCATCGAAGCGACCCGCTATGCGGACTGGAAGACGACCGACGACTTTGCCGTCACCTTCCTCGACCGCTTTGGACAGGAAATCGGCCGGCGCGGCATCGTTTTGAACGACAGCGTGCCTTTGGAGGAAATCCCGGATTCCCTTGTGAAGGCGACACTTGCAACGGAAGACCGCCGCTTTTTCATGCATTTCGGCATCGATTTTGTCGGAACGTTCCGGGCGATGGTGGAAAACGCGCGCGCCGGCGGGGTTGTCCAGGGCGGCTCAACGCTGACCCAGCAGCTTGCCAAAAACCTGTTCCTGTCCAACGAGCGCAGTCTCAGCCGCAAGATCAAGGAGGCCTATCTCGCGCTTTGGCTAGAGGCGAACCTCTCCAAACAAGAAATCTTGAAGCTCTATCTCGACCGCGCCTACATGGGCGGCGGTGTTTTCGGGGTGACAGCAGCGGCTGAGTTCTATTTCAACAAGAACGTTCGCGAGCTGACCCTGGCCGAAAGTGCCATGCTTGCCGGGCTCTACAAGGCCCCGACCAAATACGCACCGCACATCAATTTGCCGGCTGCGCGTGCCCGGGCAAACGAAGTCTTGACCAATATGGTGCAGGCCGACCTTCTAACTGAAGGCCAGGTGATCGGCGCAAGACGCAATCCGGCCCTTGCTGTCGACCGCTCTCAAGAGCAGTTGCCAGAATACTTCCTCGACTGGGCGCTGGATGAGGTCAAGAAACTGGCCCGGCGGAAACCGGCCATGGCCCGCGATAGGATCGTCACGGTCCGAACCACATTGGACCCCGCACTCCAGCGCCAGGCTGACCAGGCGGTCGAGTCAGTCCTCAGGGAAAATGCCAAGCTCCGGGACGCCAACTCAGCTGCATTGGTGGCAATGGTTCCGGATGGCGCGGTCGTTGCGATGGTTGGCGGCCGGTCTTATGGCGAGAGCCAATTCAACAGGGCTGTCAACGCCCTGCGCCAGCCCGGTTCCTCGTTCAAGCCGTTCGTTTACATGACCGCGTTCATGAACGGCTTTTCGTCGAGCTCCATTGTTCCTGACCGGCCATTCTGTTTGGGTAACTGGTGCCCGCGCAACTACACCCGCAGCTATCGGGGTGCTGTCACCTTGAAGCTGGCATTGACGAAATCCATCAATACCATTCCGATCCGGCTCGCGCAGAATTTTGGCCGCGAGAAAATCATCGAAACCGCCTACGCAATGGGCCTGACGCACGAATTGGAAAACTCTGTTTCCCTGCCGATTGGCTCCTCAGAAGTCACGGTCATCGACATGGCCTCGTCATATTCGGTCTTTGCAAATGGCGGATACAAAGCCAAGGGCTACGCGATCCTGGAAGTCACCAACAGCGACGGCGAAGTCCTCTATCAGCGGGAAGTTGATGAGCCGGAACCCCAGAGAATCTTCCCGGAAGAAAAAGTCCACGAGATGAACGACATTCTCGTCAACGTGGTCGAGGCTGGAACTGGCCGCCGGGCTCGCATTGACGGCGTCGTCGCGGCCGGAAAAACCGGTACCACAAATGCTTATCGTGACGCCTGGTTCGTTGGCTACACGGGCAACTTCACCGGTGCTGTCTGGTTTGGGAACGACGATTTCACATCCACCCGGCGCGTTACCGGCGGCAGTCTCCCGGCTATGGCATGGCAACGGTTCATGGCATATGCCCACAACGGGATTGAGCTTGTGGCCATGCCCGGCGTTGAAGCCGACACGCTGCCTCGGCTTGCCCAACCGGCCCGTCCCCTGGTCGCCGCAGCCGACGCGGCGGCCGTCCAGCCAAGGGTCCTCAGCCGACGGACACAGCGGCTTCTGCTTGATATCGGATCGGATCTGCGGGAACTTACCCAGTCCCGCGACCAGGCGGCAGTGCCCGACGATGGCGACACCGAATATGCGGCTGCACAATGAAGCAGCAGACCATGCGACACGCTTCAGGCCATGTTGAAAGCGGCTGGCACAAGGAAGTCCTTCCGCGCGCCATTCGGCCAGAGCGGCCGCACCCGCTCAGAACCCTGATCTTTCTCACCTCAATCATCATTCTCAGCGCACTGATCGGGGTCAGTTCGGCTTACATTCTGATCGAACGCGAAGAACCGCTTGATTCAATTTCGGTCGGTGCGTGGAAAGCGTATCCCACAGCGGGCACCCCGGAGGCCGACCCCTATTCCGTCGCTATCTACACCCGGGGTGGCTACATCCCGCTCGCTTCCGGGGAAGGCTTGTCACTGACAGCCCGCACAGACAGCAGCGGACAAGCGCTCGACCCGGCCTGCAGCTACCGCATTGCCGGGCGCACCCCGACAGCCCGGCTTTGGACCCTGACGGCTGTTGACGGGCATGGCCGGCTTCAGCAAACGATGCCAGGACGCAATCACCTGGACAGCCAGAACCTTTTGCGGCGCGGCGATGGCTCGTTTGAAATCACCGCAAGTGCACAGATTAAATCGGGCAACTGGCTCCCCTTGCCCACCAACCCCGCGCCGGGCAGCGGACTACGTTTCGTCCTGCGGCTCTATGATGCCCCAGTCACGACAGGGGCAGCACTCGACGGTGTGAGCGTTCCGGACATCGACAGGATAAGCTGCCCATGACCCTGTCGCCCCGCTTTACCCTGACTGCCGCTGCGCTGGCTGTGCTTTGCCTCGCTGCGGTCATTCATATCCTTGTTGTGCTCACTATCCCGCAGAATGTGCAGCACAGCGCGTATGATGACGCCCTGACGTACGGCCCTGACAGGCAGTTCAACCTATTGCCGGATGTCAGACCCGGGGAAGAAGCCCTACCCGGTCTTGATCCGGCCATGAAACATGCGATTTGTCGGTTTCAGCTATCGGCCGGCCCGGTCTTTTTCGATGCTGGAATTCCAGCATCTTTCTGGTCTATCGGAGTGTTCAATCAGGCCGGCGAGACGGTCTACAGCCTCAACAATCGCACCGCCGGCGCTGACAGGCTCTCCATGCTTCTGATCACATCAGAACAGCTGGCCATCCTGCGCCAGAACCCGCCAGCCAACTTGGAAGACCTGATTGTCATTGAAACAGAAACGATCAGCGGAATTGCCCTTCTGCGCGCCTACGTTTCCCATCCCACACAAGCCGAAACGATCGAAAACGCCATGAGCATCGCAAGCTGCGACGTTCTCGGTTGACTAGTTTGGGCCGGTCAAAGGCTAAAGTCACAGTCGACGGGGAACGCTACCGGCAATACATGCCAAGCCGCGTTATTTTTGCGGTGGCGGGCGCTCATTGCCCCAACCCTTGTAAATCCGTGAGCGGCGAACCGGCTCTTCAGTGCCATACCGGTTTTCAGTCTGGCATTCGGACTCGGCCAGAAGCACCTGTCCTTCCAGCTCCCGGATCGCGGTGTTGACCTTCCATTGTCGGTCACGGCTTGGCGTTTCGATCTCAAGGGCATCCAAAGCGTTTTTATAGGCCTTGATGCGGTAGCGCAGAGCCTGTCCCACCCACTTGATCATGACCCGGTTTTCCCAAACCCGGGCTTTTGCACCTTCATACATTTCTTCCGTCGTGAGCGGTTTGTTCTGAAGAACACGCAAACGCTCATCGTCGGCCTTGCGCACCCTCAAAGCAACCTCACAAAACGGCATCACCAGATCCGCATCTCCGCTGGCATCAGATGCAATCTTGTCAAATCTTGCGTCTGAGGACCGGAATTTGTCTGACCGGAGATAATGATAATAAAGATCAGGTGGGATACGACCTTCCGTCTCGGGAATGACACGGGTTCGGGCGAGTTCGGCCATGGTGCCGCCGATCCAGTCTTTCGTCCAAGGCGGACGGATCAGTGTCCAGCCACGGTCTCGCAGCAGCTTCTCATCGTTTGTGTAATTGAACTTGGAGACAGGGTCTTCGCGCATGCGCGCCGCGCCTTCGCCGATCGCCGGCATGACACTGTCGTGAATGACAGACGGCCTTGCGCGGTCGAAATCACCTGTCGGCCGAACACACCCAGCCAGAACCAACGCCAGTATGGAAACAGCTACGCCTGACCTTGCCAGAATGGAGACAGAGGCGCGGCAGCACCCTTGTGCATGCACATGTCTTTTCCCAACCGCGTTCCTCATGCCCATGGGGCGTTTCTCCAAACCGCATGCGTGATGCTTGTTGCCTGCAGCTGGAGGGGCTCGAACCGTCAGTCCTTGTCGGACCCAGCAGGTCCAGCAGCTTTTCCGATGGTCGCGATTCGTGAGGCAAGATCAAGGTCGTGGTGCTCGTAACGGACACCTGGGAAGAGGATAACTTTCCCAAACTCTTCCGGGTTCGTCGAACGTTGCGGTGTTGAACGGGGGTCAACGCGCGCTGTCGGGCGAGGTGCGGAAGCGAAATCTAACAATGTGCCCATCGTCTCCTCCTTCGGTTCTGGTTCCCGCTGGAGCGATGGGCAGCGGAAACGGTCAACGGGCGACGCAATACTACCTGCAACTCAATTAAGACGGCGTTCAGGTTAACAAGATGCTAACGGTTTTGGTCCAATTTGAAGGAACGGTCGTGGACTTATCCGCCGTTATTTAGTGTTTTTAGTCAGGTGGGCTGCCCACCAGAAAACGGTTCGAACAAGCTGTGCAGACCTTCAATTCAACAATTAGAAAGCCCTCCTCTCAGCCATCGGACAGCGGGATCTTGCTCTCCGCGGTCGAGCTTTTCACAGGCAGAACCGGACACAACGCTGAAGAAACACGTGTTTTTCTGGAGCTGGCGAAAAACCTGTTACCCGCGACATCCGATCGTGACCGGCGCCAGATCGCGAACATGCTGGTGACTTACCCGGAAGCACCGGATGCGCTCATCGACCTTCTGGCAAAAGACAAAGACGATCTCACTGCCTTTCCGATCCTGCGGCACAGCACCAAGGTTTCTGTGGACGTGCTTGTGGAGATCGCCAAAGGAGGGTCCGAAGCTGCCCGCAAGGCACTCGCCGGACGATCCCATCTACCGCGCCCGATTCTGGCCGCACTGTGTGAGACGGCCGATGCGCAGACCATTCGGCTGCTGATCGACCGGAAAGACCTGACGCTGGACCAACACCTGAATGAACGCTTGAGCAAGCGAGCCGACCTGATTGCCGAACTTGGTGAAGAGCTCTCCAAACGCCAGGCGTTGAATACGGAAAATCTGATCAGTCAGTTTCTTGTATTGCCTGCTTCCTTGCGTGCAAAGGCGATCGCCGCAGCTGAAACGATGAGCGTGATCAGGTCTGCACAGGCCCCTGCGCATCCAAGCATTCCGGCAATAGACACGGCCCGCCTCCGCCTTCATGGCGCACTTTTGAAAGCTGCACTGCTTCAAAAGCGAAACCGCTTTACCGATAGCCTTGGCCAAGGACTGGGTTTACCAAGCTCCGTCAGTGACATGCTTTTGCAGGAGGGCCAGGGCGAGGCACTTGTCATTGCTCTCAAATCCCTGGGCCTCGATCGGCCAAGGACAACAACGATCCTTGTCCGGTTACTAGGTGAGCACATGGCCGTTGAAGAAATCCGGAAGCTCTTGTTCCTGCATCGAAATCTCAGCACAGGTGCCGCAAATGTGCTGACCAGTTCTTGGACTCTTTTTGGCACCTCTGCGAATTCGGCAGAAATCGACGGCACCGGAGAAAAAACTCCGCGGCACGTAGGACAATTCGAGGACGCAAGCCGGCCGTCCAGAGATGCCCGATCTCACCGTATCAGCAGCGGAACGACAAGCGCGCAGCGTGTGCGCCGGGGGGCGGCTAATTTGGGCTAAGCGGATCTAGAGCTGGAAGAAGTCATCGGCAGGGTTCCGCGATTGCTCAGGTTCCGCAGTAGGCAATTCCACGTTTCCCGCCTCGGCCTCGATATCGACGACCCAGAAGTCCGGATCCATCCGGGCTTCGCTTTCCAACCGTTTATCAACAGCCTCTCGCGCGGCCGCCTCTAACATCTTTTCAAACAGCCGGCCACCGTCGCCTTGTCCGGCATCATCATCGAAAAACGACTGTGGAGCTGGCGAATACAAGTCGAAGGTGCCGTCGAGCCGGTCGACAACAATCAAAATCGCACCGGCTTCCGCATTGCCCTTTCGGGTGACGGCTGCAAATCCATTTTCAGAAAAAATCCGGCGCACCAGCGCACTGACGAAAAGCTCAGACGTGACGCGCATCCAACCCTTCCTGACTGACCACATACGCTACTGAAAAGGCAAAGTGCCTATCCATCAAAGCGTTGACCGCTGACCATTTCGAGACGTTCGAGCGTTTGGGGATTGGCCTCCCCCGTGATTGGCAATCCACGATCGAGTTCAAACCGCTTCAAAGCCGCCGCTGTATTGGTGCCCATCAGTCCATCTACCGTCAACGGACCGTAGCCAAGTTCCGACAACGCATGCTGTATCTTCTTCAAACGCGGATCAGAATCGACCCCGGTTGCCGCCTCTTCCGGGGTGTTCTGCCGCTGTGTGCCGGACGTTACCGGTTTAGCTCTGGGGACTGGTGGCGCGTTGAGTGCCGCCGGATCGGTCCCATGAAGCCAGATCAAAGCGAGAAGGCTCTCGCTTGCTTCACCGGTCTCAACCCGCCCAGCTTTGCGTTCAAATGCGCGGATTGCACGTTCCGTCGCGGGACCATTGATCCCGTCCAATGGGCCTTCATAAAGACCCGCCTTCCGCAGGGAATTCTGCAGATCGAGGACGAGCGTCGAGATTTCCTGAACTGTGACACCGCCCTCCGCCTCTGCAAGAGGCTCAGGCGCGGTATCCGGCCAGTCGCGCGTTGTGTAGTAAGGCGCTGGATGGCGGCCGGGTTGCAGCCCGAGGGCATTTGCCACGATCAAACAGGCGGTCAAGCCCATGACAACAGTCCCGCCGGCAGCGACAGGATTGTCCCGGGCGACATTGCCGGCCCGGCTCATCATGGTTTCCGGTGGCTCCGGCTTTTTGTTTTGTTGTTTTCGTTTTGCCATGCCCTGCCTATGCCGACTTCGCTCGTGCTGCCTGCGCTGGGATGTTCTCAATGGATACTTCTGGAGTGAACTCCGGCAATTGCTCAACGTTATCCGCGATCTCTACCGGTGCACCGCCGCCAGTTTCTGATGTCACTGGATCAATCGCCACAAGGACCGGCTGCGTTTCAGTTTGATCACGTGCACCTGCCCGAAACACCTGCGCCGGGATCAGTCTGACCGTCATCGCTGTAAAGTTCGGGGAGCCATTTTCTTCCATGTTTTCGTGAAACGTGCGCACCCGAAGAACCAGTTCGGAGGCAAGACCATCATGCCGGGCTTCAGAAAGCCGGGTCAGGTAAACGGGCCGGTCAGTGACATGAAGCCGCGCAAAGATCCAGTCGGGGCCGCTGGAAGCAAATGCAGGCCCGAAAAGCCGGCGTGCAGGACCGCCAAGGAGACGCATGTCTCCATCCGGCTGCACTTCGCAAACGACGCCCGATACCGCCTGCCCCATCGTTTGGAAATCTTCGGTCGCACTTTTGATCAGCACCCTGGTTCGGCTCCGGTCCGAAATCAAACGACAGGCGAGCAGTCCTGCGTAAAGGATCGCGCCAAGCGTCGCGACCGGATCAAGTGCTGCAGGCAAACTGAACCCAATTGAGCCTGCGACCGGCAAGAAAATCAGACCGGCATAAACCGCTGCGCAAATCCCGGTGGTGATCACCGCGGTACGTCTTTGACCGGCAAAAGCAGCTTCAACGCAGGGAATGAGCAACCAGATGACAGCAAAGGACTGGGCTCCGCCGGTCATTGCGCAAATCACACCCGTGAAGGCCGCAAACAGAACCGAAGAGATGGTTATGGCGCGTTCCAGGTTACCGGACCGGGACAGGTACAACGCCAATGGCCATTGGCCCAACATCCAGGCCAGCATCAGTACCGCTGCAGAGTGCGGTGCGCCCGCCAGGGCAAGATGTAGCGGCAACACGAAAAGTGCCACCGCACCAGAAAAAAAGCAGCCAACCAGGAATGATCTGTGCAGTGGCCCGGCCAAAGGATCCGAGACAGCGTCAGGGTGAATCATCCCGTCAATGCGGCTCGCCCAAGTCGTCCAGGCGTTTTGCAGATATTTCAGATGGTTACTCACAATACACTACCGATACGCGCGCGAGAATCGGGCCTCGCCAACCTGTTGGTATTATTTTCGCCCGCACCGCTTAAGGAACGTTAAAGGATAAATCTCTTTTCTCTCAAAAATGCACTTTTCGCTTTGTTTTCAGTCTGTTGCTCGAAGTTCATTCAAATTTGAATCAAATTCTCAGAAAATTCGACTTAAATGCATGTTTTATTTTATGAAAATTGGATCCGTCAGTTCAACCGGGTGTTCTGAAGTCAGTGCTACAACGTCCCCATAACGAGTGCGCCACCAACAAAAACGGCGCACCTGACATGCAAAGAACTATGGGTAGCAGCAATGTTCTTTCTTTTGAGAACCGCCTTCTGGCTGACTTTGGTTTTGGTCCTTATCCCGATCGGGTCTGAGACCGAAAGCACTCCAGTAGAACCAATCAATCCGGTCTCGGCATTTATCGCCGCGCAGGCAACCATGTCTGATATTGGCGGATTTTGTGATCGCAATCCGCAGGCATGCGAAACCGGCGGAAATGCTCTGACAGCGATCGGCAGCCGCGCTCGTGACGGCGCCCGGATTGTCTATGAGTATCTGGACACACAAATCGCTGACGCTGATCCGTCCGAAACTGTCATCACCGGGTCCACAAACGTCCAGCCGACTTCTGATCAAACCAGCACCGCTGGTGCACAGACTGCCGATGGTGTGACCGAAACCACTCAGATCCAGGAAACAGATATTGGGCCAACGCCTAGGCCCAAACCCCGCTCAGGTCAGAAGACCTGAGTTAAAACCGTTCCCAGATCCTGAGACCTTCAGGACCAAATGAACGGTTGATTGCGCCCCGCGAAGGCAATGCAAATCCGTTGCATTGCGTCAGACGGCTTCACTTCAGCGGTTTTTCCGCTACGCCGCAGACGAACAGCTGCCCATTTCGTCTGCGGCGTTTCTTTGTTTTCACGCGCTCAACAAACATCCAAACCTAATAAAACCCCGGCGCCAGGATAGGCAGATTGGGTTCTGCGAGCTATATGGAGCTCAAAGCGACCACAAAAGACGGATGCCATGACAACGACACTCGATGACATTCTGGAAACATTCGAGTTTCTGGATGATTGGGAAGACCGCTACAAATACCTCATCGATCTCGGCAGGGAGCTTCCGCCTCTGACCGATGCCGAGCGCAGCGAAGAACATAAGGTCCGCGGCTGTGTTTCGCAGGTCTGGCTGATCACGGGGATCGAGAAGAACGCTGAAGGCGCTCCAGTGCTGACGTTCCGCGGTGACAGCGATGCCCTCATCGTACAAGGACTTGTAGCAATCGTAACAGCAGTCTTTTCCGGCAAGACCGCTGAGGACATTCTGAAGACCGACGTTGAAGGCGTTTTCAATCAACTCGACCTGCAGGAGCATCTCACTCCACAACGTTCAAATGGCCTCAGGTCCATGGTTGGCCGGATCCGGACCGACGCAGAGGCTGCCTTGGCCGCAGCCTGAGTTCGTGTCGTCATCCGCGCTCTCACGGTGCGGATGACCAGCTTCGAACGCCAGACGGCCGTGACGGGGCTTGCGTACGTTCTCCGTAGCGGTCTGCCAAAGCGGACAACGCAATTTGCAGGATGATTTTCGCGCACCTTGCAGGCCATTCGCGCTCGGCTTCGACTTTTTCAAGACCCTTCAGATGACAACACACGTCGACCAGGACACCCGCCAGAACCGGCTCCAAGCTCTCCAGAACAGTTTCCACACGCTGGCGTGCGGACAGCACATCGTCATTCAAGTCTTTTAGGCCACTCCCTCTAGAGCTGGTAGCGAGCCGCTCGGTGCGCCAGCCCTGCCCGACCGTTGGCATCATCGACGCGAAGGTAAAGTCGGCGCGCAACCGTTCCCCCGCCCGGACCTCTTCCGGCTTCAAAAGCGGCTGGCCATTCTTCTTCTTTCGTGCCGCCAAACGGGCGAGCGGACTTTCCGAAAGATTGACCCTGGCTGTTTTTGGCAGCTTTCCAGTTTCATTGGCGCCCTTACCGTTACAAGGCAAAGTTCGTATCTCGCGATGTTGATCGGCTATGTCCTCAGATCCACTCAAGGCGCGACGGAGCGCTGCACGCCCTTCCGGACTGATCCGGCAAATGCTCTGTTCCACTCTTTTCAGAACGCCGACCGAAAGGGCCTCTTCTACCAGCTGATTACTCCAACATGTTGATCTTGTTTTGGAATCACGGATCAATATCCATTTTGACTGCGCGCTGGAACAGTCCCGGACAATCTCCGATCCATTGGACGACAAACAGCGCAAAAGACGAACTCGCGCGCGCCGGTCGGTACTGTTGGCTGAAAGGAATGTCATTGCGCCCCCCAGAAGCTGGCACCAAAAAGCGGATCTCGGCGCAATGTGATCAGTGCCTCAATCTCACTGACCAACTCATCAAAAAAGGGATCTTCCCTCATGATCTCTATTTTCTTGCAGGCGTGGGAAGCTGTGGAACGATCTCTGAAATAGCGGCGCCCAGCCATCGCAAGTGACAATCCGAACTCAACATGCGCGAGATACATCATCAGTTGCCGCGCACCAGAAACATGCTTGGGACCGCGATTTTGGGTAAAAAAATCCATGGGTTTGATGCAGAAGGCGCGGGATACATACCCCTCAGCAAGATGCAAATGGGCCTCCAGCCTGTTCTCCTCTAGCAAGCAAAGTGGTTTTGCTCGCAAAGGTCTGTAGTGGTCGTGTATTGCCCCTCCCCTATCATTGAACATATTCGCACCTCCTGTCGTGAACATTAGGAAATATTCGCCTGAACTACCGAGATAGGCTTATATTCCTACAGTCTAGACTCACAATTTAGAGGCGTGGATAAGTTCATACACAACCTTAATGCAAGACAGAAAGCTGCGACCAAGAGGCCGAGTGAACCCGCTGTCGGGCATGCTGGAACTCAAGGCATCTGGTCTCGGCGGCCGGTCAGACACAAAAAAGGCCGCTCAAAAGCGGCCTTTCGGTTATCCGGATTGTCGACGGATCAATTACTTCGCGCGCTTGCGCTGTTGGCCGAGGCCCATCTTCTTCGCAAGTTCAGACCGCGCGGCAGCGTAGTTCGGAGCGACCATCGGATAGTCCGGCGCCAGATCCCACTTCTCGCGATACTCTTCCGGCGTCATGTTGTAATGGGTACGCAGATGACGCTTGAGCGACTTGAACTTCTTGCCGTCTTCAAGACAGATGATGAAATCTGGCATGACGGACTTTTTCACAGGCACTGCGGGCTTAAGCGGCTCCGGCTCCGGCTCGTTTGAGGCTGCTGCTGTTTTCTGAAGCGCGCCATACACTTCGTTGATCAGGCCCGGAAGTTCTGTGGAAGCAACGGTATTGTTGCTGACATATGCTGAAACAATATCTGCAGTAAGGTCAATCAAATTGGCTTCAACCAGATTATCAGTCATCTCACACCTGTTCTCTACTGAAATTCAAAACTGCGGCTATGATTACCTGCAAGTCCAAACTCCGTAAGCAAACATAAGAATAGGGATACTTACAATGGCGAGAATCGACAAAGACTCTACTTTGCAGGCGTTGTTGACAGCCTTATATAGACCAAGGCTTGCACAGACAAGCCCCGCTCTCAAATAAAAGTCTAATGGATGCAATAAAAAACTAGGTCTCGGAAATAATGATCATTCTACGGATCATTGATCCACACCTAATCAAAAGTATTACCGCAAGGTCAAGACTGCTGCGCTTCGGCAGTCACAACCGGTTTCAAATCAGTCTTTTTGCGGAAAAACCTCGGCCATGGCGTCTTCTTTCGTATCCGCGCAAGGACGGTATCCAGCTTCATAAGCAGCCTTAGCAAGCAGATGCGCCGAAATCGGGGCAGTCAAAAGAAAGAATATGACACCGGCCAAAGCGCGTGTTGCAACAGCCAAGTCTGCTGCATAGACCGCAAGAGCGATGAGCATGAGACCTGAGCCAAGCGTTCCAGCTTTTGAAGCCGCATGCGTGCGCATGTAAACGTCTTTCAACCGAACTATGCCAATGGATGCAACCAGAGCAAACAAGGCGCCGATGACGAGCATGGTCCCGGCGAGGATCGTGACTACAGCGCTCATTGGCCTGCCTCCCGCCGTCTAATACTATCTTTGACCTCATCCATGATCGTGGCATCCCCTGCCGCACCCCGGTTCAAGATGAAGCGGGCGAAGGCAACGGTTGCCAGAAACCCGACCAGGCCAAGTGTGATTGCGATATCGATATAAAGGTAATAGCCGGTCAGAAGGCCGACCGCGGCAATGAACCCGATGCCGACCGCGACCAGCATATCAAGGGCAACCACGCGATCCGGCAAGCTTGGCCCCTTCACGATCCGGTAGACAATGATCAGGAATGAGATGCTAAGGATCCCGAGCGATGCCTTTACGGCCCAGGCGAGATACGCATCTGCAAAAGCGTCGAGAGAGCTCATCTGAACACCTCCAGGATCTTGCGTTCAAAGCCGTTCTTGATGTCGTCAATCGTGGCTTGCGGATCCGGCACATCGATGCAATGAACATAAAGCGTCTTGCGGTCTGCAGAGACATCCACCGACAGAGTACCTGGCGTCAGGGTGATCAGATTCGCCAGCATGGTGATTTCAAAATCACGGTCAACCGTCAATGGATAGGCAATAAAACCGGGCTGCAGCTCGATCTTCGGCCGCACAACGATGGTCGCCACCCGCCAGGCGGACAATACCAACTCGTAAACGAAGGTTGCGGCCAGGTTGAACGCCTTGCCGACACGGCTGAAGTAGGCCGTGGTCCCGACCTGTTCACGGATCAGGTAGAGAGCAGCTGTTCCAAGCACGAAGCCAAGGGCCAGATTGATCTCGCTGAAACTCCCGGTCACAGCCGCCCAAGCAAGCGCCATGAGGATATTGATCAAGAATAGGCTTGTCATCACAGCCCCCCGAAGACAGAGCGCAGGTAGCCGCGCGGTTCGACCAGACCAACAGCTCCGCGTGTTGAGAGTTCAAGAATCCACTCCGGCTGCAAACCGAAATAGACAATCATTGCCGTCAAAATGCCAAGCGGAAGCCAAACGGCTGGCCCCGCCAGTCCGGCAGCCCCTCCGCCAGCAACTGCGGCCGCCGCCCCCGGCCCCAGACTCTCGCCGTCAGGCGTCCCTTCCGGTCCTCCTCGCCAGAACGCGTAGATCCACACACGGCCCATCGCGATGGTCGTCAAGAAGCCACTGAGCAGAATGGCGGCACCAAGCAAGGCCCTGCCATCGGCGAACGCAGCATCGACCAACAAGACCTTCGGCCAGAAGCCGGAAAAGGGCGGCAGTCCCGAAACAGCGAAAGCAAGCACCAGGAAAACGGCCGCAAAGGCAACGTTCCTTTGATAGAGCCCACCCAGCTGACGTAGATCGTAGGTGCCCGACATCATGTTCACGATCCCGCTGGCCATATACAACGCTGTCATCACGATGATCGAATGAACCGCATAGAAGATCGCTCCCGACAGCGCGAGGGTGGTCCCCACTGCAATGCCCGCCAGCATGGAGCCAATCCCGGCAATCACAAGATAACCGAGCAAACGTCGGAGCTCACTTTGCGCCAAGGCGCCGAAAGCGCCAGTCATAAGCGTGAGGATCGCCACCAGGGCAAAGAGGTCTGCGAGTGCTTCGCGGGATCCCGGCATGATCAGCACGAAAATCCGCAACAGCGCATAGACACCAACCTTGGTCAGAAGTCCGGCAAACACTGCAGACACCACAATGTTTGGCGTGTGATAGGACGCGGGGAGCCAGAAGTTGACCGGGAAAGCTGCCGCCTTCATTGCAAACGCCAGGAAATAAAGCACTGCGATGGTGAGAAGCGTTCCGGACGCCGGGCTGTCGAGCTCAGACATCTTGATCGCAATGTCCGCCATGTTCAGCGTGCCGAACACGCCGTAAATCATGCCGGTTCCGATCAGGAAAAAGTTCGTGCCGATGAGATTCAAAACGCCGTATTTGACGGCGCCGTCCAACTGGGGCTTTTCATTGCCGAGAACCAGCATGCCGTAGGACGAGATCAGCAATACTTCGAACCAAACATAGAGGTTGAAGATGTCCCCGGTCAAAAACGCGCCGCACACCCCGGCCATGAGCAAGACAAGAAACGGATAAAACCCGTATCTGCGCCCCGTAGCCCCAACGGTCACAATTCCATAAAGACCGGCGCAAAACGCAACAATCGAAGCAATCAGCGACAGCGTGGCACCAAGCGCATCAACGGTGAAGGCAATCCCGAACGGCGGCAGCCAGCCACCCATCACCATCGTGATAACACCTTGATCCAAAACACGGATCAAAAGCCCGAAGTTGACCAGGACGAGAAGCGCTAGGAAAAGCATCGCCAGTTTCGGCTGGGCCTCTGTGTTCTTGCGCATCATCAGGCAGACGGCACCGCCGATCAGCGAAACCAGAACCGGCGCCACGATCAACCAGTCCGCGGCCGCCACAGGCTCAAGGTTCATGGCTGCGGAATAGTCGACTTTTTCAGAAGAATAAGTGCTGGCCATGTCAGATCAGTACCCTTGCGGCGGAAGCGGGTCGTTCTCAGGCTCGGCAACGCGCATTTCGTTGACGTCGTCCGTGCCGACTTCCTGGTAAGCCCGGAAGGCCAGAACAAGAAGGAACGCAAAGAAGGAAAAGGAAATCACAATAGCCGTCAGGACCAGCGCCTGCGGTAACGGATTGGCGATTACCTCCGTTGGCACCATCAACCCTTCCGGAATGACGGGCGGCACCTCGCGGGTCAAACGGCCATTGACGAAAATCGACATGTTGACCGCGTTTCCGAGGATCGCGATGCCGAGCAACATTCTCACCAGCTGCTTGGAAAGCATGAGGTAGACGGAGACAGCGAAAAACAGCCCGACAAGGATAGAAAGACCGGTTTCCATCAGTCGCTCTCCCTTTCTTCCAGCGCCAACGCAATCGAACTGATCGCGCCCACCACCACCAGGTAGACGCCAATATCGAAGATCAACGGTGTCGACAACTTGATCTGGACATTGAACAGATCGATCGGCCACCACTGGCTGGTCATGAACGGCTGATTGGTGAACAACGAGATCACGCCTGCTGCAGCTCCCATGAACAAGCCAAAGCCGGCGATGCTCATTGGATGCACCTTGATCGCGCGGCGTACAGCTGCAACGCCGCAGGCAATGCCGAAGATCGCGAGTGCAGAGGCTGCAATCAGCCCGCCGATGAAACCACCGCCCGGCTCATTGTGTCCGCGCAGAAGGACGAAGATGGAATACAGCACCATCAGAGCGGACAGATACGGCGCAATGGTTCGGAAAATGACGGTACGCATTACACGGCCTCCTTCTTTGCGCCTGTATCGGACGGATCAATGACCTCATCCTCAGGAAGTGTCTTTTTCGTGTGCACGCGGATCAGCGCAAGGACACAAAGCCCGGCCAGGGCAACCACCGCGATTTCACCGAGCGTATCAATACCGCGGAAATCAACGAGGATGACGTTCACGATGTTCCGGCCGTAGGCAATTGAATTGCTGTACTCGGTGAAGAAGTCCGAAAGTCTGCGGTCGAAGGGCTGCTGTGTAATCGCCATCAAGGTCAAGCCAAGACCAAGGCCGACTGACACGGAAATAGCGCCAGTAACAAGCGTCGAGACACCATTGCGATGATCCCGCGGGGACAGATTCAGGCGAGTCATTACAAGCGCCAGAATAACCACCGACAGCGTTTCAACCATCAACTGTGTGAAGGCCAGATCCGGAGCACCAAAGAGGAGGAAAATCAGGGCAACCGCAAAGCCCTGGATGCCGAGAGAGACGATGGCGGTCAGACGCGTCTTCGCGACAAGTACCGAAATCAGACCGAGCACCGCGATCAGAAAAATGCTCCACTCATAGAACGTGTAGGTGGGCATTTTCGGCATGGCTGGCCATCCGCCGCCAACATACCCCGGCACCAAAACCGCGGCACCGGCGGCCAGAAATGTCAGCGCCATATAGGTCTGCATCTTACCGCCCTGCACCACCCTGGTAATGGCCGAAGACAACGACACTATACCTGCGATTGCCTGATCAAAGCCTTTGTCCGGTCCCCAACCGATGGCGGTCAGCGTTCCGGCAATGAAGGCTCTCAGCTTGTCGAGCTGGGTAAACAGGAAAATTCCCATGCCGATGGTGATCAGGGACAAGATCAACGGTGCGTTGATCTTGGTCGGCCAAAGATGCAGATCGATCTCGGTGAAAGATCCGATCAAGGATGACAGAGTTGGTCCGATAAACAGAACGCCTGTTGTGTGCGGGATGACCGCAAGGATGAGCCCCAACACAGACAACACCACCGGACCGGCAAACAACAACACCGGCCCCTCGTGAGCGTGTTTCGGAGTGTCGACCGCTGGGCCGAAGAACGGCTTGATCGCAACGGCCGCTGCGATCACCAGCATCAATGAGTTGCCGACAACGGCCACGACAGTGATTAGGAGGCCAAAGTCCGGCCATCCCCATGTACCGTAGTAAAGAACTTCCTTGGCGATAAAACCAATGAAGGGCGGAAGTCCGGACATCGACAGCCCTGCCAGACAGGCAGCCCCGAACGTGATCGGCATCGCGGAGCGCAAGCCACCAAGATATCGGATGTCCCGGGTGCCGGCTTCGTGATCGATGGTTCCGGCAACCATGAATAGTGCACCCTTGAACAGCGAGTGCGCCAATAGATACAGAACCGCGCCCTCAAGCGCTTTTTCATGGCTTGTGCCGGTCAACATGACGAGAAGACCGAGAGACGCCACAGTTGTGTAGGCCAGCATCAACTTCAAGTCGGTCTGACGTACGGCCAGAATGGTACCAACCAACAAAGTGACACCGCCAAAGAGCGGCAACACCGTCGTCCAAAGCGCGGTGTCTCCGAGAAGCGGGTGCATCCGCATCAAGAGGTAAACACCTGCCTTGACCATCGTTGCGGAGTGAAGGAAAGCGGAGACGGGCGTCGGCGCTTCCATCGCATTGGGAAGCCAGAAATGAAACGGAAACTGGGCTGACTTCGTAAACGCTCCGCCGAGTACCAGCAGGAAAATCGGCACATAAAGGCCTGTGTCCTTGATGATATCGGGCGAAGCAAGAAGCACCGACATCTCGATTTCACCGGTCGCAGAAATGATGACGATGAAACCGGCCAGCAAAATCAAGCCGCCACCGCCCGTCACCACCAAGGCCTGGATTGCTGCTCGTCTGGACGCCGCCCGAAGGTGGTCGAAGCCAATCAACAGGAATGACGTGATTGACGTCAACTCCCAGAAAATAAACATGGAAATCAGGTTATTGCCGAGCACGAGCCCCAGCATTGCGCCCATGAAAAGAAACAGGAACGAAAAGAAACGGCCTTGCTGCGGATGGCCTTTCAGATAGCCACCGGCATACAGAATAATGAAGGTTCCGATCCCTGAGATCAGAAGCGCAAAAAGCGTAGACAATCCATCGACATAAATGGAGAAGTTCACACCATAGCTCGGCGCCCAAGCGACCGCTGCAACGAAGGACTGGCCCTCCGAAACAGGTATGACAAAACCTGTGAAATGCAAAAAGATGAGCGCGGGAACCACCGCCAGCGGCCACGCCGCGTTGTGTTTGAACCACTTCGTCAAGAACGGCGCGGCCACTGCAGCCGCGAACGGCGCAAGCACAGCCAGAAGCGTGGTTTCGTCAGTAACTGCGGGCGTCATACTGATCTTTCGTTACGGTTGCCGATGGAGCATCGCGGATATGCTGAACGAATCGATGTCTTTGGGGGGCATAATAGCGGGATAGGAACTGTCAGGTGCGTAATTGGGACCCGTTTTTTGGACTTCAAGGCACAACGCGTGACCATTCAATACCTTACTCAACGCCAGGGTGCTGCCTCCCTTGACGCTGCGAGCTTCGTGCAAAAGTATTTAAAAATTGATTCCATTTGTCTTTTTGCGACAATCAGCCTTGGCCCGCCCGCCGGCCAACCAAATCAGCAGGAAGCCTCACACCGCAAAGCAACACCAAAGATGAAACTGGTCTCATACGTAAACAACGATTTCTATGGGACTGCGTGCTGGATCGCGCAGTAGATCCGCGAACAATCCCCTAATACCGTAAGCCTCTTGATTTCACGCCCCTAATACCGTTCACTTTAAGAAACGTCGCAGTGATTTCAGCGGCAAAATTAAGCGAGGCAACGCATGGCTTTGGACCAAAGAGGGGGGACAGCGTCCGGAGCTGCAGCTTCGCAGCCGAGCAATTTGAATTTCGAAACACTTTTGTCTCTCAGCGGCGACGCAATCCTTCAGCTGGGCCTCACCGGAACTTTGGAGTATGCCTCACCGTCCGCTTCCCGCTTGTTTGGCTGGGACTCCGAAAAGTTGCCGGAACATTTAAGTGACCTCGTCTACCTTGGCCCTCCCAACTCGGAGGCGGAGACGCTTCACAAGATTCTGTCTGGATCTGCAACACCAGACGTCAGCTTGCCCCATGCCGACCTACAGCTTCGCTCGGCACATGGCTCGCTTGTTTGGGCCGAAGTGACCACGCACCTCATCGAAAAAGGTGGAGAACCGGCTGCCTTTGCTGTCTTCTTTCGGAGCATTGCGCGGCAAAAGGAACTCGAGGGGCTGCTGGAAGCGGCCACGCAGACGGATACCTTGACCGGTCTCTTCAATCGCCGCGCTTTCGAAGACACGTTAAACCGGGAGTGGGCGATCGCACTACGCGAAAACACCCACACAACTCTTATCAAGGTTTCGGTCGACAAATTTGACGCGATTTCCGAACAGTATGGACAAAGCGCTGCAGACGACTGCGTGTCGAAAGTAGCAGACGTTCTGAAAGACACCGCGCGGCGGCCCGCCGACGTTGCCGCCCGGATTGCGATGTCGGAGTTCGCATTGCTTTTGCCTCGAACACACGAAATGGGCGCTGAAACCATCAGCGCCTATATACAAGTCGCGATTCAAGACTTGGGGATCCCCAACCCGGGGAACACCGCTCATAACGGTGTTGTTACCGCATCGGTCGGTACAGCATGCGCAGTTGCCGAACACAAAGGCGTCGCCGAAAGCTCCGAGTTTCTGTTAGCTGCTTCAGAATCTTGTGTTTTTCAGGCCCGTCAGGAAGGCGGAAACCGTGTCAAATTCTCAATGAGCGTCCTTGGCGGATGAGCTTCCGCCTCTTGCCGGTTCCGGCGATTTTCTTATCTCTTAGTCGGTACAAAGCTAGGAAAAGACAATGAGCGACGACACCGACACAAAAATTAAAAAATCAACGGCTGAATGGATGGCGCAGCTCACGCCCGAGCAGTTTTATGTCACCCGTCAATCGGGCACGGAACGCCCCTATACGGGCCCCTACTGGAACAGCTTCAACGCCGGCCGCTACGATTGCGTCTGCTGCGGTGCCGAGCTTTTCCATTCGGACACCAAGTTTGATGCGGGCTGTGGCTGGCCAAGCTTCTTCGAAGCAGCACATCCTGGTGCGATACGCGAGATTGAGGACCGGTCCCACGGCATGATCCGTACGGAAATCAGATGCAACAAATGCGATGCACATCTTGGGCATGTCTTTCCAGACGGCCCGCCGCCAACAGGACTGCGCTATTGCCTGAACGGCCACGCGATGTCCTTTGAGCCAAAAGAGTAGTGCCGCAGAGTTTCGTTGCGGCAAATGGCGGCTTTCAGCGAGACATTATGAAAGCCCAAACCATTGAACTCATTCATGACATTTCTTTGCGGGACTTTAGGCCTCCTTTAACATAACACTGGTATTTCCCCTGATAACTCGCCGCACTTTCAGGGGAAACACCTTGCCTATTCTTCGGATACTGGGACATGTCCTGTTGGGGGCAAGCTTATACGCTGCCTTCACCGCAGGGGCCCGAAGCCAAGACAAGATCATCGCCTACACTGGGTTTCTTCCCCCCTTGTCGATCAATGCCGAGGAACGGGGCATCGCCGTTGAGATCATGGAACTGGTCGCGAAAGAGGCGGATATCGAACTCGATATCCGGTTTGCACCTTGGAAACGAGCGCAGGTGCTCGTCGAAAACACGCCGGGGTCTCTCATTTTTTCCCTGGCCTACACGCGAAAACGCAGCGAAAAACTGAAGTACATTGCCCCTCTGATTTACACGGAAAGCGCCTTCATCACCCTAGATGAGCAAATCGACAGCTTTGAACAGGCGCTGGCAGACAACAAGGTCATCGGAGTGCACCTGGGCAGCCAGAGGGCCCGTATCTTACGGCGAAATGGCCTGACAAACCTGACCGAGATTGCCACGGCAGAACAGATGGCCCGGATGCTCCAGGCCGGACGGGTCGATGCCTGGTACACCATTTCTATGCGCGCAAGTTACATCACCCGTAAGCAGGGTTTCGATCACACACGCCTTCAGGTCGGAGCCCCACTTTCGCACGGCGTGCAATGGCTGGCCGCCAACAAGTCTGTGTCCCCCGCCCTGAAAGCCCGCTTGTCAAAGGCTGTTTCCAAGGTTTGGCGGGATCCAAGATATTGGCAGATCGTCGACAGCTATCTGCAATAACCCTCGCGTAACGCAGGATTTACCCCACAAACATCTCCACGTGAGTACCGTCAAGAAAATGGAAGCGAACAGTTTGGCTCCGCTGGCCAACGGCTTCTTTTCTTGGCTCGCAGAGGATATGTGATGACGGTGACGGCTTGCTTGAAACTCCTGATGCTGCCAGCGGTGCTGATTGGTGCCCTGGCAATGAAGGATAGCGTTGCAGCACAGGACCGGTTGCCGGACGGTGACGTCGCAAAACTTCACCAAAATGGAACGACCTATGCCGCCTGGTACGGCACCCCCACGGATCGCTATGGGCATGCGATTTTGGGCGATGGGATTGAGGGCGGATCGCTGCATCTGAAAGTCGGTGGGAAGGATTACACTGTGACCCTGCCACACGCCCAGGTGTTTGAAGATCGCACACCGCGAATTGTTGACCTGAACGGCGACGGTCAGCCGGAAATCGTCACAATCCGAGCCTTCTTGTCAGCTGGTGCGAGTGTGGCTGTTTTTGGGCTTCAAGGCGATCAATTGGTTGAACTTGCAAGTTCCCGGCCCATCGGCCGGACGAACCGCTGGCTCAACATTGCCGGGATCGCGGATTATCTCTGGACTGGACAAAAGCAGATTGCGTTCGTTGAAACGCCGCACATTGGCGGAACATTGCAAATCGCACGCTGGCAAGGGAATAAACTGGAGCTGGCACACGCGCTCCGTGGATTTTCAAATCACAAGATTGGCGCGCGAGAGCAAAACCTGAGCGCAACGGTCAAAGCCGATGCTCAAGTCCTGCCCTTCATCATACTGCCATCCAACAATCGCAGGGCCCTGCACCTGGTTGGATACAAGGATGGAGAATTTCGGAGTTTGGGCCAGAAAGCGCTCACAGCCCCTGTCGCAAGGCATATCCCGGGCGCACAAACAGAAACAGATTGCGCAGTGTTTGAACTTGAAAACGGCGAACAGACACAAATGTGCGCGAGCGATATCAACGCTGGGTGACGTAAGCCAAAACAGTTCCGGGGATCCATTCACGCTGCTTGTCGATCGCTTCAAGGATATTCATTGGCCGCAAAGGACCTGACCTGATAGTCATTCCGGCAAGTCTTCCTTGAGAATTGCCGATGTCTGCCACTGCCAAAAACGATCCTTTTGCGCCCGATGGGTCATACGCCTGGTTTCGCCTGGCTGTCTCGATCCTGCTGAGCACGCTTGGTGGCGCGGGAATGTGGGCGGTGGTGATTATCATGCCGGCTGTCCAGGCGGACTTTGGCATTGACCGGGCCGGATCTTCCCTACCCTACACGCTCACGATGATCGGCTTTGGTCTTGGCAATTACCTTCTCGGACGGGTTGTCGACAGGTACGGCATTGTCCTGCCGGTCATCGCTTCGGCCGTTAGTCTCGGCGCAGGTTTCGCGCTCGCTGCCATCGCACCAAACATCTGGTTGTTTTCGCTCGCACAAGGATTGCTGATCGGCCTTGGAACCTCGGCAACCTTCGGCCCGCTTGTCGCTGACGTTTCCCACTGGTTCGTTAAACGTCGTGGTCTGGCAGTTGCCTGCGCTGCCTGCGGAAACTATCTGGCCGGCGTGCTCTGGCCGTCCTTGATCAAATGGAACCTTAACACGGGAGACTGGCGCGATACCTACTTGCTCATCGCTTTCATTTGTCTCGTCACGATGATCCCGCTCGCATTGGCGCTGCGCAGAAGGCCACCAGAAACGGCGTTTAGCACAGCTCCTGCTCCCTCCGGTTTCCACCAGGCTTCTGCAGGATTGTCACCGCAAGCGCTTCAGATGCTGTTGTTTGTGGCAGCGTTGGGCTGTTGTGTCGCCATGGCCATGCCCCAAGTCCACATTGTCGCCTACTGCGTCGACCTTGGATATGGTGTTGCGCCGGGCGCTGAAATGATTGCAATCATGACAGCCGCAGGCGTTGCCAGCCGGCTGGTGTCGGGTGTATTGGCCGACAAGATCGGCGGCGTTCGAACCCTGCTGATCGGCTCAGTCTTGCAATGCGCTGCCCTGTTCTTGTTCATACCTTTCAACGGGCTTGCGTCCCTTTATCTCGTGTCCCTGATCTTTGGGCTGAGCCAGGGCGGGATCGTCCCGAGCTATGCCGTAATTGTCCGCGAGTACCTTCCTGCTCGTGAGGCCGGACAACGGGTCGGGCTCGTCATTATGGGGACTATTCTCGGCATGGCACTTGGAGGATGGCTGTCCGGGTGGATCTACGACCTAACCGGATCCTACCAGGCGGCATTTTTGAATGGCATCGCCTGGAACTTCCTCAACATCACCATCATGATTTTCATTCTGATGAAGGGTAAGCGCCGCCTCGCAGCGGCTGTCTGAACTGTTCAACAGTTTCAAATGCCTCCTCAATTGAGAGCGCCCACCTATCAAGGCCGGAGTTCTACGACCCTAATTATTATGTCGGACACATAGGATAGCTCTTATCGGCAAATATACCTAATTTTTCAGAGACCTAAGTCGCAAAAAGCTAAGTTTAATGAAATGGATTCATAAGACTTTGTGAAATAGGATTGCGCCAACAAACTGAATACACCCGATCAAAATCTTGAAAGCTATCTGACAAGCGGGAAGACGTGTTTCGGATTATCGAAAAGACCCTGACATTATTACTGATGGCGTCGTTCCTATGCTTGGCGTTCCCTGCCGGCGGGTCTTCCGCCTCTGATCAACAGGACATCCAGATAATCACATGGCGTGGAATGACCCCCGCCGAACAAGGATTTTTATCGCGACTAAGCGAGCTGGGAATAAAGGCAAAGTTCCATCATTTCGACGCCGGGCGGAGTGAAACCAATCTTGCAGGCTTCTTGAGGGCCAACCGGTCCGATCTTGAAAAGAGAAACCTTATCTACACCTTCGGAACAACTGCAACCAAAACCCTTCTCAATTTCGGGGTGGGCAATGTTCCGGTGGTTTTCAACATCGTGTCTGATCCGATCGGCAATAACATCACGCTATCGATGCATATGCCAACGCGCGGCGCGACGGGCGTCAAACAATCCCTCTCCGCAGAAGTCATCTTGCAGTTGCTGGAGCAGGTCTACCCGTATGAAACCATAGCGGTTTTATTCGATCCAAGAGAACCCAACTCCACCACAGAAGCCGATAAGGTCACAAATGTCGCGGATGTTTTGGAAAAACAAACACTGCGTGTGCGGTTCATTCCCGATGTGGAAGATGCCGAATTGCATGTGGAACTGATGAGGTCACAGCTGGAAGCCGCAGATGTTGTCTATGTCACCTCGACATCGTCATTTGTGCAGAAAGCTTATCTTTTGAAGCAGATATTGCCGCCAAACATCGTGAGTGTGACAGCGTCACCAGCGCTGGTGGACCATGGTGTTTCTTTGGCCTTTGGCGAAGCGTATTGGCAGCGCGGCGAGGCTGCTGCGGAGTTGGCGGCAGAAATCCTGCTGAACGGCAAATCTCCCTCGGAAATTTCAATCAACGAGATCAAGGCAAACGAGTCGATCCTCTTCATCGGGAAAACAAGCCCCGTGGCGGATAGACTCGATTTGAGTGCGTTTCCCGATCGCGTGAAATACAGGTGATATGACAGGACATAGGCCACGCTTGATCGCCCTTGCCATGACCGGGCAAACACCTTACCTCCGATTTCATGAAAAACGACACGCTCCCTCCACGCGCTGAAGCGCGCCCCGTCCAAATTACAACCCACGGCATTACCCGGCAAGACGCCTACAGTTGGCTGCGGGCCGACAATTGGCAGGAGGTCATGAAAGACCCCAGTGTCCTGGATGCCGACATCCGGGCGTATCTTGAGGCGGAAAACGCCTATCACGAGGCGCAAATGGCGCCGACGAAAGCGTTGCAGGAAACGTTATTTTCCGAAATGCGAGGCCGCATCAAGGAAGATGACAGCGCGGTTCCCTCCCCAGATGGCCCTTATGCCTACAGCCTGAAATACAAGACGGGCGGACAGCAGCCGATCTTCTACCGGACGCCGCGCGATGGTGGTGAAGAGACTATCTTGCTGGATGGTGACAAGGAAGCCGACGGCAAAGCCTATTTCAAGATCGGCGGCGCCAGCCATTCCACGGACCATAAGCTGTTGGCTTGGGCCTACGACGACAAGGGGTCTGAGTATTACTCCCTCCAGTTCCGCGATCTGGAGACAGGCAAAGACATCGGCTATGTCATCGAAGACACGAGCGGCGGCGGTGTTTTCTGCGCGGACAGCAAATATGTCTTTTACATCCGCCTTGATGCCAATCACCGGCCGTCCAAACTTTTCCGCCATGAAATTGGTACGGACCCAGCAACAGATGTGCTCGTCTACGAAGAAAAAGACCCTGGCTTCTTCATGGGTGTTGGCAAAACGCAGTCCGGCGACACGATTGTCATCGACATTCATGATCACGAGACATCCGAAATCTGGATGATCCCGGCGGATCAGCCCACAACAGCGCCCGCCCTGATCGCTGCTCGCGAAACCGGCATCGAGTATTCCATCGATGACCATGGCGACACGCTTTACATCCTGACCAATGCCGACGGGGCGGAAGACTTCAAGATCGTGACGGCTCCGAAAGCCACACCTGGCCGTCAAAACTGGAGCGATCTGGTGCCGCACAAGGCCGGGTGCCTGATCCTGTCCCACTGTGTCTACAAGACATTCATGACCCGTTTGGAGCGGGAAGATGGCTTGCCGCGGATCGTCATCCGTAACCTTTCAGACGGCAACGAACATTATGTCGCCTTTGACGAGGAAGCTTATTCGCTGGGATTGTCTGGCGGGTATGAATTTGACACCGAGTCCATCCGCTTTTCCTATTCATCCATGACGACGCCGTCACAAACGTTCGACTACAATGTCGCAACAGGCGAACGCACCTTGCGCAAGGAACAGGAAGTGCCCTCCGGCCACAAGGCAGATGATTACGTCACGCGGCGGCTGATGGCACCGGCGGCTGACGGCGAAATGGTGCCGGTCTCAATTCTCTACCGGAAGGACACACCGCTGGACGGCTCGGCCCCACTCTTGCTCTATGGCTATGGGTCTTATGGCATTTCCATCCCGGCCAGCTTCAACACGAACAGTCTTTCGCTGGTCGATCGCGGGTTTGTCTATGCCATTGCCCATATCCGCGGCGGCAAGGAAAAAGGCTTCGGCTGGTACAAGGCCGGACGGCGGGAGAACAAGAAGAACACCTTCACAGATTTCATCGCGGCGGCAGATCATCTGGTCAAGGACGGCTTCACAAGCCACAAGAACATCATTGCGCAGGGCGGATCGGCCGGCGGTATGCTGATGGGTGCGATCTCGAACATGGCGCCGGAGAAATTCGGCGGCATCGTTGCTGAAGTCCCGTTTGTCGATGTGCTGGCAACCATGCTGGATGACACGTTGCCCCTCACCCCGCCGGAATGGCCGGAGTGGGGCAACCCCATCACCGACAAGGCTGCGTATGAGTACATCGCTTCGTATTCGCCTTATGACAATGTCGAAGCCAAGGACTACCCGCCGATCTTCGCCCTAGCAGGTCTGACCGACCCGCGTGTGACCTACTGGGAACCGGCCAAGTGGGTTGCCAAACTCCGCGCGACAAAGACCGGTGACAGTCTCGTAATGCTCAAAACCAATATGGACGCCGGACATGGCGGGGCATCGGGACGTTTTGACCGGCTGAAGGAAGTTGCCCTCGTGCAAGCCTTTGCGCTTCAGGTGACCGGCAAGGCGTAAGCCCCTTCACAGTCTTGTGAAACTATTACCGGGTCCGGAAACGGATCCGGTTTTTCTTTGGCCGTGAAGTCGCTTAGTGTGATCGGAGTGACTTCATAATGACAAGCAGGGATATCATGACCCGCACATCGTCCAGATGGCTTCGGCGCACCGCCGGTTTCACGCTGACCGCCGCCCTTCTCACGTCTGCCTCGGTGACCCAGGCTGCTGAACTGCGCTGGTCATCACCGACCGATCCGCAGACAATGGACCCGCATGCAGTCAACTCCGCACCGGTGCTCGGGTTCTTGAACAATGTCTATGAAGGCCTTGTCAGGCGCGGTAAGTCCATGGACATCGAGGGGTCCCTTGCCGAGAGCTGGGAGCCGATCGGAACGGACGGATGGCGCTTTAACTTGCGCAAGGGCGTGACGTTTCATGACGGAGCTGATTTTACCGCTGAAGATGTCTTGTTCTCCTATCAACGCGCTTCATCCGAGGCCTCAGACACCGCATCCTGGTTTGCTCCGGTGAAAAGCGTTGAAGTCGTCGATGACTTTACGGTCGATTTCATGACCCACGCCCCCGACCCGATCTTTCCCGATTCCATCGCTAACTTCATGATCCTCGACAAGGATTGGGCCGAGGCAAATGATGCCGCCCTTCCCGCGAAAGACGCTGAAACCTATGCCACGCTGAACACAAACGGCACGGGGCCGTTCAAGGTCGTCAGCCGGCAACCCGGCGTCGAGACGGTGCTGGAACCGTTTGATGGTTGGTGGGATACCAGGGAGCACAATCTCACCAAGGCCACCTTCTTGCCGATCGCCAATCCGGCGACGGCCGTTTCTGGACTGCTCTCCGGTCAGGTCGATCTGATCAATCCGGTTCCGGTTCAGGACGTCAACCGGGTTGCCAACCAGCAAGGCTTGAAACTGCATCAGGGCGTTGAAGCCCGGGTCATCATGCTCGGCTTCGGACACGCCCATGACACCTTGAAGTATTCCAAGGAAACGACCGGGAAAAACCCCTTCCAGGACGTTCGGGTTCGCAAAGCGGTGCAAATGGCGATCAATACCGAAGCCATGATCGACAAGATCATGCGTGGCAGCGCGGAATTGGCAACGCAACTCGTCAGCCCGCAAATGAAAGGATACAGCTCTGCAGCATCAGACCGGTTTGGCTATGACCCAGCTGCTGCCAAGGCCTTGCTGGCCGACGCTGGTTATCCGGATGGCTTCTCTTTCGGACTGATGTGCCCCAACGATCGCTACATCAATGACGAAGCGCTGTGCAAGGCAATGGCAGCGATGCTGACGCAAGCAGGTATACGCGCCGAGCTGAACGCCATGCCTGTCCGCAACTACTGGCCGGAACTTCGCTCAGGCAATTTCGACATGTATCTCCTGGGTTGGTCGCCCGGGACTTTCGACGCTGAACACCCAATCCGGTTCCTCGTCACTTCGAGAAATGATGAGAAGAAGCTCGGCAGCTGGAACTTCGGCGGTTACTCAAACCCCGAGGTGGATGCGCTCTTGCCGCAAATCCAGCGGGAGATTGATCCGGCCAAGCGGCAGCAAATGCTGGATGAGATCGCTCTCACCGTCCGCGACGATGTGGTCTACGTGCCGCTCCACATCCAACCCCTGCTGTGGGGCTCCAAGGACACGGTCGATCTGACCCAGAGGGCCGATAATTTCCTGATGCTGCGCTGGATTACAGCCAACTAGATCACCGGGCGCTTAATCGAAATCGATTGAGCGCCTAAAGCTGATCTTTTCGAAAGTAGCCGAGTATCCGAGACTTATGAAACATACCGGCGCCGCTCGCGCCGGTATTTTTCCTTCCGGTCAAATAACAACAATTCTTCTCCAATATTTCTTCAGAATATTTATTCGGATAACGAAATATAGATCAGATATCTTGAAGAATAATATTAATATTACAAGCATTTAATGACGACAGTTTAATTTGAAATCTTCTCCGATCACGACCAAATCGTAACCGTCACCACCGGACAACAGTGTCCAAAACGATGGTCCTTGCGGAGGAGCAATACAATGACTTACCAGCCTACCCATCCCCTGCCGTTTTCAATCAACACCGCGCCAGTCATGCCGATAGACCTCTATATCCCGGCTGGGCCGCCAGGTGATCAGAACGGAACCACCAACACCTCTTCCTTCATGAACGATCTGGATGAATTCGGCTGGACGGTGCCGGACGCATTGGATGTTTCAACAAGTCCGGTCGAGTTCAACGATCTGCCGTTCTTGAACCTGGATCCTTACAATCTCGACGGTAAAGACAATCTGCCGACTGGCGACCTTGCAGAAGGGCCGCAGGGCGGTCTCAGTTCCCAGGTCGATGTCCAGGCAGGCTCCGGCGAGCAACAGGTTAACTTCAGCCTGGAGATGGAAAACTACACGTACACCACAGAGTACGGACAAATTAACATCCTCACGCTGGCCGAAGAACGCACGACAGAAATCAAGACCATCAATTTCAACGGCCAAGAAGTCGCGGTGGAGTATCAGGCTGGCATCGCGCATGAATTTGAAGGCAGTTTCTACGACAATGCCTTCCGGGAGCTCTATGTCGAGATGGCTTTCGAAACCGGGATGGAGATACAGGCTGAAGCCTTCGACGCCAACGGCAACCCGATCATGACTGCGTTCGGATACGAGCAAGCGCTTGAAATCTATGGCGAGGCCTTCGATTACGGCATTGAAGAATTCGAAATGGCCTTCGAACTCGGAATTGAGCTCGAGCTGAACGATTTCGGCATGTATGAAATGACACTGTCGGTGATGTTTGAAGGCGAAATCGTCTACATGAATGGCGCCGAGCGTTTTTATGAGTTTGAAGACGAGCTGTTCTTTATGTTCTCCGACCAGGACCAGATCGACTTCAACCAAATTCCGGACGGGCTGTACAACGAGATCCAGAAATTTGCTGCCGGCATGGGAGATGCTTGGGGCGGTATGGAAATCCTGAACGCTCAGCTGGAAGCAATTTTCCTCCAGCTTCAGGAAGACGGTCACTACCAGGCATGGGATGACGTGGATCAGGGACTGGACAATCCGTTCGACTTCAACGTCCCGCCGTCCGACTGGCTGACCTGATAGACGCCAACCACTCCGCAGAATTCATCCCTTTTGGAAGATCTGCCTTTCTCTTGAACGGACCGGTGGCAAAGCCATCGGTCCGTTGTCGTATTTCAGAAGGCCAACAATCTGGTCATATCGGTTTTTGCGCCACAATAGCTTTTGACGTTTCGATCAGATGTTTGTACGACGGAACTCTGATTTGAAAGACATCTCTGAACAGAGATGCCGTCCGCGATTGCCAGAGGTCTTTATGCCGAATTTTGTGAGTCAAACTCGAAATGCCGGAAACCGCCTTGGACTCATTGCGGTTGGCACTCTCGCATTCGCCCTAAGTGCCTGCCAGATCCAGTCGCCTTCAGATATTCTTTTTGCACCAACCTATAACACCGACCGCGGCAGCATACCGGTCGTATCCGGAACTCAGTATGACTGCCGCACGTTTCAGGGCAGCGGTTGGAAAGGGATTGCCGGCGGCCGCGCTGCGAACTGGGGGGAGCCTTTCCCGGTCGCCCGGACAGCCTGTTTTAAGACGCGGGACGAGTGCCAGGCTTTCCTGACCCTGATGAGCGGTTACATCGACTATCAGCCCTACTATCGCTGCCAGCCCCACACAGCCTGATATGGTCAGCCGATCTGCCGCGCTATGTCCTGGTGTTGCCGAAAAATATGCAAGACCAGTGCCCTGGGGCGGCATGATCTGACCGCTTAAGTCAAAGTTGATACCGCGGGCAGCTGTCCTTGAAAGACAGGGCGCTCGGCCAGATAAGTCCGCATAAACTCCCGCAGACACTTTGCACGCGCGCTCAAGAGCCTACCGGTTGGCCAGACAGCGTAGATATCCCGTTGCTGACCCTGCCAGTCTGGTAGAAGAAGTTTTAGTCGGCCCTGCTCCAGCGGCTCAGCAGCTTCAGTCACACTCAATAGACACACGCCAAACCCGTCCTCTGCAAACTGACGGACGAGCGCGATATCATCAACAATCACATCCCCTTTGAGATGCAACTCGGAAGTGCTGCCAGTCAACCTGTGGCTCAACCGCCAGGCCGGGATCGTTCGGACGGCGATGATGGCATGCTGCTCAAGATCGTCTGGACTTTCCGGCATGTTGCACCCCTCAAGATAGGATGGGGCTGCCATCACTGCTGTCGAAATGGATCCAATCTTTCTTTGATAAAGACGCTGATCCTGCTGCGGGCCAATTCTCAGGGCCAGATCAATTCGCTCATCCAACAGGTCGATATTGAAATTGCTCAGTCGCAAGTCCAGACGAATGCCTGGATACTGCCGCATGAAGGCGGTCCACATTGGCTGCAGGGCCCCAACAGAAATATTGGTTGGCGCAGCCACAACGAGGGGCCCACTGAGTTCGTGCATCTCGGCGCTCAAGTTGCGCGCAGTGACCTCCGCCTGCTCCACGATCCCGGCAAAGGCCTGAAAATAGGCTTCTCCTTCAGAAGTCAGTCCGAACTTTCGGGCGGAGCGATGCACCAGTTGATGCCCAAGCTTGTCTTCCAACCGCTGCAAACGGCGGGTCACAGTCGCAGCCGGCAGGCCCAGCGCTGTGCCGGCACCCGTTAAACTGCGGGCTTGGGCGACGTGTACAAAGAGCGCAATATCATCCAACATGATTACATTTTTGGAATTTAAATTGTCGATAATCGGTATTTATCATGAAAAATGAAATTCATATACCTCCCCTGTCCCCAAACAGAACAGGAGATGATCATGAGCCACTACTTTATCAGCGCCGTTATCGAAATGACCGAAGGCTCGAAGCTTGAGCAGGTTGAAACCGAGCTTCAGAAGCTGGTTGCGCAAACGCGCGAAGAACCAGGCTGCATCTTGTTTGAAATTCGCCAGAACCTGAAAGAACGAACAAAATTCACCTTGTGGGAGTGCTGGACCAATCCGGAAGCCTTGGCCGCACATTTCGAGGCACACCACACGAAAGCCTATCTCGCCCAAAACCTTACGGAAGTAAGGCACATCGAAGCGCTTGGAGAAATTGGAGACAAAACCTTCGCCGATGCGATCAAGGCACACGCATGAGACATCGTCTGATCTCGACCGCGTTGATGTCCTTCTTCTTGTCGTTTCTGATGTCCTGCTGGGTCACCCTGATAAATCTCGGCTGGAGCGACGCTTTCCTTGGTCAATGGATGTCTGCCTTCCGGCTGGCATGGCCGGCTGCCGCCGTAATTGCATTCTGCTTTGGCCCTTTTGTCCAAAACGCCACCACCTACATCACGCAGCGCTTCCCGGGTTAGACGCTGCAATCATGAGAGAAATCATGCTTCCAATTCGCCAAAACGTCGATCAACTTGGCCCCGTGGCCGGGCCATACAGCCATGCCGTGATCCACGGTGACACGCTCTACACGTCGGGTCTGACAGCCTTTGGCTCAAACAGCCAGTCCGAAGGCGCTGCAGAGCAAACACAAACCATTCTGGACCAACTCTCCATTCTAGCTGAGAGCTGCAACACATCCCTGCAGCACCTGATCAAGGTCGCGATCTTCGCGGTGGATCCGGCTGACATTCCCGAAGTCCGAGAGGTGCTCACAGACCGCTACGGTGAAAACGTGCCGGCCAGTTCTCTTGTTTTTGTAAAAGAGCTGTTTTCTCCGGATCTCCGGCTGGAAATCGAGGCCGTGTTCGCAGTGCATCCCGTCTAAAGTCCCAATGCTGCCACGGCGGGGTTGATCCTGCAGTGTACAAGACGCTTAATCAAAACCGGTAATGCAGCCATCAAACTGCATTGCCGGAACCGCATAATTCGGTGGCGACTTTACAAAGTACACTGGAGAAAGACAGTCTCTTTAATGGGCGTATCATAGTATGCCGGGATCTCCACAAACCCTGCAGCCTTGTACAAACGGATAGCGCCTTCCATGGTGGGAAGTGTATCGAGCCGCATATACCGGTAGCCTGCGCTTCTGGCCCGTTCGAGAACGGCGGACACCAGGCTGGAGCCGGCCCCGCTTCCCCGTCCCTCAGGCGCGACATACAAGCGTTTCATCTCGCAAATGCCGTCATCAGCCATGGGCCGTAGGGCCACACAGCCGATCGATACATGAGAGCTCGTCTTCGCGAGTATCAGCGCACCTAGCGGCGGTACATACTTGCCAGGCAATGCAGCCAATTCTTCCTCAAAGCCTTGATACGACAAATCAATTCCAAGCCAATCCACATAGGCCCGGAACAGCCGTTTGACCTCTTCAAGGTCGCGGGACGGATCAGCATCCGTAACGGTAAAATCAGTCATGCTGGGAAAAGTCTTGTCCAGTTCAACTCGCGATCATTGGGCAGCGCCCGAAACAGCCGGGATTGCTTTCAAATAAACCCCGATCGCCTCGCGGTCAGAGGCCGGAAGGCGGGCCATGTTTTCCTGAACCGGCACCATCTCCCCACCCACAGAATCGTAATCCGGTGTAAATCCACTTTCCAGGTAATAGGCAATGTCGGATGCGCTCCAGCTGCCAAATCCTCCCGAAACAGGGGTGATGTTCGGCACCCGCCCCTCACCCGTTGCAGCCGGTGCCCCGCCCAGCCACTCGGAAAGGATCAAGCCGCCAGCAAAATCGCGCGGCGTATGGCATTCCCCGCAATGGCCCGGGCCTTCCACGAGATACCGTCCCCGCTCCCAAATTGCCGGATCCACTTCTTCTCCACCGACAGGTGCAGCAACTACCGGAGCCGGGTCCAGGAACATTCGTTTCCAGAGCCCGACGCCCCGCCGGATGTTGAAAGGAAAGGCCAGCTCATTCGGCCCGGCATCTCCGCTGACAGCCGGCAGGGTCTTCATGAAGCTGAAGAGATCATTGATGTCCGCGAGATCCATCCGGGCGTAAGAGGCATAGGGAAAGGCCGGGTAGTAATTCTGGCCATCCGGAGATGTCCCGTGTGTCATCGCGTTTGCCAGATCAGCGACCGACCAGTTGCCGATACCGTCATTCGCGTCTTGCGAGACATTTGGTGCCACGAAAACGCCAAACGGAGTTTCAAGACGCAGCCCGCCACCGAGTTTCAGCTTGTCATCGCCTTTCGCCTCAGGGGCTGCGTGGCAGGAACTGCATCCAGATGCCCAGAACACAAGTTCACCATTGACGGGATCGCCCGGTCCGAGATTGGCAACTGTGTTTTCGTCCAACCGGGTTGGGGCGGAGAGAAACCAGCCCGCGAGCGCCGCTGCAGCGCCCAGCACGATCACGAACAGCAAGAGCTTTTTCATGACGGTTCTCCCCTCACCCCGAATTATGGATCCCGGAAATCCTAGTTCTTGACCCGGAACCCTTCATGGCACGACTTGCATGTCCCGAAGACTGGACCCATCGCCGCTTTGAAAGCATCGAGATCCGCTGGTCCGGCGCGTCCGGCTGCTTCCATCGCCGTGCCGGTCGCAGCAGCGAACTTCGCGATCTCGGCATCAAATCCGGCCCGGTTGTCCCAGATCGCCGGAGCGGCTTCTGTGTCGCCCGCGTTTGATCCATCCGGGAAATAGTCTCCAAAAGTAAGGGAGGCTGCACGCATGGCGGCAATCGCCGCTTTCCCGGCAGCAGGCGAATAGGCGATTTCGCCCTTCATCAAGCCGCCGCCAAGGCCAGCTGCTGCACCAACGGACGACATGATCGCCTGCCGGTCACCAATTGGATCATCGTCCGCCTGGGCCGCTCCAAGGCTGGCTGCAATCGCGATCGAAACAATGGAAATGCACTTCGAAATGGTCCGCATGGTCCTCTCCTCACTGACAGGTCTCAGCTTTGCTCAAGCGGATCTGCGTGTGGGAGCGTCCATCCCGGCAGCCGCATATGTCTAGGGGAGCGGAAAGTTGCGGGCGTTGCAAGCTTTGAAATGTAACAACCGTTATCAAGAAATAGTGCGCAGACGTCTGCCGAAGACAAAAAAGCCCCCGGTCTCGATTGAGGCCGGGGGCAGAAACGTCACAGAAACGAAGGTTTACTTCGTTGCAGCTTCGTACATCTCCAGGACGTAGTCCCAGTTGATCATGTTGTCGATGAAGGCTTCCAGATACTTCGGACGCGCGTTGCGGTAGTCGATGTAGTAGGCGTGTTCCCACACGTCGACCGTCAGCAGGGGCTTGTCGCTGCCGGTGATCGGCGTCGGCGTCATCGCCGCGGCGACCGCGTGGGAGCTGCGCGACGCTTGCCTGATGATGGGCGAGATGCGGGCGCTCGACGCGGCCTTCAACCCCGACGACCCGGTGCGCGAGGACGAGGTCTGCGGGATGGAGGTGCCGACCCGCGCCGAGCTGTGGGAGAAGGTCCGCGCCAGTCCCGGCGCAGTGTGGGCCGGGGCGCAGGGGCTTTACGACGACCTGCCGGAACTGTCGGCGGCCTATGGGCGCGGCGCGGGCTGGCTCGGCGGGCTCTGGGACCAGGCCTTCGGCGAGGACGCCCCCGCCGCGCCGCCTCTGCCCCCCGAGGGGCTTCTTTCTGGCCCGGACACCCCTTCGGCCACGGGCGCAGCACCATGATCCTCGGAATCGGCACCGACCTCTGCAACATCGACCGCATCGCGCAGGTGCTGGATCGCC
>ERZ1023313.27-NODE-27-length-107152-cov-5.262108_pt1 | contig 107152 bp, 102 predicted proteins | sample MGYA00521233_ERZ1023313 | MGnify/ENA primary metagenome ERZ1023313 (study PRJEB32759, sample SAMN07749866) | skin metagenome | biome: transportation; feature: city; material: polyester macromolecule | host: Homo sapiens | place: Hong Kong:TKO line | collected... | reverse complement strand
GTGGCTTTTTGGAAAGGGCGCAGAAAGGTGCTTTTGTAACGTGTCCCGAAGAATATGCATGGGCCTCCCCTGAAGATATGCAGGTTAGACTGATTGTCGCAGCGTTGGAGCTTGTGGAGCAATATCGCTACTACGATACTAGAAAGGTAATCGATATACTGATTGCTTTCAGCGATCATTCGAATGAAACCATCGCCAAGGCCGCGAACGAGGCGCTGGGAAAATGCGCCAGCTACAACATCAGGATTTTTTACGCTGGAGAAGGCCGCGCAGGTCTTGGAGCTTCCCCTCAATTAGAAATCATTTCGTACTTGGAGGCAAATCGGGCTGAATTTAACTATGCCCGAATCGAGGCCGTGCAGAGCGTCTGTAGCCCAATGCTATCGTCTACCATGGAAGATACCAGTTGGGACTACAAGTCTGTCACATGGTCGCGAGGATCGGTGCCTGTTTGCGATCCCATTCTCGAGGTCAGGGCGAGAACGATTGCGTTCTTAAAAAACATATACAATTTGAAAAGACCTCTGAGCGACCGGCTTTCAATCATTCGAAGCCTGATGACTTCCATGGAGGTTCCTCGCACTGAAAAGTGCCCTGATGACCTTAAAGCAGTTGTGATTTCCGATACATTGGAGGTTCTGGATTGGCTCAAGGGGGCTATATCAACCGAGTGCTTCCCTGTGCTTCAAAAAATCGAGCATGATGTCTATTGGCGCTATTATCACGGCATTTCAGACGAGATTAGAAATTCATGTCTGGAAATTCGGGATATTCTCTACACAAACTCTGAGTATCTGATCTATCGAAACCTCATTGGTTTTGAGAGTGTGTTCGAAGATTGGGAAGAGTCCCTCACCTCTGAAAGAGATTTTGAGCTGATTGAAAAGCAGCGAAAGGAAAAAGCGTCTGAATATGCCAATTCAATCAACGATGAGAATTGGGCAACATGGAAGCAACGCATTTTGGAATTCTGCAAGACCGAATCCAATGATTTGGCCACGTTTCCCATCTTCTATGAATTTCTTAGGGACGTTGCAGAACACAAACCACGCTTTGCTATTGAGCTTGTCAGCAGGCATCTGGACGAAGTCGAGAATTTTACCATTCCCATATATCGTGGTCTTTGGAATGGCGACTTACACGACGAATGCAGAGATTTGCTTCTCAATCTCTGTAGCCAAGGACAGCAGCTCGTCGCAATAACAAAGCTCTTCCTTTGGGATGTGTATCCAGATCACGAACTATTGGCGAATGTCCTCAGTGTCGCCTCTGAAAAAGGTAATGAATACATTCTCGCGCTATTGCTTGAAGTTGCAGCCAGCCAATTTGAACGGGATGAAAGTTTCGCTAAGGAAGGGCTATTTGTTCCTGCACTTGAAACTCTGAGTGCTCTGCACAGCAAATACTGGGTGCGCACTCTTTGGTATCGCCGAGAAGTCAGAAAACTAGTGGGCCATTTGAACCGAGACGAGGTGCGAGCCTTGTTGGACGCGCTTGTTTTCGCCGAGCGAATTGAGTTTCAAACTGAGGAACTGTTAAAGCCTGTTGCAGAGAACGCGCCTGAATTAGTGCTCGAGATGTTTGAAAAGCGAATATCCTTCAAAGGTGACCAACGAGACTATGAAGCCATTCCATTTGGCTTTCACGCCTTGGCCGAACCGCTTAGTAAAGACCCTGCGCTTGTATTGGACACAGTCAGATCTTGGTATCAAATAGATGACTATCTCTTCCAATACCGCGGCGCAAAACTGATCGAAAATATCTTCCCTAATCTTGGTGAGGGTGTAGCTGGCGAATTGATGGAGCTAGCCAGAAGTGGCGATCCGTCCGACGCTTTTTTCGTCTTGAGCATTCTCAGAAATTATGAAGGACAACCATTCCTGCATCCAATTTGCCGCGAATTGATCGTATCTCACCACGCCAACAAGGAAGTTATGAACGAAACTACGATTGCACTTATTTCCACGGGCGTTGTGCACGGGGAATATGGAATGGCCGAGGCATGCGCGAAGAAGGCTGCTGAAATTGAATATTGGCTGAGTGATAGCGATGAGAAGGTTAGAAGCTTTGCAAAGTCCCACATTGAAAGTCTTTTGCTTACAGAGAAGCGTGAGCGTGAGAGAGCAACAGAAGAAATCGAGCTTCGCAAACATCGCTACGGCGTGAACGATGATTAGAGCGCCTTTGATGCGACTAACTCACCCCATCCCGTCGCATTCAAGCGCACGCCTTTGAAACCCAGAATGCAACCCCGGGCGTTCCACGCGTAGACGTGCTTGTTTCGTGCGAGATATAAGTATCAGAAATTTATCGAAAAATTTGGTAGCGGGAGAGGGACTCGAACCCCCGACACGCGGATTATGATTCCGCTGCTCTAACCACCTGAGCTACCCCGCCATCCGGTCAGCGGCTTCTTGTTCAAAGCGCTGCGATGTGGAGGAGCTTATAGTTATGCTGCGCGCAGGCGTCAAGCGTTGAATGCCTGCCTGCGCGCATTCTTTCTAAACGCCGATCAGGCGGCAGAAACCGGGGCTTGCGCTTGTGGAAAATCCACCGCCCAAGTGCCGGTGCGCTCGGTCTTGTGGATCCAGCCGCCACCAAGGACGCGGGCCGTTTCGTCATCACTGTCGAAGAAGACGCACGCCTGACCGGGTGCGACACCCGTTTCGCCGTTGGCAAGATCAACAAAGGCCTTGCCGTTCAATATCCGTAAGGTCGCCGGGGCCGGCGGGCGGGTGGAGCGGACTTTGGCAAAGACCTCGATCTCGTCTCCTTCATCGAGCGGCTGATCACCGATCCAGTTCATCTCGCGCAGCAGGATCGTGTGTGTTGCCAAAGCCTCACGCGGGCCCACGATCACCCGGCGTTCGTCCGCATCAAGGCGCACCACATAAAGCGGCTCGCCGGTGGCCACCCCAATGCCTCGGCGCTGGCCGATTGTGAAGTGGATGATGCCGTTGTGTTCACCCAGGGCCCGACCGTCCATATGGACAATCTCGCCAGGTTCGGCAGCGTTTGGCCGCAGCTTTCGGATCACCGCGGCATAGTCTCCGTTCGGCACGAAGCAGATGTCCTGGCTGTCAGGCTTGTTGGCAACCGACAACCCGAACTCTTCGGCAAGGGCACGGACTTGAGACTTTGGCATCCCGCCGAGCGGAAAGCGGACGAAATCCAGCTGTTCCTGCGTTGTGGCAAACAGGAAGTAGCTCTGATCCCGGTCAAGGTCTGTGGGGCGGAAGAGTGCCCGCTTGTTACCGTTGGCTGCCGAGCGAACATAGTGGCCGGTGGCCAAGGCGTCCGCGCCAAGATCCTTTGCCGTTTTCAGGAGGTCGGTGAACTTGACGGTCTGGTTGCAGGAGACGCAGGGAATGGGGGTTTCGCCGGCGATATAACTGTCGGCAAACCGGTCCATGACCTGTTCCTTGAAACGGCTTTCATAGTCGAGCACGTAGTGCGGGATGCCGATCTTTTCGGCGGCGCGACGTGCGTCAAGGATGTCGACGCCGGCACAGCATGACTTTGCCTTGGCGACGGCGGCGCCATGGTCATAGAGCTGCAAGGTCACACCAATAACATCATAACCTTGGGCGTGCATCAGCGCGGCAACGACGGAACTGTCCACGCCGCCGGACATGGCAACGACCACGCGCGTGTCTTCAGGGCGGCCGGGAAGATCCAGACTGTTCAACATGTTCAAAGGCACTTTCAGAAAGTTCGGGCCCTGCCGGTCACAGGCGTTCAGTAAGCGCCGTGTCCGGTCAGCCGGGAAACGCTTGTTTCCTCGGGCCATTTCTAATTGAGGCGTACTATACAGATAAGGACGCTGCTTGCCAATTGCGAGCCGTGCGCACCCGGCATGCATTGCCGGAGCGGCAAAGCTTGCCGCGTTATGGCTGGTCGTCATCCGGTGTGTAGGGTTCAAACGCTTTTTGATTCAATGCCTTGATTGGATATCTGAAACTGGCCCGCGGTTTGCTTTCTCATTTCGTGACGCTGTCTGCCCAATAGCGGGCAAATTTTATTGAGGTGCTCTTGTGCTGCCTTTTGGATTGATGACCGATATGACTGCCGCTTCTTCGTCTGCCAACCGTGGCGGTGCGAGTGTTGCTGGGCCCATGGTGAAAGCCGAAAGCGGGTTTCGGCAGTTTTCGGATGATCTCCAGGAGACCCTGCAGGCATTGGCGGCTGACAGTGTTGCGCAAGAGGGCGGGGCTGTCTCGGGCGGTCAGTCAGCACCGAACCTGGATGCGCTGAAGGCCGATGCGGCAGAGCTTGCTGGCGACGCCGTTGTGAGCGCAGAAGCTGCGGCGGGTGACGAGACGCTGGAGGCCGGTGCCGTCCTGGCCGATGACCCCGGTGCTGCCGTTCCTGGAAGCTTGGGGGAGATTTGGCAGGCTGCTGCTGGTGAAGCCCCAGTCGTTAATGCTGCTGGACCTGTTCCTGCCGCTGAAGATGGCGGATTGGTGGAAGAGGCGGGCCTTCCGCTTGTTCGTCCCGCCGCTGACGGCGATGCAACTGCTGCAGGAAGCAGCGGTGGTGATGTTCAAGGCGAGGCAGTTGCTGCGAAGGCAGGTGCTGCCGGCAAGCCGGGTTTTGCGACCGCATTAGGTTCTACTGGCATAGGTGCTGCTGGTGCGTCATCTCCAGCCGGGGTGTCCGAGGCGGCCTCTGCCAGCTCTTCACGGGATGTCTCTGATCTCCCGCTTCCGGTAAATCGTCAGCCGATCATCGCTCAGCAGGTTGAAACTGCTGCCGGTGATGTGGCTGGGCAGGAGGGAAATGCGGCAGCAACGGTGGTTAAGGCTGCCGATCCGGCAGAGCCGCTATCACCGTCATCTGCCGCTGAGGACGGTCTCAGCCGGACAAGTGATGCGCCGATCATTGAGCCAAAGCAGCGGCGATGGCAGGTAAGTTTGCCGCCGGAGTTGCGCTCGCAGTCCGTCATGGTTCAAACGGCACCGCATAACGTACCGGTTGCTCAGGCTGATGCTTCCGGCGAAGTTCTCGATCCGCTTCAACAAGCGGCGAGGGCTCAAGCTGTAGCGCAGGCCGCCGCGGCCAAGGAGCCTGTTGCAAAGCCTCTGAACACGTCTGCGCAGGCCGGTGCACAAATCAATGCACAGCCAGGGATTTCTTCTGCAGTCAATAATCAGCCTGTCGTGGCTCCGCAGGCCGCAGAGGTGTCTGTGACGCAGGACGAGGCAAGTGTTCGTCAACCAGCTGCGCCTGAGGTTGCAAGGCCTGCGCCGGTGACCCCGTCGATGCCTCAAGCGCAACCGGCTCCGGCAGCAAGCGCACAGCCTCCTGTGACGCCGGTTGCCGTTTCAAACCGGCCGACGACCCCCTCCATCCCGCAGCCAGCAATAGCAGAACAGGGTGGTGCGGATCTGGGTGTTGATGATCTTGCTGTTGATGTGGATGCTGAACCTGTGCGTTTGGAGCGCAGGCCGGCTGGAGAGGTGTTGTTCGCAGGGGCGAAGGCGCCTTCGGTGAATTCCGCGGCGCCGCAGATGTCGGGACTGAGCAGCGGCCAACCGCAGATGGTGGCCATGCAGAGTAGCGGCGGAGCTGGTCAGCAGAGCGCTATCCCTGCAGCTGCTCTCTCTAATGAAATCATCGCGGATGAAATTCTCCCTGCATCGGCTTTTGAAGCAGATCTGGGTGCGGACCTTGATTTCACCGCGACGGTGCGCGGTGGTGAGATGCAGGGAGCTGCCCGGACCGAAGCCTTGCAGACCCCAAATCAGGCCCAAAGCTCTCAATTGGCCTCTCAGGTCGCAGTTGAGATGGCACGCAACCTGAAAAACGCGCAGACCCGGTTTCAGATGCGGTTTGATCCTCCCGAGCTCGGAAGAGTTGATGTCAACATGAAGGTTGCAGCGGACGGAAGCGTTCAGGCGCATCTGATTGTTGAGCGTCCCGAAACGCTCGACATGTTCCTGCGGGATCAGCGCGGTTTGGAGCGCGCGCTCGAGGCGGCTGGGCTGAACGCCAATTCAAATGATCTGCAGTTTTCGCTGAAACAAGGGCCCGGACAACAGTTTGCATCCCAGGATGAGCAGGGACAGCAAAACGGGCAATCCGGCACAGCCAATACCAATGCGGATGGCGGCGGAGATGCCTCAGCGGATGAGACCATGGACGGACAACTTCTCAGGATGACGCTGGCAGAGCAGCGCGGCGGCCTGGATGTAAGGATTTAATGGGCACTAAGAGTGCCTGAGGAGAGTGTGATGACTTTTTTTTCACCAACAACGAGCAGCACAAGTAGCACGAGCAGCACAAGTGGAGCGGTGCAATCGTCGAGCCAATCCAGTACGCAGGCTAGTGAAGCCGGCTTGTCGGCGAACTATGAATTGTTTCTCAGCATGCTTACCACGCAAATCCAGAATCAGGATCCGTTGGATCCGCTCGATTCTGCTGAATACACCAACCAGCTGGTTCAGTATTCGAATGTCGAGCAGTCTATTCAAACGAACAAGAACCTCGAAGAGATGATCAGTTTGCTTTCCAGCAATCAGTCATCTGCCTACGTGAATTACATCGGCACCGAAGTGACGGCCGCTGGCGGAACGGCAATGTTCGATAACGGTCAGGCGAACTGGAAGTATGATGTCCTGGAGGATGCGGCCGGGACTGTCGAGATCCTGAATGATGCAGGGCAGACGGTCTACTCGGGGGAAATCGAACTCAAGGCGGGCGGTGGCACTTACACATGGGATGGGACTACTGATTTGGGTGGCACGGCGTCCAAGGGCGCCTACACGATCCAGCTGAATGTAAGTGACAGCGCCGGGAATGCCGAGCCCGCATCCATCGAGGTCTCGGGTGTCGTTGACGAAGTGGACTTTAGCGGAGCCGTTCCGTTCCTGAGGATTGGGGAGCTCTCAGTTCCGGTGAGCGCGGTGAAGTCCGTACGGTCTATCTAAATCTCGTTGGCTAAGTAATTTGCTTGAAATTAGTGGTTTTGCAGGGTGCCAGTGAAAGCTGGCGCCCTTCATTTTTGCATCTTGAGGGGGTTTCAGCGCATTGCATTGCAAATTGCATGGCGGCAGGCTTATGGTTAACAAAACCTAATAAGTTTCACTTGTTTTTGAAGTAATGAATTCATCAATCCCTAAATATCATTCACAGATTCCAGATATTATAGTTAATAAAAGTCAAATATTGCTTTAGTCGTTTGTTAAGCGTCATTGTGTAGTCTCTAATTCAACCTTGGTCATGGTTAGTGTGAGAGTACAATGACCGAACAAATTCGTTCGCGTGTAAAATATGTCATCGGCCCGGATGGGAGCCCGCTCACGATTGCGGATCTTCCACCTACCTCTACCAAGCGCTGGGTTATCCGGCGGAAGGCGGAAGTGGTAGCAGCAGTGCGGGGCGGCCTATTATCCCTCGAGGAAGCCTGTCAGAGGTATACCCTGACAGTCGAAGAGTTCCTGTCTTGGCAGAGCTCGATCGAAAAACATGGATTGGCAGGGCTTCGCGCAACGCGGATCCAGCAATACCGGAATTGATGGCCTGACAGCCAAAGATATTAACGACCGCGTGGGGGCGGTGCGACGAGGTCGGCTTAGCCGGCCTTTTTTGTTGCGCGCTTTTTCGGTAAACTTATCCAAAGGTTAATGAGGTGGGCAGTTTTTCCCCACTTCAGTTGCAAAATGCCTTAGCGAATTTCGCAGAAATCAGCCAACTCGCCCGCATTGATAATGTTTTGTTAACTTCTTGTTAACCTTCCGGGCGGCAAATTTTGCCCATCAGAGGCATGGCGTGATTTGCCGACTCTGCCGATAAGGGCAAGTGGCAGGCGAAAGATGCGGGCGGGCATTCGTGAACGGACTTATTGAATTCATAAAAACACTGGGACCAGCGCGGATCGCGGCGATGGGGGCCGTTGCAGCGATCCTGGTCGGTGTCTTTGCGTTTATCATCTTCCGGGTGACTGCGCCGCAGATGACGACGCTCTACAACGAGCTGACGCTTGAAGATTCCGCAGCGATCGTCTCCCAGCTTGAAAGCCAGGGTGTGCAGTTCAAGTTGGCCCGCGAAGGCGCGTCCATCATGGTGCCGCAGGAGCAAGTCGCGCGTTTGCGGATGCAACTCGCCGCTGAAGGCCTCCCGACCGGCGGTTCCATCGGGTACGAGATTTTCGACCGCTCCGACACGCTCGGCGCGACCAGCTTCGTTCAGAACATCAATCACCTCCGTGCAATGGAAGGCGAGCTGTCGCGCACGATCAGCTCCCTGGACCGGATCCGCTCCGCGCGTGTTCATCTCGTGATCCCTGAGCGCCAGCTGTTCCAGCGTGACCGGCGCCCGCCGTCTGCTTCAATCGTTTTGAACGTGCGCGGGGGGCTGGGGCCCGGCGAAATCCGTGCGGTTCAGCACCTCGTGGCGACGGCTGTTGATGGGCTGGACCCGGACAAAGTGTCAATTGTCGATGAATCCGGCCGCTTGCTGGCATCGGGCGCAAGCAGTGATGACGAGGGCATGGTATCTGCCCGGCTGCAGGAACGGTCAACTGCCATCGAAAGCCGCCTGCGGAATCAGGTCGAGGAAATACTGAATTCCGTTGTCGGGCCAGGCCGTGCCCGGGTGCGCGTCAACGCTGATATCGATTTTAATCGTTTGACGGAGACGACAGAGACCTTCGATCCGGAAGGGCAGGTCGTCCGCTCGACCCAGACGAAGGAAGAAGCGACGTCCAGCACGCGTCAAGACGGGCAGGTCACGGTTGGAAACGAGCTTCCAAATGCCGACGCAAATCAGAACAACGATGCTGAAGAGCAAGATACGTCTTCGCTGACCGAGGAGATTGTCAATTACGAGATCTCCAGATCTACACGCACGGAAGTCGTTGAAGCTGGCCGCATTACACGTCTTTCAGTTGCAGTGCTTGTAGATGGTACCTACGAGACTGATGGAGATGGCAATTCCGTCTACACACCGCGCTCCCAGGAAGCTCTAGACAGGATTGCCGTGCTGGTGCGCTCAGCTGTGGGGTTCGATGAGGCGCGCGGCGACGTTGTTGAAGTGATCAATCTTCAATTCGCCCTGCCGCCGGAACTCGACATTGCTGAAGCAGACGGTCTCTTTGAGTTTACGCGCTCTGATATCATGCGGTTTGCAGAGCTCGGTGTCCTGTTTCTGATCGCAATTCTGCTGCTCCTCTTCGTCGTCCGCCCGCTTCTGCGCCGTATCGTGACACCGGAAGAGCAGCAACCGCAGGAGTTGGTGATCGGCCCAGATGGTACGTTGGTCGCTGACAGCGAAGTGCCGAAGGAAGAAGAGGAAGAAGATGAATTCGTGATTGAATGGTTGGAGCAGGCAAAACAAGAAGGTGCACTCCAGGCCAGTTCGATCGCGAAAGTTGGCGAAATGATCTCTGATCATCCAACCGAGGCGGTGAACATTGTCCGTGGTTGGCTAGATGAGCAGGCGGCTTAATGGCAAGTGATCAGTTACAGCAACAGCTCACCGTTAGTGTCGATGAGGAAGAGCGTGAGCTAAAAGGCGCTGAGCGGGCTGCTGTTTTGCTGCTGGCTCTTGGCGAATCTCACGGCGCGCCGATCTGGAACAAACTGGATGAGATTGAGGTCCGGCAAGTGTCCGCTGCCATGGCAAACCTCGGACCGGTCACGCCGACAATGTTGGAGGATCTCTTCAAGGATTTCGTGCGCCGCATCAGTTCAAAGGGCGCACTGACCGGCAACGTTGATGCGACGGAGCGGTTGCTGTCGACTTTCCTTTCTGGTGACAAAGTCAGTGTCATCATGGAGGAAATCCGTGGTCCTGCAGGTCGGAATATGTGGGAGAAGCTCTCCAACGTTCAGGAAAACGTTCTGGCGAACTACCTGAAGAACGAGTATCCGCAGACCGTTGCGGTGGTCCTGTCGAAAATCAATTCCGATCACGCGGCGCGCGTCCTGGGCATCCTGCCTGAGGAGTTGGCGCTCGAAGTTGTCAGCCGGATGCTACGCATGGACGCGGTTCAAAAGGAAGTTCTGGAGAAAGTCGAGCAAACATTGCGGGTGGAATTCATGTCCAACCTGACTAACACCTCGCGCCGGGACAGCCATGAAATGATGGCTGACATCTTCAACAACTTCGACCGTCAAACCGAAGCCCGTTTCCTGGCAGCTTTGGAAGAGGACAACCGTGAAGCGGCAGATCGCATCAAGACCTTGATGTTCACCTTCGATGATCTGCTGAAGCTGGACGCGGCAAGTGCTCAGACCTTGTTGCGGCATGTAGAGAAAGATCAGCTTGCGATCGCCCTCAAGGGCTCTACGGACGCAGCACGCGAATTCTTCTTTGGCAATATGTCTTCGCGTGCCGCGAAGCTGTTGCAGGACGATATGGAGGCCTTGGGACCGGTCCGCTTGCGCGATGTAGACGATGCGCAAACTGGAATGGTCAATCAAGCCAAGGATTTGGCTGCCAAGGGTGAGATTATGATCTCGAAATCCAAGGGCGATGAAGAGATTATCTACTAATGCGGCACGAGGCTGGGACATATACGAGATTGGGCACGATGACGAACCCGTCTAAATTTTTGTTCAACACTGACTTCGCGGAGCCCGAAGAGCCCGAAGTTGTTGAGCCGCCGAAACCGGAAATTCCGATGATGCCGGTCTCCGACCACCAGGCCCAGCTTAAAAAAGCCAAGGCGCAGGCATTTGAAGAAGGCCGGGTTCAGGCGCTCAAGGACTTGCAGACCAAACAAGAAACCTTGTTAACGGAAGAGGTCGGACATTTGGTGGCCGCTGTTGGCCGGGTGCTGGAAACCATCGACGATTCCGTTGCCAATCAGGAAAAGGATGCTGTCGGCCTCGCATTTCTTGTGGCTAGACGCCTCTGCGCACATCTGATTGCCCGGCAACCACTGGCAGAAACCGTTGCTTTGGTGTCAGAATGTTTGGGCCCTTTGCGGCGGGCGCCCCATCTCGTCATCCGTGTGGCTGAGCGGGACGTGGAAGCGCTTAAGGCCAAGGTCGACCCCATCATTCATGAAAAGGGTTTCGAAGGGCGCCTGGTCATTCTTGGCGAGCCGGAGATTGCCAGAGGCGATTGCCACATCGAGTGGGCGGATGGCGGAATTCGACGGGACCGCAAAGCTCTTGAAGCTGAAATTGATGGCAGCATCCGCGCGTATTTGAAAGCAGGGCGCACTCCGAAACCGGCACCGAAGGCTGATGGAGCATCTGAGAAAGACACTGAGGCATGAGTGACGAACAAGACACAAACATCCCTCTGGATGAATTGGAAGCGCCGGACCGCGTTGGAGAGGCTGAGGAGATCCATAATCCTCAGTCGGCGGCCGATCTTGAAGCGGTATTCGACGTTCCGGTTAGGATCTCGGCGGTCCTTGGGCACTCGAAAATGCATGTGTCGGACCTGCTGAAACTCGCGTCAGGTACGGTGTTGGAACTCGACCGCAAAGTCGGGGAAGCCATTGATATTTATGTAAATGATCGCCTAGTGGCACGTGGAGAGGTTGTTCTCGTTGAGGACAAACTCGGTGTGACCATGACGGAAATCATCAAGACCGATCGATAGAAGAGGGATCGTATGCGTCTGCTGATTGTCGGAACTCTGGGCGGCCAGCTCACTGCAGCGTCGAAGATCGTCATGCAGCGTGGAGCTCAGGTCACGCACGCCGATGACGTCGAAGGAGCACTGAAAGTCCTGCGGTCCGGCCGTGGCGCCGATCTTTTGATGGTTGAAGTTCACCTCGATATCGAAGGTCTGATAGCCAAGCTGCAGACGGAACGGGTTCATGTGCCTGTAGTCGCTTGCGGTGTCGAAACAGATGCACAAGCCGCCGTCTCTGCAATTCGTGCCGGAGCGAAGGAATACATCCCGCTGCCTCCGGACCCGGAGTTGATCGCAGCTGTTCTTGCTGCCGTTGCCCAGGATCGCGGCGATCTGATTTACCGCGACGACGCTATGGCATCTGTTGTGAAACTCGCAGAACAGGTAGCACCGTCCGAAGCGTCCGTCCTGATCACGGGGGAATCGGGGACCGGTAAAGAAGTGATTGCCCGTCACGTGCACAAATGTTCGAACCGCGCGTCAAAGCCATTCATCTCGATCAACTGCGCAGCCATTCCAGAACATCTTCTTGAATCCGAATTGTTCGGTCACGAGAAGGGGGCTTTCACAGGCGCAGTTGCCCGCCGGATCGGCAAATTCGAGGAAGCCGATGGTGGCACACTGCTTCTGGACGAAATCTCGGAAATGGATGTCCGGCTGCAGGCAAAACTGCTGCGGGCGATCCAGGAACGTGTCATCGACCGGGTTGGTGGCACACGGCCTGTACCCGTGAACATTCGCATTCTGGCGACATCGAACCGAGATCTTGCCGAGAGTGTGCGGTCTGGAAGCTTCCGGGAAGATCTGCTCTTCCGCCTGAATGTCGTCAATCTGAAACTGCCGCCCTTGCGCGAACGCCCTGCCGATATCATGGAGTTGGCGCAGTTCTTCATTGCCCACTATTCGGAAGCCAATGGCGTTCCGATCCGCCAGCTTTCTCTGGAAGCACGGCAGGCCCTGATGTCCAATCAATGGCAGGGCAATGTTCGTGAATTGGAAAACACCATGCACCGCGCCATTCTTCTGGCAAGCGGCGCTGAGATCGGTGTCGAAGCCATTCGCATGCCGGACGGTACACCGTTAAGCGCTGCGCGGGGACCTGCAGAACGGGCGGCGCAAACTGCTGAGGCTGTCACCCGGAATTTCGTTGGCCGGACAGTTGCTGACGTGGAGCGGGATCTGATCCTGGACACGCTCGACCACTGTCTTGGGAACCGGACCCATGCGGCAAAAATCCTCGGGATCTCCATCCGGACACTTCGCAACAAACTAAATCAGTACACGGATGAGGGCGTTCAAGTGCCGAGCCCGGGCGAGGCACGGGGCTAATCAAGTAGCAGGTTGGCATACAAGCAACTGAATTCGCGTCAGTTTGGAATGGGATCTACGTCGTAAATGTCAGACACAGCAGCAGGTGGTGGCGGTCCAACCGGACCAAATACCGGGCAGGAGGGCGCTTCCGGAGCGCCATCCGGCGCTGCCGTTTCGGGTTTTCCGAGCGTTCATGAAATCATTGATACGCTGCGCAAGGGCGATGTCGGCCTTGCGACCGGTATTTTGGTAATCCTGACGCTGCTGATCCTGCCGATGCCACCGGTCATGCTGGACATGTTCCTGGCGGTGTCGATCATTTTCTCCGTCCTCGTCTTGATGACAGGCCTCTTTATTCAAAAACCGCTTGAGTTTTCGTCGTTCCCAACGGTTCTTCTGATCGCGACCATGTTGCGGCTTGGTCTCAACATAGCCTCGACCCGGCTGATCCTGGCAAACGGCCATGAGGGCACGGCTGCTGCGGGAAATGTCATCCAGTCGTTCGGCAATCTGGTGATGGGCGGCAATTTCGTCATCGGGATTATCGTTTTCGCGATCCTTGTGATCGTGAACTTCGTCGTCATCACCAAGGGTTCGGGCCGTATCGCGGAGGTCGCAGCCCGTTTCACATTGGACGCGATGCCGGGCAAGCAGATGGCGATCGACGCTGATCTATCTGCCGGGCTTATTGATGAATCGGAGGCCAAAGCCCGCCGTAAGGCGCTGGAAGATGAAAGTTCATTCTTTGGGGCAATGGACGGTGCTTCGAAGTTTGTCCGCGGAGACGCAATCGCGGGCCTTCTGATCACATTCATCAACATTTTGGGCGGCATTTTCATCGGTGTCGCGCAGATGGAGCTGACCTTTTCGGAAGCGGCCAACAACTACACGCTCCTGACCATTGGTGACGGTCTCGTTTCCCAAATTCCGGCATTGATCGTGTCTACGGCGGCCGGCCTTCTTGTTTCCAAGGCCGGGGTTCATGGAGCCGCTGACAAGGCGCTCACAAGCCAGTTTACAGGCTATCCCAAGGCGCTGGGCATGTCGGCAGCCGTCATGGTGGTCCTTGCCCTGTTGCCTGGCATGCCGATGATCCCATTCCTGGGCCTTGCTGCCGGAGCTGCATATCTTGCCTATCAGGTCGGAGCAAACAAGAAGAAGGAAGCGGCCAAGGCCGCCGTAGTCAAGGCCATCGAAGAAGCGCCGCAGCCGCCGCCGGAGCCGCCAATCACAGATGCGCTGAAGATGGATGAACTGCGTATCGAGCTTGGCTATGCACTGTTGCCATTGATCAATGGCAAGGCGAGCGGCGACTCCGATGTCCTGACCGAGCAAATCAAGGCCTTGCGGCGCCAGATCGCCGGCGACATGGGTGTGATCATGCCCCCGGTCCGCATCCTCGACAATATTCAGCTCGGCGCAAATGACTATGTGATCAAGGTGAAGGAAGTTGAGGCCGGGCGCGGCATTCTTTACCCAAACCACTTCATGGTCATGGACCCGGCGGGCGGGCAGGTCAAATTGCCGGGCACGCACACCACAGAACCGACCTTTGGACTGCCTGCGACCTGGGTCGAAGCGCAGTACCGCGAAGACGCTTCCCTGCGCGGTTACACCGTTGTGGACCCGGCGACTGTCTTGTCGACGCATCTGACAGAGACCATCAAGAACAACATCAGCGAATTGCTGACCTATGGGGATGTCCAGAAACTCCTCAAAGAACTCAAGGGCGAGCAGGCCAAGCTGGTCGAAGACCTCATCCCGTCCCAAATCACCGTGTCCGGCGTTCAACGCGTGTTGCAGGCCCTGCTAAACGAGCGGATATCCGTGCGCGATCTCGGCACGATCCTGGAAGGCGTTTCGGAAGCAACCGGCATGACACGCAATACGGATACGATTGCAGAACATGTCCGCACGCGGCTCGGCCGGCAGATTTGTGCAGCCAATCTTGCAGCCGGTGGGTACCTTCCGCTCATTGCCATGTCGCCACAATGGGAACAGGCGTTCCTGGAGGCCATCATCGGTGAGGGGGACGACCGCCAACTCGCGATGCAGCCGAGCAAGCTTCAGGAATTTGTTGGGGTGGTACGCGACGCCTTTGAGGAAGCGGCCCAGCAGGGTGAGGTTCCAGTTCTGTTGACCTCGCCGCAGACCCGGCCGTTCGTTCGCTCCATTGTGGAACGTTTCCGGGCGCATACAACGGTCATGAGCCAGGGGGAAGTCCACCCCCGCATCAAACTGAAGACGATAGGTTCAATCTAACGCCATCAAATGAGAACGTTGACCCGTGCGGCGACAGCGGTTGGGCTGGCATAGGTTGATTGTGGTGCAGAGGCGTTTTGGAGGAAGAACCGCGCCTGCTGAGTTCCCGAGGCGATTGTGATGTTCGTAATGGAAGTCGTAAGCTGCGTTCTTAGGTTCTGCGACTTCTGGAGGGAATTCGAGCGCCTTTGTGACCAACCGTCATTGTAGCTTTTCCAACGAGCCGTGCGTTTCGAGCTAAAGCGGCTATGATAGTCACGCTGGATATAGTTTCCGACCTTGGGCATCGCGCATCTCTCCTGGATACACGTCGACCTTCACAAAACATGGTTAACAGCGCGTTAATTTTTGACTGGCTGTCAAACAGACCTGGGCCGCAAACGACACTTGCGCACAACCAATTGTTTTCTGGAGAACGCGGTATTCAAAACACATTTGTTTTTGCAAATTCTCGGGAAACGATCTCTTGGCGCCCATTTGATCCGCTGATACACGGACTTTGAACTTGTTTCTCATTGGAGTTTTTATGCCAAATCCGATTTTGAACCTCGACGGTTACACGAAAGTGCCGGACACAAAAATTGCCGTTGTTGTCACCTATTTGGAAATGATCGAAAGGCCTTCAGAAGCGCTTGCTCCGCCGCGCTCTGATGTGGCCTTGGAGACTTGGCCGTCTCCATCGGCTTCCGAGTACAAGGCGCTGTTTCGGGAAGTCGGAGAGGAATGGATCTGGTTTGGACGATTGATTAAGCCGGACGCCGAATTAGAGGCCCTTTTGTCGGAGCCTGCTCGCGAAAACTTCCTTCCACTGCGTGGCGGTAAGGCGATTGGCACATTGGAGCTGAACTACGCCGATCCGGAGAATGTCGAGCTCGCCTACTTTGGCCTGGTGCCAAGCGCTATTGGTGGAGGTGTTGGCCGGTGGTTGATGGCGCAAGCGGTAGAGATGGCTTGGTCGCGGCCTGAAACAAAACGTCTGTGGTTGCACACTTGCACGGCGGATAGTCCCCAAGCGCTGAAGTTTTATCAGTCCTGTGGCTTTAAACCCTACAAACGGGCCATCGAAGTGGCAGATGATCCGCGTGGACTTGGATTATATGCCAGTGAAACCGCGCCGCATGTTCCTTGTCTGATGGGCTAGAACTGGTCGCTGCATCTTCGATCAAGCACTCTTTTTGACGCGCTCGGGAAACGCGTGAGCGATCGCTTGCCGGTTTGCTTCCAGAACACCGCGTTCGGTGATCAGCCCAGTCACGAGATGGGCGGGGGTTACGTCGAAGGCTGGATTGCCCACTTCGGAGCCCTCCGCAACTATTTGGACGGTCTCCAGTGCGCCGCTGGCCGTGCGGCCCGTAATCCAGCTGACTTCATCCCCATTGCGTTCCTCAATCGGAATATCGCGCACGCCATCGGATAACGAAAAATCGATGGTGGGCGAGGGGAGCGCAACGTAAAACGGCACATTGTTGTCCTTGGCTGCCAGCGCCTTCAAGTATGTGCCGATCTTGTTACAGACATCCCCGGTGGCTGTTGTCCGGTCTGTACCGGTGATGACAATGTCGACCTCTCCATGTTGCATCAGATGGCCTCCGGCATTGTCCGCAATGACCGTGTGAGGCACCCCGTGATGTCCGAGTTCCCAGGCCGTCAAGAAGGCCCCCTGGTTCCTCGGCCGGGTTTCATCCACCCAGACATGAACCGGAATACCGCCGTCATGGGCCATGTAGATGGGTGCTGTTGCGGTCCCCCAATCGACCGTCGCAAGCCATCCGGCATTGCAGTGCGTTAAAATGTTGATCGACTCACCAGGCCGTTTGGTTTTGGCGAGAGCCGCGATCAACTCCATGCCGTGCATACCGATTGAGAGATTAATCGCGATGTCCTCATCGCAAATCTCATTTGCCAGAGCGTAGGCGGCTTCTGCCCTGTTTTCAGGAGGCACCTTGATTAGGGATCTGCGGCACCGTTCAAGCGCCCAGTTCAGGTTGATTGCAGTTGGGCGTGTTTCCAGAAGCACGGTACAAGCGGCCAGCAGGGACACGTCTGACGGGTCCTCGTGCATGGCGAGTGCCACGCCATATGCAGCTGTTGCGCCAATGAGCGGCGCACCGCGTACTTGCATGACGCGAATCGCATGTGCCGCTTGGGCCATCGTACGCAGTTGAACGGTCTCAAAGGTAAATGGAAACTTGGTTTGGTCGATAATCTCGACCGTGACACCGTCATCTGCGAGCCAGATCGTCCGGTACTTCTCTCCGTCGACATTCATGGCGGCGCCTCCCAAAAAACCGGATTTCTCTTTGAATAACGCAACATGATGGCGCAAACCAGCCAGCCATCGCTGGTCTCAGGGTTAAAAATCGCTTAATCTTTGTTAACCATCTTTGCGCGATTGGCAGTGGATACCCGGCAAAGAGGAATGGCGTCGCGGCCACACCCGGTTAAGACTCAATTAAGACTTGGTGGACCCGACGAGAAAACTGGAGCTGGTACTCAATGGCTGAAATGCAGGACAATGTGGTTCCGCACACGCGCATGCGATCATTGCGCGATGCCATCCGCAAGGTGCAGCTGGGCGAAGTGGAACGCTCCGATGTGGTTGTTGAGCTGCAAGACACTGAACGTGCCCGGCTCGACATGCTTGCGGACGAGTTGAAAGACGTTTTCCGGGAAATTCCGGAAGATGACGATCAGTTTTCTTTGCAGATTATTTCTGGCTCGACACCACGTCTGTGGATTGATGCGACCAGCCATGTGGCTGTCGCCGGGGACCGCCGCACTTACCGGTTCCTGAAAGACACGCGCCTTGGCCGTGTCGTTATACTGGAAACGGCCAATATCGACGACATGGCTGATTGCCTGACCGAGTATATTGCAGAGCGCGTTCTTGAGCGCGAGAAAGCCCTTGAAGGTGACTGGCTGAACAATCGGCTGCGCCAGGTTGCAATGGAATCCAAAGTGGTCCGTGTGAAAGAGAGCCATACACCTTGGCTGCCGGTCGCCGGCGCATTTGGGATCGGTCTAGCGCTTGGAATCGTCGGACTGATCGGCTTTGCTTGGTTTGCCAATCCTCTTTGAAATTTGCTTTGCAGGATCGGGTTTACAGCCTCACGGAATCCCGACGTCTCTTCGTGATATCAGTTTTACAGGTCCGCCGGTTTCTTCAAATCCATGCTCTTCCATCTGGCATGTCCAGCCGTCAGTTTGCCTGGCAATCGAGAATAAATTGTAGCGGGCAGCCGGTTTGTGACCGCCAGGGGCGCTGGTTGCTGACGGCACGCCAATGACCGGCACGGGGCCGTCCGGCCCCTCGATACTTTCAAAGCTATCGATATGCGTATGGCCGTGCAGGATCAGTTCGGCACCGGCACGCTTGACGACGGTGCGCAGCCGGGAAGCATCGGAGAGGCGTTTGTGCCATTTCGTTGCGTTTTTGAATGGCGGATGGTGAATGAGAACGACACGAAACAGCTTTTCTTCCGCAAGTTCCGCCAAAATTGCCCGCAAACGGCGGCTTTGTTTTGTTCCAACGCGCCCGGAGGCAAACCAAGGCGCTGTTGCCCGGCCCGTGGTGACACCAATGATCGCGACATCGCCGCGCTTGCGCACATAAGGAAACGTTGCTTCTGAGCCGACTTTTTCTGACGGAACATCATCGTCGCCATCGCCGCGCATAAAGGGCCACCATGCGGTTCGGGCTTTTTTGACGGCACCACGGACATAGGCATCGTGATTGCCCGGAACCACGGAGACCTGATCCGGCGGACCCAACTCGTCCAGCCACGCACGGGCACCACTAATTTCAAGGGGGAGCGCAATGTTGACGAGGTCACCGGTCACCGCGATGTGGTCCGGCGCTTGCGCCTTCATGTCCTCGACCAATTGTTCAAGGTGATTGCCGCCCATGATTTTGGAACGGTTGCGCTGCCAGTTCAGATAACCAAGCAAACGCTTGGAAAACAATTGAAGGAGCTTGGGGTCCGGAAGGGGACCTAGATGGGGATCGGAGAGATGCGCAAGCCTGAACATGGAGGCGCATCATCAAAGCAAAAAGCGCCGCGTCAAGAAAAAATGAGCGGCGCCAAGCGGATAGTCTGCAAAATGTCGTTGGGAGGAGATTACTTCGCAGATTTTGTTTGTATTTTTGTCTGCCGAGGGGCTGAACCCTGGGTCTGACCGGTCCGGGTACCTTCGCGGAGGCTGGCTCCGACTACATGCACAAATCCAAACATGGCACAGAATCCAACTTGGCCGACAACTGCTTGATCAGTTGGTCGGGAACGTGGTCAGAGATGCAGCGATCCGCGGATTGCTGGTGTCGATAGCCGGTTTCCACTGGTAGTTCCGGCGACGCTTCTGAAAAAGAGTCTTGAACATGACGCTGTCCTTTGAGTTGTCGGGGGTGGGCAACCGATTGCCCTAATCATCATCAATCTGCCTCTTATATAGGCGTGCGGTGCACAAAGGAGGAGCGTTATTCCTTCGGGGCTGCCCTGCGCGGATTGCATGGGTTAACGAAGCGTTCCCAAAGGCTTGCAAAATGCGGGCAAGGGCAGGACGACGTTTGTTGCGCGTCGTTCTGCCCATTATGCAGTAAATGCTCGTTGAGCTGATCTTCAGTTATGCAGCGGCCTTGAACCGGTCCCTGTCATGCGGTGCCAGGAAATCGAGATCCGGCCCTACCGGTACGATCCGGTGCGGGTTGATCGTTTCGTGCGAGCCGAAATAGTGCTGTTTGATGGTCGCCATATCGACAGTCTCGGCAACGCCCGGATGCTGATAGAGTTCCCGCAAGTAATTGAACAAATTTGGGTAATCGGCAATCCGGCGGATGTTGCACTTGAAATGCGTCACGTAGACCGGGTCAAAGCGCACAAGCGTCGTAAACAGGCGCCAATCGGCTTCAGTCAGGACCTCACCTGCAAGATAGCGTTGCTTTGAGAGGCGGGCCTCCAGATCGTCCAGCGTTGCGAAAAGCGCTGTAACTGCTTCCTCGTATGCCTCTTGTGTAGTGGCAAAGCCGGACTTGTAAACACCGTTGTTCAAGGTGTGATAGATGCGTTCGTTGACCGCGTCGATCTCAGCGCGCAGGGGTTCCGGATAATAGTCGATCGTTGAACCGGTCAGATGATCGAACTCGGTGTTGAACATCCGAATGATTTCCGCCGACTCGTTGCTGACAATGGTCTGTTGCTGCTTGTCCCAAAGGATTGGCACGGTGGCCCGGCCTGAATAGGTCGGATCTGCCTTGACGTAGACCTGCCACGCGTAGTTCGCGCCAGTGAGCGGCTCTGCTTCCCCAAACTCCCAACCGTTTTCCAACATGAGCGGCTGGACGGCGGAAACGGAAATGTAGTCGTTCAGGCCTTTCAGGGTCCGGAAGATCAAGGTTCGGTGCGCCCATGGACAGGCATAGGAGACAAACAGATGATACCGTCCAGCTTCGGCCTTGAAACCGCCGTCGCCCGTTGGGCCGGGGCTCCCGTCTTTCGTGATGAATTTCCGGAATGCGGCGTCCTTGCGCACGAACCGCCCGCCTGTTGATTTGGTGTCATACCACTGATCGTGCCACACGCCGTCGACGAGCGTTCCCATACCGGTCTCCTTGGAGTTTGTTCTGCGATATAGGTTGTGCAGTGATGATGAATTTCAATCAACTGAATGGACTGTCCCTCTCCGGTGAACAATTGGATGTTCGCAAAAACGTAGTCTATCCCGTCAAAAAGTTCTGGACCGGCAGGAGCCATGCGTGGTACGCGCTAGCCTCTGTTTGAAACCGCGGGCGGATTCCATCCGCGCAGCGCGTAAGGAACTTCGGGATTGATGAGCACAGGTCACATGCTCCGACGACGAACCAGCCGACGAGGAAACTCTCGTCTGCACCGTCGCGGCTGACCTATTCCCGATAACTCCGACAAAAAGGGATACCGGCAGGCGCGCAATCGCCACATTTTGCCAGCTGGAACCAATCCCATGAAACAGACCTCTTGGGTCATTCGTCTTGAAGACGCCACCGACGACACCGCAATTGAAGACCTGCAAGCAGAAGCTTTCGGGCCTGGCCGCTTTGCACGGACCGCTTTTAGGATCCGTGAGAACGTCCCTCACAGGCAAGATCTAGCCTTTGTCGGCCTGTCCGGATCCAGGATTGCAGGGTCTGTCCGTTTGAGCCCCATCACGATCAGTGAGACCGACGCGCTGCTTTTAGGGCCGTTGACGGTCTCTCCGGATTTCAAGAACCGCGGTTTGGGCAAGGCGCTGATGTGGACAGCCCTTGAGGCTGCAAAGGCGACCGGAGACGAATACGTGTTGCTGGTTGGGGATGCGCCTTATTACAGCCCATTCGGCTTTGAACAGGTGCCTTTCGGCAGCATTACCTTGCCGGGCCCGGTCGACCCACAAAGGCTCTTGATTGCACGCTTGCAGGATGGGGCGCTGCCGACCGGCGCAGTTCAGGGCAAGGCCGCATAGAGCACGTCGCGAATAAGCGTCATCGCTTAACGTGCTCAAAGCAGTAATTGTTGACGCATTTCCGGCCGTGAAACCTGTGTCGATTTGCTCAGAAACGCTCTAACGGCCTTCCCGGTACCAGGTTGCCGAGACGGCGCCCAGAAGGATCGCGAGACCAAGCAGTCCGATGAGGAGCGGGAACCGGTCGACACCATTCAACAAACTGGCTTCTGTTTGTTTGAGGCCGATCCAGCCGTTGCCTTCGTAACTTGCCGACTGGCGCATGGAGATTACGCGGGGGAGATCTATATCACCGCCGACATCTCTTAGCCGTTGGACAGCTCCGCCAGTTGCATCGGCCACGGGTGACAACACCTCGGTGTCAGAGAGAACGTTGGTGTACTCCCTCGGGTTTTGCGGGCCAACGTGAATAAGGGCATTCATCTCACCATCTGTAACGGAGAAGAGGCCAGTTTCCGTCACGGGGGAGGAGCCGCGCCATAGACCAGGCTCTTGCTCTGTCATGGCGAGGTCAACGCTGTCACCTGTGGGCGAAACGACAGTCACCTCATTGACCGTTTCCCCAAGTGTTTGCCGTTCGACTATCAGTTCAGGGCCGCGCAGGGACACATTGAGTGCTTCTTCTTCAAGATCCGGTTCCTGCATAAGCCAATGGGCAAGGCGCCTCAGCAGCGGGACATGCGGGCCGCCGCCCTCAAAGCCGCGCGCCCACAGCCAGACATGGTCTGAAAGCAACATGGCGACGCGGCCTTCGCCTTCCCGGTTTAGAACCAGCAGCGGCGTTTCGCTTGGACCGGACATCAATGTCTGGCCGCCGTCCAACTCGGTATCAACCACGCGGAACCAGCGGCTCCATCCTGGAGGGTCTTGTTCGGCGCCCGGCAAGCCCCGGGTCACTGGATGCCGCTCGCCGAGGTTGGCAAGGGTCGCATAAAAGGGCTCTTCCAAAATGGCTCCAGTTGGACGGGCCGGAAGAATGGGGGCAAGTGGCGTTCTATAAAGACTGCCGCCTTCCGCATAATCAGGCCCGCCGGCCAACAGGACGGCGCCGCCGTCGCGCACGTACCGCGTGATGTTGTCGAAATAGAGCATCGGCAACACACCGCGCCGGACATAGCGGTCGAAGATGATCAGATCGAACTCATCGATCTTGACCGAAAACAGCTCCCGGGTCGGAAAGGCGATCAGGGACAGCTGGTTGATCGGTGTGCCGTCCTGCTTTTCAGGCGGGCGCAAAATGGTGAAGTGAACGAGGTCAACAGATGCATCGGATTTCAGAAGGTTCCGCCAGGTACGTTCTCCGGCATGCGGAGAACCGGACACCAGCAGCACCCTCAGGTTCTCCCGGATACCGTCCACAGTTACAACAGCCCGATTGTTCAACGTCGTAAGTTCGCCGGGCAGGGCCTCTGCCTCGATTTCGAAGATGTTATCGCCGCCATGGGCGATCTCTACCGGGATGTCGATCTTCTCCCCGGTCCGCGCGGTGCGTAGGGTTACAACATCACCGTCCCGTTTGATTGTCAGGTTCACCTGATCTCCGGGGCCGGTTCCCAATCCTTGATCGACAACAGTGAGGCTGATGGTCTGTTCAGAACCGACAAGGCCAAAGCGCGGAGCCGTATCCAGAACGATCCGGCGGTCGCGTTCATCCGCAGTCCCGGTGATGAGGCCGTGAACAGGGGCATCGAAGCCGAGCGCTTCTGCGTTTTCCGGGATATCGTGGATCTGTCCGTCGGTGATGATGATTGCACCACCAACCCTTTCAGGCGGAACATCTGCAAGCCCGTTTGCAAGGGTCTGGAAGACTTCCGTCCCGTCTCCGGATCCTGAGTTTCGGGCTTCGAGCAGCCGGAGGTCAAACCCCTCCAACTCCGCGATGCGTGACTGAATTTCCTCAGCTGCTGCGGTGGTCGTTTCTTCTCGGTCCGCAAGCCGTTGGCTTTGGCTCTTATCGACCACAAGCGCCACGACGCTGGACAAGGGTTCTCTGTCTTCGCGTTCCACAGCAGGGTTGGCGAGAGCAAGCACGAGCAACGCCATCGCCAAGGCCCGCAGCACCCAGCCGCGCAAGTTGATGACGCCGAGAAGGACCGCAACCACGACAGCAATCGCGCCGGCGGATATCAGAACCCATTGCGGCACGAGCGGGTCGAATGAAATAGACCAGTCCATCAAACCTCCTATTGCCCTAGCCGTTCCAGCAGAGCTGGAATATGGACCTGGTCAGCCTTGTAGTTTCCGGTGAGGCTGTACATCACGATATTAACCCCCGAACGGAAGGCATAGTCGCGCTGGATCGGGTTGTTTGGCACTGTCGGGAACATGAACTCCCCCGTTGGCGTGATCGCCCAAGCCGATGCGAAATCATTCCCTGTAATCATCAGCGGGGAAACGCCGTCTCCCGCTCGAACCGGCCGATCACCGCGGGCAGTCGCTTCATCAAGACTTTCCACCCACAACGGGCTGGTGGAATACCGGCCCGGAAATGTGTCTAGCAGATAGAACGCTTTCGTGAGCACGTGATCCGGCGGGACAGGTTCCAGCGGCGGGACGTCGAGATCCTCCAGGATCTCACGCAGTTTCAGAGTTGCAGGTGTCGATCCGAAACCGGTTGTCGACGCGTTGATATGATCCCGTGTGTCGAACAGGATCGTACCGCCGTTGCGCATGAACGTGTCGATCCGGGCAATCGTCTGATCGCTCGGTTTGTCGGCCGACGGATCTATCGGCCAGTAAAGCAGCGAATAGAAGGCCAGTTCGTCACGCGCAATGTCGATGGCGACTGGAGCGCCGGGTTCCAGTGCGGTGCGTTCGGATAAAAACTGCGTCAGGCCGGCAAGACCGGCGGCACTTGCATCATCAACCTCTGGGACACCCGTCAAAACATAGGCCAGCCGGGTTTCGAGGGTGGATTCCAAAGCTCTCAAGTCATCAGACGAAGACTGCGCATACGCATCTGGAACACCTGCCGTGCTGAGGAGCGCTGTTGCCAACGCTGCCGCAGCGATGACACTTGCCATCCGGGTTTTTAGCCGCAGACGGTTCAGACCGCCCGCAAGCACAAACACGGCAATGGCGTCCGCAATGATCAGCAAAAAGGCCAGAGTGAAGAAGATCGCTCTCAAGTCCAGTGGATCCGTTGCAGGATAAGGCGCTGTTTCCGCGTCTGGTCCTAGCGCTTCGATGCTGAGGGGTTGCAGTGTATTCTCAGCGCGCATCAGATTGAGGGCCCGGAAGCCATCTTCGCTGCCATAAAGACCCGGTGGCGTGCGGCGGCTGGCAGAGGCCTCCCGGAAATTGGCGGCGCTCACCGGTGTGACATCGACAGGAGGCGCGCCGAAGCGGCCATAGCCGTCGAGTAGGCGCAGAGGCGGCAGAACGCTGCGGGCCGGTTGCCCATCCTCGGCTGTCTCTGATGCCTGAGCAACATTGGAAACTGACAATATGCGCCGCAACATGTTCAGGAAAACGCCGGAGAGCGGCAAGTTGGACCAGGAGGAATCCGCAGTTACATGGAACAAAACAATACTTCCGTCGCCAGATTGCGCTGCGGTGACCAACGGAGTGCCGTCTTCCAGCATTGCCCAGGTGCGTTTCGGCAGATCTGACGTTGGTTCTGCGAGCACCTGTCGGTTTACCGTCACCTCAGCAGGGACCTTCAACCCTGAAAACGGAGAGGCATCTGGAAACGGCGCCAAATGCTGAGGTTGCTTCCAGGAGAGTGATCCGCCGAGTGACCGGTCTCCAGATCTGAGGCGGACAGGAATCAACTCGTCCGTGCCACCTGCCGTTCTGGGGCCTGCGAAGCGGACAAGAGTGCCTCCGCTTTGGACCCACTCGCCAAGTTCGACCGCCGTGGTGTCTGGAAGTCTGCCAACATCCGCGAGGATCAGGACGGAAATTCCCTGGTCAATCAGTGACGGCACTGCGGCTGCAATATCGCTGTCCCGCGGTCGGCGGATGTCGGAAAATGGAGCGAGTGCCCGCTCGAGATAATAAAGAGGTGAGAGAAGCGGTTGATCAAGGTCGCCGGATTGACCGGAGATCAGACCGACGGTCCGGCGGCGCCAGCTGTCGTCAACAAGTTGTACTGCTCCGGCTGCCTGTTCCCCTGCAATTTCAACGCGGGCGATGTCATTGCGGAGTTCGCTTGGGAGTTCGAACCGGGCTTCGGTCTCAACATCACCGCTGGCAAACGTCGCAGTCGATTCCGCAAGCACCAGGCCTTTCAGATCGAGAGCCCGTACATTGACGACCGATGTCGTGTTCTCAGGGTGACGGACCACATCGACGCTCAGCGCTTCGGTGTCGTTGGCCAGACCCTTGAGCCCAAGCGGTGTTTGAAGGCCGGTCAACACGATCACCGGGACGCCTTCTGTCAAAGACGCCAGAGTTTCCAGAAACGCATCATTGGTGGCGGTACCATCTGAAAGCCAGACGACCGCACCTGGAGGTGTGTCCTGTGCGGCCTTTCTGAGGCCAATGCCCAGTTCACTGCGCAAAGGCGGGTAGGGGCGGGGTTCGAGCGCACGCAGAGTTTCAAGTGCTGCCGCCGGGCTTTCTGGAACAAAGCTTTGGTTTGGACCTTCCGCGGTGGCGGCAAACATCACCGGCTGTCCGTTTTGCTCTGCCTCGGTCAGAATGTTTTCAGCGGTTCGAACCTGATCCTCCCAAGAGGTCGCTGAGGTCCAGCCGTTGTCGATCAGGAGCCACATGACGCCGTCCCGGCTCGCAACTGGTTCCTGCGCGCGCCAGACAGGGCCGGCAAGTGCAAAGATCAAGATTGCCGCCAAGAGCAAGCGCAGCAGGGTCAGCCACCAGGGGCTGCGCTGCGGTGTTTCGTCGTGCTCATCAATGTCCAGCAATAGCCGGGTGGGCGGAAACGCGATCTGTTGCGGCCGTGGGGGTGTCAAGCGCAACAGCCACCAAATCACGGGCAGCAGAGCCAGTGCAGTCAAAACCCACGGCGCGGTAAAGGTCAGTGGTAAGCTGGCAAACACGGATCAGGCGCCCCCCCGCGGCATTGTATCGAGGTTGCCAGAAAGCGCGCTATGGAGGACCAGCAATGGCTCGGCGGCTGAATGGTCTGTGTGATGCAAGACGTATGTCCACCCCGCGCGGCGTGCCATGTCGCGGATTTCAGCGCGATGTGCTTCAAGCCGTTTGTGGTATTCCTCCCGCCATGTTTCGGCGCGGCCTGCAGTTAATCGGATGCCGGCTTCCGGGTCGTTGAATTCAACACGGCCGTCGAACGGAAAGGTTTCTTCTATCGGATCCAGAACCTGAACGATGTGCCCACGGGCGCCGGTCCCGGCGACTTGGGCGATCCAGGCAGCAATATCTTGAAGCGGATCCAGGAAATCGGAGACCAGAACAACATCGGCAAAGCGTTTGACGCCAGTCGGGTCGGGCAAGGCAACCGGCTTAGACAAGTGCGTTAGGGCGTCCGCAAGCCGTTCAGCGGCTCTGCGATCTGAAAATGGACGTGTCACACCGGTCAAACCAATGCGCTCACCAGTTTCTGCGAGCATATCCGCCAATGCCAGCATCAGGACCAGAGAGCGGTCCCTTTTGGTCACCTGAGACAGCCGGGATTGAAACTCCATGGACGAGGAGAGATCGGCCCAAAGCCAAACAGTGTGCGCTGCTTCCCACTCCCGTTCGCGGACATAAAGATGGTCGTCCCGGGCAGACCGGCGCCAGTCGATGCGTTTGGCCGGCTCTCCCATATTGAAGGGACGGAATTGCCAGAAGCTTTCGCCGGGTCCGGCTCTCCGCCGGCCATGCCATCCTGCAATGATGGAACTTGCAACATGGCTTGCCTCAACAAGAAGGTCAGGGAGCGCGTCTGCGACAGACCGGGCGTCGCCGATGATGTTCGGCCAGTTTTCCTGGTCCAGTTTCACACTCTCCGTTGATGATGCCATGATGTCGGGCGGCTCCCTCGCGTTGGAAAATTGCGTTATGCGATTGTTTCTTTCACCCGCTGGATCACGTCCCTCACGGTATGCCCGTCGGCCCGGGCAGCAAAGGTGAGGGCCATCCGATGCTGCAGGATTGGCTCTGCCAGAGCCAGAACATCATCAACTGACGGTGCCAGCCGGCCATCAACGAGCGCGCGCGCCCGGACGGTCAACATCAGGGCCTGGCTAGCGCGCGGACCCGGTCCCCAAGCAATCAGCTTTGTGAGATCGGAATTTTCGTCCGAGCCGCCCGGTCGGGCCGAGCGGACAAGCTTCAAGATGCTTTCAACCACCGATTCACCCACCGGCATGCGGCGGACGAGTTGCTGGAATTCCATGAGCTCCTGGGCAGTGATCGCGCTATGTGCCGTGGTCTGTTCTGCTCCGGTCGTTTCTAGGAGAATGCGGCGCTCGGCTTCCAGATCCGGATAATGCACATCAATCTGCATCAAGAACCGGTCGAGCTGGGCCTCCGGCAATGGATATGTGCCTTCCTGTTCCAAGGGGTTTTGGGTCGCAAGAACATGAAACGGGCGCGGGAGATCATGCGGATGACCCGCAACCGTGACGTGATACTCCTGCATCGCCTGAAGAAGAGCTGATTGGGTTCGCGGGCTGGCGCGGTTGATTTCGTCGGCCATGAGCAACTGTGAGAAGACCGGGCCAGGAATAAATCTGAAAGACCGTCCGCCGCTGGTATCTTGTTCCATGACTTCTGCGCCAAGGATATCTGAAGGCATCAGGTCTGGTGTGAATTGGATCCGCCGGGCATCCAGTCCCAGAACAGTTCCGAGCGTTTCGACCAGTTTGGTTTTCGCAAGACCCGGCACACCGACGAGCAGCCCATGTCCGCCGGCGAGGATCGTCACGAGCGTTTGTTCAACGACGTTTTCCTGACCGAAGATAATCTTTGCGATATCGGCCTTGACTTCTGAAATGCGTTCAACGGCCCGTTCGGCGCTTTCAGCAACAGCAGCGAGATCTTCTTCAGAAGGATTTGCGGGAGAAACGACGCTCATTGATCACCTGTCCTGTTGATTATCTTGCTGATGCCTGCCGGGTAGCTCGGTGGGCGGCCAAATTTTTTCCGTTAACCCAGTCTGACACCATATAATTCAGTAGATAAGGCACAATTGTGCGCCATACAGTGGATAGGTCCAAGATTCTTTTCTTCGCTGCGGCATAAACGCAAAAATTGCGATTGTTGTTACAGTGGGGATTGGCGTTGGTTTAGACGCGGACTAGGTAGGATTCCGGATCACAGATTCGGATGTCTGATGGGACGGGGAGTGAAATGACATCGCAAGCCAAACCAGAGGCTGCTCTGCCGGATGGCCTCAAAGCCCTGATGAGCCGCGCTGGTTCAAAAGACAAGGCGCCGCCGCCGGTGGACAAGTGGAACCCGCCTTTTTGTGGCGATTTGGATATCCGGATTGCGCGCGACGGAACCTGGTTCTATCTCGGCTCGCCAATTGGCCGGAAGCCATTGGTCGAGCTGTTTGCGTCTGTCCTGCGCAAGGATGAAGATGGCAAGCACTACCTTGTAACCCCGGTCGAAAAAATCGGTATCACGGTTGATGATGCTCCGCTGCTGGCTGTGGAAATGGTTGTGGAAAATGAAGGCGCGGACCAGCAACTCACCGTTCGCACAAATCTCGGTGATCTGGTCCGCATAGGACCGGATCGGCCACTGCGTTTTGAGAAGGAGCCGGACAGCGGCGGAATAAAGCCCTATGTTGTTGTCCGCGGACGCATTGAAGCGCTGTTTACCCGCGCACTCATGTATCAGCTGGTTGACCACATGGTCGAACGTCAAGGAGAGGCCGGTTTGGAAACAGGAATTTGGAGCGGTGGTCAGTTTTTTGCCGTTGACCCGGAGCTTCTGTAACCGCTCTTTTTATCCAATTGCCGATTTGACGAAAGCACCCCATATCAAGCGCAATGACCGCTCCATCTGATACATCTGCAACCGAATTGACCGACTGGTCCCAGCATCTGGAAGAACGGCTTGCATTGGCAGCGAGCGAGCCGACTGAACGGGAAACAGGCGACCACATATTGAACCCGGATGTCGGGCCTTATGCCTTTTGGAAGGGACCACCGAGGGACGCTGCCGTCTTAATCGGTATCCGCAACACAGCAGCCGGCCCGAGCGTTGTTTTGACCCAGCGCACACCGCATCTCAAATCCCATGCTGGGCAGGTGGCGTTTCCAGGTGGCAAAATTGATCCGGACGACAACGGACCGGTCGAGGCAGCTTTGAGAGAAGCGCAGGAAGAGATCGGTCTGGATCCCGCCCAGGCACAGCCACTTGGACATTTGGCGCCTTATCTAACCGGGTCGGGATATCGGGTCACACCAATCGTTGCAGAGGTGAGGGATCCCGTTCGGTTCATTCCGAACCCGGACGAAGTTGAAGATGTTTTCGAAGTTCCCTTCGAGTTTCTTATGAACCCTGCCAACCATCAAAAGCTGAGCCGCGAGTGGCAGGGGAAACGACGCTACTTCTATGCAATGCCTTTTGCCGGACGTCACATCTGGGGCGTTACAGCAGGCATTATCCGCTCATTATATGACACGGTGTACCGCTGATGCTTCGCATTATCCTGACACAACTCTTCCTGTTTTTGCTGCCGTTTGCTTGTTATGCGTGTTATCTCTGGCTGTCTAAAAAGGGTGATAATCCGGAGAGCTGGTCACGCGGGCCGGTCGCCTGGTTGACAGTCGCAGGCCTCTTTTTGACGATCTCCGGATTTGTTGCCGTAGCGCAATTCAACAGGGCTCCAGAAGGCACGCAGTACAGGCCCGCAGAATTCCGCGACGGCGTACTCATTCCCGGGCGGTTCGAATAAGTTCATGAAAGATAGAGCTGAAGACATTCTCGCTGCGGCTAATTGGCTGCGGTCGCCAGGCATTCAGGCTGTGTTTTCGGCTCTCAATCGCGACAATGACAGCGCGCGTGTCGTGGGTGGCGCCATTCGCAACACGCTTTTGGGACATCCAGTCCCCGACATCGATATCGCCACGACTGCCACGCCGCAGGACGTCATGCAGCGGGCCGCCGATGCAGGGTTGAAACCCATCTGTACGGGGATTGATCACGGCACCATAACCGTGATCAGCGACGGATTTCCTTACGAAGTCACCACGCTGCGCGAGGATGTCGAAACCTATGGCCGCCAGGCGAAAGTGGTGTTTGGGCGTGATTGGAAAAAGGATGCCCTGCGGCGCGACTTCACAATGAACGCGCTTTATGTGGACAGTGTCGGGAAGTTGCACGACCCGCTCGGTGGTCTGGAGGATTGCCTTGCCAGGCGTGTCAGGTTTATCGGTGATCCAGACATGCGGCTGCGCGAAGATTATCTTCGCATTCTCCGCTTCTTCAGGATCTACGCGGCCTATGGCGATGGGGATATGGATGCCGAAGGCCTCGGTGCCTGCCTGCGCCAGCGCGACGGTTTGCGCCACCTTTCCGCTGAACGCATTGGCCACGAGATGCGCCGTCTCGTCTCTGCTCCGAAGGCGGCGATTGCGGTGCGGATGATGAATGATTGCGGCCTTTGGGAAATCGCAACGGGCGGCCTTGCAAAGATCGAGGATTTTGAAGCGTTTCGCCAACTGGATGCACTCGCGCCTGAAACACAGGACCCGGAGGTTGGCCTGACCGTGCTGTCAGGTTTTGTCCGCGAAGATGTCGATCGCGTTGCTGATCGGCTGCGGCTGTCCAATGCAGAGCGTAAAAGAATGCAAATCTGTTGGGAGGCTTACAAAACGTTCCGGCAGTCGGACCAGATGCCGGATATCAAAACGTTGCTCTACACCCATGGCCGCCAAGGAGCCATTGATGGTCTGCTGGCCTATTGGGCGGCCTTTGAGGCGCAAAAACGGACGGGAGATCGGCCAGCTTTTGAAGACGCGCTTTTAAAGCTTAAATCCCTTGAGGTGCCGGTGTTTCCTCTAAAAGGCGCGGACATGATTGCGCTCGGACATCGTCCGGGCCCGCAAGTTGGCAAGGTTCTCAAAACTCTGGAGCAGATCTGGTGCGAAAACGGTTTTGCCCTTAGCAAACAGGATCTTCTTGCACGTTTGGAGAACCGCGCTTAGCGAATTGATAAGAGTCCTTGGATACCTTTTCCCGATGAGTTCCTTGGGGTTATCACCCCTGCCGTGGGTTCTGTTGGGAAAGTAGTAATGCCGCATAGCGAAGTCATCTTGATCTCTGATGGGCCGCTGCCTCTGGATTCTCCGGTTCGGAAAATTCCGTTCTTCTTCCGGGCGCGCCTGATCGATATGGCAAAAGTCTCTCCCAAAACTGCGGGTGAAGCCTCTGTTGCGATTATCGAACTTCTCGGTTCCAGCAAGCCGGGCATGTCGGCTCTGAAGTCATCCTGGGACAGCATTGCAGAGATCCCGGTAATTGGCATCATCGACAAGTCAGATCGGCGGGAGGTAACCCAAGCGGCGGCGCTTGGTGAAATGGACCTTATAGATCGAGAAGCACCGCTGGCGTTGCTCCTTCATCAGGTTAAAAAATATCTGAAAACCGATATTTTGCAGGACTTGCCAAAGGACACTCCGGAACGGACTGCAGAAGCTTTCTCCAAAGCGAACGCGTTTCTGGAAACGCTTTGCATGTCTGCAGTCAGTGATGCGTCGATACAGATCCGGGCGATGGAAGACAGCGCCAAGGATGCGCTTTCGGCGATTGACCTCGAAGGCTTATTAGCGTGGATGCAGGCGGTCGAAAGCCATCACAGCCCGACGTACAGCCATTCTTTGAAAGTTGCGGGTTTGGCAGGCGCATTCGCGCGGTATTTGAAATGGTCAGAAACTGATTGCCGGGAGATGGTCGCGGGCGGGCTGGTTCATGACATCGGCAAGATGCGCATCCCCTTGACCATTCTGGACAAGCCTGGACGCCTGACCGATGAGGAGCGCTCTCTGATCGCCAAGCATCCGGTGTTTGGTCAGGAAATTTTAAAGCCGCGCCTTGAGGTGCCTTATGAAATCAAGCGCATGGCTATCCAGCATCATGAGTACCTGGACGGGAGCGGGTATCCCAATCACCTCAAAGCGGACCGCTTGTCTCAAAAAGTCCGCGTCATGACGATATGTGACATCTTCACCGCCCTAACAGAAGAGCGCGCCTATAAGGAGCCAATCCCTCCACGGCAGGCAATCGCCATGATGAAAAACATGGGGCCGAAGCTGGATCAGGACCTGCTGCGTCAGTTTTCAGACATGATCCTGGATCGCGTTTTCGCTGAACTGTCGAAACCTGTCCCTGCTGCAGGTGGTGGTGCCGCTGCTTGAGCTTCGCAAGCACCACTTCCCCGGACTGGCCTTTGCTTAGGGCCATTTCACAACCGGTGGCATGGAAGATAGAATCGAGGCGACATTGCCGCCGGTCTTCAATCCAAAGATTGTGCCGCGGTCATAGAGAAGATTGTACTCCACATACCGGCCCCTGCGGGTCAGCTGCTCTTCGCGCTGGGCATCTGTCCAGGAGTTTTCATAGTTTTTGCGAACCAGCTCAGGGTAGACCTTCAAAAAAGACCGGCCGACATCCTTGGTGAACGCGAGATCCGCGTTCCAATCGCCACTGTGCAGATAGTCGTAGAAAATTCCGCCAATGCCGCGGGGTTCGTTCCGGTGTTTCAGGAAGAAATACTCATCACACCAATCCTTGTAAGCCGGGTAATCAGCAACGGCATGGGGCTCGCATGCTGCTTTCATGGCCTCATGGAAGGCAACCGTGTCAGGATCGTCTTGTGTCCGCCGGTCGTCCAACACGGGTGTCAGATCAGCGCCGCCCCCGAACCACTGGCGGGTTGTAACCACCATCCGCGTGTTCATGTGAACTGCCGGTACGTTTGGGTTCTGAGGGTGCGCAATCAGGCTGATGCCGGAAGCCCAGAACCTGGGATCTTCGCTGGCACCTGGAATTTGACCACGGAACTCTGGAGAGAACTCGCCGTGGACGGTGGAAATATGGACGCCGACTTTTTCAAAGACACGGCCGTGCATCATCGACATGACGCCGCCGCCGCCCTTTGCGCCTGAACTGTCGGTCCGTTCCCAAGGGGTGCGCTCGAACCGGCCCGCAGGCAAGTCACTCAGCGGTCCATTGAGTTCGCCAATGTCGTCTTCCAGTTTTTCAAACGCTGCACAAATCTGATCCCTGAGATCCTTGAACCACGCGGATGCTGTCAGCTTCTTGTCTTCAATTCCCTCAGGAATCGGACCGCCGCGTGATTCTGGAGAGGGTGCTGTCATCTGATTTGCCTCGACATGAAGAGCCCGCGCGGGAAATGCACAAGCGTTGGATTACCTTGATGTTTTAGGAAATGCCCGGGTTTGCCGCAAGGCCTCTCCCAAAACCATGCCGCAGGACACAGCTACGTTGAGGGATCGCATGCCCTCGGCCATCGGGATGGTCAGCCGCGCATCTGCCAGCTGATGGATTGCATCCGGTGCCCCGGTGCTTTCGCGGCCCAGAAGCAGGATATCATCTGCTTCAAATTCGAAATCCGTGTAAGCGAGGTCTGTTTTGGTCGTCAGCAGCACGAGGCGCCGTTTATGTGTTTGGCGCCAGTCGTCGAACGCCTCGAAATTGAGATGGCGCTTCAGGGCAGCCCGTTCCAGATAGTCCATCCCAGCGCGTTTCAAAGCGCTGTCGGACAACGGAAATCCCGCAGGTTCGATCAAGTGCACCGTCACACTCATGCAGGCCGCGAGCCTAAGCATGGTTCCGGTGTTCTGCGGGATGTCTGGCTGGTAAAGGGCAATGTCGGGCATGTCTGCTTCTTGTCTTGAAGGTTCATTGCCTCCTAACAGGAGAAGGCCGTCCTGTCATGGGCCGTGGCCCATTGAGCCGTTCCAAGCGTAGTATGAACGCAAGAATCGCCCGCCACCCATTTGGACATTTCAATGATTGCTTTGTTCCGGCTTTTTGAATCCTGGATTGATCCGTTCCGGCCTTTGCCGTCTGAAGCCATGCCGAAAGGCGGTGTTGCGTTTCTTCTGTTCTTTTTGAAGCAGGCGCGCTGGCCATTCTTCCTGATGCTGCTTGTCGGCAGCCTGACAGCCTTTGTCGAAGTCACGCTGTTCAACTTCCTGGGCCATATCGTTGATTTGCTCGACAGCAGCGACCGGGAAACGTTTTTTGCCGAGCACGGCTGGACCCTGTTCGGCATGGCGTTCTTTGTTTTGGTGGTGCGGGCCGCCACCAATACGCTCATGGCGCTTCTGGAGGAGCAGACCATTGTTCCGGGGTTTTTCAATCTGGTCCGTTGGCAGGCGCACCAGCAGGTTATGCGCCAAAGCATTGCGTTCTTTCAAGATGATCTTGCAGGCCGCCTGTCGCAGAAGGTGCTCCAATCCGGGATGTCCGCCGGCGACTTCATGGTGAACCTCCTTCAAGTCGCCTGGTTTATCGTGGTCTACGCCCTGACAACATTGGTGCTTGTCGCAGATCTTGACTGGCGGCTTGGGGCGATTGTCGCTGTCTGGCTTGTCTTGTTTGCCATCACTGCACGGGTTTTCGTTCCGCGAGTGCGAAAGGCGGCAAAGGATACAGCCAATGCTTATTCCGGCGTCTCCGGACGCCTGGTCGACACCTACAGCAACATTCAGTCCGTCAAATTGTTCGGTTCTCTGAAAGAAGAAAACCGGGGCTCCAGATCCGCCTTCATCCGATTTATCGGTCAGCTCAAGACCTTCACCCGCCTGCTCACCTCAATCCGCGTCGTGATGAGCCTTGTCAACGGCGCGATGATCGTCGCAATTGCCGGGATGGCGCTGGTGATTTGGCGCGATGGCGGCATCAGCACGGGGCATGTGGCTTTTACGCTCAGCCTGATCCTGCGCCTGAATATTTTGCTGAACCGGTTGTTCAATCAGCTGAATGGTCTGTTCCGGAATTTCGGAACCGTCCAGGACAGTATGGAGGCCATCGTCAAACCCGTGGCCGTTCAGGATGAGGACAATGCGCCACCTCTATCTGTGGACTACGGCGCGGTCGAATTCAAAAACATCACCTTCCATTACGGAAGAGCAGGCGGCGTTATTGAGGATCTGAGCCTTAAGATCGCGCCCGGAGAGCGTGTCGGTGTGGTCGGACCATCGGGTGCGGGAAAGACAACGCTGACCAGTTTGCTTCTGCGCTTCTATGATGTGGAGGCAGGCCAGATCCTGATTGATGGTCAGAATATCCGCTCGGTGAAACAGGAGACGCTCCGGCGGGCTATCGGGATGGTGACACAGGATCCGTCCCTCCTACACCGGTCCATCCGGGAGAACATTCTTTATGGACGGCCTGAGGCGAATGAAGACGAGCTGCGCGATGCGGCGGAGCGCGCACACGCACTTGAGTTCATTGAAAACCTCGAAGACAAATCCGGGCGAAAAGGTTTTGACGCTTACGCCGGAGAGCGCGGCGTCAAACTGTCGGGTGGTCAACGCCAGAGAATTGCAATTGCCCGGGTTCTTTTAAAAAACGCCCCAATTCTCGTGCTGGATGAAGCCACATCTGCGCTCGACTCTGAGGTGGAGGCTGCGATCCAGGAAAATCTGCAGCAATTGATGGCAGGCAAGACCGTGATTGCAATTGCGCACCGCCTGTCAACAATCGCTGCGCTGGACCGTCTGATCGTGATGGACGGCGGACAGATTGTCCAAGAGGGGACCCATGACAGTCTCTTGAAGAACGAAGACGGATTGTATGCGCAACTCTGGCGCCGGCAATCAGGCGGCTTCCTTCAGGCAGGATTGTTGGCCGATGAGCAGGTTAATTCGGGCGCGTCTTGATCTGTATGAAAGCGGGTGGCGTAGAAAGCTCGCCAACCGCCTGAGGATCTTATGGTTCATTTCATCACAGCGTATATCACCACCGCGATTGTGTTTCTCGCAATCGACTATGTTTGGCTGACCCAAGTCGCCACGCGTTTCTATTTTGATCGCATTGGTCATCTGCTGATGGAACGCCCAAATATGGGCGCTGCGGCAGCCTTTTATCTGATCTACGTTGTCGGCATCGTTCTATTTGCCGTTGGTCCTGCGCTTAAAAATGAAAGCTTTGCATACGCCGTGATGTACGGCGCCATGTTCGGCTTCTTCACCTACGCGACGTACGACGTTACCAACTATGCGACTTTGAAGGACTGGCCGATCATCGTTGCCGTCGTGGATATCGCCTGGGGCACGGTGCTTGGTGCGGTTTCCGCTGGCGCGGGCTATCTGATCAGCCGTCAGATCCTCGGCTGACAACTCGGCAAGTCTGCGAAAAACCTCAACTCCACGAACGTCGCGCGGAGTGGCGCGCGGCCACTCTTAATTGTTGTAGTTACTGATTTTTTACAGCCTTGAGATATCAAGGGCTAACACAGATCACTGCGCGGGCTTCCAGAGTGTACCCGCAGGATTGGGGTTGGAGCCCAGGTTTTCGTGACGCTTTCGATAAACGGCCGATTTATTTCAATGGTGGTCACCGCCGCTGTCATCATGATGGGTGGAACAGCGTTCGCGTTCTATACGTTCCGCCAAGCAATGATTGCTCAGTTGGGAACCGCAGACAGTGCTCAGCAATTCCTTCAGGGCAATGTGGCGGAGAAACTTGATGGTCTGATTCTGGATCAGATGATCACCATTGGTCTGATCGTGTCGCCGGTTGGTCTCGCGTTTCTTGGTTTGGCAGTTGTTTTGGCCTTGGGCATTGCCCGTCCGCTCGCCCGATTGCAGGGCGCGCTTGGCAAACTGTCTGCCGGTGATCTCGAAGTCGAGATCGACGGTGTCGAGCGATCCGATGAAATCGGCGCTATTGCTCGGTCTGTGACAGACTTTCGCGTGAACCTCGCCGAAAAAGCTGCGGAACAAGCGCGGCAAGAACAGGCGCACCAGGATGCCTTGAACGCAGAACGCGTTGCGTTGATGCAGGATGTTGCAGACGATTTTGAGAAATCCGTGCTCGGCGTTGTTTCTTCACTGCTCGAAAAGTCTGACAGCGTAGAGAGCAACTCCAATGATTTGACGCGTGCTGTGGAATCCTCGCTCCACGCCGTGTCGGAAGTCAGTACTGCGTCTGCGGATGCCAATCAGTCTGTTGAGACGGTGACCGGGGCCTCCCACCGCTTGTCAGAATCTCTGTCCCGTGTCCGTGAGGATGTGGATCAGGCAACAGACATTGCGGATGCTGCGGTCACTGAAGCGCGCAAAACCGATGAAATCGTCGGCCGCCTTTCCGAGACAGGCCGCGCAATCGGCGAAATTGTAGAGCTGATCAGTCAGATTGCCAGCCAGACCAATCTCCTTGCCTTGAACGCAACGATCGAGGCAGCAAGGGCTGGAGAAGCCGGGCGCGGGTTTGCCGTTGTTGCAAGCGAGGTAAAGGCGCTGGCCGAGCAGACCACCAAGGCAACCGAGGATATTTCTGCGCAGGTTTCGGCAGTGCAGGACGTCGCGCAGCAATCTGGTGTCGCCATCGCTTCGATTGCGGATACGATTGAGCGCGTGAGTGCGATTTCAGCCAAGATCCGGGATGCTGTGGAAGACCAGACTTCTGCAACTGGCGAGATAAACGGCAGTGCGCAGACCGCGCTGCAAAGCTCTGAGCGGGTAACCGGCAACGTCGGGACTTTGAACGATGCGATGGAAGCCAGCCGGACAGCGACAGATGGCATGCATCAAGCCTCTGCAGAACTTGGAACGTTGTCAAACACACTTCAGGCGCAGGTCACGCAGTTCCTACAAAGCGTCCGCGCAGCTTAAGTCGTTGTCGCTGCTCTGTGGTGGCTAAGCTCCACTGCCTTACAGGTACCGGGCTGAGTGAATCATTGCGACCGCTCACTCACATGTCACACATGTGGCTGATTTGTCACAGCTCTGGGTTTAGGCTGCTTTAGGCCGAAATCGGTCTTCCCTTATCCGCGATTCCAGAGTACCAAAAGGTCCTCAACTTTGACGGGTTGAAGTTTCCATCCCTTTGGCCGCCCGGCCAAGCAACCAGGAGGGCTTACATGCTAAATTGTTCGACGCATCCAGCGACAGCCGTCCATTTGGTTCGCACGGGATCATCTGCACGTTTCGGCTAAAGAAACGCGCCTGAGTTCCTAACACTTTTCCGACGTCCGGCATAAGCCGTCCATCAGTTTTGGCTGCATGTGCGTCCTTGCGCATGTCTGCGGGCGTTACTCTCAATTTCTTTCGTTTCGGAGACACATCATGTCTTTCGGTGATCCCTTTGGGCCATTCCGACCCGGCATAGGTCCAGATATCGTCCAGGAGCCGCCTGTCCGGCGGCCGGACGTTTTCATTGAGCCGCACTTGCGTCCGCGTCCTCCAGTTTTATTGCGTCTGCGCAACTTGTTGAAAATTCTCGGTGTATTCGGTGGGGCGACTGGCGTTCTGACAGTGCTGTTCGCGGTGCCGGTCTTCATTTCCGAATTTGCGGCGATCGAAACTGTTGGCGTCCATGGAAAGATCCTGACCGCGCCGCAATTCGCTGACCGGCTTGAAAATCTTCTAATTGGTTCCTTTATCGTAGCTCTATCGCTGGTAAGTTTCTTTGCTTCGGCCGCGATTGCGTCTCCGCGCCTCGGCGTGCGTGATCATGAAAGGGAACCCTACAAATTCGAGTGCGGGGATGGTCATGAGACTGTCCAGCCCACTCATGCAAAGGTTCGTCATGTTTAAGTGGTTTGAAAACCTGATTGATCCGTTCGAGAACACGGATCTCGATGTCCCGCCGAAAGGCTTCTGGGCGTTCTGTTGGTACTACACGAAACCGGTGTGGCCGATCCTTGCGGTCGCATCGGTTCTGGGTGCCGCCATCGCCATTCTGGAAGTGTTCATCTTTACCTTCCTGGGTGATTTGGTGAATTGGCTCGGAACAGAGAACGCTCAGACATTCTTTGCAGACAACTGGCCTCAGCTTCTGTGGATGGGTTTTGTTATAATGATCCTTCTGCCGGTCGTGTCAGGCATTTGGGAGATGGTGTTCCATCAGGGTTTGATGGGCACCTACCCGATGTCTGTGCGGTGGCGGGTTCACCGGTATCTTCTCCGGCAGAGCGTGGCGTTTTATCAAAACGACTTTGCAGGGCGGATTGCGAACAAGCTGATGCAAACAGCGCTTGCGGTTCGCGAAGTGGTGACCCGGATCGCAGACATTCTGGTCTATGTGATCGTCTATTTTGTCGCTGCTCTGTTCATCGTCGCGGAGGCAAGCATCTATTTCGCCATTCCGTTCCTGGCCTGGCTTGGCGGGTATCTGCTGACGATGCGCATATTCATCCCGCGTTTGAAGAACGTATCCAGGGATCAAGCCGATGCGCGATCCGTGATGACGGGACACGTCGTCGATGCATACACCAACATCTCGACGGTGAAACTCTTCTCCCACGCAGCGCGTGAAGAAGACTATGCAAAGAGGTCGATGCTTGACTTCCTGAAGACGGTCTTTCTTCAGATGCGGCTCGTCACGGGTATGAACATCACCCTGACAACGCTGAACATGGCGTTGCTCTTTGCGGTCTCGGCGATGTCCATCACGCTTTGGCAGCAAGGGTTGGTGAGCACTGGCGAGATTGCCGTTGCGGTCGCCCTTGTTCTGCGGTTTCAGGGCATGTCGCAGTGGATCCTTTGGGAAGTGTCCGGCCTGTTTGAAAACATCGGCACGGTCCAAGACGGCATCAACACAATCTCCCGGGAACGGGATGTGGTGGATGTTCCAAACGCCAAACAGCTGATCGTCGACAAAGGCGAGATCGAGTTTGAGCGGATCCGATTCCACTATGGCAAGGAAACCGGCGTCATCCAGAATCTGTCCTTGAAGATCAAGGCTGGCGAAAAAATTGGCCTGATCGGCAGGTCCGGGGCAGGCAAGTCCACCTTGGTCAACCTGCTTCTGCGCTTCTACGATCTGGAAGGCGGCAGGGTGCTGATCGATGGTCAGGACGTTGCCAAGGTCCTACAGGACGACATCCGGGCTAACGTGGGTGTTGTTACGCAGGATACGTCCTTGTTGCACCGATCCATTTTCGAGAACGTTGCTTATGGCAAACCGGACGTCAGCCGCGAGGAAGTCGAGGCAGCTCTGGAAAAAGCGCATGCAATCGAGTTCGTCCGCAGTCTCGAAGATCAAAACGGGCGTGTCGGCCTAGATGCGCATGTCGGCGAGCGCGGTGTGAAACTTTCCGGTGGTCAGCGCCAGAGGATCGCGATTGCGCGGGTGCTTCTGAAAGATGCCCCGATCCTGGCCCTGGATGAGGCGACATCGGCGCTGGATTCAGAAGTCGAGATCGCAATCCAGGAAAGCCTGTTCGATCTGATGGAAGGAAAAACCGTTATCGCGATTGCTCACAGGCTGTCCACGATTGCGGCGATGGACCGGCTCATTGTCATGGATCATGGTCGAATCATCGAAGAAGGAACGCATCAGGAGTTGTTGGACCTGAACGGTCTTTACGCTCAGCTCTGGCAGCACCAGTCTGGCGGGTTCCTGGCGCCTGTTCAGGCGGCTTGATTCCAGCCACGTCGTCAAGCAAGGCCGGGGAAATGCATTTTCCGGTCTTGCGATTTTCCGAAAAACGGCAGAAAAACGGCGCGAGCGCAGTTTCGGCTGCGACATATGCGTTCTAAGGCGTTTGTTGAACTGGACAAGCGCTTTGAACGGTGCAAAAAGACACACGCCTTGCCCGGTGCGGAAATCTGCCGCACCCGGCAACCGTTGAGCCCGGCACGAGTCCGCCTATCCTTGCTTTCAGGGACGGGCCCGGACGTGCGACGGGCTTTCGGTACAGAATAAACTGGTTTCGAGAGGACGCGACCTTGGCAAATACGGATCAGGCGGAACCGACCCGCCGAGATTTCCTCTACATTGCGACCGGCGCCATGGGTGTCGTCGGCGCTGGCGCGCTGGCATGGCCATTCATCGATCAGATGAACCCGGATGCCTCCGCTTTGGCTCTGGCTTCTATTGAAGTCGACGTCTCTGCCGTGGAAGAGGGGCAGTCTATCAGCGTGAAATGGCGTGGTAAGCCGGTCTTCATCCGCAACCGTACGGATGCGGAAGTGGAAGAGGCGAACGCTGTTCCGGTCTCTGATCTGCCGGACCCGCTTGCACGCAACGCCAACCTGCCTGCCGACGCTGAGGCGACGGACGTGAACCGCGGCATCGAAGGTAATGAGAAGCTGCTGGTCCAGGTTGGTATCTGCACACACCTTGGCTGCGTCCCTGTTGGTGATGCTGGTGAGTACGGCGGCTGGTTCTGCCCCTGCCACGGCTCGCACTACGACACCGCCGGCCGGATCCGTAAGGGCCCGGCGCCTGAGAACCTGCTCATTCCGCCGCTTGAGATGGTCAGCGAGACCACCATCAAGATCGGCTAACGGCACGAGTTAATCTGGAGGCAGCCATGGCTGGACATTCTGAATATGTACCGCAGAGCGCTGCGGCAAAGTGGCTTGAGAGCCGTTTGCCGGTCATTTCGCTCGTACGCGGATCTTTCGTCGACTTTCCGACACCGAAGAACCTGAACTATTTCTGGACCTTCGGCGGGATCCTTTTCTTCGTGCTAATCGCGCAGATCCTGACAGGGATCGTGCTGGTTATGCACTACACGGCAAGCACGACTGCTGCATTCGACAGCGTTGAGCACATCATGCGCGATGTGAACTTCGGCTGGATGCTGCGTTACCTGCACGCCAACGGCGCATCGATGTTCTTCATCGCCGTGTACATCCACATTTTCCGTGGTCTCTACTACGGGTCATACAAGGCTCCCCGCGAGATCTCGTGGATCCTGGGTGTGATCATCTTCCTTCTGATGATGGCAACAGCATTCATGGGCTACGTTCTGCCATGGGGTCAGATGTCCTTCTGGGGCGCGACAGTTATCACCAACCTGTTCTCGGCAATCCCGGTTGTCGGCGAGAGTGTTGTGATCTGGCTATGGGGCGGCTTTGCGGTCGACAACCCGACGCTGACACGCTTCTTCTCGCTGCACTATCTGCTGCCGTTCATGATCTTCGGGGTCGTTCTGCTGCACGTGTGGGCGTTCCACACCACCGGCAATAACAACCCGACAGGCGTCCAGCCGAAGACCAAGCAGGACACGATCCCGTTCCACCCGTATTATACGGTCAAGGACCTGTTCGCGATTGTCGTGTTCATGATCTTCTTCGCGTACTTCGTCTTCTATCTGCCGAATTACCTGGGTCACGCCGACAACTACATCGAGGCTAACCCGCTCGTCACACCGGCGCACATTGTTCCTGAATGGTACTTCCTGCCGTTCTACGCGATCCTGCGCGCTGTACCGGACAAACTCGGCGGTGTCGTTCTGATGTTTGGTGCGATTGCAGTGCTGTTCATCCTGCCGTGGCTGGACACTTCCAAGGTCCGCTCCGGTGCCTACCGTCCGCTGTTCAAGCAGTTCTTCTGGATCTTCGCAGTGAACGCGGTGGTTCTGGGCTACCTCGGCGCCATGCCGGCGGAAGGGATCTATGTGATCATGTCCCAGATCTGCACCACCATCTACTTTGCCTACTTCCTTATCGCCCTGCCGCTGTTGGGCTTCCTGGAGAAACCGAAGCCGCTTCCGGCATCAATCTCCGAGTCGGTGCTCAAGGGCGGATCCGGCACACCGGTCGGCGCAGCAGCCGCACCGGAAACGAAATAACGCGAACCGGATCGGGAGTTATTTGAGACAATGAAAACCATGATCACAATGGTTCGTTCCCTCGCAGCGGTGGCGGCTCTCGCCATCGCATCCCCGGCTTTTGCGGCCGGAGCGAAGGTTGAAATCGATTATCAGAGTTGGTCCTTTGCCGGGCCGTTCGGTTACTACGACCGGGCACAGTTGCAACGTGGCTTCAAGGTCTACGTTGAAAACTGTTCGGCCTGTCATGCTTTGAGCCGCGTTGCCTTCCGCAACCTGGCTGAAGATGGTGGTCCGAGCTTTACCGAAGACCAAGCCAAAGCGATTGCTGCCGACTACACTGTCGTGGATGGCCCGGATGATTTCGGCGACATGTACGACCGTCCGGCAATCCTGGCTGACCGCTTCCCGTCGCCGTTTCCGAACGAAAATGCTGCACGTGCGGCCAACAACGGCGCTTACCCGCCGGACTTTTCGCTTCTCGCTAAGGCCCGTGCGCCGCAGCGCGGTTTTCCTGGATTTGTTTTCGACATCTTCACCCAGTACCAGGAAAACGGTCCGGACTACATCTACTCGTTGCTGACGGGTTACGTAGATCCGCCAGAGGGTGTGGAAGTGCCGGTTGGCCAGTACTACAATCATTCCTTCTTGGCTGGTGAGTTCATCTCGATGGCGCCGCCTCTTTTCGAGGAAGCCGTTGAGTACACCGATGGCACACCGATGACCGTTGAGAATTATGCACGCGACGTTTCTGCGTTCATGATGTGGGCCGCTGAGCCTCATCTGGAAGACCGCAAGAAGATCGGTTTCCGCGTGATGCTGTTTCTCATCGTTTTCGCTGGCATGCTTTACTTCACCAAGAAGAAGATCTGGCGCGACGTCGAGCACTAAGCTCCAAGCGTAAAGAAGCACTCGGAAAAAGGCGGGCATCGAGCCCGCCTTTTTTCATTTGCCCGCTGTTCATTGCTGGCTTGCCTTGTTAAGCAAACCGGTAATTCAGGAACTCATCCAACGAGGGCAAAATGAGCGACGCAGTTCTGGGGATCATTGGCGGATCCGGGATCTATGACCTTCCTGGTCTTGAGGATGCGCAATGGATCAGCGTCGAAAGCCCATGGGGTACGCCGTCGGATCAGGTGCGGATCGGCACTATTGATGGGCTCAAGATCGTATTCCTGCCGCGTCACGGCCGGGGGCATGTTTATTCGCCGACGACGATCAACTACCGCGCCAATATTGACGTCATGAAGCGGTGCGGTGTAACTGACCTCTTGTCCGTTTCTGCGTGCGGCTCTTTGAAGGAAGAGCATGAGCCGGGCATGTTCGTGCTGGTCGATCAATTCATCGATCGTACGATTGCACGGGAAAAGAGTTTCTTTGGGACCGGCTGTGTTGCCCATGTCTCCATGGCAACCCCAGTCAGCCCAAAACTGGTCGACGCAGTTGCAGCGGCCGCGGAAGCGGAAGGCGTGAAATACAGCAAGGGCGGGACCTATCTCGCCATGGAAGGACCGCAGTTTTCGTCGCTTGCGGAAAGTGAACTCTACCGGACCTGGAATTGCGATGTTATCGGCATGACCAATATGCCGGAGGCCAAGCTCGCGCGGGAAGCTGAAATCTCCTATGCGACGGTTGCGATGGTGACCGACTATGACAGCTGGCATCCAGATCATGGTGAAGTGGACATTCAGGCGATATTGAAAGTCCTGCATGACAATGCGGAAAATGCTCAAAGACTGGTCGCGCGTGTCGCGAAAGACCTTCCGAAGGAGCATCAATCCTGTCCCGCCGGGTCAGACACTGCTCTGGAATTTGCTCTGATGACAGCGCCGGAGAAACGCGATCCGGAATTGGTTGCCAAACTGGATGCGGTTGCAGGGCGTGTCTTGAACCGCAGCTGATACCAACACCTTCATAACCATCAAAAGACTTCGACCGGCACGGTAATCTTGATATAAGCGTCGGTCGGGGCTGTGCAGCGGATTGTGTTGCGCGACATTGTTTTTGCAGGAAAGAGAGCAAAATGACCGATCAGACAATTCGTGACGAACTGATCAGTGCCATTAGAACAATCAAGGATTACCCGAAAGAGGGCATCCTTTTTCGCGACATAACCACTTTGCTCGGCAACGCCCGGGCATTCCGGCGTGCGGTCGATGCGCTGGTCCAGCCTTGGGCCGGGTCCAAGGTCGATCAGATTGCCGGAATAGAAGCGCGCGGTTTCATCCTCGGTGGCGCGGTTGCCCACCAGCTGTCTGCAGGCTTTGTTCCGATCCGCAAGAAAGGAAAGCTGCCGCACGAAACCGTGCGCATTGCCTATTCCTTGGAATACGGCCTGGACGAAATGGAAATGCACAAGGATGCGATCCAGCCAGGCGACCGGGTGATCCTGGTCGACGATCTGATTGCGACAGGCGGCACAGCGGAAGCGGCCTGCAAACTCTTGAGATCCATGGGGGCGAACATTGAAGCTGCGTGTTTTATTGTTGACCTTCCCGATCTTGGCGGCCGGAAAAAGCTGGAAGATTTGAGTGTTCCCGTCCGGACACTGGTTGAGTTCCCAGGGCACTGATCGCGGATGGCGGCGAGCGGATCTGGAGAGACAGAAAAACCGGCATTTTCCGACGAGTTTCGAACGGAGTTCGAGAGCCTTCTCAGATGGCGGAGGGATGTGCGCCGTTTCCGGACGGACCCGGTCGAACCTAATACGCTAGGGCATCTCCTTGAGCTGGCAGATCTGGCACCCTCAGTTGGGAACAGCCAACCCTGGCGCATCGTAACCGTGGAAAGTGCGGCGAAGCGAGCGAGCGTCATTGCGAGTTTTGAAGCGGAAAACGCTGCAGCAGCCGAAGACTACCAGGATGAAAGGGCGGCTCTTTACCGCCAGCTTAAATTGGCTGGACTGAAAGAAGCGCCCGTCCATCTGGCGGTCTTCAGCGAGCCCAATCCTGACCAAGGACATGGGCTTGGGCGTGCGACGATGCCCGAAACACTGGCCTATTCCACTGTCAGCATGATCCATACCTTTTGGCTTGCAGCTCGTACCGAGGGTATTGGAGTTGGTTGGGTGTCAATTCTGGATCCGATGAAGATCTGCGAAATCCTCGACGTTGACCCGAATTGGCAGTTTGTTGCGTATCTTTGTGTCGGATACCCGGAAGAAGAACATATCGACCCAGAACTTGAGCGGGCCCGTTGGCAATCGCGAAGCCCATTGGACGAGCGCTTGTTTCGCCGTTAGCATACCTGCCGCTTTAAGGGACTGCCGCTGAACGCGTGTTGTTTGTAGTTAGGAACCATCATGTCTGTGACCATTCATGCAACGACAGCCGAAGATCATGCAGATGTCCTGCAGCTGTTGAACGACCGTTGGACATCACCGGATATGATCATCGAAAATGAAACCATCGATGCGTCACGGCTACCCGGCTACACAGCCCGAGCCGATGGCGAGCTTGTCGGTCTGGTGACCTTGATCAAGCGGCCAGAGGAATGGGAAATCCTTACGCTCGACTCCTTGAATCGCTGGGACGGTGTTGGCAGCCGATTGCTTCAGGCCGTGGTGGAGGAGGCGAAAGCCAGCCACATCCACCGTTTGACGGTTCGGACCTCCAACGACAATCTGGATGCGTTTCGGTTCTACCAGCGGCGCGGGTTCCGTTTGGAGCGCATCGGGTTCGGTGTGATTGATGCCGAACGTGAGAAAAATCCTGGAATCCCGTTGACCGGCGACTACGGCATCGAAATCCACGACGAAGTCTTTTTTTCCCGAAGCCTGTAACATCCGGAGCTAAGCAACTGTGAGGGCCGTGGGATCAGTCCTTGCGCCGCTCCACGAAGACGTTCGCCTTGAAGGAAAACACCGGTTCGTCATTCTGATTGCGTGCGACCATGTCGGAATGGACGATTCCCCACTCCGGCCTGCTTCGGCTTTCAGTCTTGCCCGTGACGACGCGTTGATAGGTCAGTGTATCACCGGCAAATACCGGTTTGATCCACTTCAGTTTTTCAAAACCCGGAGACGGACCCACACGGGCAGACACTCGCCCTTCACTTTGAGCCGCTTCAATCAAACGTTTGTTGGTTGCCACCAGCAACTTCATGAAGACGGACGCCGTATGCCAGCCGGAGGCGCACAATCGGCCGAAATGGGTTTTAGCAGCCCCTTCTTCGCTGAGGTGAAAGGGCTGAGGGTCGTATTTTTCAGCGAAGCGGATGATGTCGTCCGCTTTAAATGTGTGCGTGCCCAACTCGATCGTTTCGCCGACTTCAATATCCTCGAAATACTTGGTCATTGGGCGGCCCCCCGCTTCAGGAACAGAATGGGATTTTCCCAAAACATCACCTGTTTCTGATCTTGATTGGTCGCCGTGATGCGAAATGTCACGATCCCCAGGTCGGGCTTGGATCGTAGCTCCTTGCTCGCCAGAACCTCAGCTTTTGCCGTGAGTGTATCTCCTGGATAGACTGGGCTTTGCCACTTCAGTTCATCTATGCCGGGCGAGCCTTGCCCGGTGGACTTGTTCAAGAGTTTGGTGGCGAGCAAACGCATCACCATGGAACCGGTGTGCCAGCCGGATGCTGCCAGCCCGCCGAGCATGGAGGCTTTCCCGGCCTCTTCATCGAGATGAAACGGTTGCGGGTCGAACTCTTCGGCGAACTCGATAATCTCGTCTTTGCTTGCGGTCACGCTGCCCAGTTCAAAAACCTGTCCGGGCTCGAAGTCTTCAAAATGATATATGTCTGGCATCAATAGCTGTTTGATTAGAGAGGTATAGCGCGGCAGGCCGCGCTATGAGGATGCGCAATCTTACCGATTGTTCAGTCGTAGTAAATCTCATTGTCGTCGAGATAGACATTGCTGGCTGCACAAATGTCGATGGCAATCGGCTCGTCGAGCACTTCGCTGTCATCAGCGCCAAGCCATCCGATCTGGAAGACCTGATCGCAATTACCGGTATCTGCATTGAACGCTGCTTGGGCGTTTTGACCGGGCATCAAGGCATCGCCCAGCCAGTTGTCGCTCCAGCCATCACCGCCATTTGTGTAGAAACCGACGGCAATATTGCCCTCAGTGTTGTTGTAAACTTGGAAATAGCCTTCCGACCCCGTGCCTTGCGCACCGGCAAAACTCGCGGTCAATGCAAAGCCTACGCCTGCCGCAGCAGATAAAAAGTATTTCATGATGTCCCCCTGATATGCCGGGCTTTTTTAGCCTGACGCATGCATAACACGTTACTTTCGGCCGGGGCTCAAGAGAAAATGGGATTTTTGCTGAGAGACAGGACACCCCTCCCGAGCCGTCCATGATCGGGCTGTTGCTACCTTACAATCATCAGCTTGACGAAAGGAAACTCCCCGCACACTCTGGGACATAACCGGGCTTCCCTATTCTGATCACAGGCCCATGGCCCCATGCCAAGAGGTTTATTCAGACCGACATGACCACACAGAAAAAGCAAAGCCGTGGCCGGTCCATTTTGGCCGCGGCCAGCGGAAATGTTCTGGAGTGGTACGACTTTACAGTTTACGGCTTCATGGCCTCTACAATTGCTGTTCTGTTCTTTCCTTCCGAGGACAAAGTTGCTTCGCTTTTGTCAGCTTTCGCGGTGTTGGCAGTCGGATATGCAGCGAGGCCGGTTGGCAGTCTGCTGTTTGGGCATATTGGTGACCGCTTCGGCCGTAAACCTGTTCTGATCGCCTCGGTGATGACGATGGGTTTGGGATCAGTCGCGATTGCGGCTCTTCCGACTTATGACCAGATTGGCATTACAGCTGCAGTTCTCCTCGTCCTGATACGGATCGCCCAGGGAATATCAGTTGCGGGTGAATACACGACATCTGGCGTGCTCATCGTGGAACAAGCCCCTGCAAACCGCCGGGCTTTGACCGGCTCCTGGATTGCGTTTGCGATGATGTGGGGCTGTGTTCTGGGGTCTGCAGTGCCAACGCTGATCAGCAACCTTTTGACCGATGAACAGATGCACAGCTGGGGCTGGCGGATCCCGTTCGTGATTGGAGGTTTGATTGCTTTCTTGAGCACCGTCCTCCGGCGGCATCTGACCGAGGCCGCTCCCAAAGTTCAAGAGTGGGAATTGGGCTCACCGGTTCTGCACACCTTGAAGCGGTTTCCTGGACTCATTTTCGAGATGATGGTGCTCGTGATCCCGGTGTCCGTGATCTATTTTGTGATCTTCGTCTATGCTGTGACTTACATTGGCAGTGAACCCGGCTTCACATCCGCCGAAGCGCTGGACATCACGACCGCAAATCTCGTCATCATGGCCTTGTTTGTGCCGGTCTGCGGGTACATCGCTGACAAAGTTGGCCTCAGAGCCGCTTTGATGTGCGCAGCCATCAGCGCGATCGTGCTGGCGCTGCCCTGCTGGTGGCTGATGCTGTCAAACAAGCTGGACCTGGTCTTTATCGGTCAGCTGGGATTGACGCTTGCCAGCACGGCCGGTTGGGCCCTGTCGATTACCGCTCTGACGCAAATGGCACCGCAGCACCTGCGATGCAGTACAGTCGCCATCGGTTACAATATCTGCCTGGCGGTTTTCGGGGGCACAACGCCTTTTGTGGCAACCTACCTCGTGCAGGAAACCGGCGATACGTTCGCGCCAGCCTTTTACATCGTGCTCGTTTCGACCCTGTCTGCAATCGTGATCTGGCGGATCCCGAAACATATTGCGCGGGCAGGGCCCATGTCTGTTGAGCCCGAGTGAGTGCTCCCCGCACTAGAGCGGCCAGAACACCAGGATCGCCGGAATGCCGACAGCCAAAACCAGCACTTCCAGTGGAAGACCGATGCGCCAGTAATCGCCGAAGCGGTATCCGCCGGGGCCCATGATGATCGTGTTGTTCTTGTGCCCGATTGGGGTCAGAAAGGCACAGGAACCGGCAACGGCAACCGCCATCAAGAACGGGTCGGGATTGACACCGAGACTGTTTGCGATCTGAGCCGAGATAGGGGCTGCGATCAGGCACGTCGCGACGTTGTTCAGGAAATCAGATAAGGTCATGGTGACTGCCATCAAAACCGCCAACGTCACCCAGGCTGGTGCTCCGGCCGTCAGAGCCAGAATGCCATCGGCGATGATCTGAGCATTGCCTGCCGCTTCAAAGGCTTGTCCGAGAGGGATCAGAGAGCCGAGTAGCACGATCACTTTCCATTCGACGGCTGTGTAGACGTCAGATCCGCTGACGAGGCCTGTTGCCGCATAAAGAACGACGCAGGCAGCGAGCGCGACCGGAAGGTATGCGAACCCTGCAACAGCTGCTGCGATCGCAAGAACGAAGCCCAAGATGGCCAGCCGTGCCTTGTTGCGCTGGATCATCCCCGTGGTTCTGCCTTCCAGCGGAAACACGCCAAGCCATTGAACTGCCATCTCTAATCGGTCGGATGAACCAAGCAGCAGGAGGACATCACCCGGGCGGATGGTTTCATGCCGGACGCGGTTCTGGATCCTGCGCCCCGCACGGGAAATGCCCAGCAGCGTCACGCCGTGACCGTAAAGAAGCCTGAGCTGAAAGGCGGACGTGCCATTGATGCGCGCCGTGTCTGGAACAATGGCCTCGGTGAGGCTCAAGGCTCCGCCCGTCAAACCGCCTTTGTGGCGTTCGGAGCCGGCGAACTCCAGTTTTGCCGCTCCCATGAAGGCTTCGATAGCCTTCGGATCGCCTTCCACCAGAATGAAGTCGTTCTCCTTGATCAATTCCCGGCGGGCAAACCCTCTGATGCGGCTGCCATGGCGCACCAGTCCGATGATCGCGACATCTTTTTCGTCCGCGACCGGATAAAGATCGCCAAGTGTGAGGTCTTTGTCTTCGGGAAGTTTGCCGACTTTCAATTCCGCGCTGTAGAGCCCCTCGGCCATGCTATCGGTTTCTGGTGCCTGCCGGAACCGTGCCGGCAACAGCCGCCAGCCGATCAGTGTCACAAAGGCGATGCCGCTGATCGCGACAACAAGGCCGACCGGGGCGAAATCGAACATGGAAAACGGCGATCCGAGCGCGTCTGACCGGTACTCGGCAATCACGATGTTGGGCGGTGTTCCGATCAATGTGATCATACCGCCGAGGATCGTTGCGAAGGAAAGAGGCATCAACGAAAGGCCGGGAGACCGGGCTGCTTTCTTTGCGGCTTCCAGATCCAACGGCATCAGAAGCGCGAGAGCTGCCACATTGTTGATGATGCCGGACAGTCCGGCGCCGACGATTGCCATGATGCCGATATGACCCGACAAGCTACGGGATGCAGAGAACAGGTACTTGGCAACCAGTTCGACGGCCCCGGAATTCATCAGTCCGCGTGACACGATCAGCACAAGCGCGATGATGATGACCGCCGGGTGACCAAAGCCGGAAAAGATCTGATCCGAGGGGACAAGGTCCAGGAAGGCGGCAAGGATCAGAGCGGCAAAAGCGACCAGGTCGAAGCGGATTTTGCCCCAAATCAGCAGGGCGAAGACGACTGCGAAGAGTGAAAACAGCAGTATCTGATCGAGCGTCACCTTGGAGTTCTCCGATCCGTTCGCCACGCCTGGAAAGTGCTGAAACTTAGGCCGGATTGGCGTTCAGCGTCGAGCGATTTCTCCGAAAGCTCCGTATGGCACGCAAACCAATAGGCTGGGTGCGGAATTTAGGAACCTGTAATGTTCTGAACATCCACCGGACACATTCAAACACCACATGCTTTTCCAGGCAGGAACAGACCAACTGGAAAGGAAAACAGAAATGAGCAACGTGTCAAAAACGACCATCCGCTGCGAAGCCAACGACCACTACGACCGCGTTGAATATTACGCAAAGTCCCGGCACCATCGTTTGGTGCCCCGGAAGTGGCGCGATGAAGCCGGTCCGAACCCCTTGGTAATGCAGGGCTTGAATGTAAGTTGAGAGATCCCCCGGGCTCAGGATGTTCCGGGGGATCTTTTTGTCGGGACTTAAGCCTGCGCTATCTGCTTTAAATCACAGTGACTTCCAGGGGAGGCAATCCTTTCACTGAACCAACCAGCTTGTCGCCGCGCACAACAGGCCCAACGCCTGAAGGCGTGCCGGTTTGGATGACATCTCCCGGCGCCAGTTCAAAATACTCAGAAAGATAGGAAATCATTTCCGGCACCTTCCAGATCATTTGATTGAGATCGCCCTCTTGGCGCAGATCACCGTTTACCGTGAGCTGGATCCTGCCTTTGGAGAGATCGCCGCAGTCGGCCGCCGGGACAATGGGCGTGATGGGGGCGGACTGCTCAAACGCCTTTCCGATCTCCCAGGGACGGCCCATCTTCTTTGCGTTTCCTTGAAGATCGCGCCGTGTCATGTCGAGCGAAACGGCATACCCGAATACATGATCCAGGGCTTCGCCCACCGGAATGTTGCGCCCGCCTGAATTCAGTGCGACGGTCAGTTCGATCTCATGATGTACGTCGTCGGACTTCGGCGGATAAGGAAACGAACCGGAAGTGTTGAGATTGTCTGGGTTCTTCTGAAAAAAGAAGGGCGGCTCTTTGTCCGGGTCGTGCCCCATCTCCACGGCGTGGGCGGCGTAGTTCCGGCCTATGCAATAGACACGGCGGACCGGGAAGAGGTCTCCGGTGCCGTCAACGGGTACTGCAGTCACGGCAGGAGGAGCAAAAACAAAAGTCGGCATGGTGAAAGGCTCTGCCTAGAGTGTCGAATTCGGAGAATTGCGCAAAGGACAGTATCCCTTGCGCCCAGAAAAAAGCCCGGGCAGGGACCCGGGCTCTGATTTCATATCAAGTGTTAAACTTGAAGAGGAGGACGTCCCCGTCCTTGACGATGTACTCCTTGCCCTCGTCCCGGGCCTTGCCGGCTTCCTTGGCTGCGCTCTCGCCGCCGAGCGATGTGTAATCGTCGTAGGCAATGGTCTGTGCGCGAATGAAGCCCCGTTCAAAGTCAGTGTGAATGACGCCGGCAGCACCCGGTGCCTTGGTGCCGTTTGTGATGGTCCAGGCGCGGGTTTCTTTTGGTCCAGCGGTAAAATACGTGATCAGGCCAAGGAGTTCGTATCCGGCCCGGATCATCCGGTCGAGACCTGGTTCTTCCAGTCCGATGGTCTCCAGGAATTCTTCCTGTTCTTCCTTGTCGAGCTGAGAAATCTCAGCTTCGATCGCAGCGGAAATCACAACGGCAACGGCACCTTCCGCAGCCGCCTTCTCTGCGACTTTCCGGGACAGCTCGTTGCCTTCTCCTGCGGACGCCTCATCAACGTTGCAGACATAAAGAACAGGTTTGGACGTCAGAAGGTTGAGGCCCTTGAGGATCTTGGCTTCTTCCGCGTCGGCTGTTTCCAGCATACGGGCAGGTTTGCCGTCCTGAAGGAGTGCGAGTGCGCCTTCCATGATCGGCAGGACTGCCTTTGCTTCCTTATCGCCACCGGTTGCCTTTTTCTTCAGCGGTGCGATGCGTTTTTCCAGGCTTTCCATGTCGGAGACCATGAGCTCGGTCTCGACCGTATCGGCATCGGCGATCGGGTCGATGGCGCCATCCACATGGGTGATGTCATCGTCTTCAAAACACCGCAATACGTGCGCGATGGCATCGACTTCGCGAATGTTCGCCAGAAACTGGTTGCCGAGACCCTCACCCTTGGAGGCACCACGTACAAGGCCTGCAATGTCCACGAAGGTGATCCGCGTCGGGATCACTTCCTTGGATTGCGCGATGTCGCGAATTGCATATAGGCGCGGATCCGGTACAGCAACTTCGCCGGTGTTCGGCTCGATGGTGCAGAACGGATAGTTTGCGGCCTGGGCCGCAGCTGTCTTGGTCAGCGCATTAAAAAGTGTGGACTTGCCGACATTCGGAAGTCCGACAATGCCGCACTGGAAACCCATAGGAGTTCGCTTTCGGTTTGTGTCTGAAACTGTTGCCGCGCTTCATGCCCGAGGGGACCGGCAAGGTCAAGGGTTTGGCGGTTCCAAGCTGATTACGAACATCGTGGAATTGCTGGAGGATGGACCGGCTTAGAACGTGTGCGATGGATTTGTTCTATCAAATCCGCTGTATATCCGCCGGACGGAAGGTTTGTTCGTTTATTGCAGTCCGGTTGGATCGATCAGTCCGCCAGTGCAGCCCATCCCGATCTCATTCGCGGCGAGCATAAGTTCGCCCAGATCCGAAGTTGGGGTGATCTGGCCTTTCAGGCTAAGCCAAATCTCGTTGATCAAAGTTCGGCCGCCATCGTTGGTACACTTGATCAGGACCCTTGCGCCTGTACCAACGCCGAAGGCATCATCAAAGGCGGCCCGAATTTGGGCACCGGAAACCTCGCGGCCGACATTGTTGAAGAACACGTCGCCGACGGCTGAATCGTTCACAAGCCCAGTCAGATAGAGGGTGTCGTCGTAATACTCGTCCGCGCCGCCGGCACCGAAGTAGCAGGTGCCGTGTTTGATCCACTCGTGATAATGCAGGAAGCTTGCAAAACCGGGCATGGCTGCGGCGAGTGCGTCGGCCGTTTCGGTGTCAATCTCAGGGGCGGGCAGGAGGTGCCAGTTGCCCGGTTTGTCGAGGTTTCGAACAGAGGCCGGCACACCGCAATAGTCATTACCTTTCGGTTGCGGCCAGAGCCCATGAATGGACAGTTGACGTGTTGTGTGCGGCAGATTTCCGGAATTCAGATCCTGGCACTCTTGCTTGCCGGGCCGGATCTCACAAAAGGCAGGCTGCCAGCTGAGCGTCAGCAGATTGTCTGTGGATTCCTGTCCACTTGCAACAGGCGTGAGGCCAGGGTCGACGACTGGATCGATAGTTACCGTGTCGGCGTCCACCACATGCACCCCGCAAGATGTGCTGACCCAGCGGAGCTGCGTCACCGGAGCATCATCAACCAGGATCTGGAAATAATCGCCGCCTTGTTTGTTGATGCCCTTGATGTCGTAGGCAATCCGCGGTGACGTCAAGACGTTGCCGGGATTGGTCTGCCTGTTCTTGCTTTGGTAGGCTTCGCAGGTTTGTTCGGCGATGAAATAGCCTTCAAGTTTCTTGAAGGCAGCCGCAGGCGTGAGTGTGAGCCCCAGAACAACGCTTGCAAGAACAACCTGGCGCATGATTTCCCCTTTTATCGAGCTTGGGGCCATTATCCTGATGCAGGTTACCACAATATGACGTGCAGTTGCGTGATTTAAAATTTCTACTTTTGCTTTATGTTTTGTCGCCACCGCCCAGAAGCTTTTTCAGCATGTCCGCCATCGGGCCTGACTTGGGCAAGTTCGCGGCGGGTTTATTCTGCCGGGCCTGGCGAATATGGCTCTGCTGTTTTGGCTTGGAGGGCTTGTCCGGCTTCTGGGAGGCCGTCTTGTTGCCGCGCTGAGCTTTTTCCGGTTCGAGCGCCAGAGTCATCTTGTTGGCAAACTGGCTGTCCTTTGCTTCTGCCAAAAGGCCAGCCTGATCAGCAATTTCTGCAAGCAGCGGGTCCAGCCAGTCTTGGTCCGCCTTGGAGAAGTCGCCCAGGACATAGTTGGAGACGAGTTTTTTGTCGCCCGGATGACCGATTCCAAGCCGCAAACGCCGGTACTCCTGACCAATATGCGCCGATATTGATCGCAGACCGTTGTGACCGCCATGACCACCGCCCTTCTTCATCCGGAATTTGGCAGGTGGGAGATCCAGTTCATCGTAGATGACGACTATGTCTTCCGGCTCGATCTTGAAAAAGCGCATGGCTTCGCCGACTGCGCGGCCGGATTCGTTCATGTAGGTGGAGGGCTTGAGCAACAGCACCTTTTCGCTGCCCAGACGCCCTTCGGAGACCTGACCCTGAAAACGGGCGCGCCAGGGTTGGAAACCGGAATTGCGGCGGTGGATCTCATCAAGCGCCATAAAGCCGATGTTGTGGCGGTTATGGGCGTATTTTCCGCCGGGATTTCCAAGGCCGACAATCAGTTTCATGATGTGTCTCTGCGCGTTCTTTGAAATCAGGGTGCTGAAACGAAAAGGCAGCCGAAATCGGCTGCCCAAAGTGCAGAAGACGATGCCGTCTTCTGCAAATTTATCGAAGGATCAAGCTTATTCGCTTGTCTCTTCTTCACCACCTTCGGCTTCTGCCTCGTCGTCCTGTACACCGCCGCCAGGAGCAGCAAGTGTTGCGACGGTGAAGTCACGGTCGGTGATGGTCGGCTGCGCGCCTTCCGGCAGGGTGGTTGCCGAGATGTGCAGCGTGTCGCCGATTTCGACTTTCGCAAGGTCGAAGACCAGTGTTTCCGGGATGGCATTCGCCGGAACGATCAGCTCGACAGTGTGACGAACCACGTTCAGCATGCCGCCTTTTTTCAGGCCCGGGCAGGTCTCTTCGTTGATGAAGGTCACCGGAATATCGACCGTCAGGGTCGTGTTGCCGGATACGCGCAGGAAATCAACGTGAAGAACATCGTCGCGCACTGGGTGCAGCTGGAAGTCCTTGGCGATGACCTGGTGCTTTTCACCGTCGATGTCGATGGTCCCGATGTTGATCAGGAAACCGCCCTTGTGCAGGGTGAGGGTGGTTTCTTTCACCGGAATGGTGATCGGCAGTGCCGGTTTCTTGTCGCCGTAGATCACGGCAGGTAGAAGGCCTTCGCGACGCAGTGCTCGTGCGGCCCCCTTGCCCACACGGTCCCGTGCCGACGCCTTCAGCTCATAGCTGGAAGCCATGGCAAACTCCTATAGGTATATGTAACGGACCGGCGAACAGGGTCACCGAGTGTTCGATCAGTTGTCCGGGATCGGTCCTACGAGCGCCTCCTCCAGGGGTGCAGGCGCGTGCGCGATATAGCTGAAACCCTTTGGAAAAGCAAGCGGCCCCGATAGGTGCGCGATTATCGTCAATTCTGCTAGTTCTCAAAAGTAAAAATCATCAACCCCCGAGTGTTATTTACAGTGTTTAGATTATTGGTTTTGTAATACAACTTTATGGTTGAATTGAATGGTGATTCAATCAGTAAATATAAGCGACTATACATATGTGATTAAGATCTGCGGCGTTGAATATCGTAACGGAACTCAACGGAGAGCGATCCATGAAAATGTTTTTGAAGTCCGCGGTATTTGTACTCCTTGCAACCGGTGCCGCCAACGCGAATGAATTTAAGGCCGAGCTGGAAGAGCTGGCAAACGGCCAAATTTCCGAAATCGCGTCCTCTTCTGAGGTGATTGCGGCCGTCAAGGCACAGAACACACAAACTGCCGGTCATGATCAGGCCAAGATCGATGAGCTCGACAAAACCTGGCGCGCTGAGGCAGAAGCAGTTGATCAGCCGATGATCGATGCCGTGCTTGAAAACGATCTGTCCGGATATTTGGCCGATCTGCAAGATGGCAGCGATGGTCTCTTTACCGAAATCTTTGTGATGGATGGCAAAGGTCTTAACGTTGGTCAGAGCGATGTGACCTCTGACTATTGGCAAGGCGATGAAGCCAAATGGCAAGAGACCTACGGCGCGGGTTCGGGCTCTGTGCACATCAGTGATCTTGAAGAAGATGAGAGCACTCAGCTTCTGCAGAGCCAGGTCAGTGTGCCGGTTGTTGATCCGGATAGTGGTGAGCCAATCGGTGCCGTTACGTTCGGCGTGAACGTCGAAAATCTTTAATGTTTCAACGGGCAAGGCGGGAGCCTTGCCTACGTTCTTTGCGGAGCAAAGCCTTTGAAAGTCTCTCAGAAACTTCCCGCCATCATGGTCGGGATTGCATTGTTCTGTTCAGCAGGTGTCGGTATTGCGAGCTACATGTCCGGAGCACAATCTGTCCGGGACCTGGCTGAAGAAAAGCTCATGGGCCTTGCTGAAAGTCGCAAGGATGCTCTGACTGATTATTTGTCCTCAAAGAAAGCCCTTGTGACGGGTCACGCAGCCGGCAAAGGACTGAGGGCGGCCTATTCCGACTTTGACAAGAACTGGGCCAAATACGGGGACAAGGCGCAGGCAACCCTCACCAAGGTTTACGTTACCGACAATCCACACCCTGCGGATCAACGGGCGGACCTCGTTAAGGCCGGCCGCAAACCCTACGACCGGGCGCACACCAAGCATCATCCAGTCTTGCGCGATTTTGCCGAGTCCAACAGCTTGGATGAAATCCTTTTGGTCAACTTGGGCGGCGACGTTGTGTATTCCGTCCAAAAGAACGCGGATTTTGCTCAGAATCTGACATCATCTGATTGGAGTGGAACTGCGGCTTCCAAAGCATATCAAGCAGCTTTGGCTGGTGCGCCTGATCAGGTGCACATTTTCGATACGGAACGTTATCCTGGGCCTACAGACAAACCTGTTGGTTTTATGTCAGTGCCGATTTCGGTCGGGTCAAAAGTCATCGGTGTCGCCATTTATGAGACCGCTGTCTCCCGCGTGAGCAACATGCTCGGCAAATATGCCGGCCTTGGCGAAACCGGAAATGTGTTTTTGGTCAATGCTGACGGTATCATACAAAACGACAGTGTCCGGACGCCAGATGTCGACGAAGTGACGAGCAATCTGCTTCAAGGCAGTCCAATTCTCAATGCGCTGGGCGGTGCACCGGAGTTCCAGGTTCTGGACGACCTGCAGGGACAGGAATCATTCGCGGCGGCAGTGCCGTTTAAATATCTCGGAAAAAACTACGCTCTTGTCGTCGTGCAGAGCGCGGTTGAAGTCCTAGCTCCGCTGGCGAAGCTGCGGAACTGGACGTTGGCGATCGCAGTGATTTGCGCACTTGGTGCCGGTGTGCTCGGCCTTTGGGTGTCTGTTCAGTTGTCCCGCCGTATCAATGGGTTGGCGGGTGTCATGGGCGCACTGGCCAAAGGCGATACGGCGGTCAATGTCCCCAAGCAGACCTCAGATGATGAGATCAAGGAAATTGCCGATACAGTCGCAGTTTTCCGGGAGAACGCTTTGGAGCGTGAGCGGTTGGAGGCAGAGCAGAACGCCAACCAGCAAGCGCAACAAGAACAAGCTCATCGGGTCAGTTCCTTGATCGAAACCTTCCGCGATGAAGTTGAACAAATGTTGGATACGGTTGTTCACAACAACAATCAGATGCAGGCGGCCGCCGAGGGCTTGAACGGCATTGCGGATGAAACATCCGGTGAGGCGACGAACGCATCAGCTGCTTCTGAGCAGGCGTCTGCGAATGTTCAGACCGTGGCCTCTGCCTCTGAAGAGCTGTCCGCGTCCATTCAGGAGATTGGCCGCCAAGTTGACAGCACCACGGAGATTATCCGGGCCGCACTTGGATCGGCTCAGGAAACCAACGAGCGGATTGGCGGTCTGGCGCAGCTTGCCCAGAACATCGGCGATGTTGTGAACCTGATCTCTGATATTGCCGAGCAGACCAACTTGCTTGCTCTCAATGCAACGATTGAGGCTGCCCGTGCCGGAGAGGCGGGCCGCGGCTTTGCAGTTGTTGCGTCCGAAGTCAAGGAATTGGCGACACAGACGGCCAAGGCGACCGAGCAGATTGAGGCGCAGGTGTCCGAAGTCCAGGCGGCAACGAAGGAAGCCGTTTCGGCGATCGGTACGATCGCGGAAACCATGGCAACGGTGGACAATTACACCGGGAACATCGCGTCAGCAGTTCAGGAGCAGGGACAGGCGACAACCGAGATTTCTGCGAATGTGCAGGAAGCTGCTCAAGGAACGCGGTCGGTCGCGGGATCCATGGTGGCAATCAGCGACAAGTCGCAGATGACCAGCTCGTCCGCTGGCGACGTCTTGCGGGCGTCTAATGATGTAGCCGACAAAACCGAAGACCTCCGCGGCACCGTAGACCGTTTCCTTAAAGCCGTTGAAGCTGCTTAAGGATTGCCGGAGCGATCCCGCCTAGCTTCCAGGAAGTCGGCGTGACGTATCTTCTACAAAATCAGGGTCGACCTTCTTTGCGAAGGCGGCCCGCCATGGGTCGGCAAGTACGGCCAGGTTGGCAAGTGCGGACGCCGTGCTGCTTTCCAGGTTCGGGTTGAACCGGGCAAAGATCACGTCTTTCAGGTTCCAATCCGGACAGGGCCGGTCGATCAAGGTCATACTGTCGCCTGCTTCGAAAATGCCGGTTTCCAGAACCCGGTAGTACCAGCCCGTTTTGCCGGTTTTCTGAAAATGCGCCGCAAGGGCAGGGTTCTGGGTGTGCATGTTAAGCTTCCAGCATGGCTGCCGGCCTTGGCAGATTTGAAGACGGGCTGAGCCGACGGCAAAAACATCGCCAATACAAAGGTCTGCTTCGGTGAATCCGGACGATGATATGTTTTCCCCAAATGTCCCGGGTTCGTATGCGAACGGCGAAGTGCCAAAGAGCTCAGCCCAATCGGCGTAGTGTTCCGAAGGATAGTGGTGCAGCGCTTTCTCAGGACCGCCATGGACCGCAAGATCCGCCTGCTGGTCTTCCACAATCCCGGTTTCTGTAAGCTGAACAGTTCCCTGTATAAGGGACTTACGGATCGCAGAGGGTGCTTTTCCATCCCATCTGTCCTCAGGTTTTCCGGCATATACGCCCAAGATCTGTGCGGTTGTCATCTTTAAGACTCATCCTGTGGTGGGGGTGTGCTCATGGCAAATCTGTTCAGCTTCCTGCGGCTTCAACGGAACGTCCAGAAGGTTGCAATAGCCGCCAGCATCCGTTGATTGATGGTGGCTACACTCTTTGCAAAGACCGAAGGACTTTGCACCGCGCTGTTCCAGAAGCTTCATAACCAACGCTGTCAGCCCGTCCTTTAGCGCAGCTGCGTTCGTAGCCTCAAGAGCCGAAATGGCGGCTGACATTGCAGATTGCGCGGCCAGCAACGCGTGCCCGTCATCTGTCACGTCATAACGAATGCTGCGCTTGTCTTCTTCAAGTCGCGACTCGGCAATCAGCTCTTTCCGGGCCAGCGCTTTCAAGGTTTGTGACGCTGTGCCTCTGGTGGTTGCCAGGTAGTCGGCCACATGAGACGGCGCCCGCGAAAACCTGTTTGCCCGGGCGAGATAGGACAGTGCAGCGAATTGCGACGGGTTGAGCGGTCCATTCCATTCTTCGGCCGCGTTCAGCCTGCCGAGGCGGTCAATCAGATCTGAGATAAAGCGGGTGTGGTCGCGGTCGTTGGTCATGTCTTTTTTATAGCGAGTCGAAATTAAACTTGCAATAGTATCGACTCGCTATTAAAAAGAAGGCATCTTTTTTGAAAAGGAGAACACCCATGTTGAAGACACTAGCTGGAAGTCTTGTCCTTGCTGCATTGCCGGTTACCGCTTTGGCAGACGGGTCACACAGCGATCATGCCATTCACCAAAAGGGCGCAGTGCTGTCGCCGGAAAACGCCGAAATAGACCAGAACTACGATATTCTGGCAGCACACGTGCATCGGTCCGGACGCACTGTGACCTTCCACATGACGCTTAAGGGAACCGCTGGGGCCACGACGCCTGAACCGGCCGGTCAACTCGCCGGGGCTCCGGTTGAAGCCTATGTGTGGCCGACGTCATTGAAACCGGACGCCGTCGGATTTGAAAGTGAAGACGGCATCCTGGCGCTGGCTGCAACATCTCACCCGGATTTTGATGACACGCCGCTTTTTGATGAAGACGGGGATGGGGATCTGACAAATGACGGGGCCAAATGGCACTCGCATTGGGTTGTATTAACACCCAACGAAGCCTGTGGGGCAGGAGCTTTGTCGGTGAAGGATATCCCGGACGGGGCCTCGCCCAAAATGCCGGCGACCTGGCCGGGATTACCGATTTATATCGACAGCCCGGGTTTCTCTCCGGTGCTCAAAAGTGAAGAGATCACGATCAATGTCAGTTTTGATGATCCGTCAGTGGCTGATGGGATGTCTTACGACGGGGTGACGTCGGCTCTGCGCGTCAATCAGAACATCCACGCTCCGCTGCTATGCGTCGTCGACGTATTCGATGTGGCTTCTGGAGACCTCAGTCTGCCGGGCAAGCTCAACTGATCGGAGATGGTTTCATTCAAACAAAAAAGCGCCGGCAAAACCGGCGCTTTCAAAAAGTCTATAAGACCAATCAGTTGAACAGACTGGAAACCGATTTTTCCAAGGCTGTCCGGTTGATTGCTTCGCCCATCAGCGGAGCAATCGAGATCGCGCGAATGTTCGGCGCGGCAGTGATAGCAGCCGTCGGCTCGATGGAGTTGGTGATCACCAGTTCCTTCAGCTTGGAGGAGGTCACCCGTGCAACCGCTCCGCCGGACAAAACGCCGTGGGTGATATAGGCAGTAACTGACTTGGCGCCCTTGGCAAGCAGTGCATCCGCTGCATTGCAGAGCGTGCCACCACTGTCGACGATGTCGTCCACCAGAATGCAATCGTAGCCATTCACATCACCAATGATGTTCATGACTTCCGATTCTCCAGGCTTGTCTCGGCGTTTGTCGACGATGGACAGCGGAGCCTCGATGCGCTTTGCAAGCGCGCGGGCACGAACCACGCCACCGACATCCGGCGAGACGACCATGACATTGTCGGTCGCATAGCGCTCCTTGATGTCGCGGGTCATGACCGGTGCGGCGAACAGGTTGTCCGTCGGAATATCGAAGAAACCCTGGATTTGGCCGGCGTGCAGATCCAGTGTCAGCACGCGGTCAGCACCGGCTTCCGTAATCAGATTGGCAACAAGCTTGGCCGAAACGGGTGTCCGGCCGGAGGCGCGGCGGTCCTGGCGGGCATATCCGAAGTAAGGGATAACGGCTGTGATTCTGCGGGCAGATGACCGGCGCAGTGCATCGATAATGATGAGCAGCTCCATAAGGTGGTCATTGGCCGGGTAGCTGGTCGGCTGGACGACAAAGACGTCCTCACCGCGCACATTTTCCTGGATTTCGACGAAGATTTCCTGGTCGGCGAAGCGCCGGACCTGACATTTGGCCAATGGAACATCCAAGTATCGGGAGATTTCCTCGGCCAGGGCTCGGTTGGAATTGCCCGCGACGATCTTCATAAGCCGCAAGTCCTTCTGGTGCGGAGCCGGGTTTGTAGGGCCAAGAGGGGCCAAGCAAACACGCGGTTGGGGCGTTAGGTCGTTCAAGGTGCCGATTGCCCAAAGCCTTCTTGGGAGAAAACCTTCGGCAGGCGGCGGCGTTGTAACAACCAACCGGACAGACGACAACCGCGCTGAGGGTGTCAGATGCGGTTTTTTTAGTTTTTATGACGCCGGTTTTGATTTATCCGGTTAAAGTTGACCTTATCGGTTGAGCCAGGCGGAAATTTCAACCACAGAACGTTCTGCGATGCGGGTCAGAACCGTGGACGTTGCCCCAGTCCAGGGATCGCCAGTAGAACCGCCGGTTTCCTCTGCACCCGAAATCCGTTTCAGGCGGCGCCCTGATCGGTCAACGATGTCGAAAACGTAAAATACCGTACCTTTGCCAGGTTGGCCCGTTGCTGCGAGATATCCGTTCACCCGGTAGGTCGCGTCAGCACCGACGCGCCGCACAAGCTTGAGGCCGCGCAGGGCAGCCTGTTGACCAATTTCATTGGACAGTTCATCGGCAATGTTGCCTGGGGCGCCGGTAAACGGCTCGAAGGCAAACGTCGTGCCCTGTTGTTCATCAATGGGTTGGATGAAGCTCGGCGCGACCGGCGTCGTGTTGATCGCAGCTGGCGGAGGATTTGCGCCCTGACAGGCAGCCAGGCCACCTACCAGAAGCAGCCCTCCGATAACTTTGAGGATCCGGGGAATCGGGAATTCGGTTCTATGGGGCATTTAGATGGCTGGCCTGAATTCTCTCACATGGCGTTTGGGCCAGATTCCGGCACTTGCCGAACCCCACCCCGATTTTGGTTTCTGGTTTAGCCCGACTTGTCCGGCAGGTCGAGAGGCTTGGTGCAGAACCGGTGCCGCTAACCGCCAATCCGGCCTTATTCGAAGCGAATTGAGTAGCAGGCCGACAGTTCTGGTGCAAAAGCGGCCCGATGCTAACCTCATTTTTCGTTATGCACGGATCATAATGGCACTGATTTGGCGCCCGTAATCCGGTTCCTTGCGATGCGTTGTTCGTCGATAAGAGAAAAAACGGTCCTCGTCCACATAGGTACAGACATCGATTGAAGTGACCTTTGCAAGGCCGAGGTTCTTTAGACAATCTGTAATGAACGCGGGGAGATCGAACATGTGGTGTTCAGCGCGCGATGACGGTTTGAAATATGTCTCATTCGCCTGCGACGTATCTGCAAACCGTTCGAAGAACTCCTGTCCGACCTCATAGGAATTCTGTGAGATCGTCGGTCCGAGTACAGCGCAAATGTTGTGTTTGTTCGCGCCGAGCTTTTCCATGGCCTCAAGGGTGTTTTCCATGACACCTGAGATCGCCCCCTTCCAGCCGGAATGGGCTGCACCAATAACTTTGGCCTCCGGATCGGCAAAGAGAATCGGTCCGCAGTCCGCGGTCGCTACTCCGAGAGCCACGTTCGGGGTTTTTGTTACCAGAGCATCAGCTTTGCGATCTACACCTTCTGCCCAAGGGCCTTCGACCGTGATCACATCTGGAGAATGGATCTGGTAAGGCGAGACAAGGTACTCCGGCGCGATGCCGAATGTCTCGGCAACCCGCTTCCGGTTTTCAAGAACCAGAGGCCGTTCGTCATCAGAGCCGAGACCAATGTTCAAGCTCTCGTAAAGACCACCGGATACACCGCCGTTGCGCGTGAAAAAGCCGTGCGTGATCCCATCGCAAATGAGCTCGTTTGCCTCGATTTTCATTCGGTCTCCATCGTCTATCACCGCAAGATCTAGTTGGTGCTTCTAACTCGCAGGCTCGAATGGGGTAAAGACTTGTCCCTCGGGCGCAATTGCAAGAACCTTGAAAAGGTCGCCCATCTGGTTCGGAGCGGCAAGCCGTTCGACCGCATCCCGGATCGTATCCTGATCTGCTGGTGTTTTTCCGGCACCAAGGGCTCCAGCGCGTTCCAAAAGCCCTGACTGAAGCAAAAATGTGCCTTGAGTGAGGAGGGGGAGCGGTACTGCACCCGCTTTCCTTGCAGCAGTTGCGAGTGCCTCGAAATTCACATGCGCTGTGAGATCTGCCTCGCCAGGGTGAGCCAAAACATCATCATAAACATGCCGGTAGAGGGCTTGCAGCGTATCGCCTGGTGCCGTTTGGGCGTAGCCGTAGTCAATGAACAGCGCAAAGCCGCCATATTCCGCAACACGCGTCGCAATTTCCTCGGCGACTGCATTGGCCGCAGGCTGCGTCTCCAAAATGCTCCCCTCCGGAGCTTTCATTGCGGCAGGGGGAATAGCGTCAGCTGGCAGCTGTGCAGGGCCCACGCCGAATTCCAGTTTCCCAGACGCATCAAGCCCGACCATGCGTTCGTTCCAACCATTCGGTGTCTTGACGAACTGATGGACCGGGAGCGCATCAAAAAACTCGTTTGCAATCACGATTAAGGGGCCGTCAGGTACTTCCTGAAACGTGTTCCGGAAATTGGGCTGAAGCTGTGTGTTCTGTAGTGTTTGCGATTGGAACTGCCGCAACCTCGGGCTCATCTCGACGAGGTTAAGTGTGGCGGCTTCCAGGAACTTCGGCCGATGGGATGCCACGCGGAGAAAGTCCGCCATGAGCGTGCCCCGGCCAGGGCCGAGCTCCACCAACTGAAAGTCGCCCGGAGCGCCCAGCGTTTCATAAGCTTTCAGGCAGACTGCACCGATGAGTTCGCCAAACATCTGGCTAACTTCCGGAGCCGTTATGAAATCGCCTGTTCGTCCAAACGGCTCCCGGGTGGTATAGTATCCATGCTCCGGATCACCGAGGCAGCGCGCCATGTAGGTTGCAACCGAAATAGGACCTTCTGCCGTGATCTGTTGGCGAAGCTTCTGTTTGAGTGCGGTCACTGATCAGCCGCCTGCGGAGTTCGTTTGGCGGACCAGACCATTAACGCGATCCCGGCAATGATCATCGGGAGTGACAAGAGCATTCCCATCGTCAGGAACCCGCTCAAATACCCGATGTGGGCATCTGGGACCCGATACAGCTCGACGATGGATCGTCCTACGCCGTAGCCGCAGGCAAAAGCGCCGGCAAGAAAGCCTGGCCGCTGCAGCAATTTGAAGCGATGGCTCAAGAGGCGGAGTACCAGAAACAGGATCACGCCTTCCAGGGCGGCTTCATAGAGCTGGCTTGGGTGGCGCGGCTCAGGTCCGGCGTTTGGAAAGACAACAGCCCACGGGACATCTGTGGGCCGTCCCCAAAGCTCGCTGTTGATGAAATTCGCCATCCGGCCGAAGAATATGCCGATGGGCGCCGCGCAGCCGGCAAGGTCAAACAGGGTCCACAACGACAGCCCGCGTTTCCAGGCAAACAGCATCATGGCAATAACCGTTCCGGCAAAGCCGCCATGAAACGACATGCCACCTGACCAGATCGCCAGAATTTCCCCCGGGTTCGCGAGATAATAGGCGGGATTGTAAAACAGGACATATCCAAGACGTCCGCCCAGGATAATGCCCAGTGTCCCCCAGAGTACGAAGTCATCCAGATCGACCGGGGTCGGACGGTTTCGTGGTCCCCAGAGAGTATCGTTGAGCACAAGGGCTCTCATGTACCGCCACGCCAAAACAATGCCGACGATGTAGGCCAACGCGTACCAGCGCAGGGCAAACGGACCTATTTCGACGATAACGGGATTAATCGCTGGAAATGGAATGGCGAGAAGCGGTGGCAAGCTGGGACCCTCGGTTTCGGAGTAAATGCCGATGTGGGCAACGCATGCGCGATCTCGCATCAGGCGTCAAGCCACCGCGCATCACGTCTTCGGGGTGCGAACTGATATATCGTTCGTATTGGCAGATGTTCACTGATCTAAGCGCTTGAAGTTCACCTTAAACCCTCATACCTGTCGGGTAGACATTTAATGCTTGAAAGGAGCAGGGCATGACCCAAGGCCCAAATCGCCTGCTGGATGATTTCGCAAAGCTGATGACCGATGCTGCCGGTGTTGCCCAAGGCGCGCGCCGCGAGGTCGAGACTGCATTTCGCGCCCAGGCGGAACGCTTTTTGTCCGACATGGATCTGGTATCGCGTGAAGAGCATGAAGCTGTGAAAGAGATGGCCGTCCGCGCTCTTGATCGTCTTGATGAACTGGAAGAAAGGCTCGCTGTACTCGAAGGAGCCGGTGAAAAGGCCTCCGGAAAGAGCTAAGCGGTCGCTTTATCAGCGTTCTCGGCCGATTTCTGTTAATCAATGATGTCAGTGATGTAACAGTCAAACTCGGCGGAATTGCAGTGTTTTTGGGCAGGAAGGCTAAACTTTCTGCTCACTCGTCCACAAGTTTCGGCTTTCTGCTCGAAATTGGTAGGTAGGCCTTAAGTCCTTCGTGCACCTATACTCAAAGATAACAGGGATTCGTCGGAGCAATGCGGAACCGGTCTAACGATTGGGCCAGATAAGGACGCGCCTTTGCTCCTCTGCTTGGGACTTACCCCGGCGGCCCACCCGGTTATCCTGATCGGGTATACGGCCCCGGCTGGAAGGGGAGAAGGCATATGAGCCTCATCGAGATCGACTTCGAGCGACCTGAGAATCCCGTGGATACCATCGAAACTGTTGCGGCCTTGAACGACTGGACGTTCGAGCGCTCAGATGACGATGAGATCACGATTTCCATTGCCGGAAATTGGTGCGATTACCACGTCTCCTTTTCCTGGATGGAAGATGTTGAGGCGCTTCACTTGGCGTGTGCCTTCGACCTGAAGGTGACGGAGATCAGAAAGACCGAGGTTGTCCGGTTGTTGGCACTGGTCAACGAACAGCTATGGGCCGGCCACTTCGATCTCTGGAGCAAGGAAGGTGTGGTCATGTTCCGCCAATCCCTGCTGCTCGCAGGCGGGGCGGAGCCGACTTCGGCACAAATCGAGGCCATGCTGGCCAATGCGCTTGATAACTGCGAGCGGTTCTATCAAGCCTTCCAGTTTGTGGTCTGGGCTGGCCACTCCGCGTCAGAGGCCCTCAGTACAGCCCTTTTTGAAACTGCAGGAGAAGCATGACGTTTTCCAAGGAGCGCCCCTTTGTTCTTGTCGGCGCTGGCAAGATGGGTGGGGCGATGTTGTCTGGATGGATGGCGGAGGGAATTGATCCGGCATCCATTCTTGTCGTTGATCCCTTTTTATCGCCGGAAATCGGTGCGCTGTTGAAAAAACATGGCATTGGTCATGCTGCGCAGATGCCGGATGATGTGACTGCGGGTATCATACTCATGGCCGTTAAGCCGCAGATGATGGATGATGTGCTGCCTGGTTTGGTGCCCGCCAGCAACGACAGCACACTGGTCCTTTCGGTTGCCGCCGGAACGCCGGTACGCAAGTTTCAGGAGTTTTTCGGAGACATCCCGACAGCTCGGTGCATGCCGAACACGCCGGCCATGGTGAAACGCGGCATTACCGCAGTTTACCCAACCGAAAAGGTTACGGACGCGCAAAAGAACACGATCTCCCAGTTGCTTTCCGCCGTCGGCAAGGTCGTTTGGCTGGACAGCGAAGACCAGATTGACCTCGTGACGGGCGTCAGCGGTTCGGGACCCGCCTATGTTTTCTACATGACCGAAACGTTGAAAGAGGCCGGCAAAGCTGCGGGGTTGACCGAAGAGCTTGCGGAGCAATTGGCCATAGCCACAGTTTGCGGAGCTGGTGAATTGATGCACCAGTCCGGAGAGGACCCGGCGATTTTGCGTCAGAACGTCACCAGCCCGAACGGGACGACCGCGGCCGCTTTGGATGTTCTGATGTCTGAAAGTGGAATCCAGCCCATCATGACCGAGGCGGTCGCTGCTGCTGTGAAACGGGCAAAAGAACTGGCGGGCTAGAACTGCAACGGGTGCGGCGAGATACCCCTTTTCGCCGCATCGCTGGTCTCCTATCTTCCGGTTAGGAAACAGGAGACCAGAGCATGGCAACCGCCAAGACGAAGCAGAAGATCCTCACCGTTTTTCTGGAGTTGCTTGAAAAGCATCCCTACGAGGATGTCTCGCTTCAGCTGATTGCCGAGACCGCCAAAGTCAAGTTGTCAGACCTGCGGCGCGCGTACCCCTCCAAACTTGCTCTGGCCGAAGCATTTGCGGAGAGCATTGACGCTGCGGTTTTGGACGAGCGCGACGAGGGTATGGATGATCAGCCTGCGCGGGACCGTCTGTTCGATATCCTGATGACCCGCATCGATGCTCTGGCGGAGCATAAGGAGGCCGTCCGGGCACTCAAAGCAGCAGCCGATGACGACCCGGGCCTGGCACTTGAATTCAATCGCATCGCCATACGCTCGCAGAAATGGATGCTTGTCGCCGCGGGGATCGATCTGGCCGGAGCGAAGGGCACAGTGGTCGCCCAAGGGCTCGTAATGGCGTTTGCAAAGGTCGTCGATACCTGGTTGGACGAACCGGATGAAGGCATGCCGCGCACCATGGCCCGCCTCGACAAGGAACTCGACAACGGTGTGTCTTTCATGAAGCGTCTGAACCGGTTGGAAGGAATGGCAAAGGGTTTGCGCAAATTCATCAAATCCGCGTCCAGGCGCGGCCGGAGCCGTAGCAGATCTCGAGATGATGATGATTTTGCGGCCGACGCTGAAATGCCGATGCCGTAAGAACAGGGCGCGTAATTTCCAGGGTTTACTCCTGCTGGTTTAGCGATCATGGTCGCTCAAAAATGGAGTGAACCGTGAGCGACCAAATCAGTTTTGATGATTTTTTGAAAGTTGACGTCCGGGTGGGCCGCGTTGTTGAGGCCGAGGAGTTCCCAGAGGCGCGCAAACCTGCCTACAAACTTCGCATCGATTTCGGACCCGAGATCGGGATCAAGAAAACCTCTGCCCAGATCACGAAACACTACACGCCCGAAACGCTTGTTGGCCGCTTGGTCATGGCGGTTGTCAACTTCCCACCGCGCCAGATTGGACCTTTCAGGTCTGAGGTCCTCACACTCGGTGTCCCAGATGCCGATGGGGAGGTTGTCCTGATGACCCCCGACAAGGACGTGCCAATCGGCGGGCGGCTCTATTAGGTCGTCAAGCCCAATGTATCCCATTGTCACTTAAGCCGGGATCCTGAGGCGGGCGCGCAGCCCGCCAAGCGGGCTGTCTTCAAGGTAGAGATCGCCGCCGTGTGACCGCGTGATATCGCGGGCAATTGCAAGGCCGAGGCCACTCCCGGTCTTGTCCTGATTGCGGGCTAAATCTAGGCGGTGAAAAGCACGAAACGCCATATCGCGCTGATCCTCGGGAATGCCCGGGCCGTCATCATCGACGGTGATGATCAACCAGTCATTCTCAATCGTTCCATTGAGCTCGACGCGCTGCCCATACTTACAGCCGTTGGTCACCAGGTTTGAGAGGCACCGTTTCATCGAGTTCCGGCGAAGCAGAACTTCCGAGGGGCCGCCAAAATCGGCTTTGACGTTGTTGCCGGAAATCTCGCTCTCTTCCTCAAGCTCTTCGAACAAAAGCGCCACATCGGTTTCTTGCGGCTCTTCATCGCCATCGCCTTTGGCAAACGCCAGATAATCCTCCAGCATGTTGCTCATTTCATCGACGTCTTTGCGCATGGCCTCGCTTTCCGGAGTGTCACCGAGAAATGCAAGCTGCAGCCGCATACGTGTGAGGATAGTACGAAGATCGTGGCTGACACCGGCCAGCATTGTGGTCCGCTGGTCGATCTGCCGTTCGATCCGCCGGCGCATGTCGGCAAAGGCGACCCCGGCACGCCGGACTTCCAGAGCCCCGCTTGCCTTGTAATCGCCGACCGGGCGGCCCTTGCCGAATGCCTCGGCCGCGTTTGCAAGACGTATGATCGGGCGCATTTGATTGCGCAAAAACAAGAGCGCGATGATGATCAGAACAAGGGCCGTTGAAAACATCCACACAAGGAAAATGTGTGAGTTTGAGGCAAAGGTCTGGCTCCGGCGTGTAAAGACACGAAGAACCTCGTTTTGCAGCTGAATTCGAATTTCGACAAACCGCGACCGGCCGACGGTGTCGATCCAAAATGGCCGGCCGATCCGTTGGCTGATCGCCTTGCTGAGCTCCTGATCAATGACATCGAAAAACGGCTTTGGAGCGGGGGGAGGCAACGGCTCCAGCGGCAGGATCGACATGGACATGCCGAGCGCCCGCGCGCCCAGTTCTTCGATCTTTGCATGCTCCGGATCTTGCGGGTAGTTCTCAAGAACATAGACAACAGCTGCAATCTCACGAACCACGGCTTCAGACATGCGCCGCGATACAAGTTGATAGTGTCGCTCCATGAAGACGAAGGCGATCACCGATTGCAGTATGACAACCGGGATCACGATGATCAGAAAGGTTCGGGTGTAAAGGCCTTTCGGCATGACCCGATAGAGAAACCGGGAGACGCGGCGATAGCCGCGATGAGCAGCCTTGACGGGAAGAAAAGCTGCATACCGCTGAAGAAAGCTTTCAATACTCGCCATTCAACAGGCCCTAGTCACACGCAAGCCGGTAGCCGATGCCCCGAACGGTTTGCAGGTAGACGGGGTTGCCCGGATCGTCTTCGATTTTCCGGCGTAACCTGTTGATCTGGACGTCGACTGTGCGTTCACCGAGGCCGCTGTCATCGCCGACAATCTTGTGCCGTGGAACGGTGGCTCCGGGTTGTTCTGCGAAAATCGACAGGATCTGTTTCTCTCGGTCGGTGAGGCGGATCGAGCTGTCGCCGTTTTTGAGTTCACCCCGCGATGTGTTGTAGCAAAACGGTCCGAACCGGATTTCCGTCACCGTCGTTGGCGGTTGGTATTGGCCTCGGCGAAGAATGGCACCAATGCGCAGCAACAGTTCTTTCGGTTCAAACGGCTTGCCGAGGTAATCGTCGACACCCGCCTCCAGGCCGGCGATCCTGTCGGGGGCATCAGTCCGTGCTGTCAGCATCAGGATTGGAACCTGTGACGTTTCCCGGAGCGACGTCGCAAGTTCCGTCCCTGTCTCTCCCGGCATCATCACGTCGAGAATGATCAGATCAAACTCCAGCCCGGACAGGCAAACCCGTGCTTCGGCCGCATTGGCCGCGGCAGACACGCGATATCCGTTGTCTTTCAAAAGCCGTCCAAGCAGATCCCGGATCCGGCTGTCGTCATCGACCAGTAGGAGATGAGGCGCGTTGTCATCAGGGGCCGTCACAGTCATCGGCGCATTTGTCCTTCCCAAGGTTGATCCCGGCGAACGCCAGATCAGTCTTTCAATTCGTATGAACTGCGGATCAGCCCGACAATGTCGTTCCTGGCTTCAGGATCAATGACTTGCAACAAGAATTGCCGGACAATCACGTCGGCGCCATCTGGCAGTCCAATTAGGGCGCGTTCAAGGCGCTTTTGCTGCAGGCGGGCAAGATCATCCGCAAGCACCTGGCCACGCTCAGTCGTATACAAGAGGCGCTGGCGGCGGTCATGCGGGCCTTCACGCTGCTCGATGATATCCGCGTCGACCAACTGTTTCAGCACCCGGCCGAGGCTTTGTTTGGTGATCCTCAAAATGCCAAGCAGGTCAGTCACCATGATCCCGGGATTGCGTTCCACAAAATGTAGAACGCGGTGATGGGCACGGCCGAAATCATATTCCGCCAGAACATCATCTGGATCGCCGGTAAAATCGCGATAGGCAAAAAACAAAAGTTCGATCAGATCGTAGGGAACTGCGTTTGCGGCTCCGTCATTGTCTCCTGCCGGTTCGGACTGGCTCACAGGCTTGGATTCGGCGGGCAGGGACGCTTTGAAATTTATGTCAGTCATATTGACTTATTTAGGACCGATTGTTACTTGTTGACCACGGTGTGCGAAATGATTGGTCGTTTTGTTGCTTTTTTCAGCATTTAACGACAAACGAATCCAATCAGGAACGGCGCGCTTCTCAAGATACCGATAGTTGGCGTGCTGTGCAAAAGATACAGCCATTCAATGGGCCGTTGTACGCCTGAGCCGATTGAAAACGCGACTGAAAAATGAAAACACGCTCAGGAGAGCGGGCGGGAGTTTAAGACATGGCTGCACAGCCCTTTGATCAGCTGACGGGTGATATCTGGTATGACGGGACTTTTGTGCCCTGGTCCGATGCCAAGCTGCATGTGTTGAGCCACGGTTTGCATTACGGAAGCAGCGTGTTTGAAGGCGAACGCGCCTATGGCGGACGTATTTTCAAATCCGAAGAGCATACCGAGCGCCTGCTGGCATCTGCCCGTGAGCTTGGGTTTGAAATTCCCTGGACGGCGGAGCAGATCAATGCTGCCAAGGAAGAAACCCTTGCTCGCATGAACTTGACGGACGCCTATATTCGCCCGGTCGCTTGGCGCGGCAGTGAGATGATGGGCATTTCTGCCCAGAAGAACACCATTCACCTTGCGATCGCCGCATGGGAATGGCCGAGCTACTTTGCGCCGGAAGAGCGTTTGAAGGGTATTCGGCTTGATATGGCGGACTATCGCCGTCCGGATCCGAGAACGGCTCCGTTCAAGGCCAAGGCTGCCGGTCTGTACATGATCTGCACGATCTCCAAACATGCCGCCGAGGCAAAGGGCTACACTGATGCTCTGATGCTCGATTGGCGCGGCCAGGTTGCCGAGGCCACCGGAGCGAACGTGTTTTTCGTTAAAGACGGCAAGATCCACACACCGACGCCCGACTGCTTCCTGAACGGGATTACCCGGCAGACTGTGATCGGTCTTGCCAAGGACCGTGGCATTGAGGTTGTTGAACGGGTCATCATGCCGGAAGAGCTCTCAAGCTTCGAGCAGTGTTTCGTTACCGGGACAGCTGCCGAAGTGACGCCGGTGTCTGAAATCGCCGGAAACAGCTATGTCGTTGGTGACATCATCAAGACGTTGATGGAAGACTATGACGCGGCCGTCCGCCCGCAAGTTGGCGAGATGAAAACTGCAGCGACCGGCTAATCGCTTGCAAAGAGACAAGGTTCGGCAGGTTCGATCGCTGAACCTACAACAAAGAAAACCCGGCACGCCTGCGCCGGGTTTTCTTTTAGGTTTGCCTGAATTCCAGGTTTAGAACTTGTAGGCAATACCGGCCCGTACCTGGTGGTCATTGAACTCGGTGCTGACACCGGTTCCACCGAGGTTAAAGTCCTGATCGCCGAAATCCTGGTAGCTGTAGTCGAAGCGGGCGACAACATTGGACGTAATCGCGGCTTCAGCACCAGCGCCCAATGTCCAGCCGAGAGCAGTTTTGCTGTCGGAGACACCATTGGCTGTTGCTTCCAGGTCGGCGATAGCCAAACCACCCGCACCATAGATCATGTAGCGGTCAAACGCGTAGCCGAGACGGCCGCGGAAGTTTGCGTTCCAGTCAGAGCTGGACTTGAGGGAGAGACCGTTGACGGTCCCGCTCTTTTCCAGATCAGTCAGGCTGAAATCGGATTCCAGACCGACGACAACGTTCGGAGTGACCTGGAAATTGTATCCGGCATAAGCCCCGCCAGCGACACCGTTGTCGTTGAAACCACGGCTTGCGCCACCGGTGCTGTTGTCGAAGTTGCCAAAGGCCCAGCCAAGCTGTGTTCCGATGTAAAAGCCGGTCCAGTCGATGCTTTGCTGTCCTGCCGGGACAGCATCATATGCTGGCGCCGGTGCAGGTGACTGCGGCAGGTCGGCAGCGAGCGCTCCTGCAGCGCTGGCAGTGAGGGCAAAACCTGCAAGTGCAAGACGGTTCATTGAAAATACTCCAGATCCACACTAACTCATTCAATTCAAGACGCGCTCGAAGTCGCGTCCACACCTTCCCCCGGATTGAAGATATGGAGATCGTTTGTGGCGGATCGGGTCAGAGATTATGGAGTTTTGATGACTAATGGCGGCAAATTTTTGTCAGTGTGAACCAGAGATTAAGACCGTTGCGATTTGCAGTGACCGGACAAGAAAGATCCTTGTTCCCCGCTTTCCCCGCACCAATCTATTGCGTATAACGCGCCCAGTCGAAAGAACGGCGATCCCAAATCTGCCGTATTTCAACCCTCAGACCCGAACCGGAACTCAGAATGCTGTTTGACTATTTAAGCCTGGCAGGTGGATTGGTTGCACTCATCATTGCCGGCGATGTCTTGGTCAGAGGCTCTGTCGGGGTCGCTCAGAGGCTTGGCATTCCGAACCTCGTCATCGGTTTGACGATCGTTGCGTTTGGCACATCAGCGCCAGAGCTTGTTATCTCGTTGAAGGCAGCGCTGGATAATGCCAGCGGGATTGCAATCGGCAATGTGGTCGGGTCCAACATTGCGAATGTGCTGCTCGTGCTCGGTATGCCCGCGTTGATCGCTGCGACACCTTGCGGCGAACAGGGTGCGACCCGGACCGCGCTCTTCATGGTTGGCGTTACCCTTGTTTTCATTGCGCTTTGTTTTTTTACTCCGATCGGATTGTGGGACGGCGTTCTTCTTTTGGCGTTGCTGGCCGTGTTTCTTGGTGGTTCTACAATTGCCGCGCGGCGCCATCGGAAGGACCTAAAAGCCGCTGCAGCTGGTGCTGATGTCACCGCAGAGGCCATGGATAAGGATGATGAACTGGAAGACGTCGATGACGTTCCTGATTCCATTTGGGTCGCGCTCATCTACATCGGCCTTGGTCTCGTCGGTCTTCCGCTTGGTGCGCATTTCACCATCAGTGGTGCAACGACCATCGCAACGGCCTGGGGTGTGAGCGATGCGGTGATTGGTTTGACGGTGATCGCGCTTGGAACCTCCCTTCCGGAACTTGCAACTACTGTTATGGCCGCAATCCGGCAGCATGGCGCCGTGGCGATTGGCAATGTCATCGGATCGAATATCTTCAACCTTCTTGCAATCATCGGCATCACGGCCGTCGTTGTTCCCATCGATGTCCCGCAAGAGGTGCTGAAGCTCGACATCTGGGTGATGCTCGCCTGTGCGGTGTTGTTGACCGCACTCGCCGGGTTCAAGGTCTGTCTTGGCCGGATTTCAGGGTTTGTCATGACAGCCGCATACGGCCTTTACATCGCCAGCGTTTACATGCTGGGCTATGCTGGCTGAGTGAGGCGAACCACGCCTTTCAGATGACTTCAGACCAATACTCTCCGATCCTCACAAAAGGACCAGCATGGGCGACGTGTCCGAAACCGATACTTCAACAGAAAACTCGAAAGGCGCTGAGGATGCGCCGTTTCTGAAGGGTGTTGAAGTCATCGCCCGCGAGGTCAAGCGTCTGCCCAACGGGCCCGGCGTTTACCGGATGCTCGATGAGAATGGAGAGGTTCTCTACGTCGGCAAAGCGCGAAGCCTGAAGAAACGGGTGACCAGCTACACCCGACTGCAGGGGCAGTCGAACCGGATCATGCGGATGATCCTTGCGACGGCCGCAATGGAATTTGTCGTCACCAACACCGAACCGGAAGCCTTGTTGCTTGAAGCCAACCTGATCAAACGCTTCCGGCCGCGCTTCAACGTTCTTCTGCGGGACGACAAGTCGTTTCCCTATATTCTGGTCACCGGTGATCATGAATCTGCAGCCATCGTCAAACACCGGGGGGCTCGCAAGCGTAAGGGCGATTATTTTGGCCCATTCGCCTCGGCCGGGGCCGTCGACCGGACGATCAATGCCCTGCAAAAGGCTTTTTTGATCCGAACCTGTTCGGACAGCTATTACGAAAACCGAACACGGCCCTGTCTTCAATATCAGATCAAGCGGTGCGCCGGACCGTGTACCGGGGAAATCGCGCCGGAGGACTATGCGGGCCTCGTCTCAGAAGCGAAGGCGTTTTTGTCCGGGCGCAGCCAACTGATCAAAGAACAGTTGGCTGCCCAGATGGAAACCGCTTCTGCGGACCTGGAATTCGAGCGTGCGGCGATCTATCGGGATCGTTTGGCAGCGCTGTCTCATGTTCAGGCGCATCAGGGCATCAACCCTCAGACGGTGGATGAAGCAGATGTCTTCGCCATCCACCAAGAGGGCGGGCAATCCTGTGTCCAGGTATTCTTTTTCCGAACGGGACAAAACTGGGGCAACCGCGCCTACTTCCCGAAGGCTGACAAGTCCTGGGACGAGGCTGACATTCTGGAAAGCTTCCTCGCCCAGTTTTACGATGACAAGCCAGCGCCCAAACAGATCCTGTTGTCTCATCCGCTCGGTGAGCAAGAGCTCTTGGGAGAAGCCTTGACAGAGCGTATGAGCCGCAAGGTCGAGGTGACGGTACCCAAGCGCGGCGAGAAGAAAGAACTTGTCCTGCACGCCATGACAAACGCGCGCGAAGCATTGGGGCGGCGGCTTGCGGAAACCTCAAGCCAGGCAAGGTTGCTTAAAGGCGTTGCGGAAGCCTTCGACCTGGCGACCCCTCCGCGCCGTATCGAAGTGTACGACAACTCGCACATCATGGGCACGAATGCTGTTGGCGGCATGATCGTTGCGGGCCCTGAAGGATTTGCAAAGGCGCACTACCGGAAGTTCAACATCAAGTCAGATGATCTGGTTCCCGGCGATGACTACGGCATGATGCGGGAAGTCCTGACGCGCCGTTTCTCACGTCTCATGAAAGAGCATGCCCGGCCAGAGGGCGGTGAAACGTCCAATCCTAAAGATACTCCGGAACCGGAAGAAGCCGATGCCCCGGTCGACACGGATGTACCAGCTTGGCCGGATCTGGTTTTGATCGATGGCGGGCAGGGTCAGCTCACGGCTGCGCGGGAGACACTGGAAGAGCTTGGCCTGACCGATGTGCCGCTGGTCGGTATCGCAAAGGGGCCGGACCGGGACGCAGGCCGGGAGAAGTTCTTCATCACCGGCAAATCCTCATTCATGTTGCCAGAGCGGGATCCGGTCCTTTATTTCGTTCAGCGCCTCCGGGATGAAGCGCACCGGTTCGCGATCGGCTCTCACAGGGCCCGCCGGAAAAAAGATATCGCCAAGAACCCGTTGGACGAGATTGCCGGTATTGGCCCCACTCGGAAGAAAGCGTTGCTCTCTCATTTCGGGACCGCGAAAGCGGTCTCCAAAGCCGGGGTCGATGATCTTGCTGCTGTGCCAGGGATCTCCGAAGCCATCGCCCGTCTGGTCTACGACCACTTTCATGAGTAATTTATCCACCAAATGGCATATAAGTCCCGGTGCAGTGGTTCGGCAAAACGGTTGAACTGGCTGGTGCTTTGAAAGTGATGTCTGTAAATGGCAAAGACACGCTTCGTTTTTGAGAAGGCATAACCGTATTGCGCGTCCAGCAGAACCAACACAGCTCAAAAGCCGGGTCACTGATGTTTGAGTGGGTGATGAAAATCGGCCGCCCGCTCCTCGTTCTGGCGGCTTGGTGCTGTGGTCTGGGGGCGGTGTTCGCCGCGTCTCTTGGCTTGTCGTCATTTGTTGCACCGGACTACTGGTTGTCCGACAACATGAGCTTCTTCATCTGGCAGTTTCTGTATGGAGGGATTGGCGGTACGCTCTGTGCGGTTGCCGGTTTTTGGTTTGTCCGCAGTTTACGTGGGGCCTATCGGTTGCTGGTCGTGATTGCAGCCCTAGCCACGACCGCGCTGGCTGTGCTGACAGGTCTGCGGACTATAGAGAACACGGTGCCGCCGGTCGCTTCTTCCACAGATGCTAGGGAAATCAAGATTGTCTCCATCAACCTGGAGGCCTTGTTTCTCGGAGACCCGGTGCTCACCAGTTATCTGAAGGAAGTCGACCCCGACATCATCGTGTTTCAGGAAACGCTCTGGAATCTGCAAAAGTGGCGGTGGCATCAGCGTGGTTTGCCGATTGGCGGACCGGATACAAGTGTCTATCCGGAGCATCTGCTGGTAGGGGACCTTGGCGAACTGGTGATCTTTTCCCGTTTTCCAATTGAAGACACTTCTTCACTGATCATTCCGGGCGTGACGCCACCAGGCGCAAGCGTCCATTACAATGCCGATCGCGAAATCCTGTCTTTCTCGATAAACGTTGAAGGCCGGACCGTGGACCTGGCTTCCGTTCATTCGGACAGTCCCCGCACAGCACGTCGCTGGCACAATAAGCGTGCTTATTTTGACAAGATGGACGCGGTGATTGCCGAACGGCTTGAAAGTGGTGCCACACCGCTGATCGCCATTGGTGATTGGAACAGTGCTCCGTGGTCGGCGAGGTTCCAAAGGTCACTGGAAGCCAATAACCTTGTCACGGCCTATCCAGACGGTATCCCGCAGGTGACGCGGTACTTCTTTGACTATCGCCTGCGCTGGATCCTGGGCTCCCCGGTCGATCAGGTGGCTGTTTCAAAAGACATTGGCATCGTCGATGTGTCTCTAGGTCCGCACATCGGGTCGGATCACCGGCCGCTTCTGGTGACGCTTCAACTCCCTGAGCAGGCTAAAAACTAATCTACGCACAACAGGGCGGGGATAGTCTGCGCGGCGAGCCAGAAAACAATTGAGCTCAGGCATCGGATTGGAAAGACTGCGGCAACCTTTCGACCGATTCCTGAAGAAAGCCCGATGGCCAAACTTTATTTCAACTACTCGTCCATGAACGCGGGCAAATCAACGTCCTTGCTTCAAGCTGCTTACAACTATGAAGAACGCGGCATGAACACGCTGTTGCTGATCGCGGCTCTGGATGACAGGGCAGGCAAGGGGCGGATCGCATCCAGGATCGGGCTGGCCGCCGACGCGGACATTTTTTCGTCTGCCGATGACGTTTACGCGCATGTGGATGCTGTTCGAAAAGAGCGCGAGATCCACGCGGTATTGGTCGATGAAGCCCAGTTCCTGACCGAGGAGCAGGTCTGGCAACTGGCACGCGTTGCAGATGGCCTGCGCATACCGGTGATGTGTTTCGGCTTGCGAACTGATTTTCAGGGCAAACTGTTTCCGGGAAGTGCTGCTTTGCTGGCTATCTCCGACAATCTCAAGGAGATCAAAACGATCTGCTGGTGTGGCCGCAAGGCGACAATGGTTGCCCGGCTGGACGGGGATGGCAAAATCGTTGAAGAAGGAGATCAGGTCGTCATTGGCGGAAATGATAAATACATCTCCCTTTGCCGGCGTCACTGGTCGGGCCGCGATCTTGGAAACAATCAATAGGTTTCATGCTCCTGAGCGGACTCTACCGATCCACACCTTGAAGGTCCCGCGTGACCGGCCTAAAAGAACGGCATCTACTTCTTGAGAAGGATGGCCAGATGTTTGGCAAGGTGTTGAAGTCATTGTTCGGCGGGTCAGATGCTCCGCAAAAGCCCGGCAACAGCGTGTCGGTCGAGTATGACAGCTACACAATCATCGCTGAGCCTCAGCAAAATGGGGGGCAGTGGCAGGTCCGCGGACGGATCGAAAAACAGGACGGTGAAGAGCTGAAAAGCCATGTGTTCATCCGGGCGGACACCTTGCCGGGAGAAACAGAAGCCGCGAATGAAATGATCCGGAAAGCCAAGATGATGATCGACCAGCAGGGCGACAGCATTTTCAGCTGATCCTTCCATTTGACCGCTTGACGCGATATGGCCTTGTAGACCAGCGTTGGGTCAACATCCTCGTGGGTCTGAGAGGTTCAGAGGTCTGGGCCATGCGGCGCATCTGCCGAATACAGACGGTGATCTAGAAAGCCAATATGAAAAACAACGTCGCCTTCAGTCTGCCGAACATCTTGACCTACGGCCGGATCCTGGCCGTACCGGCTGTTGCGTTTTGTTTTTATTTCGAGGGAACGACGCCGCGCTGGATTGCGGTCGGACTGTTTGTTCTCGCAGCGATCACCGATTTCTTTGATGGGTATCTGGCGCGTGCCTGGCAGCAGCAGTCTGCTCTTGGCCGGATGCTTGACCCGATTGCCGATAAGTTGCTGGTTTCTGTATGTCTTTTGATGCTTGCCGCGGATGGGACAATCGGCGGCTGGTCTATCATTGCAGCGCTCATCATCTTGTGCCGCGAAATCCTGGTGTCCGGTTTGCGCGAGTTTCTCGCAGAGCTGCAGGTCAGTGTGCCGGTGACCCAACTGGCGAAATGGAAAACCACGGTCCAGATGGTTGCGATTGGCCTACTTCTCGCGGGGCCGGCAGGTGACTTGATCTTCCCGTACACGTCGTTGCTTGGCTTGACCGCGCTTTGGGTGGCGGCCACTTTGACCCTATATACGGGTTACGATTACTTCCGTGCAGGGATCGGGCACCTCATCACGGAATAATGGTATGAACCGGTCAACGGTCGAGGGAACAATGAACATTCGTTATTTTGCTTGGGTGCGCGAGCGTGTTGGGGTTGAAGAAGAGGCGATTGAATTGCCGTCAACTGTCGTGACCGTGGCGGACTTGATCGGTCATCTCAAGACCATTGATGACAATCACGCATTTGCATTTGAAGACGAGGAAACCATCCGCGTCGCCCTGGACCAGATGCATGTGGAAGCTGACGCGGAGCTCGGTGATGCCAAGGAAGCGGCCTTTTTTCCGCCGATGACAGGGGGCTAAGCCGTGGCGGTGGAGGCAACAGTCCGGGTTCAAGCTGAGGACTTCAGTGCGCAATCCGAAATGGACACCCTGACAGCTGGGCGCCAGGATGTCGGTGCCCTTGTTTCCTTCACAGGGTTATGCCGCGATGAGGCCGGAACGCTTGCGGCGCTGGAACTCGAGCATTACCCTGGCATGGCCGAAGCCGAATTGGAACGGATCGCCAGCGACGCCCTGAAACGGTGGCCTCTGACCGGACTGACAGTCGTGCATCGGTATGGAAAGATACGGCCTGGTGAACAGATTGTACTGGTCGTGGCCGCGTCTGCCCACCGCCGTGCCGCCTTTGAGGCGGCTGACTTTTTGATGGATTTTCTAAAGACCCGCGCACCGTTCTGGAAAAAAGAACACTTTGTGTCCGGGAAAGCTGAAACTTGGGTGGCGGCCAAAGCCGACGACGATGCGGATGCCGAGAGGTGGATCGCATCCTAACGGTTCGCTACCTCTGAGGTGGCCCGCCAAATTTTTGTGCTCTGCCGATCAATGGATCGGGAGAGCCCTTTCTGTTTGATCGGAATACCTTGTGAAAGAAAACGACACGTCCGCTGATTACGGCTCTCCGGCCAGCAGAGCGCAGCCTTCAACCCGAGCTGCAAAACCCGAGATCCTTCGGGACCCGGGCATTCCCTTTGCCGAGTTTGTAACAATCATCGCTCTGCTTATGGCGCTGAATGCGCTTGCAATTGACGTCATGTTGCCCGCTCTCCCCGCAATTGGCGAGGCGCTCAACATTCAGGAAGAGAACAACCGGCAGACCGTCTTGCTGCTGTATTTGGTGGGGTTTGGCGGTGGCCAGTTGTTCTTTGGCCCGATCGCCGATTCCCTTGGTCGACGGAAGGTTCTGATCGGCGGCTTGGTGCTTTACAGCCTTGCCAGCATTGCGGCGATTATCACAAATGACCTCACGCAGTTTCTGGCAGCACGTGTGCTGCAAGGGATTGGCTGCGCCGCGGCACGGGTCACGGCCCTTTCAATCGTGCGGGATTGCTATACCGGGCGGCGCATGGCGAAGGTCATGTCTCTTGTCATGATGGTGTTCATGGCGGTGCCAATCATCGCGCCGTCGGTCGGGCAGGCGATCCTGTTCGTTGCCGGCTGGCACTGGATCTTCACCATGTTGTTGGCAGCGGGTGTCGGGATGCTGGTCTGGACCTGGATGCGCTTGCCTGAAACCCTGGCTCCGGAACACCGCCGGCCAATGGTCATGTCGAACATCGCAGGGGCTTACTGGAAGGCGCTCACGACCCGTGTGACGCTCGGCTATACGATCGGTTTGTCGTTTATTTTCGGCGGCCTTTTCGCGTTTCTCGCCATGTCACAGCAGATTTTTGTAGATGTCTTTGGGCTGGGTGCTTACTTCCCTGTTGTTTTTGCCGGGATTGCAATAGCGATGGCCATCTCATCCTTCATGAACTCACGTCTGGTGGAAGCCATCGGTATGCGGCGCCTGTCTCACACCGCTGCACTGATCTTCACAGGGTTGGGGGCACTTCTGGCGGCCGTCGCTGCGTTGGGATTTGAAAGCCTGTGGCTCTTCCTCATCCTGACAACCCTGATCATGACGACGTTTGGGTTTTTGGGTGCAAACTTCAACACTATGGCGATGGAACCGCTCGGCGATATCGCGGGCACCGCATCGTCAGTGATCGGTTTTGTGAGCACCCTGGGCGGCGCCATTTTAGGTTATGTGATGGGCCAGCTCTTTGACGGGTCGACAATGCCGCTGGGGCTTGCATTTGCCTGTTATGGCTTAAGCGCAATTGCCTGCATCTTGTTTGCTGAAGGCGGCCGTATGTTCCACGCATTGGAGCGCGGCGACCAGTAATACACTGAAAGAAAAAAGCCGGGCGGACGCCCGGCTTTGTGCTTGATGACTGCCTGCAATCCTCTCAACAGTCATCCTCGACCTTGTGCCGAGGATCCAGATTTTTCAATCTGTTGTGGATGTTCGGAACAAGTCCGAACATGACGCCGGAGGGGAGATTGAACTTTATCAGCGGTCGGAACCGGGCGGGCGCCCGGCTTCTTGCGTCAGCGCAGGGGCGCCGGATCGTTGTCCGGAACCGGAGCTGCAGGCATTTTGGTGTCCGCAAAGGCAGGGACGGCTGTCTCAAAAGCGTCCAGCCAGGCCACCAGTTTTGGATGATCAGATCGCCAGTCGCCGTTGTAGCGAATGTCCAGATATCCGAGAGCGCACGCCAGTGTCAGCGTACCCGCATCAATATCGTCAGCCGATTTTGGAGCAGCTGGAGCATTGGCTTCGAAATGTGCCAGGGCGCGGTCCATCTTCGCAGCCTGATAGGTGTCCCAGGCCGGGTCGCGGAACTTGGGCTCCTTGAAGCGCTTCTCATAGACCCTCAGGATCGCCGCATCCATCATACCGTTGGCGAGGGCCTGATCCCGAAGGACCGGAAATCGTGCTTCGCCTTGCGGAAACAGCTTGCCGCCGCCCGCAAGGAAATCGAGATACTCCAGGATAACCGAACTGTCATAGATGACGTCGCCGTTTTCCAACACGAGCGCCGGGATCTTTCCGAGCGGATTTTGGCTGCGCAGATCATCCGAGGGATCTGCTGTGTTGGCTTCGACAATCTCGATCCGGTCCTTGAGACCCAAGATTGCCATAGCCAGTTTGACTTTGCGTCCAAACGGTGACGGCGGGGACGAGCGCAATTTCATCATGGTGAAACTCCTTACATGAAGACGAAAATGTCTGATGCTATCGGGCGAGCGGCGGGACGACGGTGAGCGAACCGGAGCGGCAGCCGTTTCGATCGACAGAAGGACAGGAGCGGAATTCCAGATCCTTCGACATGCAGATACGGACTTCTTGAAGTTCGCCGCGTTCGCAAACAATCGCGATGCCGTCCTTGGAAAGTCCCGGATTGACGCTTGAGAAAGCCGCTTCGATCTTGGATGGGGCAGCCTGTCCGCGTTTGTTGATCGTCCGGAATGCTTTGGGGATCTTGACCTTCTCGAACGCGTCCCGGGTCAGATCAAAATAATCCTCAGGCGTCAGGCCAGAGCAAGTACCGTGTTTGCGCCATTGATGAAATATCAGGCCGTGGCTCGGCATGATGTCGTCCATATCAAAGGCAATCTGCCGATCAATCCGGCGTTGGCTTGTATCGCAGCTTTCCGGATAGCCGCGGTCGTATTGCGGCCAGAGACCATGAACAACAAAGCGGAACGGTGTCCGCACATCACACTGGTGGGGACTGGCATCCGGTCCAACTTCCCGGCAGTAGGCGGGGGACCAGGAGAGCGCCAGGACATAAAAGTCGAAGTCACCGGGTGTGTCGGCTTTGGCAGTTGGCGAAAATCCGAAGGCAACGGTGGTCGCCACAGCAAGGTGCTGCAGAAATTTCGCCAATCTCATGATGTGATGCGTCCAAGTGTTGGTTATTGCGCAGTCAGCGTACGGCATGAGCCGCCATAAACATACCACTTATCGCGCTGGTTCAGACAGGTTTCGACATTCCAGCTGATCCCGAACACGCCCGCATGAGCTTCCAGCAGATATTTGACCGACACCCTGCTGCCGTCCGACAGGCTCGCGGTACCACTGCAATAGCGGCGGGTCACAGCGCTGGATACGCTGGCACGGAAGGTGGTGTCGCGGATCTTGTCGAGCTGGACGATGCGGACCCCATTGAAGTAGCTGGGAGCGCGGCTCACGGTATTCTGCACAGCGCGTTGAACGGAGGTCGCGTCGCAGCCAGGCAACTGATTTGATCGCTCACTGGAGAAATAGAGCCGGTGATCGTCTGCTGCAGCGGTGGCTGTCATAATCCCCGAGAGGGCCAGCACAGGAAGGGCAAAGCGGGCAACACGAAACAAACTCATAGCCGAACCTCCGAAAAATGCTTGGCTCTGACGATGGGGGACACCCGGGAGCAGGTCAAGCAGGGATCGTTAAAATCGGCTCATGAAGTCATTCGCCGACAATCTGATGAATATTCCAATCGGCTCCCGGCCCTTGCCGAACCGTTTCACAAAGCCACGGAAGCACTACATTCATTTCGCTTGAAAGGGTAAAGGGCGGGTTAACCATAGTCATGCCCGAGCCCAACATCCTCGTGTCCGGGCCGCTTTTGCCCGCATTTAGTTCCAAAGCCAGGATATCGCGCAGCCCAGCCTCCTCAAGGTCCTTATGCATTCGCGAAATGGCCCGCACATCTTTCATCGGATACCAAAGAGCAAAGGTGCCGGTCTGCCATTTCCGCCAGCTTTTGATGACCGCTGTGGTCATATCGCTGAATTCGCTTGTTTTTTCAAAGGCCGGATCAATCAGCACAATTCCGCGTTTTTCCTTGGGCGGAAGGAAACTGCCAAGTGCCAGCCAGCCGTCCAGGTGGATCGTTTTCACCTGATGATCGCCTGCGAACAGATTTGAAAGGGTTTCAAAATCCGCCGGATGAAGCTCTGTGAGGGTCAACCTGTCCTGTTTTCGCAGCATGCGCCGGGCAAGCAGGGGAGAGCCGGGGTATGTTTTCAGGGTGCCATCGCCATTTTCGCCGCGCACAACATCAAGCCAGGGAGCCAGAAGCTCCGAAACAGGCTCCGGCATATCACTGGCGAGCACCTTACCGATGCCCTGTTGCCACTCTCCCGTCTTCTGGGTTTCTTCCGACATCAGATCATAGCGCCCGATGCCCGCATGGGTGTCGATGATCCGGAAACCCTTTTCCTTGCGCTGGAAATACGTGATCAGACGCGCCAATACGGCATGCTTCAGAACGTCACCGATATTGCCGGCATGGTAGGCGTGGCGATAGTTCATTCCGCAGCGCCCAGTGGGTCTTTACGTAAGAAAACAACGGCTTTTTCGCCATGATCTGCCGTGCCGATTTCTTCAAAGCCGAGCCGCTGATGAAACCGTAAAGAGCCAGGGTTTGGTGGCCTTGAGTTCACCTCGCAGACGAAGCTGCGGCCAGTGTCCTTCAGCTTATCGAACAGGGCATTGTAGAGTTTCTCGCCAATCTTCAAACCGCGCCGAGTTTCATCGACACAAATTCGATCCGTATAGGAGAAGTTGGAGACTTTTTCGCTTAGCCAGCGGTAATTCGCGCTGCCATAATCCGCGCCGTCGCTGATCGACAATAGAAAACCCACGGGCTCCTCGTCGATCTCGGCCACCAGGCAAACAAGCGATTGGCCGATCAGATCCAGTAGTTCTTCTGCAGACAACTCGTTCACAGCCGGTACGGCAGCGTTGTTCAGGGGCAGCAAGTGGCTCAAATCCCCTGGGCGGAACGGCCGGACAGTTGTGGTTGGATTTGAAGTTGTCGTCATCTGCTGCCTTTCTCATGCGCATTCTGGCAGCCTTATAGGGCTTGGCGTGCGGCAATAAAAGCAGGCCGTTTGCCTAAAACAACGGGCGCACCAGTGGTGCGCCCGGAGTTTCTTGTTGCAGTGCTTCCATCAATGCCGGAAGTTTGCACCTTATTCGTAATCTGGCTGCTCGCCTGTGCCGTCGTTGACCGGCTGATCGTCAGCGCCACCGCTCGAACCGTCTTCCTCGAGCATTTGCAGATTCACAGCTTTTGGGCCCTTGCCCCGGCGATCCGGTTCAGTCTCGAAAGAAATGCGTTGCCCGCTGTCCAGGGAAGCAAGTCCGGACCGCTCAACCGCCGAAATATGGACGAAAACATCGGTCTCGCCATCGTCAGGGGTAATAAATCCGAAGCCTTTGTCAGACTTGAAGAATTTCACAACGCCGGATTGGCGTGGCCCGCGTTCGACCGGCGGATAATCCCGCCGTGGAGGACGATCTCCTCCTTCGCGGTTTCCGCCGCCGTATCCGCCCCGGCCGCCACCGCCGCCGTAACCACCGCGATCTCCGCCGCCATAGCCACCGTCACGACCACCGCCGCCGCCATAGCCACCACGGCCACCACCGCCGTATCCGCCGCCATCACGGCCGCCACCGCCGCCGTAACCACCGCGGTCTCCGCCGCCATAGCCACCATCGCGACCACCGCCGCCGCCATAGCCGCCGTCACGACCGCCGCCGTATCCGCCCCGGCCGCCGCCGCCATAGCCACCGTCACGACCACCGCCGCCGCCGTAACCACCGCGGTCTCCGCCGCCGTAGCCACCGTCACGGCCACCGCCGCCACCATAACCACCACGGCCACCACCGCCGCCAAAGTCATTATCGCGCCCACCCCGGTGACCGCCATCACGGCCGCCGCCATAATCACCACCGAAGTCGCTTCCGCCAAAGTCACTGCCGAAGTCTTGCGGACCGCCAAACTCGCGCTTGCCGCCGCGCCGACCACGCGACCGCCGGTCCGAATCCCCATCGTGCATTACGTAATCACCTTAATTTCCGTGCCATTCCGACACTAACGCCAATTCTCACCCGCCTTTTCGGCCGAGCCTAAATCGGAGAGCACATCAAGATGCGCTCACCAAACTCAAGGATCGGGGTGAAGTAGAGCTGCCGCACCCCATTCCATCCGCTGCGGAAGCATCATAAGGGCGCGATTGTGAAAATCGCAAGAAAATCCTTAGGGGAAAGGTTATTTAGGCGCGTTTTTTAGAGGCCAAGTGTTTGACCAATTGGACAAGTCCGGCTCCGTGTTATCACACGTTTTGCGCGAGGCTTCTTCGAGCAACACCAATCCGGTGCCGTTCCAGACCCATCTGTTCCACAGTCCGCACTCGCCAACGCCGGACCCCTTAAAGTAGCTGATCAACTGACGATCGGCTGGCACCCAACGGGCATTGTAAATCAAATCGGTGGCGATTGGACCGCTTTCAGACATTCTGGCGACATGCACCTGACGTGCAGCCCCATCCTTGCCAGCATAAATCGCGACATAAGGGCTGTTATAGGCCGTTGGAGCACCGCACGGCACGATATAAAGGGATGCGCCGTCCTCCAGCGGAACACGGACTGCATTCAGGCTGGCAAAAATGGTCGGGTCGATGGAAGAACAGAGGCGGTTGGCGTGCCAAATTGCGGAAACTTCGGCTGGGAGCTCCTCCGGAGCCAAAATTGGAAGCGCATGCGGTGCGTTGACCGAAGGCTCAGCTCCGGGCGAGACAATGGCTGACGCCGTTCCTGTCCTGTTTTGCCGGTTGTCCAGCCAGAGAAGGCCCGACTTCAGTCCCTGCAGAGGAATGGAAACAGATACTGTTTCCGCGCTGCCTTCTCTGGGCATGTGTACGGTCAGTTCTTGCCCTGTTTGCAGAGCCGTAAGCAGTGTGGATGTGACTGCACCCGTCGGGTACCAGAAACCTTCCCCGCCCAGCGGCCGAAACCCGGCTGGGGATGTCACTCCCGCCTGGATTTCCCTGAGTTGTTCAATCGGCAGAGATTCTATCGTTGCCCCGTCGACATCGAAGCGCAGTGTGCCGGTCTGGGGGAGGACAGTGTTTGTGGTCAGCCGCAGCAGCGGTTGGGCATCCGCGCGCCAATCCCGGACAATCCGCAAATCAACCCAGACGGACTGGTTCCGGGTGAATGATGAGGAGAAGCACACTCCCGTGCTTGCGCAATCGACAAGCCAAGTATCGAACACCGGCGCTGTGCGGCCTGGCTGAGCTTGGGCGCTTCCGGCAATTCCTAGGGCCAGAAGAGTTGCCGTGACAGCGCTGAACAGTCGTAACGTCATTCGGTGCCGAACCTGATTTCTTTAGCTCTTCCAACAAGAGCCTCTCACCTTTTACGAAATCAACGCCGCAAGGTGAACCCATGGACCATTACAAACATGCGGCTCTGGCGATTTGTCCCGTATTTGTTACAAGGGGCAGGATAACACTCATCCAGGAGATAACAGTGGCGCAAGACATGTCGAATTCGGATGCCGGGGCAGAAGAGACTGGCCAGGGTGAGGAGATGCCGCCGATCCAGATCATGATTGTGCCTGTCACGGGGTTCCAGCAGAACTGCTCTGTGATCTGGAACCCTGCGACCATGGTGGGCGCTGTCGTTGATCCGGGCGGCGATGTCGACACCATCATGGCCGCTGTCAAAGAAAAAGGCGTGAAGGTCGAGAAGATTGTCTTGACCCACGGCCACATAGATCACATCGGCGGCGCTGCTGATCTTGCCGAACGCCTTTCAGTTCCTGTCGAGGGACCGCATGAGGCCGATCAGCCCTTGATCGACCGGGTTGCCGATCAGGCGGCTCAGTTCGGAATGGGGGAAGCTAAACCCGTATCGCCTGATAAGTGGATGCAGGAGGGGGACGTTCTGGCAATGGCGGGACGTGAATTCGACGTCCTCCATTGCCCAGGCCATTCACCCGGCCATCTGGTTTTCATCGACAAGGAGTTGCGGCTGGCGATCTCAGGCGATGTGCTCTTTGCCGGGTCGATCGGGCGGACCGATCTGCCGGGAGGAAGCCATGAGACGCTGATCAAGTCGATCACTGAAAAGCTTCTTCCGCTTGGTGACGATATCTCGTTCTTGCCCGGGCATGGGCTTGCATCGACATTCGGCCACGAACGCCAGACCAATCCATTCTTGACCTGAGCATCCGGCCGGATCGATTAGAGCAATGATTCCAGCTCATCGATCCGGTCATTCACCAGCCAGCCGTAATAGTTTTCGCGCGGCCAGGAGTTGCCGCTGCGGCGGAATTTGGCTGCGCGGCTCCAGGGATCCCCGAGATTATAGAGCGTTGCTGTCAATCCGGGGTTTTTTGAAATATCCACTTTGCCGACAGACTTGTAGGCGTCGATCGCGTCCCGGATGATCGCGGCCATATAGTGCAATGACTGGTTTGGATCCATGGTCGCCTTGTAGACGGCTTCCGGATTTGTGGACTTCAACTTGCGGAAATTGCTCGTGCGTGCCACCCGATCAGTCATCTTCAGAACCGTCAGTGGGCTCAGCTGTCCAAGACCGAAGCTTTGACCCGCATAGAGCGGTTGAAAGAACGCTTCGTTGAAGTTTTTCCGTGGATAGCGGACGCCATCGACACTTTTGCCTCGAAAGCGGCTGTTCCAGACCTGTTCGTAACAGGACCAGCGCCGGTCGCTCGCTTTTTGCACGTGCTCCTTGCGGCACCGGTCAAATTGCGGGCGCTCCACAAAGGATTCGACTTGTTCGCCATTGAGCTCAAAATCAAACCGGATGCCAGCGTAAGCAAGGGCCTTTACGTAATAGGACTGCGCGCTGTCGAGAGTGTCATAGTTGTAGGTATGTTCGCCGACGATCGCCCCGACAATATGGATCGGATCAATACCGTACCGGCTCGCTACACGCTTGATGGATGACATCAGCCGCCTGTCACGCCGCAAAACGCTCAGCACCTTTTCGAATTTGGCATCGTATGATGAATTGGAGGCGGACGTCCTGCGGGACGAGGCGAAGGGGATCTTCGGTTGAGAGCGGTATCTGTTGCCTTCCGGGACAACTCGCACTGATTGGGCATATGCGGAACTTGTGAAACCGTCGCCGCTACCGATCGGTAGTAAATTCCCGAGGCAGAAAAACACTGCGAACATGGCAATGGGAGCGGTGACCCTATGGACGACAGTGATGCGTTTCATGTTTTTGCTCGGGGCCAACGCTCGTGAATTATTGCACCCCCAAATTTGGGGTGGCGGATTTCAATGGTCCGTAACCGTGTATATTACGCAACGTTACAAAGCGGCATATTATTTTGTTTTATGGCTGCGAAAAAAAACACTCTTATCGGCGTGATGCAACTCTGCGAACTTCATACATCCAAGCCATCAACAAGGAAGTGATACAAATCACAAAGGCTTGTCCGGCCGCGTACGCAATGCATGCGCTGCCTTCTCAAGACCCTTTGCGAAAGTTCGGTCCCATGTGTAGCCGGACATCATGCGGAACACGCAGCTCGTCATAATAGGCCCTGCTGTTCCTCAATCCACACATCTCCCGTTGTATCGAAACATACCAGAGCGCTTCGCAGGCTTCGGCAAGGTGGGGAGAGATTGTTTCCTCTGTGGCTTCTGCGTTCGCCCTTGCCGCTTCGAGTTTTCCTAAAGCGGTTTCGAGCCGCTTCTGCAGCCGGAACAGCGTTGCCGCTTTCTCGTTAAAGATCTCGTTCTGCAGGGCCTGCGACAGCGGATCTTCATCTTCTTGAGGTTTGTGAAGGATCTGCGGCGGCCGTACGGACATGTTTCAATCCTGAGAGCAAGTGCAAGGAACGGTTCAGGACACAGTGGACTTGTCTTTTGTCAGTATGTCCTGTGCCCAAATTAAACTCCCGAGGGCAGCCAGTTTCAAGGCGCAGGGGAGGGCGGCATATGTAAGGCTTAGGACCCAATCCAGTCTCGGCGTCATGTCTCCCCCCGGTACATAGCCCAAAACACCAAGGATCGGCAGGGCCAATCCGGTCGCAGCCGCAAGGGACGTCTTGGAAAGCAGCGCCATCAGTGAAAAGAGGCGCGATGCATCCGTCTGGCGGTCGTCAGCGTCGATGTGGTCTGCAAGAATGGCAGGCGGCAAGGCCAGGTCAGCCCCGAGAGCCAGGCCCGACAGCGTGCACACAACCGCATAGGCGGCAATATCTCCGCGGCCGAGAAATACGGCCCAAATGAACGTAACGATCGCGAGCCCGAGTGAGAGCTGCCAAGCCCGGATTTTCCCAAACTTCGAAGCCAGTTTGATCCACAGCGGCATGGATGCAGTGCCGGCCAGGAAATAGATCAGCAAAAACAGTCCTGTATATGGCTCAGCGCCGAGCCGGTCTCGCACATAAAAGAGGACAAGAACCGCGGGAATAGCACTGGCGAATGTATTCAGAAGAACGAGGGAAAAGAATACTGACCGCCAGCGGTCCTTGAGCAGGCTTAGCCAGTTTTGCCGGTGATGCGCTTGTTTGGGGGCGGAGAGCTCGGCCGTCTTCATCCATGAAAGTAGAAGCACCAAGCCGACAACAAGCAGCGGGAGGTAAGCCACCGTCAAATAGTGAAAAGCCTGTTCCTGACCGGCCCATTGGGTCAGAAGCGTTGGTGTGATGGCGGCTGCAAGCAATCCGAGAAGACCAAGGGCCTCACGCCCGCCGGTGATCCGGGTACGGTCTTGGGGCCGCGACTTCCATAAGCCGCCCAGGGTTTGAAGGTTGATCGTGACGATCGAAAAGCCGGTGGTGCAGATGAGAACCGATAGCGCAAACCATGCGAGAGGTGCTGAGGCCACCGGATGAAACAGCATCCAGAAGCCCGCGCCCAGCATCAGAGTCCCCACAGCCAGGATTTTTGGCCGGTGCGAGTGAAGCCGGTCGCTGATGCTACCGATGAACGGATCTTGAAACGCGTCAATCAAGCGTAGGGCCAAGAGGACGACACCAAGGCTTGCAAGGGATTGACCCAATGTGACGGCATAGAAGTCAGGCGCATGCAGATAGATCGGCAAGCCGGCGAAAGACAGAGGGAATGCCAACGCCCCATAGACCAGGATGGACCGTTTCGTAATCCGGCCGGAGGACTGCCCGCTAGTCGCCATGTTCACAGTTTGAGCGGGGTCGCCTGCTGTCTGCTCGGAGATCGTCAAGAGCCGGCGCCGACCAGTTTCGCGCGCAAACGCGGGTTTTGAGTGTTGCTGCCAAGCCAGATGTCAAAGAAATGTTTTGTGAAAGCCGGGTCCGCGATTGTGCCGATCTCTCTGTTGCCTAGATAAAAAACACTGCTACCAGACGCGGTGCGGACCCCAGTTATGGACTGACCGGAAGACACATTCGGAAAAATCGCTGCCATTTGCTTGGTCCAGCCGTCCAGTTGAGCTTTGGAAACGCCCTGTTTGGCCATTTCTTCTGCGGACTTTTCGGCAATTGCCTTACCTTTGAAATTGCGCAAATAGGTGAGTCGCAGAGCAAACGGATTAGACGAGGAATACACCCCATTTGGAGCGTAGAGCTGTGCGTCGAAGACGTTGAAGCCAAGGAACTTCATGCGTCCTTCCCCAACAAGGCTCGCCGAAGGGACAGACTTTGCTGCAGCGCCTAGATCGGCCTGAGCTGCGGTCGTGCCGAAGGAGAAGATGATCGCGGTACAAAAAGCCACCGCGATAACGATACGTTTGGTCCAGGGATGTCTTTTATGAATTTGCACACCGGCCTCCTTGATGGATCATTCGGTGTACGAAGTATGCGGGATTATGGATTGCCGTCTGCTGCTGGCTTTTCGTCGAAATCAGCTGGCTGATTGCTAAAGTGTCCGCACTTCTGAGCCGTTAGTTTTTTCTTCAGAACAATCCAAGATCCACTATCACCCTTGCATATATTCCCAATATTCGTGTGAGTTTTGTCTTGTTGAAAGAGGGTTTGCCTGCGTTCGATTAAGAGAAAATTTGCAGTCTATCGTTATATCTTTTCTGAACCTTATGGGGGAAGATTATGAAGTTCTGGCAATCTGTGAAATTCACCACGACGGTGCCAATCGTGGCCGTGGTAGCGGTGGCGTTTATCGCCTTCGCCTATATCACATCCTCTCAACGTGTAGCCGCTGTGCAGCAAGCGTTTGAGCAGCAAATAAGCATGAGTGCCAACCTGACGAACCAGGCTCTGGGTAATGCTATTTGGGATTTTGATCAGGACCTTGCAAACACACTGCTTTCGCCTTTCCTCGATAATCCGAATTTTTCCTGGGCCATTGTGCAGGAAAAGAATGGCGACGTTTTTGCCTCACTGATCCGGGATGAAGAGGCAGCCAACGAAGAACTCATTGGTCTCATCCCTGAAGAACTGCGTGGTGAAGACGCGGCAGCAACGACTACCTTCTTCTCCGACTACAACTATGAAATAGGTATCAAGCCGATTACGCGCGGAGAAGGTGATTCCGCCGAAAAGCTCGGCATGATGTACGTCGCGTTCGACATCTCTGCGATCAATACGGCGCGCAGTGAAGCGTTGATGACGGCGCTGGTCATTACAGTGATCGCGATCCTTGCTGTGTCCTTGGTACTGGTTGCATTGATCCGCCGGATTACTGGTCAGATCGGTACTTTGTCCGACACTATGGGAACTCTGTCGAACGGCAACTACGATATTGCCATCCCGTATGTCGAGCGTGTCGATGAAATGGGCCAGATGGCCCGTACGGTCGAGATTTTCCGGGACAACGGCCTTCGCCAACGCGAGCTGGAACAAGAGCAGCAGCTAAACATCGAGAATGAGCGCCGCCGCCAGACCGCGCTCGAAGAGATGATTTCCAGCTTCCGTGACGACAGTCAGCGCCTGTTGGAGCCCGTCTCGCATTCCACCGATAGCATGGCCAATATCTCCGGGATATTGATGGACCTTTCGACCACCAATACCGAACGGACAGCTTCTGTGGCTGCGGCAACCGAACAGGCTTACGCAAGTGTTCAAACGGTCGCCTCGGCTTCCGAAGAACTGTCGGCGTCTATCAGTGAAATCTCCCGCCAGATCGGCGAGACAAGCGAAGTTGTCTCGACGGCCAATGACAAAGCGACCTCCGCCAATGAGCAGGTTGCAAGCCTTGCGGCATCGGCGCAGAAAATTGGCGCGGTTTTGCAACTCATCCAGGAAATTGCGGAACAAACCAACCTTCTTGCATTGAATGCCACCATTGAGGCAGCACGTGCCGGTGAAGCCGGCAAGGGCTTCGCGGTCGTTGCTGCCGAAGTCAAGGAACTGGCAACGCAGACCTCGAAAGCGACGGAAGAAATCTCCGCTCAGATCAATGCTATCCAGGGCGCCTCGGCAGACTCGGTGGCAGCAATTGAGGAGATTGCGACTATCATGGAGCGTGTGAACGAGTTCACAAACTCCATCACTGAGGCGCTGGAGCAGCAAGGAGCTGCGACTGAGGAAATCAGCAGCTCGATCCAGGAAGTTGCGTCCGGCACCCGGGAAATAAGTGAAAACATGACCGGCGTGAAAGCCGCTGTTGACGACACAAGCGCGTCGGCGTCTGAAGTGTCCGTTACATCTTCGGAAGTTGCTGACAACACGCGTCAATTGGCGACGCGGATCGACGATTTCCTGAAAACAGTGGCAGCTGCCTAACGGCAATCGACCAGAGCAGCGACAAGGGTCCCACGTGGTTCGCGTGGGGCCCTTTTCTCTTTGGTGCCGGATTGCTGGTTTGGCTTCACAATTGTTTTTTGCAAGTACTGTTCTATAGTGATGGAACAGCAAAAATCGTGACGGTTGACAATTTGTGAGATGCGGTGTGTCTGGCACGCAGCATTTCCAGTTTTCGGTTCTCCGTGCACATGGCCGAGATCAAGCCCTTTGCCAAGACTGCTCTAAAGGTCAGAAGATGTGGCGGCGGACACTATTCAAAAGGTAATTTCATGAGTGACTCTGATGTGAAATTACGCCTTAGCAAGCGAACCAAAACAGAGAAGCCGAAGCTCTATAAAGTGGTGTTGCTGAATGACGACTATACTCCCCGGGAGTTTGTCGTGCTCATCTTGAAAGGTGAATTCCGTTTGGACAGCGCTCAGGCGGAAGTGGTCATGCTGACAGCGCATCAAAAAGGCGCGTGTGTCGTATCAGTTTATCCAAAAGACGTGGCCGAAACAAAAGCCACACGTGCGATCGACGCTGCTGGCCGTCTTGGATATCCCTTACAGTTCAATGTTGAACCCGAATAAGGTGCTTGGGCGCGATCGCTCGGTTGCTTCGAATAAAACAACAAAAAACCCGGCTTAATGCCGGGTTTTTCGATAGTAGTCTTTTTGTCAGTCCCGCAGCTTAACGACCTTATCGCTGCCCCCGCTCGGGCCGTCGTCATCTGGATTGCCGTCGTTCGGTTCTGCAGCACTTTCAAGAAGGTCATCGTCGTCATCCGCGACGGGAAGCGGGTCGGTGATGCCAAGCTCCGCTGCGGGGTCAAAACTTTCGGTCAAGCCGAGCTCTTCAGCCGGCCCGCGGCCCTCCATCGCCATCTGGTAGTTGGCGATGACGGTTTTCAACTGCGCGATCTGTTCATTGGCCGTGTCGACCTGGATCTTGTACCGCTGCAGGCGTTTGTTTTCATCGACCAGATCTTCAAGATTGTCGGCGAATTTCTGGTTCTGGTTCCGCTGGTGGTTCAAATCGGTCAGCGCGGAGTTGTAACGCAAGTTGACCTCACGCAACTTGGCTGTTGTTGCCATAAGCTCGTTGCGGTCTTTTTCGTGGTTTTTCTGAGCACTGTCCAGAAGGTGCTCGATCTCCTGCATCCGCTTGACGAGTTCGCGGTTCCGCTCCTTGATCGTCGAATTCTCGCGGGCCATTTCCTGCAAGGATTGGGCGCCAATCCGGCGCTGTGAGGAGAGGTTCTCGATCTCGGCGTTCAGTGCGTAAACTTCATTGTCGTGTTTGCGCTGTTCTTCTTCCAACCGGGACTTGGCGTAGACAAGCTCCTGATTGGCGACATCAAGGTGCGACTTCAGATCGATGTTGTCGTTACGGAAATCGATCAGCTCACGCTTGGCAGCTTCAAGTTCGCTGGATGCCTGATTGTTCTTGCGGACTTCCTCTTCCAGCAACTGAGCGCTCTCGGAGAGATTCTGTTGCAGTTCCTTCTCGCGGTGCTTTACGGCCTCAAGATCCGAACTCAGGCTTTCTGCATGCTTCTCCAGGGTCTCAAACTTGGCCTTGAGATCGTTCAGCTTGCCGGTCAGATCCGCAATTTGCGCATTAGCATCCACCAGCTTGGCGCTCTGATGACGGTACTCGTCATTGATCTTCTTGTTGTTGTCCCGGATCGTGACAATGTCGTTGCGAGCGGTTTCCAGCGCCGTGCGTGTTTCTGTTGAGCGCTTGCGCAGCGAATGAACTTCAGCCTGTGCGTCCTCCAGCTGTGTGGTGAGTGTTTTCACCTTGTGCTCAGCGTCCAGCAGGTCGGTCGAGATTTTGGCGTTTTCCGATTTTAGCCGAACCTCGGTCTCAACGCTTGCGCGTGAGCTCTCGATGTATTCAGCCATCATGCGGATGCTGGTCTGGCTTTCGGCAGCGAAGGCGGCCATCTGGTCAAAGGTCTGGGTGAGCCCGCCGACACGGCCTTTCAGGCCATCCAGCTGGTTCATCTTTTCCTGCATTCTCAAGGCGAACGGCGACAGCTGTTCCACGTTGGAAGACGTGTCCTGCTCCGGTGTCTGTTCCGTTACGGTCTCGATCTTCTGGTCCAGGCCTTCGCCGGGGCGCGAGGATTTCGAGAAAATGCCCATTCCGTGCTCCTGAAGTGCCGCGAACGTCATCGGTCTCGCGGGATACGCAATACATTAAGCCTTTTTTAACCCAATTGAAGGGGCCGTACAACGACTCAGACAGTGCTGCCCACATTACACCGGTCAGTGTTAGCGTAAAAAGAAGGATATCCCCGGCATTTTAGCCAAAGTGCGCGAATGGTTAACGCATGAATTCAGGTTTGAGGTTCTCGCTAATCGGGAGCGAAACCGCAAAACACACGTCCGAGAATGCCGTAGTCACTCAGAAGGCTGGGCGTCAGGCAATGTCGACGTAATAAGCAATGCCTTCGTAACTGAACTGACCCATCGTCTGGACGCTGTCTCTTTCTGCATCTACCGCAGTGTAGAAATGGTTGCCGGTCTCGGTGTTGAAGAACCGGTAGAGCGCGGTGTTGCTGGCTGTGTCGCCCTCATAAGCCTGGTACGCAACTCCCTCGTATACGAAAGCTGCATTGTTGTTAGTGACGTCTTCGCGTTCGGCTTCGCTTGCGGTGTAAAAATGCGTTCCGGTCTGGGTGTTGTAAAAACGATAGACGTTCACAAGGCTGGACAAGTCCGTGCTGGAGTTTGCGGACAGAAACGCAACCCCTTCGTAGGAGAAGGAGGACGCATTCGCGATGACAGAATCCCGTTCTGCTGAGCTGGCCGTGTAGAAATGCGTCCCGGTATCTGTGTTGTAAAACCTGTAAATCGCGTTCTCGACCGTGGTCACGACCGGCGTCGTTGTCGTCGTGGTGTCCATGTAAACGTCATTGCTGGCAATGTTGGATGTCAGCCACGATTCGTGTCCGGCGACAGACGCCGCGGCCGCGCTGGTCGAAACAATGCCGACAACACTGACGTCGTTGCCGCTGCCGGTGAAGATCGGGCCGCCACTGTTGCCTGAATTGATTTCCAGGAAACTGGTGTCGACATAATTGTCGACGACATCCTTGTAGGCATAGCCGCTGTCGAAGGTCAGGTTGTTGCCATAGCGCCCCGGGAAGCCGAGAACGCTGACATTTCCGCCCGTGTAGCTGTAGTTGATCCCGAACCAGCCATAAATGTCCCCGGCTGCCTCGCTGAGAGAGAGGAGGGCGATATCTTTCTCCGCGCCGCCAAGCGTAAAGGCGCGGTTGTCGCCGCTGTAGATCAGCCCGTCATTGTCGGGGTCAAAATCAGTGTAATAATTGTAGTAGGCTGGCGTGTAGAAGGTCGGATTGGAATCGTCCGGGTCATAAGAAAAATAGACTTTTACCTCATCGGCCAAGCCGCCCAACGTCGCGTCGTAAATGGAGTGGCTGGCGGTGAGAACGTCATTGCGGCCGACCAAAACGCCGGAGCTGACGAAAGACTGGCTGCCCCAGGTCGCGACAATATAGGCAACGGCCTGGCCTGGATAACTGTCGTCGTTCGCTTCAAATGACATGTCTTGGTCCGGTTAAGTCTGCAGATGGTCGGGTTGCATCGTAGTATCAACCCGGCAGCGCGTCTTTTCTTCCCCGTGAGGTCGATGTGCCAGCGCTTGTGTGTCTTTTGTACTGATAATAGCGTGGGTGTTAACAATCGCTGTAACCTGAAACACAGTTTTTACCCTGCGGGATCTATCCAAGGTCTTTTTTGGCCGTTTGCTTGACCCCTACCGCCAATTGAAATGGACTTGCGCCAGACCGTGTGACCAGAGCACGTCTCCCCAGACACACCGGCTTGATGCAAATAGTTGAAGTGCACATTGTTTTTGCCTTTATTAAACCTCAATTCTCCGCTATGGATTTGCGCATCGATATTGCTGACGAACTTTGTATCTGCGCAGGCGACTGCGAACTGAACGATCTTCCCTCTCAACGTCGACTTCACGCACGGACCGCGCAATGCGGGTCGGGCACTCTTCTATGACCGATTGAAAGGACATCGTTATGACCATCGGTACCGTTAAATTCTTCAACTCCACCAAAGGCTACGGCTTCATTCAGCCGGAAGACGGTGGCAACGACGTGTTCGTCCACATCTCCGCTGTTGAGCGCGCTGGCATGGCAACTTTGAACGAAGGTGACAAGGTCAGCTTCGAAGTTGTTCAGGACCGCCGTTCCGGCAAGTCTGCAGCCGACAACCTGTCTGCTGCCTGATTTGGTAACAATGTCCGCTCTACCGGATCACCGAGGGCGGCATTTTACATGAGTTTCAAAAGCCGGGGCATGTGCTCCGGCTTTTTTGTTTCCAGCAGACGGAAGGTTGCTTGCTCCCATGACGAAGCCCCTGACACGCGACACGCTGTTCAAACCGCAGAGGCCGACTGCGGCAACCAAAGCGGAAATCACGAAACAGGTCTCGATGGACCTTACCCAAGTCGAAACTGATTTGCGCAATGCCAAAACCGCGAAGCTGAAGCAGGCTCGGCTAGAACGGGACGCCCGGCTTGCGGAAGATGCCAAGGCGGCGGCTGTCTCAAAACCTGTTAAAGCTGCGAAAGCTCGCAAGCGCTGAAGCCAACTGACCTGGCTCCCCGGTGTTATCTGCCTTAAAGAGTTGAGCCGAAAGGACGCTCTTCTCCATCACCTTGGTCCAGGCACGGGCCGGAACGCTGCACATCTGAAAACGCCAGCACAAAAGCCGCCGCGAGGATTTCCTCCGGCGTTTGGCTCAAGATATCTCCCGTTGGTCACAGGAGTGACGGGGCGCGTCAGGCCTTGCCTGCGCAGCAGATGTAAAAATACGTTTCTTCGGCAAAGGCTGATACGCCCCGCCCGGGCCTCCAAGAGGATCCGGCTTGCTCTTCAACGGGCCAGCGGGAGATTTGTCTTGTGTTCTCGTATCAGGGGAACACTTAGTGTGGTGAATTTGAAATTCGCCTTGTCTAGTCGGCGTCTCCCGTAGCGATTTTCAAATTCGAAAACCACAATAGAAACATATGCTTGATCGTCATTTTTTGAATCTGAAGTTCGTTCTGAGCAGGCTGGAAACTGAGACGAACTTCAGATTCAGTGACGAGCCCTCCACAGTCGCTGGCGTTGTTCAAGGCGCAGCGGCAACTGCCTGCCGCCGTCTCGCCCGGATCCTTGTCCGGTGCGCGGATCGTTACCCCGCCGCCCCAGACCAGCCCAGCCTGCTCCCTTCCAAGGGACGGTCCCCCGGAAAGCCCATGTGAACAGGCACGCAAGAAGTATACGGGCAAGGGAAGGTGGCGTGGATAAGATTTCTGTGTGTCAGGAGGGGTGTACCCCTTGCTGTCCCGGACTTGATCCGGGACCTTTTTCACCAGCGTTGGTCTCTGGCATGAGTTGCTTGTCCGCGATCCGATCCAGAGTGGCTTCCCATTGGTCCCGGCTCGGAGGCACTTTCTCTCCAAACCCACTCCGTCATCCCATGGCTTGACCATGGGATCCAAACCGTTTTCTATCTGAGCATGCAGAAGCGCTATTGGGTTTACATCCTGACAACGCGCAAGGGCGGTACGCTTTATACAGGCGTGACGAACGATCTCCCTAGACGGCTTTTTGAACATACTTCCGGAACCGGTTCACGGTTCACCAGCCGCTATTCAGTCAAGCGGCTGCTCTGGTACGAAGAACATGCGACCGCTCCTGAAGCCATTGCCCGCGAAAAGGCGATCAAGCGCTGGCCACGCAATTGGAAGATCGAACTCATCGAGAGCATGAACCCGGAGTGGTATGATCTCGCTAGGCATCTGAATAACTGAGATCGGTCTCCTGCATGAGAGGCTATCGAAAGGTGGGTACGTCACGGAGTGGATCCCATGGTCAAGCCATGGGATGACGGAGTGTGGAAATGGCTATGCCACATACCCCGACAGTCACACCGTATCTGTTTATGGGGTACTTTCCTTAAGAGCAGACGAAAAAGGTACTGCCCCGCCCTCTGCCGTCATCCCCGACTTGAAGAGCCTGTCCCCGACATGATCGGGGAGGTAATCCATGCCATTATTTGCCCACCCGATCTGTGCTTGTGACGAGGGAACGTTTTGGATCCTCGAGTCAAGCCCGAGGATGACGGAGTGGGTGGGGAGGCCTTACCACACGCTCAGCCGTCACCCCGGACCAGATCCGGGGCCTACTCGTTTCCAGAGCGAATGAGAAAGGGGACCGCGTTGTAACAACTTCTGCAGTCATCCCCGCCCTGTGCGGGGATCCATTTGCTGCCTTCGCCCAAGGAAGGGGGGAAGGGTTAGGCGGGCCACGCTTTAAAGAACTCCCATCTAGCCGGTGGGAACCGATGCATTGGATCCCCGCACAAGGCGGGGACGACCACTGAGGGAGTGTTACCGCCCCGGCCGCCCGCTCTTCTTCGGCCGGCCGCGCCGTTTTTTCTCGTCGACCGGATCCTCATAGGAGCCAACGCCGATCTTGCCGCGCGGGGTGTGATGCGGGGCGTCTTCGGCCGCGATAATGGGCGTCGGTTTTTGCGGCAGCGGACCCTTGGGCATGGGCACCTCGGTCCGCGCGTTGGTCATCTCGTCCAGGGTTGGCTTGCGGGCTTTTGATCGTGCGGCCCGGTCCTTCGCCGTTTCCTTCTTCTTGCCGCTCGCGCCGTCCTTGGTGCCGCCGGCGCCGAATTTCTTGTCGCCCTTGTAGCCGCCGGTGGCTCCGGCCACGTCCGATTGGCGGGCCATGGCGTCGTCGGCGACGGCCAGTTCGGTTTCCTGCAGGCGCTTGATTTCGTCGCGCAGGCGGGCCGCCGTTTCGAAATCGAGATCGGCGGCGGCATCGCGCATCTGTTTTTCCAGATCAGAGATGTGGGCCGCCAGATTGTGGCCGACCAGCGAGCCTTCCTCGGCGAACCCGGCATCGACCGTAACGTGGTCTTGCTCGTAAACAGATTCCAGAATGTCGCCGATGGAGCGCTTGACGCTCTCCGGCGTGATGCCGTGCTCGGCGTTGTAGGCGAGCTGCTTGTCGCGGCGGCGGTTGGTCTCCGCAATCGCCCGCTCCATGGAGCCGGTCATCTGGTCGGCGTAGAGGATCACCTTGCCGTCCACATTCCGCGCCGCGCGGCCGATCGTCTGGATCAGCGAGGTTTCGGAGCGCAGGAAGCCTTCCTTGTCCGCGTCGAGGATCGCGACAAGCGCACATTCGGGAATGTCGAGGCCCTCGCGCAACAGGTTGATGCCGACCAGCACGTCGAACGCGCCGAGGCGCAGATCGCGGATAATCTCGATCCGCTCCAGCGTGTCGATGTCGGAGTGCATGTAGCGCACGCGCACGCCGTTTTCGTGCAGATATTCGGTGAGATCCTCGGCCATGCGCTTGGTGAGGGTGGTGACCAGCGTGCGGTAGCCCTTGGCGGCGACCTCGCGCACCTCGCCCAAAAGATCGTCAACCTGGGAGGAGGCGGGGCGGATGTCGATCACCGGATCGACCAGGCCGGTTGGGCGGATGACTTGTTCGGCAAAGACGCCGCCGGCCTCTTCCATTTCCCACGAGCCCGGGGTGGCCGAGACCGCGACGGACTGCGGCCGCATGGCGTTCCATTCCTCAAAGCGCAGCGGCCGGTTGTCCATGCAGGAGGGCAGGCGGAAGCCGTATTCGGCGAGTGTCGCTTTCCGGCGGAAGTCGCCCCGGTACATGGCGCCGATCTGCGGAATGGTAACGTGGCTCTCGTCGGCAAAGACGAGGGCGTTATCCGGCAGATATTCGAACAGGGTGGGGGGCGGTTCGCCCGGCTTGCGGCCGGTCAGATAGCGCGAATAGTTCTCGATTCCCGCGCAGGAGCCGGTCGCCTCCAGCATTTCCAGATCGAACATGGTGCGCTGTTCCAGCCGCTGGGCTTCCAGCAGGCGGCCATGGGCGTTCAGCTCTTCCAGACGGCCCTTCAGCTCGGTCTTGATCGACTTGATGGCCTGCTGAAGGGTGGGTTTCGGCGTCACATAGTGCGAGTTGGCGTAGATCTTCACCGACTTCATGTCGCCGGACTTCTTGCCGGTCAGGGGGTCGAACTCGGTGATCTGCTCGATCTCGTCGCCGAACAGGGAAATCCGCCACGCCCGGTCCTCATAGTGCGCCGGAAAAAGTTCGATTGTGTCCCCGCGGACCCGGAACGTGCCGCGCTGGAAGGCGGCGTCGTTGCGCTTGTATTGCAAGGCGACCAGATCGGCGATCAGCTGGCGCTGGTCGATGCGCTCGCCGACCTCAATGGCAAAGGTCATTGCCGTATAGGTCTCGACCGATCCGATACCGTAGATGCAGGAGACGGAGGCGACGATGATAACGTCGTCCCGCTCCAGCAGGGCGCGGGTCGCCGAGTGGCGCATCCGGTCGATCTGCTCGTTGATCGAGCTTTCCTTCTCGATGTAGGTGTCGGTGCGCGGGACGTAGGCCTCCGGCTGGTAATAGTCGTAGTAGGAGACGAAATACTCGACCGCGTTGTCCGGGAAGAAGCTCTTGAACTCGCCGTAGAGCTGGGCCGCCAGCGTCTTGTTCGGCGCCAGGATCAGCGCCGGGCGCTGGGTGCGCTGGATGACCTGCGCCATGGTGTAGGTTTTGCCCGAGCCGGTGACACCGAGCAGGACTTGGGTTTGCTCGCCGCCGTCAACGCCCTCGACCAGCTCGGCAATGGCGGTCGGCTGGTCGCCCTTCGGCTCATACTCGGAGGCCAGATTGATCGGCACGCCGCCTTCGGATTTTGCCGGGCGCTCGGGCCGGTGAGGCACCCACAATTCACCGTTCTTGTGCAGTGGGTTGCCGCTTTCGATCAGCGCCGACAGGGCCTCGACGGTCGCGGTTGCGCCCTGGTTGCCGCCGAGCTCGCCATAGCGGCCATCGGCGGCAGATTTCTTCTTGTTGTCCTTCTTGTGCTGCTTGAGTTTGGCCTCGAGCTCCTCGGCCTCCTCCAGCGACATGTCCATGCCCGCGACAGGATTGAGACCCCCGGCAGCCCGTTCGCGCGCCGTGTCCGCCTTGCCCATCGACGTCCCGCGTGCGGATTTCGCCGGTTTTTCGAGCTTGCCCTTCGCCTTCGCGCCCTTGGGCGACAGCTTCGCCTTGCGGCCTTCCTCGACATTGGCGGCAACAGACCCGTCCCCTCCGGCCCGCTCGCGCTCCTTGGAGGAGGTCCGCGCCGTGCGCTTGGACGAGCCGGGCGCGCCCGGTGCCAGCTCTGCGAGCTTCGACGGATCTTTGATTTTGGATTTGGAGGGGGGCGTTGGTTTCTCCGCTTCCTCGGCGATCTCAGCTGCCCAGTCGGATATGGAGCCGGAGAGGGGCGCGCCAGACAGCGGCTTCTGCGGCGCTTCGCCGAACCCGTCCGGTGTTTTCGGGGCAGGCGTTTTCGGATCGTCAGCGGAGGATTTGGGGGGGCGTTTGCTCATGGGCTGCAATATGGTCCGACTCCCCGCCCGAGAAAACCCCTCCGTTGCGGCTTTGTTCCAGTTTCTCAGACTTCTTGCCAGTCTCCTGACAGAAGGGTGTCAGGAGGTCATTCTCACTCACCTCTCGGATACCGCTGGCCGTCCTCCACTTCGTTGAGGTCCATGTGGTTGCGCATGTAGCGTTCTGAGGCTTTTTGGAGCGGCTGGTAGTCCCAGGGGAAATAGGCGCCGTTGCGCAGGGCTTCGTAGACGATCCAGCGGCGGGCCTGCGATTGGCGGACTTCGGCGTCAAAGGCGGACATGTCCCATGTTTCCGAGACCTTTTTGGCATAAGCCGTGGCCGTTTCGGAATGGGCGGGATCTTGTGCAAGGTTGGTCAGTTCGTTCGGGTCGTCCGCAAGGTTGAACAGTTGGGGCGGATCGAGTTCGCAATGGATGTATTTCCAGTCCCCCTCCCGGATGCCGACCAGAGGCGCGTAAGAGGCTTCAGCGGTGTATTCCATGAGAACCGGTTCGGCCCGGGCCGCGCCCTTGGCAAGTGGGACGAGGCTGGTGCCGTCCGTCCAGGGCATGATCTCGCTCATGTCGATGCCGGCAAGATCGCAGACCGTTGGCAGGACATCGAGGGTGCTGACCGGTGCCGTTTCCAGATGGGGCGACAGGTCCTTGTCGCAGATCATCAAGGGCACGCGGGATGAGCCTTCGAAGAAGGTCATCTTGAACCATAGACCGCGCTCGCCGAGCATATCGCCGTGATCTGAGACAAAAAGGATTGTGGTGTCGTCCGCCAGATCCATGGCGTCGAGCGCTGCCAGGATTTCGCCGATCTTGTCATCGAGATAAGAGATGTTGGCGAAATAGGCCCGGCGCGAGCGGCGGATGTCATCTTCAGTGATGTCAAAGCTGCGCCAGTCATTGGCATCGAAGATCCGTTTGGAATGGGGATCGTGATTCTCATAAGCCTTTGCCGGAACTCCCGGCAACAGGTGATCGCAGTCCTTGTAGAGATCCCAGTATTTCTTGCGGGCGACATAAGGGTCATGCGGATGGGTGAAACTGACCGTCAGACAGAAGGGCCGGTCGTATTTGCCGCGTCCGTAATCATAGATCTTTCGGATCGCCTGGAAGGCGACGTCGTCGTCATACTCCATCTGGTTGGAGATTTCCGCAACGCCGGCCCCTGTGACGGAGCCCATGTTGTGATACCACCAGTCAATCCGCTCTCCCGGCTTGCGGTAGTCCGGTGTCCAGCCGAAATCCGCTGGGTAGATGTCCGTTGTCAGGCGCTCTTCGAAGCCGTGCATTTGGTCGGGTCCCACGAAGTGCATCTTGCCCGACAGGCAAGTCGTATAGCCCGCCCGCCGCAGATGGTGCGCGTAGGTCGGAATGTCGGATGCAAACTCCGCAGCATTGTCATAAACGCCCGTGCGGCGCGGCAGCTGACCGGACATGAAGCTGGCCCGCCCCGGGGCGCACAGTGGAGAGGCCGTGTAGCTGTTTTGAAACCGGACAGAACGCTCGGCAAGTGCCTTCAGATTTGGAGCGTGCAGGAAATCCGCCGGGCCGTCGGGAAACAAGGTGCCGTTCAGCTGATCGACCATCAGGATGAGGATGTTTTTCTGTCCGGCCATATTGTTTCTCCGAGCTTACGAAAGGTCATGGAAGAAACTTGTCCGTTATTTTGATTGAGTGATCAATCAAATCCGACCGGTGTTTGTGTCATTTGGACTCGGCGCAGCGAGATCCAGCATCTTGGGCGGGAGCGGTGCCCGCTCAGAAATGATAGAATTTCGTGCCGGAACGGAGGATGTTTTTGCCACCTCTCCTAGTGCTTGCCCGATTTGCGGAACGTTGCGCTTCCCGTGATGCGGGCGTTGCGGTTATTTTAGCGCAGGTTATCAAGCCGCGGCGACATCTTTCAGGAATCTGTCGATCCGCTGGGTGACGCCATCCAGTTCCTGTGTGGCTTCGTCGGCGATGGACTCCACCTGTGCGGCGGACTGGCTGGTTTCACCGGAGCCGCGGGAGAGATCCCCGATTGTTTCCGAAACGCTGGCCGTCTGACCGGCTGCCTGTAGATCGGAAGA